>Ga0114950_10000058_pt1 | contig 56072 bp, 52 predicted proteins | sample N075metaG_FD_83503 | JGI IMG/M metagenome (GOLD analysis project Ga0114950, IMG submission 83503) | Deep subsurface microbial communities from Kermadec Trench to uncover new lineages of life (NeLLi) - N075 metaG | ecosystem: Environmental > Aquatic > Marine > Ocean trench > Sediment | place...
GGGCATCGCACTGACAACGCTGGGCTTTGGCAGTGGCAACTACAACTACGCCCTGATGGAGCAGATTGCCGACGTGGGCAATGGCAACGCCGCCTACATTGACAGCTTGCAAGAAGCGCAAAAGGTGCTTGTAAACGAGATGCAATCGACATTGCTCACCATTGCCAGCGATGTCAAAATACAGATTGAATTCAATCCCGCCGTGGTGAGTGAATACCGGCTCATTGGCTATGAAAACCGCCTGCTCAATCGCGAGGACTTTGCCAATGACAAAGTGGACGCCGGCGATATTGGCGCCGGGCACACGGTAACCGCGCTGTATGAAATAGCATTGGTAGGCGATGGCGGCGAACAAGTGCCAGCCCTGCGCTATGGGAACAACGATACTGCGCGCGAGATTGGGCATGGGGAGATCGCTTTCGTCAAACTGCGCTACAAAACCCCGGGCACCAGTAACAGCATTGAAACCAGTCAAGTGATCAGCAGGGCGGCGCTGAACGCATCACTGGGTAATAGCAGTACCGATCTACGCTTTGCAGCCAGCGTGGCGGGTTTTGGACAAATACTGCAAGGCGGCACGTTTACCTCCGATTGGGGGTATCAAGATGCGCTGTCGCTGGCAAGAAATGCCCGAGGTGACGATCCCCACGGCTATCGCAGTGAATTCATTCACTTGATTGAGCTGGCACAATCGTTATCCTCCCCTATATAGAGAAACCTTGATGTGGGGATTAGTTTGGCGCTGTTCAATCGCCTAAAGAGCGACGAATCGCTGATGCTGGCCTACCAGGACGGTGACACAGACGCTTTCGAGCTGCTGTATCGCCGTCATAAGGACGGCCTTTTCGCATTTTTGTTCCGCAGCTACCCGCGTATCGCTGTCGTTGAGGAACTGGCCCAGGACACCTGGGTGGCTGTCATTAACGCGGTTGAACGATACACACCTGACGCACGTTTTCGCACCTGGTTGTATCAAATCGCCCACAACAGGCTCGTTGATCACTGGCGCAGGGCGGACAATCAACATACCGAGCTGACCTCGGCGCCCGAACCCGTAGCCACGGATAATAGCGAGATTGAGGATCTGCAGAGGGCTGTCGTTGCGGCGCTGGCCCAGCTCCCCCGCGAACAAAAGGATGCTCTTCTACTGCACGAGCAGGGCTTTACCCTGGCCGACATTGCCCAAATAACCGATACGGGCGTTGAGACGGTCAAAAGCAGAATGCGCTATGCGCGCAATCATCTGCGTGAAAAACTGGGAGATGAGATATGAAAAAATTGCCCTTACCCTCCCCCCGTTCACCCGCCCAACTGGACGAAGAAATATTGGCTTATGCGAAACAGCGCGCGCCCTCTGGCAAGCACTACTCTCGCCCTGCCTGGATAGGCGGCCTGGCCGCCGTATCCGTTGTGACCGTGGCGGTTTTATTGGTTCTGCCGCAGCAACCCGACCCGGTCTCCCCCGCCATGGACCTGGATGTCCAACTGGAATCCACAGCCGAGAGGGTTGTACCGGAACAATTTTCAAGCGGGAACTCTGCTACCGAGAGCGCCCGTATCGGTGCGACAGCGACCAAACTACTCAGAAAAGAGGGGAGCCCAATGGCGGCCAGGGCCGGCGTTGCCGCAATGGCGGATGAGGCAGCTAGCAGCGCAGAGGTGCTGGCGCCCCCGCCCCAGGATTTACTCCAGGAGCGGCTGAGGGAGTTGGCTACCCTGCTCGAGAGTGGTGATACAAAAGAGGCTGAAGCTGGCTATGAAGCATTAAAAAATAACTGCGATAGCTGCAAGCTACCGGCCACGCTTCAAGAGGCGATTGAATCGTTCATGGTGGACAACTAGCCGCCAGTCAGTTCCCGAATGATTATGCTCCAGTGATCGAGCGCATCATAAAACCCTTTAACCGGTACCCGTTCGTTTAAGCCATGGGCAAACATTTCATCCGGGTTCATAAATCTCCCGGGCACTGCCCAGGTGGGAATTCCCGCCTTGCGAAAATGCATACCGTCGGTACCACCGGATTCCATATAGGCGATAAGTTTTACCTTGGGGTAGCGCTTGTGTACCGCTTTGGCGACCGCATCAACCACATCTTTGCGCAACTCTGAGATAGGGCTCTCTGTCGGCTCACCCAGTAACTTGAACTCCATGCTTTCGTTAGCAACCACCTCCCTCAGTTTCACTTCAATGTCAGCCACAGAAACACCGGGGAATATCCGGCAGTTTACCGTTGCCGTCGCCGATTGGGGAAGAGCGTTCTCCGCGTGCCCGGCCCGCAACATGGTTACCACACAGGTCGTTCGCGTGGAACCGACATAGGAAGGTTCGACGGCCAATCGGGCCGCTGCCTCTTTGTCGCCGGGATCGTTGGCGAAGCGAACCATTGCATTACCCAGTTCACCACCGAGTTGGTTTCCGGTTTCTTGAAAATAAGCCAGTGTCATTTCACTCCAGCGAACGGGAAATTGATACTGTTGTATCTGCTGGATTGCGTTGGCCAAATCGTATATGGCATTGTCTGGCCGGGGCCGCGAACTGTGTCCGCCCGGATTGCGAACGGTTATTTCCCAGGTGACGTAGGTTTTCTCAGCGGCCTGAATGCGGTAAATAATCGCCCTGCCATCTACATCCAGGTTTCCGCCACCCGCATCGGAGTTTAGCGCATACTCGGCCTCAGCTAAATCAGGCCGCTCGTAAGCCAGCATTCGCGTGGTCAACATTCCACTCTCTTCGTCGCCGGAAAACACAATTATCAAATCCCGATCGGGCACAAAGCCTTCTTTTTTCAGCCGAATGAAAGTGGAGGTTAGCTGGGCAATACCGAACTTATTGTCCAAGCTGCCCCGGCCATAAAAATTAGTTTCGTCCCGCGTCAATTCGAAGGGTGGTCGCTGCCAGTCCTTGGCAAGTGCTTCGACAACATCCATATGCCCCAAAAACAAAATGGGCGCCTTGCCCGAGGCGCTATCACCTCGATAGCGGGCGATAAGGGCGGCAGTTTCTCCCAGCGCAACGACTTCTACATCGGCTTCGGGTATACCCGCCGCCGTTAATTGCTCGGCTAAATAGTGTGCGATCTCGGGGACATTACCCAGGTTTTTTGAACTCTCCACCGCTACAATTCGAGTGTATATCTCGAGTGTTTTTTGGGCGTGTTCCGTGCGCGGATCATCCGCACCGCTCGCCGAAAAAGGCGCGAGTACGAGCAGAAGTAGGGCTAGAATAGTTTTCATGAGACTCTCTTGTTATTGAGCATGGATCGATACCGAAGAGTCTAGGCCAAAACCGCCCTCCCGTCATGCCTTGCCAGAGCCGGGCGGTGGCCTATAAAAAAATTGGCTGGGACATAGCCCCGGCGGGCATTAAGGGTTATCTTAATCAGCGCTATTTTCAAAAGGAAAAGACTATGCGACGTATTCCAATAGCCGACGCCGGTTTTCTCATGATGGAAAAACGGCAAACGCCTACTCACGTGGGCGGAATCAATCTTTTCACCTTACCCGCGGGAGTAAACGAGCAGCGGTTCCTGGCCGGTGTCGCCGATGCGCTCAGAAATGCTGAAGAGTATCGCCGCCCCTTTGGTGATTACGTTACCACCGGGAGGGCGGGCCCACTGGGCCCCCTCTACTGGGAAAAAGACGATGACCTCGACATTGACTATCATGTACGGCATTCCGCCCTACCCAAACCCGGCCGCTATCGCGAGCTGTTCGCACTGGTCTCCCGATTACACAGCACCTTGCTGGATCGCAACAGGCCCCTGTGGGAAATACACTTGATAGAGGGCCTGCAAAATCGGCAGTTTGCCCTGTATATGAAGATGCACCACGCCGCCATCGACGGGGTGGGCGCTATGCATCTTACCGAGGCAATGTGCTCTACCTCCAAGTCGGCCCGCATACTCGACTCGCCACTCTCTCTGGCCGCTTATGAACGCTATAAAAAGGAAAAATATGGCGGCGTGCCAAAACGTGTGGTCCCAAAAGAGCGGGAATTGCGGGCGGTTGCCAATGTGCTGAAAGAACAGTTTAACTCTACCGCCAACCTGTTCGGGGCATTTAAACGCGTGGGTAGTGCCTGGCTTGGCCGTGGCGGCGATCTCTCTGTGCCCTGGCACGACGTACCCCACACTGCCATCAACACCTCGGTAAGCGGTGCCAGGCGGTTTGTCGCCCAATCCTGGGACTTCGATCGAATTAAATCGGTCTGTAAAGCGGTTGATGGCACGGTTAATGATGTGGTGCTCGCCATGTGCTCGGGCGCACTGCGTCGCTATCTACTGGCACAAAACGACCTCCCAAAGCAGTCCCTGAAAGCCATGGTGCCGGTGTCACTACGGCAGGAAGGCGACCTAGAGTCCGCTAACGCCGTGGGCTTTATTACCGCCGACCTCGCCACCAACATCAAAGACCCGGAAAAACGGTTAACAGCGATTCGTGATTCGATGGTGGCGGGCAAGGACATGATCAGCAGCTTATCCGCCCGCGAGGCCATGTTGTATATGCAAATCGCCCAAATTCCGGTAGTGCTGTCTTCGGCACTGGGGTTGGCGAGTAAGTTTCCCCCGTTTAGCACGGTTATCTCGAATGTACCGGGCCCACGCAAACAACTATACTGGAACGGTGCCCGCCTGGATGGCATCTACCCCTGCTCCATCGTCATGGATGGCTTTGCCATGAACATCACCCTGGTGAGCAACACTAATCACCTGGATTTCGGCATCATCGCCTGTCGCCGCTCACTCCCTCATGTGCAGCGCATGATTGATTATCTCGAGGAGTCACTGCGGGAACTCGAGGAGGTCGCCGGCATTCGCTCGACCAGGTCGCGCCGTAAAAAAACTGCGAAACCCAAGCTCAAACGCAAGGCCAGCGCCAGATCAAAACCCAAAAGGGCCACCAAATAGGAGGGGAGACTCTAAGCGGAGGACGGGGCCCAGATCAGCGCTTCGTCCCTGTCCTTATCCCCGTAGATATCTTTTAGCAAAACAGGGAGTAGTTTACGCATCAGTGACGGACCGATTTCCACACAACACCTACTCCAACCACGACAGCCCCCGCGATAACGCCAAACAAGGTGGATAACAACAGCGGCATCACTGCCTGCAAAGCGCCCCCGACAAGAGCGATACTTCCCAACTGACCGGCAAAGTGTTCTATAGCCGCCTGCAAGGGGTGAAAACCGTGCACCAGTATGCCCCCTCCCACCATGAACATAGCGGCCGTACCCACGATGGCCAGGCCTTTCATTAGCAGTGGTGCGAAATCCAACAGGAGCAGGCCAAAACGACGCAGCACTTGCGCACTCACGCCTTCCCCTTTGCGCTGAACAAGATACAGTCCGGCGTCATCGAGCTTCACAATCGCTGCAACCAGACCATAAACACCTGCAGTCATTGAAAAAGCGATACCGGTAACCACAATTACCTGAGTCAGGAAGTTGGAGTCGGCTACGATACCCAAGGTTATGACAATGATTTCGCCCGAGAGGATCATATCGGTTCTGATCGCACCCTTTATTCTCTCACGTTCAAATTCAGGCGTATCGACACCGCCAGATGCCAGTTTCGCAGAGCGATCGTGGGCAGGGTTCTGATCTTTCTGCGCACCGGGTAAATACTTGTGAGCAATTTTTTCAAAGCCCTCGTAACACAGATACAAACCGCCCATCATTAACAGGGGTGTAATCAACCAGTGAGCGATTACCGATATTGCCAGGGCGGCGGGAACCAGAATCAATTTATTGCGAAAGGAGCCCTTGGCAACCGCCCAGACAACAGGCAATTCACGATCGGCTCGCACACCCGACACCTTCTCGGCGTTGACCGCGAGGTCGTCACCCAGTACCGCGGCGGTTTTCTTTGCCGCCACTTTGGTCATCGCCGCTACGTCATCAAGAACCGCTGCGATATCATCCAATAAAACGAGAAGACTAGCGCCTGCCACGAGTTAGCCCATGTGAAAAAAACAGAGCTTGTTGCCGTCGAGATCCCTAAAATAAGCGCCGTAAAATCCATCGCCCCTGGGCCCGGGCGCGCCTTCGTCTGTGCCGCCCAGGGTGAGAGCCTTGGCATGCAGCGTATCCACCTGCTCTTTCGATCCCGGCGCGATTGCAACCATGTTGCCATTGCCGGGTGTGGCGGCTTCCTCGTTGAAGGGAATACACACAGCCAATAGAGGGCCGTCCGCGCTATTCCCAAACGCCGCGAAGGTACCCAAATCCATTACGATAGAGGCGCCGATATCCGACAGCAAGTCCAGATAGAAATCCTTTGCTTTGTCCATATCGGCAGTGCCGATGGTGACGTATCCAATCATGCCCGTGCTTCCTTGTGTTAGCAGAAAATACTGTAACTTAAATTGCCGGGTGGCGAATCACAGCAGTGTACATTAATTGAGAACGCGCCACCGTTTGTCGGGAATACTCGTCCCTGGCCACAGGCCACAGGCCACAGGCGACCAGCGACAAGCGCATGGCATGACACGCCAATACGAGTATATTCATGTAGACTTAGAATTAACTATCATTTATATCTATTTGTTTTTAATATAAAAAAAGGCCCGTTATCCGATTGCGGTTGCGGGCCAAGAGGCCTGTTGTTTCGGGGCAGAAACATCGGCCAGGGGACGTGTCAGCACGGGCGGAATCGCCACGTACTACCTTCAAAATAGCTCGCCGTGGCAAAAATGCAAATAATTGGGGAAAAAAATTGGTTTGGCAATCAGAGCTTGAGGGCCAGAACATCGGTTCGAAGATGACGTAAGACACTTTCAGCGGTATTTCCCAGCAGACGCGCAGCCAATCCCTGCCGGCCCACCGTACCCATGATAACGAGTTGGGCCCGCTGCCGGGCGGCATCGCTGCTGATAACTTTCGCCACCGGCCCCCTCTTAATCCGAAACAGGCGCTCGGACAGACCGTGCGTCTCGGCCAGCTCCCGAATACGCGGTCGCATCTCCTGTTTTAATTCCTTGACGTACGCCAGCGGATCCACCAGATCCAGCTCCGCCAGAATGGCCGGAATTTCAACCGCCGTAATGATACGCAAGTCAGTGCCCAGAGCGCTGGCGAAACGCTTGGCCTTATCGATAACGGCATGGTTGAGAGCAATTTTTTCCGGCACACTGGAAGCCAAATCTACCGTGGCCAGCACAGGCTTGGTGCGATGCCATTTTTTCTCTGCCACGATGAGTACCGGGCGGGGGCATTCCCGCAGCAGCTGCCAGTCAGTGGAGGTGAAGCTAAAAGATTCCGCGCGGTGCCCCGTCTTAACCACGGCCTCATAGGGTCGGCTACAACGCTTGACTATCCACGGGACAATATCCTTTTCCCAGACCACAATAAGATTGACCTTTTGCCGGGCCTGTTTGAATTGGTCGATTTGTTGCTGGACACTGGCCTCACGCTGGACCAGCAAGCGTTTTTTTATTTTCGCTCGCCCGGGTACTTTAAGTCGCAGCGCCCGCAGCGAGGTATAGCCAAAGGCAACTACGTCAACGCTACAATCCAGCTTGTCGGCCAGCTCGAGCCCCCGCCGAATGGCCACGCAACGCTTATTTTCATCCGCAATAACGAGCAATTTACCCATAAATATTTTCCGTCAATTACCAGGCTTTGCTTGGATTATAAAGAGATAAAGAAAAGTAGAAAGCACAATTTGTTGTCGGCTGGGAGAGGTCGGATGAAACTGCCATATTCAGTGCACCGACTCAGCCGTAAAACCAATAGGAAACTGCTATCGCAGCACTGATACCGGCAAAGTCAGCCGACAAGCCACACGCCAGCGCATGTCGAGTATGGCGTATGCCCACCGCGCCAAAGTACACCGCCAGTACGTAGAACGTGGTTTCGGTCGACCCTTGCATGGTGGCGGCGAGGCGGCCCTGAAAAGAATCCACCCCAAATGTGTTCATCGTATCGATCATCATGGCGCGAGCGCCGGAACCCGACAGGGGCTTCATAAGAGCGGTTGGCAGGGTATCCACCCACCGGGTGTCCCAGCCCAGCCAGGCGACCACAGTCTGTACACTCTCCATCACGACATCAAGGGCACCGCTGGCCCGGAACATACCGATGGCCACCAACATCGCCAGTAGGTAGGGAATAATATTAATGGCCGTTTCAAAGCCCGATTTTGCCCCTTCTATAAACGTCTCATAGACATTTATATGTCGTTTGTGGGCGACCACCAGAAAGAGTAACACCAGGGTGATGATCGAAAGATTGCTCACCAGGCTGGATTGCCGCTGTAGTTCGGCGGCAGTCAAGGTCGACAACCAACCCACCAGGGCTAGCAGCAAAGCAAAAGCACTTAGCAGGTAGGCCATTACCAGGGTGTCCCACAACTTTATGCGCTGTATCCAGGCGGTAACCAACAGACCAACGAGGGTCGAGCAACTGGTGGCAATAAGAATGGGGATAAAAACCGAAGCGGGATCACTGGCCCCCAACTGTGCCCGATACAATAAAATTGTCACCGGAAACAAGGTCACCGATGACGTATTGAGCACCAGAAAGAGAATTTGGGCGTTGCTGGCCACCTCCGGCGTGGGATTGAGGCTTTGCAGATCTTTCATCGCCTTGATGCCCAGCGGCGTGGCGGCATTGTCCAAACCCAGAATATTGGCGGACAAATTCAATGTCATGGATGAAATCGCCGGATGCCCCTGGGGCACTTCGGGCATCAGGCGGGTAAACAGCGGTGACAGTAGGCGCGCAAGTTTATCGATCAGGCCACTGGCTTCACCCACAGACACGATACCCAACCAGAAGGTCATCAATCCGATAAGCCCGATCGCCAACTCCACCGACAAACCCGCCATATCAAATAGTGCGGTCACCATCCGCTGAAACACTTCGGGGTCGCCGTTGCCTAACCATTGAAATAGACCGCTGGCGAACGCGACCAAAAAGAACCCCAGCCAAATTCGGTGCAACATTAAATTTTCACGTCCCCTTGTGCTCAATTTGCGGCAGACAAATCGACAGCCGATCTATCGCCCGCTATAGTGGCTGTCACATAGCATAAGTCATTCCCAGCCCAGGAGAAACAAAATGAAAACACGTGCCGCTGTCGCGTTTGGTGCGGGTAAACCGCTTGAAATTGTCGACGTTGACCTGCAGGGTCCACGGGCCGGGGAAGTGCTGGTTGAAATTATGGCGACCGGGATTTGCCACACGGATGCCTTCACCCTGTCGGGCGATGATCCCGAAGGCGCATTTCCGGCGATATTGGGTCATGAAGGCGCCGGTATTGTCAGGGAAGTGGGCGCCGGAGTGAGTTCGGTAAAGCCAGGGGATCACGTCATACCACTGTACACACCGGAGTGCCGCGAGTGTGATTTTTGTTTGCATCCAAAAACCAATCTGTGCCAGGCCATTCGCGAAACCCAGGGTCAGGGACTAATGCCGGACGGCAGCAGCCGATTCTCCCTGGACGGCGAGCCGATATTGCATTACATGGGCTGCTCCACGTTTTCAAACTTCACGGTGCTGCCGGAAATTGCCCTGGCAAAAGTGCGCGAAGACGCTCCCTTCGACAAGATCTGCTACATCGGATGCGGGGTTACCACCGGTATAGGTGCGGTCGCATTCACGGCCAAAGTTGAGCCCGGCGCCAATGTCGTGGTATTCGGACTGGGTGGCATTGGACTCAATGTTTTACAGGGCGCTCGTATGGTGGGTGCGGATAAAATTATCGGCGTCGATCTAAATCCTGACCGCGAGGCACTGGGAAGACAGTTTGGCATGACCGACTTTATTAACCCGCGCGAGGTGGGCGATGTTGTCGCAGCGATAATGGACTTAACCAACGGAGGTGTGGACTACAGCTTTGAGTGCATCGGCAACGTGGATGTAATGCGTCAGGCACTGGAGTGCTGCCATAAGGGCTGGGGCGAATCCTATATTATTGGCGTGGCCGGTGCAGGTAAGGAAATTGCCACTCGCCCCTTCCAGTTGGTCACGGGGCGCTCCTGGCACGGGGTGGCCTTCGGCGGCGCCAGAGGGCGTACCGACGTGCCCAAAATTGTCGATTGGTATATGGACGGCAAAATAAATGTCGACGATCTAATTACCCACACCATGCCCCTGGATGACATTAACCGCGCCTTCGATTTAATGCACGCAGGCGAAAGTATTCGCTCTGTTGTCACTTACTGATTTCGCGGGAGCCACCTATGTCTCTGGAGAAAATTGGCGAAAATCGTTGCTGGGAGGGACTTCAGCAACGCTTCACGCATTCCTCTAACAGCCTCAGCTGTGACATGAATTTTTCCGTCTACCTGCCGCCCCAAGCTGCCGAAGAAAATGTACCGGTGTTGTATTGGTTATCCGGCCTGACCTGCACCGATGAAAATTTCGTCCACAAGGCCGGCGCACAACGCTACGCAGCCGAACATGGGGTGGCCATAGTCACCCCCGACACCAGCCCACGAGGCGAGGGTATTCCAGACGACCCTGAGCACGCCTGGGATTTTGGCCAGGGTGCAGGGTTTTACGTCAATGCCACCGAGGCTCCCTGGAATATTTACTACCGCATGTACGACTACATCACCGAAGAGCTGCCCAAGTTGGTAGCGGACCACTTCCCCATCAATGCGGAACTATCCTCGATTTTTGGCCATTCAATGGGCGGCCACGGCGCGCTAACCATAGCCTTGCGCAACCCGGACCGATATCAATCCGTTTCGGCATTTTCACCCATTGTCTCCCCCACAAGATGTCCCTGGGGAGAAAAAGCCCTGACTCACTATTTGGGTGATGATCGGGAGGCGTGGAAAAACTACGATTGTTGCGAACTGATCTCGAGCGGGGCCAGCCAAATCCCCATGTTGGTGGATCAGGGTGAAGCGGATGATTTTCTCGAACTACAATTGCGCACCGAGTTACTGGAACAAGTCTGCGCAGAAACCGGCTACCAGGCGACCATTCGCCGTCAAGCGGGATATGACCACAGCTACTTCTTTATCGCCAGCTTCGTGGGTAGCCACATCGCCTTTCACGCTCGGGCGCTGGCAGAAGCCGGGGGCCAAGTGGCGACTATTGGCTCGTAGGGGTCTCGGGGTAAAGAATTTTAGCCCATTTTTTACGCTCGAAAGGTCGCCACTCTCCCTGGTCTTGAGCCAGGCGATCGGCCACTAAAAACCACACGGTGGGATTAAACGTCATGCCGCAATGGCTGCCCCACACGCGTATATTCTGGCTTTGCTCGTGACCGTTGTGTTGCACCGACGTGAGCCAATTGACGATGCCGTCACCATGAGAATACACCGCCGTTGTGGGCACCGGTGGCGCGTGGTGCAGAACATCCTGATCCAGCGGCAAATCCTCCAGCGGATTCAATGCGGTAAACAATCGCGCGGGATAGGAAGCGGTTTGTCGCCCCTTACCAAAGGGGCTGCCCAGGGAGATCACCTGGCGCACATACTGCGGCATTTGGCGGGCCATCTCGCGCGCATAAATGCCCCCCAGACTATGCCCCACCAGGGAGACAGGGCTCTGGTAGCGCTCGTATAAATCGGTAATCCGCTGTTCCAGACCCTCGATGATACCCTCGCGCGGGCCGAGGTTTCGACCTAAACCCCAACCGTAGACTGCGTAATTGCGCTTACCAAGAAAACGCCTGAAGGCGGCGCTGTAGCCATCATCACCCAGGAATCCAGGCAATACCATGACCGGGTGACCATCACCGTTCGGCGCCTTTGCCAACGCCCTGCGGCTGAAACCGAGTGAGATAATTTCTGCGACGGCGCGATGTACTTCAGTAAGGGCCAACCATGCACTGGGCGGGGGCACATAGGGTTCTTCTTGAATATCGCTCATCGACAGTTCCCAAATCAGAATTCACTTTCTACGAAGAATAGCGAAGATTAGCTTTTTGTGGAAGCCCCCAGGACGACTGCCGCAATCGGCCCCGTCCCCGCTAGAGCACTCCTATGGTCACGGCAAAACTCAGGTACTGCGTAAAAAGCGCCCACTGCTCTACCGAGACGACCCCAATCGCATGCAGCCATTCGGGCATTTGTAGATCAAACGCGATTTGGATACATACTGTCATACCACACATCCCAATGATCCGATCCGTGAAAAAGCGGCTACTCGCCGTTTAGCAGGCGAACCTCTCCCGTACCGGATGGCATTCCAATAGCGAGAAAGAAGACTTAGTTCAGTTAATTTTTGCTGGCAACCTTACAGCTTTGAAAACTCTTTATTGAGATCGTACTGCCGAGAAGTCACATACGACTCCACACCCTCGACCCTACGCAACGCCGCATCAAGGCGCTCTCTGGCGCGCTTGAGACGCACACTGCCGCTGTCGCTGTAACGAAATACCTTTTTCGGCCTATAGTCGTGGTGGCGTTCGTCGTATTCCATCTCGACGGCCTCGTCGGTATAGCGGTGGTAGTCGTCATAGCGTTCGCCCTGGTTAGTGCGGCGCGATGAGCGTGGCGCCATTAGACACCAGGCTCCGATGTAGGCCCAAACCGCCAGCATGCCGGTAAAGAGGCAGGCACCTATAAACATCAGACGCACCACCCAGTGGGCAATATCCCAGTGATCGGCAAGACCGGCACACACGCCGGCTATTTTTCCATCGCGGGTATTTCGGTAGAGGTTCATTCCCCAGCCAGAGCAACTCCTGGCGCGCACTGTGCGACTACCGCGCTCATATTGCTGGCGATAGTGCTTGTACTTGCGGCGTTTTCTGCCCATTACTCACTCCTCTCCGCGTTCGCGGCGGTTCATTTGCTGACGCCAGTCCGGGTGGTCGGCATCCAAAATGGATTCCAGGGTCCCAATGCGATCAGTTAGTTTGTCTACAGTTTCTAGCATGTGCTCAATAGAGTCCCGATCTTCCTCACTGAGGCCTCGAGAAGACCTATTGACACTGCGGTAGTGCATCGTAAGCCAGATTGGGGCCACTACAACCATGAACAAAATGGTCGGGACAGACATGAATTGAAGAAATTCCATTAACTCGTTCCTAGGGCAGCTTATCGGTGAAAGAACATGCTGCCATTAATATAGCCTATAGCCAACTGGATTACTTAGCGTCGGACTGCGCACCCGAGTCGGGCCCGCTCATCTGTGCTTTCAGACGATTCAGTTCATCACTGATACGCTCATCTTCTTCCAAGGCGTTGATCTCGGTGGCCAGATCAGGGTGCACTTCGCGCCCCAGGTCCATGACCTCAAGCTGGCTTTCCAGGTTATCCATGCGACGCTCAAAGTGATCGAAGCGCGCGAAGGCGTTATCGAGTGCTTCACGGTGCATCTGCCGCTTCACTTTAATGCGCGACTCCACGGTTTTGGTTCGCATCAACAACGACTTTTGCTTGGCCTTGGCGTCGGTCAATTTTTGCTGCAATTGGGCAACTTCATCATTGAGTTGAGCTATGTGTTCGTCGGTAGCGCCCAGTTCGGCTTCCACCACAGTCAATTCTTCTTCGATCGCGCGCTTTTCCTGCAGTGCAGCTCGGGCTAGATCCTCCCGGCCCTTGCTGATGGCGAGCTTGGCTTTCTCTTCCCAACTCTGTGCCTCGATTTGAACCTGCTCCAGTCGCCTGGCGGCCGCTTTTCGATCCGCAAGCACCCGGGCGGACGAGCTGCGCACCTCTACCAGGGTGTCTTCCATCTCCTGGATAATCAGGCGAATCATTTTCTCCGGATCCTCGGCCTGATCCAGCAGCGCGCTGATGTTTGAATTAATAATATCGGTCATGCGGGAAAATATACCCATGGTGTTTCTCCTGTTACTTCACTGACTAAAATTGTTCCTGCCGGGTTTTGGTGTTCAGCCCAAGCCAGTACAAAAACTCGATCACTGCGGCAATCTGGATGAAGCTCCAGACCCCTGCAAGCGGGCCTAAAAATACGCTGACGGTACTGCACAGGATTGCCAGCGCGCTATAAATCAGAAATCTTTCGTCGAGAGTGTCCATTACTTAGTTTCTCCAGCTTGTCGCACCGTGGTACGTTCTCATTTGGTTTCGTTACGCTAATTACTAATACAGATTGTGTGCCAACTTTTCTATCTCATTGATTTTTAAAGTAATATTTGGAATGTCTCGAGTTTGTTGTGTTTTCTGGGCTGCCAATATGGCTTAAATAACCTATATTATGGTTTTTTTAGCCAGTAATAAGGTATATTTAGCCTATGATTAGACCGCAAGAAAGCATCATAGGCAATTCGGCCGCATTAGCCCTGGCCTTGGACCGAGTATCACAGCTTGCGCCCATCCAGCGGCCGGTGATCATTTTGGGGGAACGCGGTACCGGCAAGGAATTGATTGCCGAGCGCCTGCACTTTCTGTCGCCGCGTTGGGACGGGCCATTGCTAAAGGTAAATTGCGCCGCCATTTCTGAGCAACTACTGGAGTCTGAACTGTTTGGCCATGAGCCAGGTGCATTTACCGGTGCAACCCGCACGCACCACGGACGCTTCGAGCGCGCAAACGGCGGTACATTGTTTCTGGACGAACTCGGGACGATGTCGACGGGACTGCAGGAAAAGCTATTGCGCCTGGTCGAGTACGGCGAATTCGAGCGGCTGGGCGGGCAGCAAACCCTACAGGTGGATGTGCGAATCATTACCGCTACCAACGGTGATCTGCAGGCGCTCGTCAAAGCAAACAAATTCCGGCAGGATTTATTAGACAGGCTGAGCTTCGATGTTGTCCACCTTCCGGCACTGGCACAGCGACGGGAAGACATCCCGGAACTGGCCCAGCACTTTGCGGTGCAAATGTGCGCCGATCTGGGCTGGGAATTTTTTGCCGGTTTCACCGCGAACGCACTGGAAACGCTTAATACCCATGACTGGCCCGGCAATATTCGAGAACTGAAAAATGCGGTGGAGCGATCACTGTATCGCTGGGCGGATCCGCACAGCTTGGTGAATGACATTATTATCGATCCGTTTCAATCACCCTACGCGACAGAGCCCGCCGAAGCCGATACAGTGGATGAATTGGATCGAGACACCGCTGTGCCACTTCGAGCGCCAGTGGCACCAATCACCCCTTTGGGATTCAGCGAACGCATAGCGTCGTTGGAGCGGCGCCTGCTGGAGGAAGCTCTCGCCAAAAACGGGCATAATCAGCGACGCACCGCCGCGGCACTCAATTTGAGTTACGATCAATTACGCGGCATGGTGCGTAAATATAGCCTGACCGGTGGCAAAAAACGACATGCCGAACACTGATGCTTATCCCGCGGCGCTGCCAGATGTAATAGACGCCCTGGCAAGCGATGCCTTCTCGCCTGCCCTACTGGAGTTCATTCGGGCGGCGGCGAACTTCGATAGCGCGGTCATCATGGCCTATCCCAAAACCAGCGCCCTGCAGGTGATACACAATGCCCTGCACGAAGGCGATCAACCCGGCTTTGGCAGCACATACCGCAATGGCCTCTGGTTGCTTTCACCCCTTTATTTAAGTGCAAAGGCCGGCGTTCGGGGATTTTTTCATATCCTGGATATCGCCCCGAACAATTTCAAAAACAGCAATTACTACGACCTCTACTACCGTTCAAACGGGGTACACGACCACACGGTTTTTTTAGTGGAAAGTGGTGATGGCACTCCCATCGCCATTTCCCTGGAGCGCACTCCGGCCCTGCGCACCTTCAGTAGGCGGGATACTAAACGGCTGGCGGCTGTTGCCGGTACGGTGGCCGCCCTGGTGCGGCGCCAGTGGCCCACGGGATTGGCAACAAGCGCCGCAGCCGAGCCGCGGGGGACGGAACTCCATCTGCACGTACAGCAACTGCTCACCCAATTTGGTAGCAGTGTGCTGACACCCCGAGAGCGCGACGTGGTGCAATTGCTGCTCAAAGGCTACCCCTCCAAGGCGGCGGCTCGACATCTGGGCATCAGCACCCATACAGAGCAGGTGCACCGCAAGAATATCTATCACAAACTGGGGCTGTCATCCCATAATCAATTATTTTCACTATTTTTTGACGCCCTGGCCCAGCCTTGCCCACCCGCTGTGGACCCCCTATTAGGACTATTGGCCCCTCGGGACTCGTAGCACTACCTAAGTTCAGGTATAGCCACCTTAGTCTGTAGTACTTACACTGCACCTCTTATTGCCAGCCTAAGGATTACCGACATGCCCTTTTCTCTTTTCGACGCCCTAGCGGACAAAGACCTGCTGAAAAGCCAGGCCTACATTAATGGCCAATGGGTAGATGCCGACAATGGCGACACCTTTCCAGTCTCCAATCCCGCCAATGGCGAACTGATTATTGAAGTGGCCAAACTCGGCGCCGCAGAGACCGCCAGGGCCATCGCGGCGGCTGATAAAGCCATGAAAAGCTGGAAGACGCTGCCCGCCAAAAGCCGCGCGGTTATTCTGCGCAAATGGTATGAGCTGATGATGGAGCATCTCGAGGACCTGGCCGTCATCATGACGGCGGAACAGGGGAAGCCCATCGCCGAATCCCGCGGGGAAATCGCTTATGGGGCAGCTTTCATGGAGTGGTTTGGTGAGGAGGCGAAACGGATCAACGGCGATGTAATTCCCGGCCCCTCCCCGGACAAACGCATCGTGTGTATCAAGCAGCCGGTTGGGGTGGTTGCTGCAATAACGCCCTGGAACTTCCCCACTGCCATGATTGCGCGCAAGGCCGCCCCGGCACTCGCCGCCGGTTGCAGTATTGTGATCAAACCAGCCTCAGAAACCCCGCTGTCCGCCTTCGCGATGGCGGTACTCGCTGAACGTGCGGGGGTGCCTGCCGGCGTCATCAATGTGATTGCCGGCGCCTCCGGAGCCATCGGCGGCGAGATCACCTCCAACCCCACTGTGCGCAAACTGACTTTCACCGGCTCTACGCCGGTGGGCAAGATGCTGGAAGCCCAGTGCGCCGCCACCATGAAAAAGACCTCCATGGAACTGGGCGGCAATGCGCCGTTTATCGTTTTCGATGATGCGGACCTGGATACTGCCGTTACCGGGGCGATTGTTTCCAAGTACCGCAACGCGGGGCAAACCTGCGTTTGTTTCAACCGCTTGTTTGTGCAAGACGGCATTTACGACGCTTTTGTAGAGAAGTTTGTAAAGGCGGCGGCACAGCTGAGCGTGGGCGATGGCTTTGAAGAGGGCATCGCCGTGGGGCCGCTGGTCAATACCAGCGCCGTGACGGGTGTCGATGAGCTGGTACAGGCCTCGATCGCTGCAGGCGCAAAAGTAGCGCTGGGAGGCGGCCCACACGAACTGGGCGGCTGCTTCTACCAACCCACCGTATTGACCGACGTCAACGCCGACATGGCAGTTTTTCGCAATGAAATATTCGGCCCCGTTGCGCCGGTGATTCGATTCACAACGGAAGAAGAAGTCATCGCAATGGCCAATGATACCGAATTCGGCCTGGCCTGCTATTTTTACACCAGAGACATTGGCCGGGTCTGGCGTGTCGCCGAAGCGCTGGAATACGGCATCGTGGGTATCAATGAGGGAATTATTTCAAACGAAATGGCCCCCTTCGGCGGGATAAAGGAATCCGGCTCGGGCCGCGAGGGCTCCAAGTACGGCATCGACGACTACGTGGAAATTAAATACATGCTGATGGGCGGCCTGGACCAGTAAAGCAACGCAATAATTCAAAAGGAAAACAACATGCCTGAGCTGAACTTCGACAATTGGTGGCAACCATTCACCAACAATCGCGCCTTTGCGGACAACCCGCGGATGTTCACCCGCGCCCAGGGGTGTTTTCTCTACACCGACGACGACCGATCGGTATTGGATATCACTGCGGGCCTGTGGTGCTGCAACATCGGTCACGCGCGCAAGTCTGTCGCCGATGCGGTGCACGAGCAGCTCATGCAAATTGATTTCGCGCCACCCTTTCAGTTTGGTACGCCACCGGCCTTCCAATTTGCTGAGCGCCTGATGAAACATACCCCCGAGGGCATCAATCGCATCTTTTTTACCAATTCCGGCTCGGAGGCGGTGGACACCGCCTTGAAGATCGCTCACCTGTATCAACAAACCCGGGGCAAGGGCAGCAAGACTCGCTTCATCTCCCGGGAGCAGGGCTACCACGGGGTGAACATAGGCGGCACCTCCATGCAGGGCCTGCCCAATAATCGCCAGGGCTTCCCGGTATTGGAGCAAGTCGATTGGCTGCCAGGCATGCTCGATATGGAGAAAAACGCATTTTCCCGGGGTTGTCCGCAACACGGCACCCAGGAGATGGTCGCGGCGTTCGAACAAATAATTGCTCTGCGCGGAGCCCAGTCAATTTGCGCAGTTTTAATAGAGCCAATTTCCGGCGCCGGGGGCGTGGTCGTACCCCCCGTCGGCTACCTCAAGCGTATTCGTGAGCTGTGCGATGAACACGATATCCTGTTGATCTTCGACGAGGTCATCACCGGCTTCGGTCGTACCGGGTCGGCCTTCGCCGCCGTGGAATTTGACGTAACTCCCGACATGATGACCTGTGCCAAGGGCATTAACGGTGGCACGGTGCCCATGGGAGGCGTATTTGTGCGAGATGCGATCCAGCAAAGCATATTTGATCACACGCCAACCACAGTGCCTGAGTTTTTCCACGGCAATACCTACGCGGGCACACCCGTTGCCGCGGCGGCGGGCCTGGCCGCCCTGGATATCTATGAGAATGAAGACCTGTTTAGCTGTGGCAGCGGTGACAAGGGTCGGTATTGGGAGGAGGCTCTCCATGGCCTGCGGGATCTTCCCCAGGTCATTGATATTCGCAATTACGGACTGCTGGGCGCCGTGAGTTTTGACCCCGGCGAGTTACCGGCGAAGTCGCTGGGGGCCAAAATACACCAACGCTGCTACGAAAACGGCTTGATGTGCCGGCCGGTGGGCGACCATATGGTGATGTCCCCGCCCCTGTCCATTTCGCACGAAGAGATCGATCTGTTTATCGAGATTTTCCGCAAGAGCGTACTGGAGGTGGTGGGCTAGTCTCCTGTCGCCGATGGCGTTACCCACCAGCAAACCCACCAGAACCGGGGTGGTATTGCTGTGCCCCACTACCAGTACGTCGCGGTTTCGGGCCTTGAGGGCATTAGCAAAATCGTCCCGTTGGAGCGGATCATAGAGCTCGATACCCGCCCGGGGGCTAAATTCCGGGATAACAGCTGTAAACGGCCTGCATATGCGGCTATAATTCGCCGTTGCGGAACGCACCCCATTGCGCTCTGTCCTAATGCAGCCACATATTTACAGAGAAATTGTATGCAAGAAAGTTTAGCCGCCCCAATCAAAAGGGGTATTTTTCGGCACAGGGAGGATCGCTGGCCGGTCGCCATTATGTTAATGCTAACCGCTGTCGATTTCGCGCTGTATTTCACCCTGGACAGCGTCGCTTTGCTCGCTGCCTACTACGTGCTGATGATTGTCCCCAAGGGGATTCTCTGTGCCTGGAATCATCACCATCAACACTTGTTTACGTTCCGCAATACAGCGTTAAATCGCGGACTGGAATTTTGTTACGCCTTGCATACAGGGATTACAACACACCTTTGGCTTTTTCATCATGTATTGGGCCACCATCTAAATTTTCTCGATCAGGAAAAGGACGAGAGCCGATGGAAGCGCAAGGATGGCTCTCAAATGGGTGTGATCGAGTACACACTGAATGTCGCCCTCACGGCTTACCCCCGCGGTTACGCCGTTGGAAAGCGCCGTCCAAAGCAGATGAAAACCTTTCTTATTTATTCAATATCAACCTTTCTAATCGTCGCGTCACTGGTGTGGTTTAATCCCGCCCAGGGGCTGTTTTTGTTTGTATTGCCAATGATCACCAGCATGCTGTTCACGGCCTATGTGACCTATGACCACCATACAGGACTGGACTCCGAGAATGAATTTGAAGCGTCGTATAACAATCTGAACCCGGTTTACAATCGTTTAACGGGCAATTTGGGCTACCACACGGCCCATCACCACAAACAGGGCGTACATTGGTCAAAACTACCCAGTTTGCACGCCACCATTGCGGACAAAATCCCAGATTTTCTCTATCAGAAGGCCATGGTGACCCACCGGGTAATCGAGGGGTAGCTCCCAAAACTAATGCTTCTTGACCTTCTGTTTACCACAGCGTGAACAGCGATAAGTTGTCACCAGTTCGCCCTGCTTCACATCAAATCGTCTGGAATTATCCACTGTCCACTTATGATGGCCATGCCGGCACAGGGTGTTACCCTTGTGCTTTTCCTTCAGTGAAGGTATCCGAAAGGGAAGGATGTCAGCCATTACTTTTCATCTGCGAGCGACCTGTGAAGGGGAGTCGGTTCATAGCTCACACCATAGAGAACAAAACCCGCCTTATCAACAGGCGGGTGAATCCTTAATGCATAAGGGGTAATCACGGGTGAGACTGCTGTACACAAATGATAACCGCCTTATTGTTGCCAACGCTCGAAATATCGTTGAGGCCGCAGGCATCGGAGTAGTGTTGAAGAACGAATACGCCGCCGGCGGCATCGGCGAACTGTCCGCCTTTGATGCCTGGGTTGAACTGTGGGTGACGGATGATTCCAACTACGACAGAGCTTCGAGGTTGCTCAAAAACGCATTCAGTGCTGAAAATGCCGTGCCATGGACATGCTCAAACTGTAACGAGAGTAACGACCCCTCTTTTGATTTGTGTTGGAACTGCTTGCGGTGACCTGGCGTGGCCATATACCCGGAGAGCGAGCGCTACACACTAGAGCAGTGCCCGCTCCACTGCCTTGTGCCAGGATTGCAGGCGCTTGCGCCTGGCGGGTGCTTTCATTGCAACTGTGAACTTGCGATCCACCTGCCAAATCTTGCGCAATTCGGCTGGACTGTGCCACATCCCCACGCCCAGCCCGGCCAGGTAACATGCACCGGCGACCGTGGTCTCGATCAACTTTGGCCGTATCAATTGTCGCCCCAGCACATCGGCCTGAATTTGCATAAGGAAGTTGTTGACCGCCGCCCCGCCGTCTACCCGCAAGGGTTTCATTCGCCTGCCCAGATCCTGCTCCATCGCCCTCAAAATATCGGCATTTTGCAAGGCCATGGCGTCCAGGGTAGCTCTGGCGATGTGGCCGGTCTCGGTGCCGCGGGTCAGTCCCGCGAGGACTCCCCTCGCTTCAGGAGCCCAGTGCGGCGCACCCAGGCCGGTGAGCGCCGGTACGAACTCAACCCCCTGATGGTCCTCTACCGTCGCGGCAAGCGCCTCGATGTCGGCTGCCCGTTTGATCAACTTCATACCGTCCCGCAGCCACTGCACCGCCGCACCGCAGACAAACGCACCCCCTTCCAGGGCATACACTGTTTTTCCTGCGTCACCCAACTGCCAGGCAATGGTGGTGAGCAAGCCGGAATCAGATTGCACCAGCTCTGAACCGGTATTCATCAAGATGAACGACCCGGTACCAAAGGTGCATTTTGCATCGCCGACCGAAAAACACGCCTGGCCAAACAGTGCCGCCTGTTGATCACCGGCAACGCCTGCAATGGGGATACCATCCGGCAGGCCCTTTACCGCATCGGTATGGCCGAGTAAGCCGCTAGAGGGACGAATGGCGGGAAGTATCTTTTTCGGTACTTCAAATAGATCGAGTAATCGAGCGTCCCAGGAACCTGTTTTGATATTCATCAAAGACGTTCGCGAGGCATTCGATACATCGGTCACGTGGCTCTGGCCTGCGGTGAGTTTCCAGATCAAGTAGCTATCGATGGTGCCCGCCGCGACCCGGTCATACTTCAACAGTGTCGCGATGCCACGGGTATTTCTCAGCAACCAGCGAAACTTACTGGCGGAGAAGTAGGGATCGAGCACCAGGCCCGATTTACGTTTGATAAGCTTCTCGTGACCCGCCGCCTTGAGCGACTCGCAAAAGTCTGTGGTGCGTCTACATTGCCAGACGATGGCGTTGTTTAGTGGTTCGCCACTGCGCTTGTCCCATAACAGGGCAGTCTCGCGCTGGTTGGTAATGCCAATGGCGGCAATATCCGTGGGTGTGCAAATCTTCTTGCGAAAAATAGCCCGGATGCCCTTTTCCACCGACGCCCAAATATCGGCGGGGCGATGTTCCACCCAGCCCGGCTGCGGATAGATTTGCGGAAACTCGCAATTGACGCTGGCTCGAAGCTTACCGCTGGCGTCCATGAGGGCGACAGTGCTACCTGTCGTCCCCTGGTCAATGGCCAGAATGAATCTGGCCTTTCTAGCCATGTCGCTTAGGTGCCGTAACCCTCGACCGCTTTTATCTCAAGAAAATCGGTAAAGCCATGATGACCCCACTCCCGGCCATTACCCGACTGCTTGAAGCCGCCGAAGGGCACATTGAAACCAGCATCGTTGCCATTGATATGGATGTTTCCGGCGCGAATACGGGAGGCAACTTCTCGGGCCTTTTCCAAATTATTGCCTTGTACATAGCCCGCAAGACCGTAGGGTGTGTCGTTGGCAACACGAATGGCTTCCTCCTCGCTCTCGTAGGGAATCATAACCAGCACCGGTCCAAAAATTTCCTCGCGCGCGACCGTCATGTCGTTGTTCACCTCGGAGAAAACCGTCGGCTTGATAAAATAGCCCTTTTCGATGCCATCGGGCAAACCCGCCCCACCCACTACAACCTTGGCACCTTCATCAATGCCCGCTTGAATCAAGCCCTGAATCTTGTTGAACTGAATTTCCGATACCACGGGGCCCATAGTGGTGCCCTCAGCTGTCGGATCTCCGACCACCACCGACTCAGTAACCTTCGCGGCAATTGCCTCTGCTTCAGCCAGTTTCGCCGCCGGCACCAACATGCGCGATGGTGCGTTACAGGATTGCCCGGTGTTGTTATACATATGCATAACGCCACGGGTCACCGCGGCTTCCAAGTCCACATCTTCCAAAATAATATTTGGCGACTTGCCACCCAATTCCTGGGCGACGCGCTTGACCGTGGGTGCCGCGTTTTGCGCCACCAGCGTGCCGGCGCGGGTAGAACCGGTAAAGGACATCATATCCACATCCGGGTGTCTGGACAGGGCGGTACCGACTATCGGGCCATCGCCATTGATCATATTAAAGACACCTGCTGGCACGCCGGCGTCATGCATAACCTGGGCGAACAGATAGGCCGACAAGGGCGCAACTTCACTGGGCTTTAGAACCATGGTGCAACCCACCGCGAGCGCGGGCGCTACCTTGCAGGCAATTTGATTGACCGGCCAATTCCAGGGCGTAATCAAGCCACAAACGCCAATGGGCTCTTTGAAAATGCGGTGCTCTCCCATCTCCTCCTCAAAGGGAAAATCCTTGAGCACTTTGGCCGCTTCCTGCAAATGACCGAGGCCACAAAAGGCCTGACCACCGGCGGCGAGTGCCTGGGGCGCGCCCATCTCCTCACGGATCGCATCGGCAATGTCGTTATAGTGCTTTTGGTAAGCCTCCGCACAGGACTCGAGAAGCTCGATGCGCTCCGCCCTGGAGGTCCTGCTATAGGATTCAAAGGCCGCTTTGGCGGCGGCAACCGCGAGGTCGACGTCCGCTTCAGAGCCCATTGAAATATGCGCACACACCTCTTCGTTGGCGGGGTTGATCACGTCGAGTTCGTTGGGGGTCACGGGGTCAACCCACTCACCGTTGATATAAAATTGCTTGTATTCACGCATCGCTATTCTCCAGAGGATATGATTGGGCAACTGTCAATTGTACCACTCTCATAGGGACCCGGTACCACCTATATGGGGTTAGTTGGTCAATTAATTTGCCGCTATTGATGGGTTTGGCGGTAGCGCAGCGCGGTCATTCCCGTCCACTGTTTGAAGGCGCGACTGAAGGCCGGTTCGGTCATGCCAAGTTGCCGGGCAATTTGCCCCACCTGGCGGTCACCGGCCAACAGCAGGTCGATCGCCAGGTCGCGCCGCCGTTGATCGCGCAGTGCCCGGAAGCTTGTCCCCTCGCGCTGCAATTGCCGGTGCAGGGTACGGCTGCTCATGTTCCAATGCGCCGCCAACTGCGCCAGGGAGAGCGGTTGATCGCCCTCGGCCAAACTGCGTAACACGCGCTCACTGACACTGACACCGAAGTCCTGTTTGATAAACCATTCATCGGGCAGTCGTTGTAAATAACGCCGCAGGTCCAGGCGCGAACGGATAACGCTGGCACTGAGCCACTTGCCGTCACACACAATGGCGCTGCACCCATGATTATACGAAATCCGACCTGGAAACATGCCCCGGTATACGGCCTGATGAGTCGGCGTGGAAAATCGGAACTCTGTCCGAATCAGCGGCGTGCGCTCACCGATCAGCCAATTGCTGAACCGATGCCAGATGAGCAGCAGAAACTCCTCCAGAAAGTGGTCCGGATCCGCTCGAGTATCCAACATCGTCAGCAATAATCGGGTCTCACTCCCCTCCTCCAACTCCCAGCGTACAGCGGAGGAAGTGAGATTGGAAAATCGGACCGCGTAGCGCAGGGCCTCCCCCAGTGTGGCACTCGCTACCATCTGTCTGGCCATCAGGGCGAACACCCCAAAGCGGTGGGGGGCCGCCGCAAAACCCATCATCTCGTCATCCAGTACCTGCCAAACCCGCCGCAGCAGGGCGCCGAGTTGCTGGGGGCTGATCAAGGTGCGCTCATCTGCCAGGGATTCCGCGCTCAGACGCACAGCCCGCAGCAAGTCTTCGCGCTCACAACCCAGACGCACCGCCCGCGTCACAATGACCCGGGGGAAATGAACCGATAGGTCGGGGCGCTGTAAGTCAGATAATGTCATTTACAGATAATATATTGGCCGTATTTAGTCATATATACCGTAATTTGCCGTATTTTTATACATAATTGTCTGTTTTTATTAATTTATGGCAGTTTGAATCATTGTCTATACTATAACTGTCTAGCACACTATAGCCGCAAAATTGTCACACTATTAAGTACAGCATTCACCGACGGAGATCCCTGATGGATATTGAAGAATTAACCTTATTTCGCGACATGGCCCACCGCGCTTTCGAGCAGGAGATCGCCCCGAATTTTGAACAATGGGAAGCGGACCACATGGTGCCCCGGGAAATGTGGAACCGCCTGGGTGAAGCCGGGCTACTCTGTCCCGATATGCCCGAGGCTTACGGTGGTGCGGGCACCGATCCCGAAGTGACCCTCGCCCTGATCGAGGAGCTGTCCCGGATGGGCTTTGGCGGCATCGCTACCGGCTGGGGCATCCACTGCAATATCGTTGCCCCCTACATCAACCACTTCGGTACCGAAGAACAAAAACAGCAGTGGCTGACGAAAATGATCACCGGCGAAGCGGTCGGCGCGCTCGCCATGACTGAGCCCGGCGCGGGTTCCGATGTTCAGGGTATTCGCACTAATGCGGTAAAAGACGGCGATGAGTGGATACTCAATGGCTCCAAGATATTTATCACCAATGGCTACCACGCGGATATTGTTATCGTCGCGGCCATTACCGACCCTGGCAAGGGTGCCAAGGGCACGTCCCTGTTTCTGGTTGATGCAAGTTTGCCCGGTTTTGAGAAGGGTAAAAAGCTCGAGAAGATAGGCCAACACAGCTCCGATACCGCGGAGCTGTTTTTCCAGGATATTCGCCTACCCGCATCCGCTCTATTGGGTGAAGTTAATAAAGGCTTCGTCATCATGATGACCGAGTTACCACGTGAGCGTCTGGGTATTGCCGCCCAGGCGATAGCTGCTGCGGAAGGCGCCCTGGCCATCACGATTGACTATGTGCTGGAGCGCAAGGCCTTCGGCCAGACCGTGGCCAGTTTCCAGAACACGCGCTTCACGCTGGCGGAGGTAAAAACTGAAATTTCCCTGAATCGGGCATTCTATGAGAAATGCGCCAGTGCCTACTCCGAGGGAAAACTCAGCGCCGACGATGCCGCCATGCTGAAATACGCCGCAACGGAAATGCAGTGTAAGACCATCGATGACTGCCTGCAGTTGTTTGGTGGCTACGGTTATACGACGGAATACCCCATCTCCCGGTTCTACACCGATGCGCGAATTCAGCGTATATACGGCGGAACCTCTGAGATCATGAGGGAGTTGGTCGCCCGTTCTATATTGGGGCGTTAACGCTTGCACGGTCGCCGGTCATGCGCCCCGGCGACCTCAACGTGGGGATACTCACCCATTCTATTAAACCACCATTCACCCATTAGCCAATGTTGCGATAATTAGCCGGAATTTGGTTGTCCTGTAACAGGCATCGGAATAGGGTTAAGGCCGTCCACAGGCTGCGACGCGCATTATGTATTTTGATTTGGATTGTTACTGGCGAGTCCTGCGCCACGTTTGGTCACTCAAACACTGGCCTGGCCGATCCCGGATGCTGGGCAAGCTCCTCGTTCAGGTTCCTCTGGAATACCTCTTTCACGCCAGCTTCTTTCTCCTGGACTACGTATTTTTCCCCCGCCTGTGGCGGCAAAAAGTTGAGCGCCCGGTCTTTATCGTGGGCCACGCGCGCAGCGGATCCACGATGGCGCATCGCCTACTCTCAGCAGATGCCAATACCTTTAGCTATTTCCTCTACTGGGAGCTGTTCTTCCCGTCGCTGCTGCAGAAAAAAATACTTCGCGCCCTGGGTTGGCTTGACGATAAAATTTTGGCACAGCTACTGTATAAACGGCTGGTGGCCTGGGATGACAAAACCTACGGTCCGCACCGCCACATACACGACATGAGTTTGTGGAACTCGGAGGAAGACCAATTTGTGATGCGCGCCGCCTTCGTCACCCAGCAATGGGCCCTGGAAATTCCCATGATGGATATTATGGATGTATTTCACGTGGATCAGTTGCCCGTAAAAAAACGCCAGCGCTGGCTACATCACTACCGGGAATGCGTGAAGCGACAACTACTATTAAATGGCGGGGAGAAAACGCACCTCAGTAAAAACCCTGCAATGAGTGGCTGGGTTCAAGCACTGATAGAAACCTTTCCGGATGCCCGCATCGCGGTCATGATGCGCGATCCCGCCCAGTGTATTCCAAGCGTGCTCAAGCTGGTTGAAGTTAGCTGGCAAGCCAAAGGTTGGACCCGACAAGATTATAGGCAATCACTGCAGATGCTGACAGAGATTTCCTTCGACAGTTTTCATCATCCGCAAATGGTTCTGCAAAGTAGACCCGAGACGGCACAGGTGGTTATTGACTACCGTGAACTGACCGGCGACCCCAGGACAGCAATCGACAAAGCATACCGCGCACTGGGCATGTCTCTATCGGTGGAATTTGATCAATACCTGCTAGCACACCAGGAGCAAGCGAAGAGCCACACCACGCATTTTAGATACGATATCGATGACTATGAAGTATCACAGGAACGGATTGAGTTAGAACTGGGTGCTTTTTACGATCGGTATGATTGGCCACGTTCACGCCCGAACGGTACCGCCTAAAAGGAGAGACCCACCATGCGCTACAAATCGAGTCACGCCAGGGAAGAGTTGCGAGCCGCATGGGACGATATGATCCAGTCACTGCAGGATGCGCGCAATGCCATTGACACGCCGGCCTTGATGCCCGCCCCGGCAAGTGATCGAAACCTTGCTGAAGGCTATCGCTATCTCATGGGGTTTGTACACAGCGCAGTTGAGAGGGCATTTCATGAAGACCCCGCCCGCCCTCACTTTCGAAATGCGCTCTCCATCATCACGCGCGGCACTGTCGACAATGCCGACGCGATCTATTTTTACGCGCCAATCGATGGCCGTAACCGCTATCTCATTCGAGGAAAGCTGGGTGACGCCAGACACTGGCGGGGCGAATCACCGGCAGCCACAGGCCGCAAAGCGCCCCACTACCTTATTCTGGAAGCCAATGCCGGCGATCTCGCAGGCGATTCAGGCGATCTTGCAGAATTGCGTCCGGGAATGAAAACTCGAACCGGCCAAATTGATTCCTCCAGCATAGAGGTGAGTAGCGATGGCAGTTTCGAAATCCTGTTGGCACCGACGCTACCGGAGGGTTACACAGGAAATTTTATTCCAACTTTGAAAACGGTCCGCCACCCCCACCCCAGCGATCCATCGATGCCACCTCAGCGCTATGCAAATTACATCAGCGGGCGACAGCTATTTAACGATTGGCAACGCGAGGAGGCCATTCATTTCGAGATCAGCCAATGGGATATCTGCGATGATCACAGTGAACCGTACTGCCCGGCAACTGCAGCTGCAGAAATACGCAGATTTGGGGCAATTGTGCGTAATCAAATGCATTTTTGGAATGCCTTCTGGACCATCCCCATGGGTACCTATGGTGAGCGAGAGGGCAGCATTCCCGGGGTGGCCTTCCCCAGAAATGCGTTCAACAAGGTCAATGCCGCCTCAGGCGCAACGGGGGGCGGAATGAGTACTAACCTGTACGCTGGCGGCGTTTTCGAGTTGGAGCCCGACGAAGCGCTCATTATTGAAAATCGTATCGCTCTAAAACCCCAGTATCTCGGTTTCCAGGTGGCAAATCTGTGGGGCGAATCAATGGAGTACGCGAACCGCACCGGCAGCCTCAATGGCCATCAGATAGCCACCGATCCGGACGATGTCATTCGCATTGTGCTTGCCCACGCGGACCCCGGCGTACCTAATTGGATTGATATCAGTGGGCAGCGCGAGGGCTTCATGACAGCGCGATGGGCCTATAGCCAGACCCCGGCGGAACCGGATTGGCCCACCGTGGTCGTCAGTAAAGTGCCACTGGCTGACATTCGGGCACATCTACCCGAGAGCACCGCGTTCGTCAATGCCGACGAGCGGCGCGAACAAATTAGTATCCGCCAGCGCCATGTGCAACGGCGCTATCGGGTTTTCTAGCGCCCTACGCTACGCTTCGAGGGAATCTTTCAGGGCATCGAGCAGGCTATCAATCTGATCCTTTTCGATGACAAAGGGCAGGCCCAGTTGAATCGTGTCGCCACCGTAACGCACGTAAAAGCCCTTTTCCCACATCCGCATAGCGATCTCATAGGGTCTGCGTGCGGGTTCGCCCTCTATAGGCTGAATTTGCAGCGCACCGGCAAAGCCATAATTGCGTATATCCGCCACGTGGGGGCAACCTTTCAACTGGTGCAAGCCCTGTTCAAAATACGGGGCCATTGCCGCGACGCGCCCCGGCAGGTCGTCGCGCTCCAGTACATCCAACGCGGCCAGCCCCGCCGCACAGGCCACCGGGTGTGCCGAATAAGTGTAACCGTGGGGGAATTCCAACATGTAGTCGGGGCCACCCTGATCCATATAGGTTTGGTAAATTTCCGCACTGGCAATTACCGCCCCCATGGGGATCGCCCCGTTGGTGAGTTGCTTGGCGACATTCATGATATCGGGGGTGACACCAAAGGCATCGGCGCCGGTCATGGCGCCGCAGCGACCAAAGGCGGTGATGACCTCATCAAAAATCAGCAGGATGTCGTTGGCCGTACAGATGTCCCGCAAACGCTGTAGATACCCTGCAGGGGGAGGAATAACACCACCGGAGCCCGCCATGGGCTCCACGATGACCGCCGCAATATTGGAGGCGTCATGCAGGGCGATGATCTCATTGAGTTCATCCGCCAGATGCCAGCCATTGCCAGGCATTCCCCGGGTGAATACATTTTCTGGCAACAGGGTGTGCGACAGGTGATCGGCATCAACTCCCTGGCCAAACAGTTTTCGGTTGGCGGCTATGCCCCCCACTGCGATGCCGCCAAAGTTAACCCCATGATAGCCCTTGGCCCGGCCTATGAGCTTGGTTTTGGCAGGCTGGCCTTTGAGACGCCAATAGGCCCGGGCCATCTTCAGGGACGTATCGGCACATTCCGAACCCGAATTGGTGAAAAAGACATAATCCAGCCCCTGCGGGGTGAGCGCCTTGATTTTATTGGCCAACTCAAAGGACTTGGGATGCCCAAACTGAAAGGCCGGGGCATAGTCCAGTGTTTGCAATTGAGAGTTCACCGCCTCGGCAATCTCCGGCCGATTATGACCCAGGCCCGAACACCACAGGCCCGACAATCCATCCAGCACCCTGCGGCCCTTATCATCAACATAGTGCACGCCCTCGGCGGCAACGATAATACGCGGGTCCTTCTTGAACTGGCGATTGCCGGTATACGGCATCCAGTGGGCTTCCAGTTGCTCGCGCGTCAACGAGGTAAATTCCGGCATCGCGGTCATCTGTTTCAGTTCCAATAATCGAATGAGAGACGGTATTTTAGGACGAAACATATGTTGCATAAATCAATATCTTTAAACATAAAGTTTCACTAATATGAATCTAACGTGTTCAAGGACTTACGTACACAGCCCCTGTCCTGATGTAGAAACAGTAGACAAAAAAAGGCCCCGTCATTTGACGAGGCCTTCAGTCTACTCACAACATCCTATTGCTTTGCCCTATTGCTGCCTTTGGGCTAATCGCCGGATTAGAAATCCTTGCGAACTGAAACTCCCCAAGTCAGAGGCTCTGAGTAATACCCATTGTAGCGGCCCGTCTGGGCCGGAGAATCCGCGATAGTCGTGGTGAATTCCTCATCGGTCAGGTTACGACCCCAGAAAGATATTGCTGTGTCCCAGGGCTCGTAGCGAACACCGGCACGCATGTTAAACAGTCCATAAGAACCATCATATTTCTCTGGATCGTTGTTAACGTCAGTCATGCGCTCGTCGGTCCAGGAATATTCTGCGTAGACGAATCCACTGATCGCATCTGACAGCTGGAAGTCCTGGTTAACCGAGCCCACAATTACGTTCTCCGGATTGCCAGCTATATCTCCACCGCTACGGTCACAATTGCCTGATGCAAGAGGGTCTGGGTCACCCGGGTCAGGCTGACCTGTGTGCCACACCTCACCCGTCCAACAAGGTCCTTCCTCAAAGTCCGCATACTCGCCATGATTGTAGGCGTAGGCGAAGGTCAAAGTCGTGTTCTCCGCAGGCAGCCATGAGATATCCGCTTCCAAGCCATAGGTCTCAGCGGTACCGGCGTTAGTTAATGCGAAACCACCCCCCTGGAATGAAATGGTTTGGAGATCGTCTGTATTCGTCATGTGCACTGCAACATTTGCGCGCAGCGCCTGGTCAGGAAATTCAGCTTTCATGCCCAACTCGAAAGCCTCGGACTCCTCGGCGTCGAAAAGGATCGGAATTGTAGGGCTGATACGGTCTGTATTGACGCCTCCCGACTTATAACCGGTGCCATATGAACCGTAGAGCATGATGTCATCGGTCACGAACCAACTCAGTTTGATCGTGCCGGTAATTTGGTCATCGTCGAAGTCCTCTTCCAGATCCGGCGTTGGGGTCAGCGGCGGGAACGATAAAAAACCAGCATTGTCACCCGGCGTGCCACCTTCCAGCGGAAAATCCTGGGTAAAGGTATTGCTAACCTTCTTGTCTTCATAGGTCCAGCGCAAACCGGCAGTAAGCACCAGCGTATCAGTGATATTAAAGTCGCCCTGGCCAAAAATCGCATAACTCTCATGCTCCTGTTCGTTAATATCCCGCGACCCATCGCCCGCGATAAAAAGATTAGGCGGAAAGAGAGGCCCTAGGACGATCGCTGTGGTGTCTTTGCCCACAGTCGTACTGCGATCATTGTCCAGTTCCTGATAGTAGTAATACAGGCCAGCCACGTAATTGAAGCGCTCGCCATCACCGGTGAAGCGCAACTCCTGGGTGAACTGTGACTGCTCCGCATCATTAGTCCGGAAGGCGCCATCGAGGTTTAGGAAGAGAATATCAGCATCGTCCTGAGCGTCGTGCGTGCGATACCCGGTGATACTGGTCACCAGAAACGGACCAGCATCCCAATCGGCCTGCAGCGTTACGCCGTCATCTTCGTTTGCGGACGATGGTTTGCGCCCTGCAGTGACTTTGTAATCGTAAAAATCGTCATTGGTCAGCACCGTGCCGCCGATATCGTCCACGAATTGATCCGTAGGACCATTGGGGAAGGGATTGAAGGGTGGCGGCAAGGTACCACCGTCCAGAGGAGTCCGGTTACTCTTCCACGACCCTGCGCCACAGCAGATTTCATCAAGCTCGGAGTGGTCGAGAATCAAACGCAAAGTCAGGTCATCGGTTGGGGTATAGAGTGCCTGGAGCCGGCCGCCCCACCGGTCTTTGTCATTGATGGCTTCGTCCTCTGTCACACCATCGGGCCCGATCCAGTCAAGATAACCATCCCGCTCCATGTAAAAGCCGGTAGCGCGAACCGCCAATACATCCTCGATTAGTGTGAAGGATTTAGCGCCGCTGGCACCGAACAGGCCGTAGTCACCCGCGGTGGCCTCTATGAAACCACTACCTTCGAAATCTGGCTCCGCTGAATTGATCTGGATGGCACCCGCCGGCGAGTTTCGCCCAAACAGGGTACCCTGCGGGCCGCGCAGCACTTCTACGCTGGCTACATCTACCATATTGTTAATCATTGAACCCTGACGTGCGCGATACACGCCATCTACATACAGTCCCACGGAAGGTTCCAGACCAAAGTTCTGCGAGCTGGTGAAAATACCCCGAATGGAGAACGTGGTAGTGCCGGCCGTCTGGGTCTGCCCAACAATCAGACTGGGGGCGTTGTTCTGCAGATCAAACATGTCCTTCACGCCGGTTTTTTCCAGCATAGCCGCACTAAAGGCGGAAACAGCGATAGGGACATCCTGCAGGCTCTGGTCGCGCTTCTGGGCGGTAACAATGACTTCTTCCAGCATCTGGCCATAGCTGGCGGTGGATGCGGAGGCGCTGATAACGGCAGCGACAGCAAGGGCGAGCTTGCGGGATGCAAAACGACGGTTATTCATGGCGAGTCCCTGGATTATTTTTAAAGGTGGCTACGGGGCAATAATACTGATTTACTGGCGTTCGAGTAAGGTAATTTTACGTTTTTTCACAGGCTTGGCCCGTATCGAGCGGTATTGTTTGGCGGCACCGGTTTTGAGTGCTGAAGGCGCGTCGCCTAGTCTGATAGTAAAGCTGCGTCGCCTCGCCTGATAGTAAAGCTGCCCCGCCTTGTCGGTCCCACCCATCAGAGTGAATGTAATGGACGGCTGTTACTGATTGATCAGCATGCCCAAGGACAAGTCCAACGGTGTCTCGGGGGAACCATTCAGCTAATCGAGTTCCACACGATCTCCGCGCATCGTACGGCACAAAGTAATCAGTCCTGGTCTGGTTCCGCTGCATGAACTTATTAAACAGCCCAGTATCGAAGTGGTTGTCTTTCCTCTTGTTGAAGAAGACCAAATCACTGGGTTTGGGGTCATCCAAGTGCTGTTCCAGCATCTTGTCCAATATTCCCTCTCCAAACTGAGGCAATGGAATCTTGCGTGATTTCTTGGTTTTGACCCGGGCTCCGGCAAGTAGAATATACCCCTCCTCCCGATGAACCTCTCCATAGGTCAGTTTCAACCCCTCATTCGGACGTAGCCCCAAACAGAGATTGAACAAAAAACAGGCAACAGTGTTGTAGGGAATATTCTCTTGGTCGCCCCACTTCATCACCATTTGGATTTCCAGGTCAGTAAGGGTACGTTCCCTTATCCCAACAGACAGTTGACGCATGATTTGGAGTCGTGACCAACAATTTGCTTCGATTTGCCCCATATCCAGGCACTGATTGAAGCAAGCCCTAAGTAGGACCATGCAGTTCCTAGCAGCCATGGGGGTGGACATAACACTACTCATAAATTCAGTGGCATCTGCCCTGGTTAAAGCTTGGATGCCTCTATCCCCAATTTTCGGTTTGATTAAGTGGTTAGCTAGATATTTATATTGGGTTAATGTGTTTGGCCGCAATATAGGTTCTTTCAGAGTCAGATAGTTATCTAGTGCCATAGCGACAGTTATGGCCTGTTTGGGCTTTCTAAGGGCCCTCAGATGCTCCTTAGGGTCTATATTTTCGTATCGCTGGGCATGAGTAAGATCGCGAGCGATCTTACGCGCCTGAGCTAGCCCCATGGTTGGATATTGGCCAAGAGTACATTTGGTTGTTTTTTGACCACGGGTATATCTCAAGTACCAAGTTTTGGTGACCTTCTTCTTTCCAGCTCTAACTAGGAGTCTCAACCCTGGACATTGACTGTCCCCCAGGTCATTGACCCCTGAGGCTTTCGGCTTGGCGCTCTTTACTTGTGATTCATTCATGATTTTCTCCGTTTTCAGTGTCGATTTAGGGACGCTTAACAAATGTAGGTACATATTTTGGGACAACTTTGAGTTGTCAAAGACAGGACAAAGCTGTCCACCCCTGTACATATTTGTCACGGTGAAACTTCATTATTTACAAGGACTTATCTCTAGTATCTGAGAAAATAACTAGGAATTACAGGCGCTTATAAGTTTGACTAAAAGCTGTCTTTAAACATTAAGTTTCATTAACATACAACTTATAACTGCCCCGTCGGGGCACAATAACGAGGTCGTTTAAAATGGTGAAAAAAGCACTGCTGGGGGCGGTAACCGACACTGACCTACGCCTGTTACGCGTCTTTCGGGCGGTGGTCGCCTGTGGCGGGTTCGCCGCCGCGGAGCTTGAATTGAACATCAATCGCTCCACCATTTCCCGCCATATAAAGGATCTGGAAAGCCGCTTGGGAGTCACGCTGTGCCGCCGTGGCCGGGGGGGCTTCAGCCTGACCGTTGAGGGAGAAAATGTGCACGCTGCGGCCCTGAAAATGATGGTGGCGATGGCTGACTTTCAGCATGATGTGAACGAATTACACCGTCGCCTCACCGGTTCTCTGGCGATCGCCATCTTCGATAAAACCGCCACCAACAAGGCCTGCAAAATTCATCAGGCCCTCGCCATGTTCGACCAGGCCGCACCCGAGGTGCATCCCGAAATTCATGTCGAGCCCATCAATGCCATTGAGAGTGGGGTCATGGAGGGGCGCTTTCAACTGGGCATCATCCCCAATCACCGGCCATCGAGTAGCCTGGCCTACTACAAGCTGTTTGACGAGCAAATGTATTTGTACTGTTCCAGCGATCACCCCCTATTCAAGTGCAGGAACGCAGACTTATCGGTGGCTCGTATACTGGGCAGCAAGTATGTGGGAATTGGTTACCACTCCCCCAACATGGAGGTCGGGCGACGTTTGGGACAGCAGCGGGACGCCACCGCATACGACCAGGAGGCCGTGGCCCATTTGGTCTTATCAGGGGCTTATCTGGGCTACCTGCCGGAACACTATGCAGAAGGGTTTGTCAGCAGGGGCCGCATGCGAACCCTGCTACCCGGGGAATTTCAATATCTGTGTGAGTTCAGCGCGATTGTGCGCCACGCGCCGGCGCCCAACAGAGTCACACAAAAGCTATTGGACGCCCTGGTGAGCGTCCACCACGATCAATCCTGATAAGCGGTAATATGCTTCGCGGCCTGGTAGGCAAAGGTCATTGAGGGGCCCAGGGTCGAGCCCGGCCCCGGATAGCAAGGCAGGGTTGGTGCCGCGCAGTTGCCCGTGGCGTAGAGCCCCGGTATGGCAGAACCGTCTTCGCGCACCACCTGGGCGTGTTCGGTGATAACCATGCCACCCTGGGTACCAAAATCGCCAGGGTCTACCCGCATGGCGTAGTAGGGGGCCTTGTCGATGGCCGCCAGACAGGGGTTTGGCGTTATTCTGGGGTCGGCGTAATAGCGATCATAGGCGGAGTCACCCCGTTGGCAGTCCAGATCCACGCCGGTTTTGGCGTATTCATTCATCTTGTTTATGGTGTTGACCAAACCGGCCACGTTGACATTAATTTTGCCGGCCAGTTCTTCAATCGTGTTCGCCCGGGCGATGAAGCCCTGTTGCTCATAGCTACGTGGCAGCGCCCAGTCCGGACGCAATTTACTGTTGTATAAAGGGCCGACAAAGTAGTTGGCCCTGAAGGTCGCATCAAAAACATGCCAAGTGGGGTTACAGGGGTTTTCCTCGGTATGCTTTTCGAAGGTCTCCAACTGAAACGCCATATAATTTTGCGACTCATTGCTGAAGCGCTCGCCCGCGGGATTAACCATGACCGATCCGGGGTAGGATTTTTCCATGATACTCAGCCGGGGAATGTCTTCCCCCGGCACGGAGATAGTATTGCACCACCAGGCCTCGTTCATCCGGTGCATTTTGGCGCCCAGGCGGATGCCCTCCAATATCGCATCACCGGTGTTGTCCTTGGTGCCGGCGCTCCAGGTGTGATCGGTGGGTTGCGGCAGGTATTTCTCGCGCATTTCCTGATTGTGTTCAAATCCACCGGCGGCCAATACGACACCGCGGCGTGCTTGAATGCGCAGCGGCTTGCCATCGCGTAAAACCTCTACCCCGATAACATTGCCGTCCACATCGACCAGTTGAGTCATACGGGTGTTTAACCACAGGGGCATATCCCGATCCGCCATGGATGCGCGCAACCGCGCCACGCCGGCACAACCGGTCGCCAGGCGCCTATCGAATCTGTCCTTGAGGCGCCAGGGGATATCCAACAGATACTTGGCCACCATCTTCACCGCCATGCTAATCCAACCCGGCGCTTGCCCTATCAGCATCGCAGCCTCCACCTGGGTAAAACCAATCACCCCGCCCAGATGCATCATTGGGTGCGTGCGGCGCAGGCGTCGCCACTCCTCGCCCAATTCGTTGGCATTAATGGTTTCCGGCTCCATCGAACGGTGACCGTGCATGGCGCCATCCAGATTGGTGTAATAGTCGGGATAGTGCTCTAAGCTCACGTAGCGTGCCCGGGTGCGATCATGCAGGAAATCGACCATTTTGGGGCCATTTTCCAGGTAGGCATCGAGCTGGTATTCGGGCACTTCTTGTTCGGTAATGAGTTGTCGCAAATAGGTTTTTGCTTGCGCGGTGGAGTCCTCCGCACCCGCCGCCTGGGCATAGCGATTGCCGGGAATCCACACGCCGCCGCCGGAAATAGAACTGGTGCCACCGAACAAATCCGATTTTTCAATAAGCAATACGTCCTTGCAGCCCATTTCATAGGCACACAGGGCCGCCGTCATGCCACCGTTACCGGAGCCGACAACCACCACGTCAAAGCTATAATCCCACTGCTGTTCTACGCTCACAAGATATCCTCAAATTTACTATGCGTTCATCATAGCCCAAGAGCAGATAAATCGGTCCGTTGGCGCGACTTAACCGGGGGAAGGTTTAATAAATTGGCCGCAAAATGGGATTAATGGATAAATGGCGGAAATTCCGCGGCCACGTTCTCGTAGACGTAGTGCCAGCGCTCACCACGAAGTATCGATCGATGCCGGGCTCCGGTGCTCGAGCCATCACCGGAATCATAGCCGGCATCGCCGCGAAACATCACGATCACTTCACCATCGGCTTCGCCGAAAATAGGAAATACCTCATCGGGAAGCCTATCGGCCTCGCCGGCGAGAAAATCGGCTATCGTGTGGTAACGCGCGAGATCGCATAGGGCCAGATAAGTGGGCGGCAGCATGCCCAGTTGGCCCTGCTCGTGACCATTCACGGCTTTCCCAACGGAAATCCAGCGAGAATCGTGTATCTCGCCTCCATCGATAACCACATCGTCATTAGAGGCCACCGGTGCCGCGTAAATCCAGGTGGAAAAACGCTTGGGCTCCACCACCGGGGTAGTCCAGTGACTCAGTTGCACCATGTCTTCCATCCGAGGCCGCAGGCCGGATTCTTCAAATGCCTCACGTGCGGCGGAGATGCGCGACGCCTCTTTCTCATCACCCCCGGCGGCGGCAAAATCTTCAGGGTCCATAGCGCCTCCGGGGAATACCCACAAGCCACCGGCAAACATCAGCGCCTTGTTGCGTTTTAACAGCAGGGTTTCCATGCCATTCTCTCCATCGCGCAGCAGCACCACGGTACTTGCGGGCCTAGCCTCGACAACAGTTGCGCTCATGACGGGTACCAAATGGGCCGACTAATTTCAGTTTTCACGCTCTACTGTCCTCCAACATATCGGGCAAGAATCGGGTTATTTTCTAATTCTGCATGATTTCCTGCAGCGCAGTGACGGTGGCCTCTACCCCTGTTCTCACCGCGGGCTCAGGCGTTATCTTAAACAGCGGAGAGTGGTGAGAGGGCACGGCCACTCCGCCGGCGGCCTCTGTGTCGAAGTCCACCTGGGGCGTTCCTCCCACCTTGAAATACGTGCTGGGAATATAAGGGTCTGTGGTGAAGAAAGGGAAATCTTCCGCCCCCATTCCCAGGCGCCTGGCCTCATAAAAGATATCGCTGCCTAGTCTGGCGCTCCACGCCTCGCGCAGTCGCCCGGTGAGTTCAGGGTCATTTATGGTGGGTGGCACCCACTCCTGTGACACGATAACCTCAGGTAACTTGTCCTCAGGTAAACCCGCTACCCGTCCCATATTTTCAGCGACGCCTTTAATCCTTTCCAGCAACAGTTTCCGGGTTTCGAGATCGTCATTGCGCACGGTCAATTGCAGGTGGGCGCGATCGGAAATAATATTGTGTTTACTGCCGGCGTGAAAAGATCCCACCGTAATAACGCCAGCTTCTCGGGGAGCAAGATTCCTACTGATAACCGTCTGCAGAGCGAGCACAATCTGGGCACCCAGCACCACTGGATCGACTCCGCGGTGGGGGCTGGCGCCATGAGCACCCAAGCCGTGAATAATGATGTCGACCGTATCTGCCCCGGATTAAGGAGAACCCAATACCGCCCAAATCTTACCCGTGGGTACCTCCGAGCTTACATGTAGGGCCAGGGCGTAATCCGGCTGACCAAAGCGTTGCCACAGGTCATCTTTCATCATGGCATTGGCGCCTAACACCCGCTCTTCCGCGGGTTGCCCTATGAGCATCAGGGTTCCGGACCAGCGATCGCGGCTGGCCGCCATCGCCTTGGCGGTGCCCACTAGGCTGGTGATGTGCACATCGTGACCGCAGGCGTGCATCACGGGTACTTCCTTACCGGTGGTGTCGGTTTGAATTGCGCGGGAGGCATTGGCCAAGCCGGACTTTTCTTTCACCGGCAACCCATCCATATCGGCCCGCATCATCACCAACGGGCCCGCACCATTTTTCAAAATAGCGACGACACCTGTGCCCCCTACTCCCTCGGTAACATCAAAACCCGCTGTTCTCAGCTCCGCAGCCAACCGCGCGGCGGTATTGGTTTCCAGTGTCGACAGTTCAGGATTGCGGTGAAAGTAGTCGAACAACTCACCGAGGTGACTGTCGTAGTCCTGTTTGACCGCATTGGAAAGATCGCTATCGGCCGCCGTCACCGAGGCCGAAAACGTGGCGGCAAACACCGCGGCAAAGAACATATTTCGCACTGGGAAGGTCATATCGTATTCCATTGAGTCTTGTTTTTCGGGACATGCAGGCTATCAGAAAGGGGCAAAAGCGCAACACAGCGCGGCCTGGGCGCTTAACGCGCTATCGCCATCGACAGGTCGTAGCCCAGCCCTCTAGCGACCGCTATCGACGCCGCTTTTTGCTCTTCGCCTCGCGTCGCAACCCACAGGTTGGTGCAGCGCGTGCCGCTGCGACAGAACGCCAGTGCCGGTTTATCGGGATCGTCGATCAACGCCGCCATTTGTGCAATATCCGGGCCCGGAAAACGCCCTGCGACCACCGGCAGATGGTAATAGTCCAGACCCGCCACCTTCGCTGCAGCGGCGATCTCCGCGCTGGTCGGTTGGTTTTGCACCTCGTGATCGGGTCGATTGTTAATCAATACCTTGAAGCCGGCTGCGGCGATAGTCGCCACATCTTCCGCGTAGATTTGTTCCGAAACAGATAAACTATCGCTTAGCTGAACCATCCTCATAATCGCTTTCCATGTACCAACAGTATTGTAATATTACCAGATCAGACCGAGACAGTGCTTCGGGTATTTCCCCCCGGTGCTATTTTCCCCGGAATTCGGGCTGGCGTTTTTCCTTAAAGGCCCGGGGGCCCTCGCGGGCATCCGCACTCATCATCACTGCGGCGGCCTGCTCCATTTCAAAACGGAAGGCATCCGCCCAGGGCAGCGTATGTGTTTCCAGCGCTGTTCGTTTGATTGCCTGTAAGGCCAATGGCGCCTGGCGACAAATATTATCCGCGTAGGTTTGCGCTCTGGCTTGGAGATCTGCGGCTTCAACCACCTCAGATATCAAACCCATCGACAGCGCCTCGGCTGCCGAAACCGGCTCACCCCCCAACAATATTTTCATGGCATGCGCCCAGGGCAACTGTCTGGCCAACCTGACCATCGAGCCCGCGCCGGGAATAACGCCCACCTTTGGTTCCGGCAGGGCAAAAACGGCATGCTCCGCGGCAATGCGAATATCGGTCGCCTGTAGTAACTCCGTACCACCACCCAGCGCCCGGCCATTTATCGCACAAATTATCGGCTTAAAAAAGGGTTTATCTTTCAGCATGATCTTGTCTGCAATGGTGACATCGCTCTGCAGGCGGCGTTCGATGGCCGTCTCCGCCGCCTTGGCGCCGGTCCACAGGGGAATCACCTCGGCCAGGTCGCCGCCACAGCAGAAATCCTCTTTTCCCGCAGCGCTCAACACAACCACCCGAATATGGTCGTCGTCGCGCACTTCCTGCCAGGCATCGGCCAGCTCGACAAACATCTCGCCGTTGAGCATATTCTTCGCGTGGGGGCGATTCAGGGTAATCCAGGCCTGGTGGCCCCGTTTTTCAAACAGGATTGCGCTCATGATTTAGCCAACCTTCAAGGATAGTTTATCAGGCCAAAGTCCCGATCCAGCACATCGATAATCTCAGCCTTAGGGTTATCGGACAAATTCAGTTTGGCACCGGTGATCTTTTCTGCTATGCCCACGTAGGTCTCCGACACCTGCATCAGTACCTCGGGGGGTAATTCGTTATCGCGCGCCAGCGCCAACCGTTCGTCCATACGATTCTTGTTCAGCAAAATATCGGGTTCGGGAAAGTGTTGGAGTAAAACCTGGCGAAAGTCCTCCTTGGAATTCTCCACAATGCGGCCGTCGCGGTGGGCGGGGCCATCCCAAATACGCGACGAGTCGGGCGTACCCACTTCATCCATGTAAATAAGGTTTTCTCGCCCGTCACTGTCAGTGACATAACCAAATTCAAATTTCGTATCGACAAAAATCTGATCGAGCTTTGCCAGTTCCCGACTGATGACATCGAAACCTTCCCTCAACAGTTTCTCGTAGAGCCCGATATCTTCAATGCTGCGAAAGTTAAAAGCCGCGTAGTTCTGCTCAATGTTTTGCCGAGTAATATTCACATCGTCGACCGCAGGTACCCCGGGAATACCCTCCAGAATGCCCTTGCTGGAGGGCGTGATAAGCAACTCGGGAAATTTTTGATCTTTTGCCAGACCATCGGCAATTTGAATGCCGCAAAACTCACGCTCCCCTTTGGCGTATGCCCGCCACATGGAGCCCGTGATGTACTGCCGGGCGATTGCCTCTATCATGACGGGCTGCGCTTTTTGCACGATCCAGACAAAGGGGTGTGGAATTTCGAGGATATGACTCTGGGCCAACCCCTGCTCGCGAAACAGGCGAAACCAGTGATTGGAGATGACGTTTAACGCGGCACCCTTACCGGGAACACCGTTCAAACCCCCCTCCGCTCGCCAGATACATTCAAACGCCGATATCCGATCACTGATAACCATGATGGCCAGGGGCGCATCAGCGGCCATCTTGTATCCACGTTGATGAATTAACCTGGCGCTGTCGGCCGCCGTCAACCAATACACGGAACGCACCTTACCGCTGTGCACAGGTGCATCTGTACGAATGGGTAAATCGTTGTTTACCGCCAGTACTTTACTCGCAAGATTCATTACCGAATGACTCATAAAAAAATAAATTTTAGCAGACGCGCGCATGATAAACTACGAGTTCTCGAAAAGTGTACTGAATCCCATGGACAAGACAGACCCCATAATATTCCCCCAGGTTCAGATGGAAATACAGGTTGTCACTACCTATCTGCCGGATCACTCCAGACCCGCGGAAAGCCAATTCACCTTTGCCTATACCATTACCATCGCCAATGTCGGCGACATTGCGGTGCAGCTGTTAGCCCGCCACTGGTTGATCACCGATGCGTCTGAGCGCATTCAGGAAGTGCGCGGCGAGGGGGTGGTCGGGGAACAGCCAGTGATCGAGCCCGGGGAGTATTTTCGCTATACCAGCGGCGCTACACTGGAGACACCCATCGGCTTTATGGAGGGGAGCTATACCATGATTGCAATGGACTCGGCGGAGTTCGGGCCGCAACCCGAGGAGACCTTCGAGGTTGCCATCCCCCCCTTCTCCCTGCACATGCCCAACGCCCTGCACTGAGGGGGGATAGTACAGTCCCTTAAAACTGGTAGCGAACCGGCATGGATTTGAGGCCACCGACAAAAACGGCCTGCACCCACTCGGGCTCACCCACCAGTTCGATATGTTTGAGACGAGGGAGCAATTCACGGAAAAAGAGCTCCACCTCCAAAATTGCCAAGTGTTGTCCCAGACACATATGACCGCCAAAGCCGAAGGCCAATTGGCTTTTGTTGTCGCGCTCGATATCAAATACGTCGGGGTTGTCGATGGCGGCACCATCCCGGTTGGCCGCGGGGTACCATAAGCACAAGTTTTCTCCCGCCTTGATGCGCTGACCTTGAAACACTTCATCCCGGGTTGTGGTGCGCATCATATGTCGCACCGGGGACGTCCAGCGAATCATCTCCCGCGCCGCGCTATTGAGTAACTCGGGGTTCTCGCGCAATTTTTGTAGTTGTTCGGGGTGCTCTATCAATGCTTTCATGCCGCCGGCAACCGTGGCCGCCGTGGTGTCATGCCCGGCCGTGGCGGTGATAATGAAATAGCTGATCTGATCCAACTGCTCCATGGGTTCACCGTCCACCAGCGCGGTGGCCAACACCGTAGCGAGATCATCCTGGGGGCGCTTTTTCCGCTCTTCCACCAGCGCGGTAAAGATTGTAAAGAAATCCATCAACACCTGCAGGCCGTCTGCCGTGCCCTCACCCCGCGCCTGGCTGGGATCAGCAGCACCAAATAGCTCCTGAGTCAGTTTTAGCATCAGTAGCTCTTCCTCTGGCGCCACGCCGATAATCGACATGATGACTCGCAGGGGATACAGCAGGGAGATGTCTTTTACAAAGTCACATTCGCCGCCCATCGCTTGCATCTTGTCGACATAGTGTTTGGCAAGACCCTCTACGCTGCCGGAGAGTTTGCCTATTGGCCCGGGTTTGAACCAGTCCCGGGTCACGCCGCGCAGTTTCCTGTGTTTGGGAGCATCCATGTGAATTAGGGTTTCCAATCCGTTGCGGGTACCAAACTGTTCCCTCAGCGCGGTTTCGAACTCTCTTTGCACCAGTACGGTGCGCGGGTTATTGAGAAAGCGGTCATTATTCTGGCTAATGAACTTAATATCTTCATGGCGGGTCATTGCCCAGAACGGTTCATAATCCGGATGCTCCACGTAGCTCACCGGGTCAGTTTCACGCAGGTAGGTAAACAAATCGTACATAGTGGCCTCATTTCCCATGAGGGCCGGGTCGAGCATTTCCAGATTGCGATTCATCAGTGCGTCTCTCTACTTGTTCAGAGGCTCCCTAATCGGGAAGTAAGGTATTTAAAATAGCCACGCAATCGTCGGTGCCCATCAACAGCGGTGACGGATAGCCAGCCCCTTCGGCAACTGCCAACGCAACCAGATAGCTAATGTCCGCCGCCTGCAACTGTTCAACCCTGACCGGAATACCGACGTCAGCACTGAGCGCTCGCACGGCGGCGATAAAATCATCCGCGCTGCGCCCTGCTCCCACCGCTGCTGCTAATTCACTCAGCCTGTCGGCACAATGCGCCTTGCAAAACTCCAGCACATGGGGCAAAACCATCGCATTGGCCAATCCGTGGGGGATACCATACTTGCCCCCTAATTGATGGGCGATGGCATGCACGTTGCCCACATTTACCTGATTGATCGCAACACCGGCTTGATAGGCGGCCAGCGCCATTGCGGCCCTGGCATTCACATTGCCACCGTCTTCATAGGCTGCACGCAGGTTGGCAAAAATGCCGACAACCGCTGACAGGCCGAACGTGGCACTGGTACCGCGGCCATGCCACTGACCGATATACGCTTCAATGCCGTGAGTGAGCGCATCCATGCCGGTTGCAGCAGTGATGGGTTTGGGCAACCCGGTCATTAGTGTCGGATCCAGCGAGGCGGCGGCGGGGAGCAGGGAAATCGCCGAGATAATGCCCTTTTCATGGGTCTCGCTGTCGGAAATCACTGCACCCATCGTGGCTTCGGAACCGGTACCAGAGGTGGTGGCAATCGCATAGATCGGCAGTGCTGGCTCCGAAAACTTGCCGAACCCGGCCCATTCCTTTGGGTCACCTTCATTACTGGCGCAGGCCGCTATAATCTTGCCTGCGTCGATGGAAGATCCACCGCCAACGGCCAGCACCGCGTCGCATTGATTGGCCTTCAACACCGCCAGTCCCCCGGCCACAATCTGGTAGGTAGGGTCCGGTAATACCTCGTCGAACACAAATACTTCGACTCCCGCCTCGGTTAGCGCAGCGGTGGCCCTGCCGGTAATGCCCAATTCGACCAGCGCTTTATCGCTCACCACCAGCACCCGCTTCACCCCGGTAGAGGCAATATGGCGACACAGCTGAGCGCTACTGCCCTCCCCTGCAAAAACCAGGTAATTGGACCCGGGCATCAGGTCCATAATGAACCGGATCAACCTGAGCCTGATCTTATGCATGAATCTTTTGAACTGCATCTATTACTCCTGTGTGCGCAGGGCCTGTTACGGCCTTTTTTGCGCGGGTTGGGTAGCTTGGTTGAGCGTCGTGGACCTGATTTGGCGATATGGCGGGTGAATTTCCCCTGCCCCCAATCAGCCTTGAGTTCCTGCACTTATGCTATACAATCCAGCTCGATTATGTAAGAGGACTCGGCAACATGCTTCCAGGCAGCAAAACAATTGGGGTTTCACTCGCGGCACCGATACCGGCATTGATAGTGTTCATGGCGGTATTATCCAACCCGGCTCTTGCCCAGCACGACTTGACCGAACAAGTGCTTGTTACCGCCACCAGAACCGATGTGGACGGCAACAGTCTGCCCCTTGCCTGGTCCGCAGTTGATCAGGAGGCGCTCGATCTCACCGGCCATATTCATATCAGCGAAATCATGCAACAGGTACCGGGCGCCTGGATTAGCCGGGGCAATGGCCAGGAGAGCCTGACGGCGCTGCGCTCCCCGGTGCTCACCGGCGCCGGCAGCTGCGGCGCGTTTTATATGGCGAGCGATGGTATAAGCTTACGCGCTCCCGGTTTTTGCAACGTCAACCAACTGTTCGATGCCAACGCCGAACAGGCCGGTCGCATCGAAATCACCAAAGGCCCCGCCACCGCCCTGTACGGCTCCAATGCCATGCATGGTGTGATCAATATTCTTAGCGCCGCACCGACCCGGGAAAAAGATCACAATCTCGCTATTGAAGCGGGCCCCTATGACTACTATCGCGCGAAATATCGCTACAGCAATACTTTCGGCGCCCACGGTATTAGCCTTCGGGTAAATGGCTCTACCGATGGCGGCTACAAGGATGATTCTGGCTACGACCAACAGAAAATGACCTTGCGTCATGATTACAGTGGTGGCGACCTCAATGTGACCAGTGTTTTGAATGTGGCCAATCTCAACCAGGAAACCGCGGGCTTTATCGCCGGAGAAGACGCGTACAAAGATCAAGATCTGAAAGACACCAACCCCAATCCGGAGGCCTATCGAGATGCGAAGTCCTTGATGCTGCACAGTCGGGTGGATTTGGCTATCAATGACAATAATACGCTCTCTCTTACGCCCTATTTACGTGACAATGAGATGGAGTTCCTGCAGCACTTTTTACCCTGGAAGTCGTTGGAGGAAAATGGCCACTCCAGCCTGGGATTGCAAACAACACTGCACACCACGGGCAAATCCAGCCAGTGGATAAACGGCATTGACCTGGAGTATACCGACGCGTGGTTAAAGGAGACCCAGGAGGACGACTTTAGCCCCAACCAACCCGCGGGGGTGCATTACGATTATCAGGTTGATGCAACGGTCGTAGCCGCCTACAGCCAACTCAGTGGTCAACTGGGGCCCCGCTGGCAATATACGCTTGGCGCCAGAGTCGAGTACACACTCTATGATTACAAAAACCAAACCCAGGATGGCCCCGCCTGTGCACCCGAGGCGACGGCGTGTCGATTTTATCGCCCGGAAGATCGGGACGACAGCTTTACCGACTGGTCGCTAAATGCCGGCGCCAGTTATCAATTTACCGACAGGCACTTTCTTTATGCGCGTATAGCCAAAGGTTTTCGTGCGCCCCAAGCCACGGAGTTGTATCGTCTGCAAGCAGGCCAACAGGTTGCAGATCTGGATTCCGAGCAGATTAACAGCGTGGAACTGGGCTGGCGGGGAACCTACCGGGACAGTGTTCAGTATGATCTGGCGCTTTACGCGATGGCCAAGGATGACGTCATTTTTCAAGACGCGGACCGGCAGAATGTCAGCGGCGCGAAAACACGGCACGGCGGCATTGATATCAGCATCGACTATCAGTTTGCCAGCAGTTGGAATGTGCGACTCGATGCGACCTACGCGGAGCATAAATACGATAGCCGTACCGAACTGCGCGGCAGCAGTGGCAACATCAAGGGCAATTTCATCGACACCGCGCCAAAGGTATTTGGCAGCGCGGGACTGGGTTGGGATATGAGCGAACTGACCGGCCGACCCGGACGGGCCGAACTGGAATGGGTCTACATGGATTCCTATTATCTGGAGCCCGACAATGAGCACCAGTACGACGGACATTCACTGGTGAATCTCAGGATATCCAGTCAACTCACCCAGCGCTTGTCAGCTGGCCTGCGGATAACTAATCTTCTGGATGAAGATTATGCAGAGCGCGCCGACTTTGGCTTTGGCGACTACCGCTACTTCGTGGGTCAGCCGCTGGGCGCTTACTTCGAACTCGGCTACCAATTATAGGCAGTATTGGGGGCGCACATCTTAATAGAACAGTACTGTGTAGAACTAGCGCACCCAGGGTGCCCTAGCTAATCGCACTGATACCCACCGCTTCTCTGACTTTATCCATCAGCGGAACACTGTAGGCTCTCGCTTTTTCTGCCCCTGCCTGTAGCACACCCTCGATATAGGCGGGGTCATCCATCAACGCTTGATAACGCAGCCTGGCCTCGCTCAACTCGCCGTTGATCAGTTCAAATAGCTGCTTCTTCGCCTCGCCCCAGGCGATACCGTCTAGAAAATCGTCGCGCATCCGCTGCGTTTCCGCGGGACTGGCAAAAGCGCTCCACAATTGAAATACCGTTGAGTCGTCGGGGTCTTTTGCCTCACCGGGCTCGAGTAGATTGGTCTTGATTTTATTAATCGACTTGCGCAGCTTTTTCTCGGACTCAAATAAGGGGATAGTATTTTTGTAGCTCTTGCTCATTTTGCGACCATCCAGCCCCAGCAATACAGCGGCATCTTCACCGACGACCGCCTCGGGCAGAGTAAAGACGTCGGCAAAATTATGGTTGAACCGCTGGGCGATATCTCGCGCCATTTCGACGTGCTGGATCTGATCTTTTCCGACGGGAATATTGGTGGCGTTAAACATCAGGATATCCGCCGCCATCAGCACGGGATAGCTGAACAGACCCATGTTTACCGCATAATCGGGGTCGTTGTCGGATTCTTGGTTGACCTGCACCGCCGCCTTGTAGGCGTGAGCGCGATTCATCAGGCCTTTGGCGGCATTGCAGCTCAATACCCAGCTCAGTTCGGTAATTTCCGGTATATCTGATTGCCGATAAAAAACCGCCTCCTCGGGATCCAGGCCGAGCGCCAGCCAGGTAGCGGCAATCTCCTTACTGGATTGCCGCACCAGCGCGGGATCCTGACATTTTATCAGCGCATGATAATCCGCCAGAAAAAAGAACGTGTCGGAAGAACCCTGGTGTGATGCTGCGATAGCGGGGCGTATCGCACCCACGTAATTACCCAGATGGGGTGTTCCCGAAGTGGTAATACCGGTTAAAACACGTTCCTTTGCCATGATGATCGCCTAGCGCCTCTGGTACTCAATGATCCCGCTGGGAAATTCTGGCAGGGTGAGTTAAAAAATGCCGCTATGATACTGGCATTGCAGGTCGCTGGCTATCGGTGGATTACCTGCACAGCCCGCCACCGATGTACTTATAGGGCTCGCAATTATAAATCAGTCGCCCGGCCTCACCGTGTTGCCAATCCAGTATCTTTAGCGCATAGGCTGGCGGCATACCCGGTGCCGCGTGATCCTGTGTCTCCTCGATTGAACGGGGATAGCCAACCCAATCTTTCGGCGCCCGCCAACCCGGTGGGGGCACCAGTTGGGAGCGAGTGCCCCCTACGGGGTATAGCGTACGCCAGTAATGTATGTCGCCCGCCAATTGCTCCACCACAGCCGGGTACTGCGCGGCCAGGTTATTATATTCATTAGGATCATCGCTAATCCTGAACAGGTAGTTGGTGACGGTGGCAGACAGCAGGCCCTGTTGGATTTCCTGCACCAACTTCCAGCTATCGTTAAATGCGGTTAGCATGAACGAGCCACGAATCGGGGTCTCCGACCCGAAGTACACCAGATCCTGGCGGGGCATAACCTGCCCCTCGTTAAGGGCTGGCCACATGTTTTTGCCATCCAGTTCAAACATGTCATTGCCCATCGCTACACCCGCTGCGTTTGCCAGAGTGGGAAACACATCCATAACGGTCATGATTGAAGTCATCTCACCGCCTGCGGCGAGTTCGGCGGGCCAGCGCAACATGGATACTGAGCGAATACCCCCCTCCCAGGTTTCGCCCTTGCCACCGCGCAGCGGGTAATTATCGGCTCCCCCACTGGCATAGGCCGCGCCGCCATTGTCGCTCAGAAACAGGACGATGGTGTTGTCGGCGATGCCCTCCTCATCCAGGGTGTCCAGCACCTGGCCGATCGCCTGATCCATACCGTCCACAACCGCGGCATACATTGGCCGGGCACTGGGTCGGCGCATCATCTTGCTGATTTTTCGGGTTTCATCGGTGTTCTTGCTGCGTGCAATCGTCCGTGTATCTTCCAGGTCCGCATACTTGGCCTGCAGGTCTGCGGGAGCATCCAGGGGTGTATGGGGCGCAATAAAGGGCATATAAACAAAGAACGGTTTATTTTTCTCCCGTGCCTTGATATACCGCGACACCTCATCTGCCAGCAGGAAGGTCTCGTAGCCCTCCGCCTCGATGGAGACACCATTTTGCTGAAAGTCCTTACCACCCTGGTTGTTAAAAGGCGGAAAGTAACCTACCTCGGTATGCAGATGTCCGTAAAAATGGTCAAACCCACGCTCGTTGGGGTGATAGGCCTGCAGCGCGTGTCCCAGATGCCACTTGCCCACCATGGCGGTCTGGTAACCGGCGGCTTGAAAACTCTGGGGCATGAAATGCTCCTGGGGATGTATGCCGATGTTATGCCAGGGCATGATCACGCCATAGAGGACGCCCAGGCGCATGGGATCCCTGCCCGTCATCAGGGCGGCGCGGGTGGGCGAACAGATTGGCGTCGTATAAAACCGGGATAAGCGAACGCCTTCAGCCGCCAGGCGATCCAGCGACGGCGTGTCAATCTCACCGCCGTGGAAGCCGACATCGTTCCAGCCCAGGTCATCCGCCACCATAATGATAATATTGGGTCGCTCGTCGGCCAGCACGGCCGGGCCCGCGAATGCCAACACCAGGAGTGCTATCAGAGAATACGCTTTGTGAGTCACCACCATCTCCTCGAATTTATATCGTCACCAGAATAATCCAAGCCGGGTGCTACTCCAATATTCACAACGGACAGATATCATTGCCCTTTAATGACAGACCTGCGTTGGATGAATCATCGAGTTGCTTCCATATGCGATCACCCCGCGCTCAGGCGGCCTTCATAATTATAGTAACGGCGCAAAATACAGCTGAGATTCCAGGCATCGCGAACCCCCGCCAATTCGCGGATCGAATGCATACCGAAGGTCGGCACCCCGATATCAAGCGTCCGCACCCCGGTTGCCCCAGCGGTAATCGGCCCGATCGTGCTGCCACAGGCCATGTCTGTGCGCACGGAAAAAGATTGCACAGGCACGTCTTCGCTGGCGGCCAACAGGCGGAAGAGTCCCGCTGTTTCGCTATTGGTGGCATATCGCTGATTCGTGTTGGTTTTAATAACGGGGCCGGCATTTAATATGGGGCCGTGATTATCATCGTGGCGGTCGGCATAATTGGGATGAACGCCGTGGGCGTTGTCGGCCGATATCATCATTGAACTGTCGGTCAAGGCAGCGTATTCCTGCTCACCCGCCACCAGACGCTTCAACAGGCTAGATAACATTGGACCCTGAGCCCCCACCGCACTTTGGCTGCCCACCTCCTCATGGTCATTACATACCAGCAGTGCACTCACTTCACCCTTACTTTGTAGCAAAGCTTGCACGCCGGTGAAACAACTCAGCAAGTTGTCCAAGCGCGCCGAGGCAATAAAGTCCTGATTCAGTCCTATAATTGCCGGACGCTGAGTATCATAAAATGACAGCTCGTAGTCGAGCACCCGCTGGGCGGCACACTCTGGATGCTCTTCGCGCAACCTGGACAACAACACCGCCCGAAAATCCGCCTTATCCCCATCGCCGAGTTGACACAGTAGCGGCAGTATATCGGTCTGTGGATTGATACTGCGCTTGCGATTGGCCTCTCTATCGAGATGAATAGCGAGACTGGGAATGGTGGCGATAGCTGCGCGAAAGTCTATCAGGGCAGAGCGGAGCTGGCCCTGGGTCGTTTCAAAACTTACTCTGCCGGCCAGAGACAGATCGCGGTCGAACCAGGGGTTTAACAGCGCGCCGCCATAGACCTCTACCCCCAATTGGAAATAACCCTTTCTTACTTTTTCCGGCGAGGGTTTAACCATGAGGCAGGGGCTGTCGGTGTGCGCCCCCACCATGCGCAGACCCTGGGTGGGACCGGACTTGGAGCCAATCACGAAAGCGATCAGTGAGCTGCCATTGCGCTGCACGTAGTACTTTCCTCCGGGCGCCAGTTCCCAGCGACCGGATTCATCCAATGCCACAAAACCCCCGGCGGCCAAAATCTTCGACATTTGCGCGACCGCGTGGAAGGGGGTTGTAGAGCGCTCGAGAAATTGACAAAGTTGTTCGTTAAATTGTTGCTGACCCATATCTGCCCATCCTAAAACTTTTCGAAGTAAAGATTGGCAAGAGTAGAGGCGCGGCTTCAGTGACGCAAGTTCTCAATCGCTGTTTTCAACAGGTGATGTTGGGTTGAGACACTTAGGCTTTGCTGATCCAGCACCACACCAAGCGAGATGCCAGCGACCAGTGCGGTCAGAGATCGATAGCTGTTGCGCAAATTCAATCCCGCCCTGAGTTCTCCAGCCTTTTGGGCCTGACGTAAGCAACTCAGACCTAATTGTTGCTGCCGGGCACTGGACAGGGTCAGAATATCTCGCATTTCCGGGGATAAACCAGCCCGGGTATTAAACGCTAATCGAACCTTCCATTCATCCAGCACAACGGAATTAGTAGGCAGTTGTGCGCCCATCCTGGCATGCAGCAAGGCCAGGCCTGTCAGGTTCCCACTCGATTTGGCCAGACGGACTTCGCACTGTTCTTCCACCCAAGTCAGCGCTGCCAACAACAACTCTTCCTTGTCGGTAAAATAATGCTGCACCATTCCCTTGGTGCAACCATGTCGCATAGCCACCGCACGCAATGTGGTATTTTCGAGCCCGAGCTCCGCCAGCGCGCTCGCCACCGTCGCGGATAACTCGCGTCGCTGTTGCTCGTGATCGACAATTTTTGGCATGGCAATATACCCCTGTGGATACAGCACTTGATAAGTGTAGCAAAGAAGGGAAATCTTGCCCGTCAATCCTTGTGTGAATTCGGAGCGACCAAAGGCGTCAGGTCAGGATCAATAGATAGAGCACGCCGGCCAGGAATATACGGTAGTAAACAAAAGGCATTAAGCCGACAGAGTCGAGCAGGCGCAGAAATGCCGCTATGCTCAAATAGGCGGCAATGCCAGATACCGCTGCCGCTATTAGCAACGGCAACCACTCTACCGCCGCTGTGGCCAGATACAGATCTACTGCCATCAGAGCGCCGGCAATGGCGATAACCGGAATTGAAAGCAGAAAGGAAAAACGCGCTGCGGTTTGCCTGTCCACGCCGAGCAACAACGCAGCGGTGATAGTGACACCGGATCGGGAAACACCGGGAATAGGTGCAACGGCCTGCGCCAGCCCAATCAGCAGTGCAATCGACAAAGACAATACGATCGGTTTTACTTGCCGCTCTGCCCGTCTGTCGGCCCATCCCAGCAGCACGCCAAAGACCAGAGTCGTGGTTGCGATGACCGCCACACTTCGCAGTTCGTTTTCTATCAATTCATTGGCCAGTAAACCGGTGACTGCCACGGGCACAGTGGCCGCAGCCAGATACCAGACCAACTGGCTATTACTGTCGGATTCACCAACCACCAGCGAGCGCAACCAACTGCGCGTCATGTGTTGAAGATCCTGTCGGTAGTAAAATACTACCGCCGATAGGCTGCCCACATGCACCGCAACATCAAACGCCAGGCCCTGATCGGGCCAGCCCAACAGGAGTGGCGTCAGAGCCAGATGTGCCGAGCTGGAAATGGGCAGGAATTCCGTTACACCTTGAACAATGGCCAGAACGACCGCCTGGTACCACTCCATCACTGACGTTTACCCTGTTCTGATATTTTCTTCCATGATATTTCTTCCCGGACATACAGGGGGGCAACTTCTGAGGCCTGCTCTAATTTACCCAATTTATACTGCTCCAGGGCCAGCGGGATAAGGTCCCGGGCGGCGGGAAGCAAGTCCGCGTCGACCCCGCTGAGGGTCGATGCCAGGACCTGTGATAAGCCATCCAAATAGTGAAAGCCGCTGCCCACGCCCCGCAGCGTTTGCTGCGCGCAGTCGATGGTCACTTCCTGTGGGGCACAAACACCCGGCCCGCTGATCAGCGCGGCAAGGCCATCGCGAAATTCGTATAGCGCCCAATACACCTCGTTTATCCGGGCATCCAGCATACTCAACACCCTCTCTCCAGGGGCTACTACCGCCCTGCGCAGTGCGGTTTGCGCCTGGCAGGCAAGCGTGGATATGGGTATTGTCGGCAGCATATTGGCATAGGCGAGACCCTGGACAGCGCTGGCGGTGATGCGCAGCCCGGTGAAAGAGCCCGGCCCATGTGCGTAGGCTATCGCATCGATCCCCTGGGCTCGCAGGTCACCACTGGGAAGCAATTCGCGCAGCATGGGAAATATTCTTTGGCTGTGTTGGCGGGGAATAATTTCAAACAGCTCCCGGTACTCGCCATCGCAATACAGCGCGACCGAACAGGCATCGGTTGATGTGTCTATCGCCAGAATATTGGTCATCGCCTATATGTGCCTTTTGAGTATCCATTGGAGCTGGATTGATGTTCCTTGACATGGGATTATCCCACAGGGGGAATCGGGTAAAAACCTCTGCCCGTAGAATTTCATCCGCTAATTGGAAATTATTGGCACGGCAATGGTTCAAAACGACAATGTGACGGGTTTAATTTTGGCCGGCGGAGCGGGAACGCGCGTAGGCGGACAGGACAAGGGGCTATTGCCTTGGCGCGGCAAAACCCTGGTGGAGCACGTTACCCAGCGCCTTCATACACAAACGGCTGAGGTGCTAATCAGCTGTAATCGCAGCCTCCGTGAATATCAAAGCCTGGGGTTTCGTACGGTTCAGGATAGGCTGCCAAATTTTCAGGGCCCTCTGGCCGGCATCGAAGCAGCCATGGATTTTGTCAAAACCGATTACCTGTTGGTAGTCGCTTGCGATACCCCCCTGCTACCCCTTGACCTGGCCACTAGACTGATGGCTCCCCTGCTGCAATCGGGCGACCCCGCCCCGCTAATAAGCTTCGCTCATGATGGCCAGCGCGGCCAGTATCTTTTCGCACTGCTGAACAGGCGATGCCAGCCCAGTCTTGCTGCCTTTCTCGCCCAGGGGCATAGATCGGTCAAGCAGTGGTACCAGCAAATCCCCCATGAGGTGGTAGATTTCTCTGACCAAACTGAGTCTTTTCAAAACTACAATTATGTAAGCGCTGCAACGGAAGGGCCGCCGGGGGTCTCCACATAAGCCCCAGCATTACCCGCCCGATTTAGGCCGGGTAATGCGGCGTTACTATTAAGGCCACCCTCCCGGCGAGATTAACAGCGAACGCTATTTAGCTTTGGGCTTCGTTTTAGCTTTAGGCTTCGCTTTAGCTTTAGTTTTGGGCTTCGCCTGCGCTTTCGGTTGTGCTGTGGCCTTGGCTTTCGTTTTACGGCTAGCCTTTTTGACTGCCGCCTTTATCCCGGCTTCGGCCTTCTTCTGGGCAGCCCTCGCCTTGGCCGCTACTTTGCGCTCGGCCGATGCTATGCTCGCGGCCAATTTTTTCTCCAGCGCTGCCAATTTCCTGGCATCCGCCGCAGTGCGTGCCTTAACCCAGCGCTCGGTGTGTTTCGCAAGCATTTTGGCTTTTTCGAGTTCGGCTTTCACCGACAACTCAGCCTTTCTGGCCAAGATTTTATCCTTCGCCGCGACCTTTGCCGCTTTAAGCTTAGCCGCCGATGCCATTTCCATGACCCGAATTTTTGCCACCTTCGCCCGTTCGCGCAGACCCTTTACCCGACCCGCTAATTTTGCCGATACAGCGGATGCCGCTTTAACCGCGCGTTTGTCTATTTTCGACTTGCTCCTGCGCGCTTTACTGCGCGCCGACTCAACTTTTTTACGCGCAGAATTCAGCGTTTTCTTCTCGATCTCGATTGATTTTCGAAGTTTATCGAGTACCTCGTTAACCCGTTTTACTGCGGGCGCAATGTCTACTGCCACCGTGGTTTTTTTGGGGATGGATTTGCGTGCTGCTTTTTTTGGTTTCGCAATTACTTTTTTCTTAGCGATAGCCATTGCGGTGTCTCTCCAGCGTTGTTATATCGAGCGTTATTGCATCGCGCACAAGCGAAAATAACAACTATGCTATTGATGCACAATAGTGGGGAACATAAAAAAGGGCGTAACGCCCTGTTATTATCTCTGGAAAAGCCGCTTACTTTGCCAGGGAACTAAACATCGCGTCTCGAATTTCCGCCATATTACCAACACCATCCACTTTGTGGTAAGTCGGCGCATGTTCACCTGGCATGTTTTGATAAAAAGCTATCAGCGGGCTGGTTTGATCGTGATAAACCGCCAGGCGGTTCTGAACGGTTTCCTCTTTATCGTCCTCACGCTGAATCAGGGCCTCGCCGGTTTCATCGTCCAGACCTTCCTGCGTGGGAGGATTGTGTTGCACATGATATATGCGACCCGAACCCGGATGCACCCGGCGACCGCTCAAACGGGCGATGATTTCGGCGTCGGGGACTGCAATCTCCACCACGTGATCGATGTGGACCTGGGCTTCCACCAGCGCCTCTGCCTGGGGGATAGTTCTCGGAAAACCATCGAATAGAAAACCCGTCTGGCAATCGTCTTCCTTTATCCGCTCCTTGACCAGGCCAATAATAATATCGTCTGACACCAGACCCCCCGAGTCCATAACGGCCTTTGCTTTAATGCCCAGTTCTGTGCCTGCCTTGACTGCAGCTCTCAACATATCTCCGGTAGAAATCTGCGGAATTCCATATTTTTCCGTTATATATTGCGCCTGTGTGCCCTTGCCAGCGCCGGGAGCGCCCAATAATATCAATCGCATTAAAATGGTCCTTTATTGATTCCGCCGAAGTGGTATTGCGTATGACTTCCACGTGAATTGGGGGGTTCTATAGGTGTAAATATTGAGGTCAGTAACCATACACAGCGCGGGGAAATTGCACAAGTCCTACACAGCGCACTGTTAGTAACACATAAACTGTCCGGTCTTGTAGCACATGATCTGTCCGGTTCTCATAGTGCCCCGAGGAGGGGCGCTTATGAGACGGACAGAGTGGCTACAGGAGAC
>Ga0114950_10000059_pt1 | contig 55904 bp, 48 predicted proteins | sample N075metaG_FD_83503 | JGI IMG/M metagenome (GOLD analysis project Ga0114950, IMG submission 83503) | Deep subsurface microbial communities from Kermadec Trench to uncover new lineages of life (NeLLi) - N075 metaG | ecosystem: Environmental > Aquatic > Marine > Ocean trench > Sediment | place...
CCCAGTCTGCGATGGCACCGTAGGCGATCTCGAGAGACTCGCGACGGCCGACGGTCCCTCGGTCAGCGAGCGAGGCTCCAAGCGCCGCCAGATACTCGACCGCGGCTCCGGTACCGGCGATTCCCTCGTGATTGGCGGTGCCCGTCATCCAGCTCCCTGGTAGGTCCTCGGGCGCCGGGCGCAGCCTGTCGACAGTCAGAGACTCGAAGCATTCACGGCGCCCCCACAGAACACCGACGTGCGGTCCAAAGAACTTGTACGCCGAGCAAGCGAGGAAATCGCACTTCCAATTCTCGACGTCGAGGAGACGATGGGGGGCGTAGTGCACCGCGTCGAGAAAGACGAGACCCCCTGCACGATGCACCCTCTCGACGATATCGGCGACCGGCTGAACCGTGCCGAGAAGGTTGGAAGCGCAGCCCACGGCGACTAGACGGGTACGTGGCGACAGCGCCTCGTCGAGCTGCTCGAGATCGAGGGACCCGTCGTCGCCTCGCAGACCGACCTCGACAACTTCTACCCCGGCATCGTGAGCCGCGAGGATCCAGGGTGTGAAATTGGCGTCGTGCTCGCTTCGACAGACGAGGATCCGATCGCCGGAACGCCAACCACGAGCGAGGGCACGGGCAAGCTTGATGGTCAGGGTGGTCATGTTCGCGCCGAACACAACTAGCTCGGGATCACTGGCGCCGAGCAGATCGGCCACAGCGAGCCGCGCCTCTTTTAGGAGGGCATCGCTTTCGACGCTGGTGTCAAAGACTCCACCGCCGTTGGCGTTGGTGTTCGCCAGGTAGCCGCCCACCGCATCGATCACGGTCTGCGGCACCTGGCTGCCCGCCGGGCCGTCGAAGTAGACCGCCGGCCGCCCTGCGACTTCGCGGGCCAAGGCCGGAAACCGGCTGCGAACCTCTGCAATATCCAGAGCGCGGACGCTCGAATGCAACGCTTCCAAGCCGAATACCTCTCGATAGGGTGGGGTCAGTCGGCGCGCGCGACCTGTACCGGTATACCGGTCATGTGCGACTGGCTCGACAGCGGCTCGAAGCTCCCCGGGCCGGTCGGCAGGAGCCGATTGACGTTGGCGCCCGGGGTTCGCCGAGCGACGCGCATCCCGGGCGTCTCCTTGTTGCCCCAACCGTGGGGAACGGCTACGACGCCCGCGAGAAGTGCCGCGTCGAAGCGCACCTCCACGTCGATCTCGCCATTGTCGTTCGACAGACGGGCGACCTCGCCCTCGGTCAGACCACGCTCGTCGGCGTCGGCCGGGTTCATGTAGAGAAACGTCCTGTCGTGGTACGGAGGTTTGAGGCTCTCGACGTTGGAGTACCAGCTGTTGTGCATGTACTTGTCGCGCCGGGTGATCAGATACAGCCCGCCCTGAGTCGTCTCGAGCTCACAAAACAGCTCTTCGGCTCGGTCGAGGGCATCTGCGAAAACTGGCGGGCAGCAATCCATGCGCCGGTCCTCGGTCTGGATGTGGCGCTCGAAGAAGCTGCCCGGCTCGTGCTCCGCGAAGCGAATACCGTGGCGAGACGCCTCGAGCTCTTCGAGGCTGTGGCCCCGGGTGCGCAGCATGTGATCGAACTTTCCCCATAGGCCGGCTCGCACCTCGTTCTCGCCGGCGTCCAGTGCCGAGGAGAAACCCATCTCCTGGCATAGCCGCGAGAAGATCCACCACTCTTCGCGGCGCTCCGCCTGGGCCTCGACCACCCGCGGTGTCCACTGCACCCACGGTCGGTGCTGCAGTCCGAGGCCGTTGAGATTGAGATCCTCACGCTCGAACATGTCGGTCGCCGGCAACACGAAGTCGGCCATCTCGCCGGTGGCGTTGCGATAGATGTCCACTGTCACCAGCAAGTCGAGCGACTCGAAGGCACGGCGAATCTTCTCCTCTCCGCCAATCGACAGAACCGGGTTGCCGGCAGTCACAAAGAGAGCGCGGATCGGTCGCTGCTCATCGAGAATCTCCTCGGCGATCAGGTTCCCCGGCAGTGCACCCTTGCGCAGCGACCCCCAGGCGGTGTCGTGGTAGCCGTCCTCGACCCGGGCTCGACCCGCCTTGGCGTTGAAATAGAAACCCTCGGACAGGATGTTGCCGCCCCGCCGATCGAGATTGCCGGTGACGAAGCTCAACGCGTGAAGCAGCCAATAGGCGAGGGTGCCTTGACGGCCCATGTTGACCCCGGTCGACATGTGGATCGAGGCGCTCTCTGCGGTGGCGAAGTCCCGGGCCAGAGTCTCGATCTCGGCGGCGTCGATGCCGGTGATCGGGCTCACCCTCTGCGGCGGAAAGCGACGCACGAAGGCGCGCAGCCCTTCCACGTTGCGGCCGTGCGCGGCGACCGCTTCCTCATCGAAACCGACCGTGCGATCGATCTCGCACAGCATCGCGGCGAGCAGGTAGACATCCGTGTCGGGGCGAATCTGCACGACGTCACCAACCGAGGCTACCGCCGACTCGATGCGGCGAGGGTCGATGAAGCGGATGGTCGCTCCACGTTGGCGTACGCCACGCAGCACCGCCATCGGGTCGGCAATACCAAGGAAGCTCATGTGGGAGACCGCCGGATTCTCTCCCAGGATCAACACGTAGTCGGTGTGCTCGAAATCGGGAATCGGATGCAGGGTGCTCGATCCGAACACCGCCTCGCTACCCACGAACTTGTTGGCGCAATCCTGAGTGCCCGAGCCGAACGTCCGGGTCACTCCCAACTGGCCGAGAAAGTTCTGGATCGCCGGTCGCGCCAGGACATTGAAACCCGAGGGATTGCCGACGTAGGAAGAGATCGCGTCGGGGCCGGATTCCTCGAGAATGGTCCTCAGCCGCCGAGCGATCCCGCTCAGAGCGTCGTCCCAACTGACACGGCGAAACTCACCGCCGGCCTTCTCGAGCGGATGATTCACGCGATCCGGATCGCGATGGATGTCGAGGCCCGCCAGCCCCTTGTGACAGGCATAGCCCTCGGTAACCGGATGCTCGCGATCCGGCTCCAGCCGAACCAAGTGTCCGTCCTCGACTTCGGCCACGAGCCCGCAGGCGGGCTCGCAGACGCGACAGAAGGTGTGGATCTGATGCTTCATCCTTCTACTCCGTGCCCATCCCTGCCAATCCTGGTGCCCGACACTAGCACTGGCTTCACCTTGAACGCCTCACTCTCCAAGCCACTCGGCTCGTCGCCGCGGGTCGAGGTTCGAGCCGGTCACCACCGTTGCTACGAGGACTCGGAAGGTGCTCTGTAATCGAGAGTATCAAGCCCGAGAACCGACACGTTCTCGAATTCGAGCCGAGGCACACCGAACAACCGGTACACTGCACCGAGCCCAAGAACCCGGAGATACCTATGCCGACCTCCGCCTACCTTGCCGAGGAATCCCAGTCCAGGAAGCTCTACGAGCGCGCCCTCACCGTGATGCCCGGAGGAAACTCGCGGCACACCCTGGTGATGAAGCCCTATCCTGTCTACGCCCAGAGCGGCAAGGGCTGTCGAGTGACCGATGTCGAGGGCGAGGAGCGGATCGACTTCGTCAACAACTACACGTCTCTGATTCGCGGTCACGCCGACCCGGTCGTTACCGCCGCCGTTACCAAGGTAGTCGCCAACGGTACCGCGTTCTCACTGCCGACCCTCACCGACATCAGGCTCGCCGAGCTGCTCATCGAGCGCATCCCCTACGTCGACCAGATACGATTCTGCAACTCGGGAAGCGAGGCCGTTCTGCTGACGATTCGTGCGGCGCGCGCCCATACTGGACGCCCCAAGATCGCCAAGTTCGAGGGTTGCTACCACGGCATCTACGACTACGCCCAGGCCAGCGATTCTTCTCGGCCGGCCAACTGGGGCGACCCCGATCGACCGACGACGACTCTGGAGTCGTCCATGGCGCCGAGTCTGCGCGAGGACGTGATCACTCTGCCCTGGAATCGGCCGGACGTCTGCAGGCAGCTCATCGAGGCCAACGCCGCCGATCTCGCTGCGGTCCTCATCGATCCTCTACCAGCCGCACTCGGACTCCTGGCCCCTGCGGAAGGCTTCCTCGGCTTCCTGCGCGAGCTCACCGAGTCTCTCGGAGTCCTGCTGATCGCTGACGAAGTTCTCTCTTTTCGAGTCGACTATCGGGGCGCTTGTCACGTAGCCGGCATCGCCCCCGATCTGGTATCGCTGGGCAAGATCATCGGTGGTGGCTTTCCGGTAGGCGCCATAGCGGGCCGGGAGGAGGTCATGAAGGTCTTCGACCACCGCCAGGGCGAGAAAGTGCACCACGGCGGAACCTACAACGGGAACCCTGTGACAATGGTTGCCGGCTACGAGTCGATGCGTCAGATGACCGAGGAGGAGTACGCTCGCCTCAACGGCCTCGGCGACTCTATTCGGCGCCAACTCGAGGAGATGCTGACCACCCGCGGCCTCCCGCACACCATCACCGGGCGCGGCTCCTTGTTCGCGGTGCTGCTCACCGACGAGAAACCCGAGAACTTCCGAGACATTGCGGCGAGTCGAGCGCGACCCGAGCTCGCCAACCTGGTTCACGAGATGCTCGCGCGCGGCATCCTGCTGGGGTCGCGTGGGCTCTTCGGTGCCCTGTCGACGCCGATGGGAGAAGAGGAGGTCGAAGCCTTCGTCACGGCTCTCGACGAGTCGTTCGCGGCTCTCGGCATCTACGAGCGCAGGAATCGGACTCGCTGAGTGTTTCAGCCATGAAACACGAGGAACAACCGATGAAAACGACGAGCACCAAAATTCTTGCCGGCCTCGCTGTCCTCGCCTGCCTCGGTGCCTGCGCATCGACTGCGCCACAGAGCTTCGGCGATGGCTCGGCAGGCATTGGCCCCCAGTACATGCGTGGCGCCTTCGAGCGCAGTGCGCCCGAGATCGGGGAGCCGATGCCCGACCTCATCGTCTACGACGAGGCGGGCACGGAGCTCAGGCTACGCGAGGTGCTGAGCGGTCGCCATACCGTTCTCATCCTCGGCTGTCTCACGTGACCGCCTTTCCTGCGCAAAGTCTCCCGGGTGGAGACGATCGAACGTGACTACAGTCCCAAAGGCGTGCAGTTCTACTACGTCTACAAGAGCCTCGCACACCCCGAGTACAACAACTACATAGCGCCTTTCACGCTCGAGGAGCGGCTACTCCACGTGAGCGAGGCCAAGCGCACCCTCGGCTCGCGCATTCCGTGGCTCTGCGACGGCATGAGCAACGACCTCGCGAAGGCCCTCGGCGGGGCTCCCAACGCCGAGCTACTGCTCGACCCGGAAGGAAGGGTGCTCGCACGACGAGTGTGGAGCGACCCTGATGCGCTGCGCGACGACCTCGAGCGTCACGTCGGCAAGGTCGAGCGGCCGACCCGGGTAGCGGACCTCGACATGAAGACCCAGCCGCCACCGGCGACCGTCGCAAAAGGCATCGTGCCACGGCTCGACACCGGCCCGATGATGGCGGTCATGATCGAGCCGGATACCTCTTCGGAAGCGCCGTTCTACGTCAAGCTCCGGGCAGAGGTCGACGAGGAGTTTCTCCGCACCGGTGACGGCAAGCTCTATCTCGGATTCCATCTCGACCCGCTGTACCAGGTGCATTGGAACAACCTGGTGGCTCCGATCCACTGGACACTGGACATGCCCGAAGGTGTCGCCGCCTCTCCCAGCTCCGGAGACGGGCCGCAGTTGACCGAGGAGGCTGACGCCGATCCTCGCGAGTTCCTCATCGACATCTCGACGCAGGACCGAGAACAACCGATCAAGGTGACCGCGACCTACTTCGCCTGCGACGACGCCAACACCTTCTGCACCCGCCTCGAGCAGAGCTATTCGATCGTCTTGACGCGTGACCCACAGGGCGGCAGCACGATGAGCCGCCGTTGGTTCCCGGGCATGGGAAGCAGATCGGGTGGCGGGGGCAGGCCGGGCGGGCGCGGCCCGGGCGGCTTCGGGGACATGGTCAGCCGCTTCGACACCGACGGCGACGGCCTCCTCGGGATCGACGAGCTGCCCGACCGCATGCGCGATCGAGCCCTGGACTTCGACACCGATGGCGACGGCGTGCTCGACTCCGGGGAAATGGCAGCCATGCGACAGGCCAGAATGTCGGGCCCAGGAGGAGGCCCAGGTTCTCGAGGTCGCGGCAGTCCGGGTGGCGACATCCAACAGCGGCTGATGAGCCGAGACAGCGACGCCGACGGCAAGCTGAGTCGCAAAGAGCTCGAGCGAATGCCGCGAGAACGCTTCGACGAGATGGACCGCAACGGCGACGGATTCGTCGACGCCGCGGAGATCGATTCGATGGCAGGACCTCCCGGCGCCGGCAGGCGTCGGTAAGGCTCCTCAGAAGGGCCGACGGGTACGAGCGCGACGGCGTAGCTCTTCATCGCTCGGCGGTTTGTAGAAGCGAACGGCATCGTCCTGACGAGCGAAGCGGTACTGTCGCGACGGCTTGCGACCGTCGAGCCCTTTTTCCGCCTTCTTCGGATAGCGCCACAGCTCCACGTCGGGCTCTGAGATGTCGCGAAACTCTTCGTACTCGATCTCCTCGGCAGGCCCGTAGACGATGAAGATAGCGCCACGATCGGTGCGCCGGCCCGGAAGATGCCCCTCGGTGAACTCCGAATCGGCATCGGCGGCACGCCGTTGGTAGAGCTCCCGGAACGCGTTACCTTCCTCACCGGCCTTGCGGCGCCGCTCCCAGAACTCCTGAATGAACGCCTCGGCAGCCGCGTCGTCGCGGAGCCTCTGGAAGGCTGCGATCTCCTCCTCGTCGGCAATGAACCCGATGGCACCGATCATCCACTGCGAATAGTTGTCGCCGAGAAAGGGCTGGATCAGCTCCGCTCTGGTCGGCCTCTTCGGAGCCATCGCGACTACTGGTGCCGCGACGAGAACAGCAAGCAGGCAGACTCCTATCGCTCTGCGGGCTTCGGATGCGGTGTCTGTTAGCAAGCTCATCTTCGTTTCTCCTCGGGCTCTCTCGACTAGAGTGTGCATCGATAAAGGCAACTCTGTCCGGCTGTCTCCTCCACCTCTACGCTGAGATCGGTGGCGCGGCTCTCCTGGAGGCCGGGGGCCAGCTCTCGCCACAGGTAGAGGGCTAGCTCTTCGATGCTGGTGTTGGCTATCGGAAGCAATACGACGTCCTCCGTTGGCAGGCTGTAGTGGCGTTCGTTGAAGGTCACCTCGACCTTGCGGTCGTCGTTCTCGACCCTTACGAGAGAACACTCACGGGGCACCAGAGTCTTCCCGTCGAGTGAGGCACAGAGCGCTCGGATCTCCTTCTTGAGCTGCTCCAGATTGAGAAGTAAACCGAGCTCGTCGGTCGAGCCCCCCGATACCCTGACCCGCACCGTGTAATTGTGGCCGTGGAGGTGCTCCGAGCGATCGGCAGCGAAAACCGTGAAGTGCGCCACCGAGAACTTGAAGTCCTCCTTCGCCAAGACCAGCTCGTAGCTGGCGGATCCGTCTCCTTGACGAGCCTCCACCATCGCAGGCTATCAGCCGTCGGCCAGGATTAATTGCACGAGACTCTCGAGATGACCGGTCTGCGGGAAGAGATCGAAGAAGGTCAGGCTCTCGATGCGGTACACCTCTCGGAGCAACCCGAGATCCCTCGCCAGAGTGGCGGGGTGGCAGGAAAGGTAGGTGACTCGCCGTGGTCGACGCAGGGCGAGCATGTTGGAGACACGCCTCGAGAGACCGGCCCGCGGGGGGTTCACGACAACACGATCGACTGAGGCGGGAAGATCCTGAATCGACGTTTCGAGAGACTGGGTATGCACGTCAACGTTGCTGAGGCCGTTGGACCTCGCATTGCGGCGCGCGTATCGCGCCGCGGCCGAATCGCTTTCGATCGCCGTTACTCGATCGTAGCGCTGGGCGAGCGGCAGCGTGAAGAGGCCTACTCCGGCATAGAGGTCGAAGGCGCGTTGCCCCTTCCACGATCCGCACACCGCGGTAATCAGGTCGCGCAGCAGACCGGGGTGGGTCTGGAAAAAGGTCCGCGCATCGTACTCATAGGTGATGCCTCCGACTTCGCGACGCACCGCCCCGCGCGGCTGACCCTCGATCGGTGGAGAGCAAGTGACCGCTCCGTCATCGCCAGCCGCCAGGTCGATCCGCCGGGGGGCTCCGGGCTCGAGCTCGCTCGCCAGCGTCAGGAGCTGATCTTCGAGCTCTACGACCAACACCGGGCACTCCACTACCGGAACCAGGTCGTGGCTCGACTTGGCGAAGTAGCCGATCCGAACCCGATCATCCACGAGGTCGGTCCGTAGCTGGGCGCGTGTACGGTAGCCCCACGCGGCACCCTGAATCAACGTCGACGGCGGAAGGTCGGGCAGGCGGCCGAGCCGCTCGAGCGTCTCGCGAGCCGCCGCGGCCTTGAGGCGCGGCTGAAGTTCGTCTTCGATCTGCTGCAAGTCGCAGCCGCCGCAGATCTCGAAGTGAGGGCAGGGGGCGGTGCGGCGGCCAGGACCCCCTTCGAGCACCTCCAGGATTCGGGCCCGCCCGTACTGGGTCGTGCGATGGAAGATCTCGGCTCGCAGCCGATCGCCCGGCACCGAGCCCGAGACGAAGATCGGAACGCCGTCGACACGCGCCAAACCGTCGCCTCCGGCTACCAGCTTCTCGATCGTGAGCTCGACCTCGTCGAGCCCGGCAAGAGCCTTGGCGGCTGGGTTCAGATCTCCTGGTAGAGCCATCGCTGCAATGGATCGAGTCGCTCGGTGACGGTCTCCCACCGGGGATCGATCATCCATAGTGCCGCGGCAATAGAGGAGAGCAGGGAATTGCCGTCCTGCGGTGTGAAGCAGAAGCCATAGATCTGACGCTGGCGGCGCACCATCAGAGTCGGGACCACGACCACGGTCTGCGACAGGATCCGGCCATAGTAGCCATGGTCTCGTCCAAAGCTGAAGATGAGGTTGGCTTCACGTTTCTCGGTCAGGGCTACGAGGGGATTGTCGCGCAAGCGACTCAAGATCTCTTCGAGATCGATGTCCCGGTCGCACAGGATGCGAAACCAGATCGAGTGCATGTACTGCGAGTTGACCTTCAGTGCGCTCGAGAACACGTCGGGCGCCAGGCCCATGGTCTGCATCAGATGATGGGCGTCCCGAGCATGGTGGGTTCCGAACTCGGGATCGTCGTGTCGGCCCACCTGGGGAGCCGGCACGAACTTGTCCGCTTGGCTGACGTCGTTGGCCCGCCGTATACAGACGAAGTTCGACTGCTCATGGTTGTAACTTCCATCACCCTCGTCGCAGAGAGTCTTGATCAACGACGCGATGTTATGGGTGTTGCACGACACGATCTGAATGAAGCGATCCTCCTCGGGAATCAGCACTTCGTCGTTTACCCCGTGGGCGTAGGGCTTGCCGAATTGAAACTCACTGCCCTGCGCGAGGAAGCCGCGAGGCCCCTGAAGATCCTTGTACAGAGTCTCCTTGTGGCGGTTGCCGGCGGGTGTGCAATCGATGACGACGGTCGCCCTCTCCAGGGCCTCTTCGGCGCCGTAGGTCACCGTATGTCCGAGGGCCTCGAAGTCTCTGCGCGCGTCGTCGTTGACCGCAAGCTTGGCGCCACGCGTCATCAGGTGCTCGAGCTTGGCCCGGTCAGAGACCAACGGCGTACGCTTGTGAAACGTCACCTCATCGATACCCATGCGATCGCCGAAGTCAGAGAAGAGCCCGATCACCGGCTCGCCGATGGTCCCGGTGCCAACGATATGAACGATGTTCTTCATCCCGATGCCTTCATTGAAAAACCTACGGGGAAACAGGTACAACCACTCGACTCAGGGATCCGATCCGGCATGCCTCTTGCCGCCGCGCCAGGTGGGATTGCGACGGGCGTAGTCGTCCAGGTCTCGCGGCACTTCCACCAGCGTTCGCGTCACGTCAGGGTCGCAGCGATCGTTCTCACACTCGTAGGTATAGACGTTCCAATCGCCGACTCTCTCGAATCGCAGGAGCGTCTGGTAGGTGTTGCAGTGGCCACATTTGACCGACAGGTTGCCAACATTGATCGACCCGCGGCCTTCGGTGTCCAGTATCGGTAGCGGATCGCCTTCCATGTCACGCCCTGGATCGGCACGTCTAGCCGCTCGCTGCCCGCTCCTAGGCCAGTCGAGTGGACGATCTCGTAGGTTTCGGCAGCTCGCTCCTATCCGGCGGCGCCGTCGAGTGCCTCCCTCAAGGCTTTGGCACCGGACAGGCCCGATCTCAGGTAGCTGACTTGGCCCCTGCGATCGACCACCATCACGGTAGGTAAGGCATAGACCGAGGCTCCAGTCGCCACGAGGTCCTGCTCGTCGTAGAGCACCGGATAGGGGAAGGGGTTCTTGTCGACGAACTTCCGCACCGTTTCCTCGTCTTCTCCCAAACTCACCGCCAGAAAGCCGACCTCGTCGGCGGAGTACTCGTCGTGAAGAGAATCGAGAATCCGAGCCTGGACTCGACAGGGGCTACACCAGGTCGCCCAGAAATCCACCACCAGAACCCTGCCTTCGAAGTCGGCCGGACCGATCTGCCGACCGTCCAGGCTGGGTAGCCGGAACTCGGTCAGGATCGCCGGTGAGGTCGGATCCGCCAGGTCCGGCTCGGAGCCCTCTGACGCTCCTATCGTCCAGCCGACGTAGCCGGCGAGAACGCTGAACAAGACCGCGGCCGCGAGCGGCAGCAGGATGGAAGAGTGTGGCGATGACTGGGCTGACGACATGGCTGGTTCACAGACTTGGGCGCTGAATGAGGCGCCCGACTCGGCCTGCAGCATATGCCATCTTCCGCGAGATGAGAAGCGCTCAGCGGTCTCTTGAGCTGGATGAACGGCCAGCAAATGAACGCGCCAAGACCCCTAGCAGAGCCGCCGCACCGAGGCTCAACGACGTCGGCAAAAACCGCGGGCGAAGCCCGCCAGCGCCGTCCTCGGCGCCAACAGGATGTTGACGGAGGACATGCTATTCAGCATGTTCTCCGTCAACTGCAGCCACTCGTCTCGCCGCATTCGAGACACTTATAGCAACTACCGTTGCGCACCATGATGCTGCCACAGGCATGACAGCTGGGCGCATCCTGGAGGTTGAGGAACGTTACCTTCGGCGAGGTCTGTCGAGCGGTCGGCGCAGAGTGGTCGCGGCCCACGGTTTGCTCGTCGCGGATCAGAACTCCGACCTCCTGCTGCTCCTCGATGCTGAGGAACTTCGAGGCCAACCAACGGAAAATGTAGTCGTTGATCGACTTGGCGATCGGAATCTCCGGGTTGGTAGTGAAACCTGCCGGCTCGAATCGAGTGTGGCTGAACTTGTCGACCAGCGTCTTGAGGGGGACTCCGTACTGCAGGGCGATCGAGATTGCCGTGGCGAAGGCATCGACGAGTCCCGAGACAGTCGAGCCCTGTTTGGCCATGGTTAGAAAGATCTCGCCGGCCTGACCGTTCTTGTAGAGGCCAACGGTGATGTATCCCTCGTGCCCGTTGACCGAGAACTTGTGCGTCAGGGCCTGACGCTCGTCAGGAAGCTTGACCCGATGGGGGCTGGGCACGGCATCGTCGCCCTCTGCAACCGCTGTGCCCTTGCTCGTCGACAAGGGCTGGCTACGCTTGCAGCCATCCCGATAGACGGCGATCGCCTTCAGGCCGAGCTGCCAGCCCTCGATGTAGGCGTCCACGATGTCGTCGGCAGTGGAGGTCTCCGGCATGTTGATGGTCTTGGAAATGGCGCCCGAGAGAAAAGGCTGCACGGCGCCGAGCATCTTCAGATGACCGCGGTAGTGAATCGAGCGTGTTCCGTTGGCGGCCTTGAACGCACAATCGAAAACCGGCAGATGCTCGTCGCGCAGATCCTCCGCGCCCTCGATCGTGTCGTGCTCGTCGATGTACTCGACGATGTTCTGAACCTGCTCCTTGTCGTATCCGAGCCGCTTGAGGGCATTCGGCACGGTTTTGTTGACGAGCTTGATCAGGCCGCCGCCCACCAGCTTCTTGTATTTGACGAGAGCGATGTCGGGCTCAACGCCGGTCGTGTCGCAATCCATCATGAAGGCGATCGTTCCGGTCGGGGCCAGGACCGAGATCTGACTGTTCTTGAAGCCGTACTCGCTACCGAGCTCGACTACCTCGTCCCAGGAGGCTCGTGCCGCCTGCAGTAGGTCGAGCGGGACATACGCGGGATCGAGGCCCTTGAGAGCGTCGCGATGCTTCCTCATCACTCGGAGCATCGGCTCGCGATTGAGCTCGAACTCGTCGAACGGCCCCTGTATCTCGGCGATTCGGGCTGACTGAGCGTAGGAAGAACCCGACATGAGTGCGGTGATCGCTCCGGCGTAGTCGCGACCGGCATCCGAGTCGTAGGGCAGACCGCGCCGCATCAGCAGAGCGCCCAGATTGGCGAAACCGATGCCGAGCGGACGGAAGAGATGCGAGTTCTTGGCGATCTTCGGTGTCGGGTAGCTGGCATTGCCGACGACGATCTCCATCGCCGTGATCACCACCTCGCAGGTGTGCTGAAAACCCGCGACGTCGAAACCACCATCCTCGTCGAAGAACGTCATCAGGTTGAGTGAGGCGAGGTTGCAGGCAGTGTCGTCGAGAAACATGTACTCGCTGCACGGGTTGCTGGCCCGAATGCGATCGGTATTGGCCGAGGTATGCCAGTCGTTGATCGCCGTGTCGAACTGCATTCCGGGATCGCCGCAGATCCAGCCGGATTCGGCCATCATCTGCATCAGCTCTTTGGCCTTGAAGGTCTCTACGGTTTCACCGCTCACGATCGCCTTGGTTTGCACCTCGCCGTCGTCGAGAACCGCTTGCATGAACTCGTCGGAGACCCGAACCGAGTGATTGGCGTTCTGGTAGAACACCGAGTCATAGGCGCCGCCCGGAACGTTGAAACCGCCGTCGTAGCCCGCGTCGATCAGGCTCCAGGCCTTGCGCTCTTCGATCTCCTTGCAACGAATGAAGTCGACGATGTCGGGATGGTCGACGTCGAGAATGACCATCTTGGCGGCACGCCGCGTCTTGCCGCCACTCTTGATGACACCGGCGAAAGCGTCGAACCCCTTCATGAAGGAGACGGGGCCCGAGGCGGTGCCGCCTCCGGTGAGCTCCTCCTTCGAGGAGCGGATGCTCGACAGGTTGCTGCCGGCGCCGGAGCCATACTTGAAGAGCATGCCCTCGGTCTTGGCGAGCTCGAGGATCGACTGCATGGTGTCGTCGACCGAGTTGATGAAGCATGCGGAGCACTGCGGTGACTCGTCGACGCCGACGTTGAACCAGACCGGCGAGTTGAAGCAGGCCTTCTGATGCAAGAGGATGTGACCGAGCTCGGCGCGGAAGGTCTCGGCGTCTTCGGCGCTGGCGAAGTAGCCCCCGTCGACGCCCCAACCGGTCATCGTGTCGACAACCCGACCGATCAGCTGGCGCACGCTCGACTCGCGCTCCGGGCTTCCCATGGAGCCGCGGAAATACTTGCTCACCACGACGTTGGTGGCCGTCTGCGACCAGAAGTCGGGAAACTCGACCCCCTTCTGCTCGAACACGACCTCGCCCTTCTCGTTGGTGATCAGGGCATCGCGCTGCTCCCAGCTGATCGCCCGAAAGGGATCCACGCCGACCTCGGTGAAGAGGCGCTTGATCTCGAGACCCCCGACCTCTCGCGGAGCCGCTTCGGACACCTTGGAACCATCCCTCCTCGAAGCCATTTCCTCGGTCGATCGCTGAGTTGGGACAGTTGGTTCCGCCATACGTTCCTCCGCCTTCCGAACGTTTTTCCTCGGCGGCGATCCTCAGCACACTGCTCGGCGCGACCACTGGAAGTGATTTTCGTAGCCAAACGAAGGTACGCCAAGAGGACCCTCGTGTCAAGAACTTTCCACAAGATGTAGGGGTTCGCCCCTCTGACACCCCAACCCATGGGCATCCGACGCCCTTCGTACGAGGTGCCAGGCGAGTCCGCACCGCGAACCGACACTAGAAGGGTTGAGTATACTTTCGCGGCCATGACAGCGATTCCGACGACACCGCCGACCGCCGCGCCGAGCGAAGATCCGCGACCGGAGCCCGGCCAGTACCCTTACACCCGGGGCCTCTACCGCGACATGTATCGCGGCCGGCTGTGGACAATGCGCCAGTACGCCGGTTATGCCGACGCCACCGAGTCGAACCGTCGCTATCGATACCTCCTCGAGCAGGGCACCTCCGGTTTGTCGGTGGCCTTCGACCTCCCGACTCAGATCGGCTACGACTCCGACGCGCCGTCGGCGCAGGGAGAGGTCGGACGCGTCGGCGTCGCGATCGACTCGATTCACGACATGCGCACTCTGTTCGAGGGTATCCCCCTCGATCGGGTCACCACCTCGATGACGATCAACTCCACGGCCACCACTCTCCTGGCTCTCTATCTGGTGGTCGCGGAGGGTCAGGGCGTCGAGTGGGCCCGGCTCGGCGGGACGGTCCAGAACGACATCCTCAAGGAGTACGCCTCCCGAGGTACCCACATCTATCCGCCGGGGCCATCACTGAAACTGGTAACCGACCTCATCGAGTTCTGCGCCAACGAGGTTCCGCGTTGGAACCCGATCTCGATCTCCGGCTATCACATGCGCGAGGCCGGATCGACAGCGGCCCAAGAGATCGCGTTCACCCTCGCCAACGGCCTGTGCTACATCGATGAGGCGATCGCGCGCGGTCTAGACATCGACGACTTCGGACCCCGATTGTCGTTCTTCTTCAACGCCCACAACGGCTTTCTCGAAGAGATCGCCAAGTTCCGCGCCGCCCGCCAACTGTGGGCTGAGCTGGTCACCGAGCGCTACAACCCCAAGAATCCGCGCTCGGCGTGGCTTCGCTTTCACACTCAAACTGCTGGCTCGTCGCTCACTGCCCAGCAGCCCGACAACAACGTCGTCCGGGTCGCCATACAGGCCCTCGCGGCGGTGTGCGGGGGCACGCAGTCTCTACACACCAACAGCCGCGACGAGGCCCTCGGCCTGCCCACCGAGGATGCCGCCCTGCTGGCCGTGCGCACCCAGCAAGTGATTGCCTACGAGAGCGGCATCGCTGACCACCCGGATCCCTTCGGCGGCGCACCGGCAGTAGAAGAGCTGACCTCTGAGATGATTCTCGCTGCCCGCGCCTACATCGAGCGGATCGAGGCCATGGGAGGAGCCCGCCAGGCAATCGAGCAGGGGTTTCAGCAGCTCGAAATCTCCAATGCCGCCTACGAAACGCAGCTCGCAATCGAGAGGGAAGAGCAGATCGTGGTCGGCGTCAATCGCTTCCAGCTCGAAGAGGAAGCCTCCGTCCCGATCCTGACGATCGACCCGCAGGGGGAAATCGACCAAGTAGAGCGGCTTCAAGCAGTACGCAACGGTCGCGCCGCGGAGCCGGTGGCCTCGACGCTGGGCAAGCTGGCAAGCGATGCCGGCGAAGACCGCAACCTGATGCCCGCCATTCTCGACTGCGTCAGGTCCGAGGTCACCCTGGGCGAGATCGCCGATGTGTTGCGCGACACCTACGGCGAGTACCAGGAATCGGCGACGCTGGGCGGCTAGCCGGTCGCTTAGGAGCGCGTCCGACTAGTCGGACGGGCGAGTAGTTCTTAGGTGGGGATGGGCCGGAGACCGGGCCGAAGGCGCGTTCTCCGGGGCTAGGAGCTGTCCGGCTCGGTCTCGGTCTCGGTCTCGGCCTCGCGAATCGCCGCGATCTTCGCCTCCAGATCGGCGGCCAAGTCAGGCGCCATTACCAGGGCGGCAGCGCGGCCCTCGGTCGTCGCTATCGGCGCCTCGCCATTCTCTGGAGAATAGAGGCGGAGGGTCTCGAGCGTCTCGGCTCGGGTCGTCAGGATAACGACGACGAGAGGCTCGCCAAGGCCAAGCTCTCCTGGTTGTTCCGCAAGGACTCTCTCGGCCTGCGCACCGGTGACGGCATCGAGCAGGCGGCTGACAAGGGCGAAATCGATACGCTCACCATCGCGGGTCCAATCGCCGTCGGCGCGGACGAGATCGAGCGATCCTTCCTCCCCGTGAACCCGAAGCCGATCGACCTCGAAGCCGGCGATCGTTGTCCAGGCGTGCGACCGCCACTCCTGAGTGCTGCGGGTGAAGGCCTGACCCAGATCGGCATTGGTCTCGAAGACCACGTCGCCGATCCGCGCAAAGTGCCCGTCGCCCGCTCGCACCTCGGCTCCCCATTCCAGCAGAAGTGACTCGTCGTCGCCGAACCCGACCTCGACTGAGGACCCCGGAGGATCCAGGCCGAGGGCGGCGAGGTCGGAAAGGTCGTCAACAAAGCTCCTGGCGCGCAGGTCGGCGATGGAGCGCACGAAGGAGTCGGCGGCCGAAGCCGACGCCCGGTCGCTGAGCGGCCGGATGAGCGCGAAACCGCCCTCCTCTCGCACCAACTCCACAGAGCCCTCGGAGCCCGTGACCCGAAGGGACTCGATGTCCGCGGCGACCGCCGGGAACATCGCTGTACGCCGCCAGTCGGCGACCGGCCTCGTGAGATCCAACCACAGAAAGTCCGAGGTGACGTGTGCTTCGGGCTCACCGGAGACGCGAACGATCATGTTCGAGGACGCAGGTACCACCGCACCCACCTCGACGGTCAGGGTGTCGCCGCCGCGAAGTCCGAGAGTAACGGTGCCCCGCGGCGTCGCCAGGCCTACGTCCTCCGGATCGTCGACCGTCACGGTGCGCGACGACTGCATCTCCACGACAGAGCGCACCAACCCGTCGACCCGGAAGTTCTCGGCGGGAGCCTCGAGGGGGCGAGTGAAGCGCCAGCCGGCGCCCTCGTCTCTCTCGAAGGCGATCGTCTCCCCGTCGACGGTGATCTCAGCCGTGACAACGTCGGCAGCCTCGACATCGAACAAGCGTGTTGCCAATTCGGCCCTCTCGTCCGAGGAGGGCAGGTCGCGCTCGAAGAACCAGATGAAAGCGCCGAAGCACACGACCGTCGCCAGCAGGATAGCCAGGGACCTAGGCTGCATCGGACACTCCTCTTCGGCGCAGGAGGACGACCGCTCCGATGGCTACACAAGAGCCCGGCATCAACAGAAGAACGAGCCAGTAGACCGACGCGATCTGCGATCCGGTAAGGCCGAGCAGCAGCTGATTGGCCTGCCGCGGCGGTATCTCGAGAAGATTGTCGCGCTCTACGAGCCAGTTCAAGGTGTTGAGCAGAAGAGTCGGGTTGCCGCCGTTCGCCAGCTGCGCGTTGGTCGCAAAGTCGGAATCTCCGAAAACAACGAGTCGGCCGCCGATGGGAAGCGATGCGGTCGGCGGTACTGAGTCGGAGTCCGGCGGCGGACTCTCCGCCGCGATCTCGACCGCTACCGCCAGGACAAGCGGCCCCGCGTCGTCTGCCTCGTCTTTTGCGACCGCGTCGAGCCTCCTCAGGCTGGTCTCTCCCCAGGCACTCGGAGAGGTTCGCAACAGCTCTGCGACTTGCGTTCCAGGAACGGCCTCCGCAGTGGCCCTGACATCGCGAGCTAGAGAGAAGAGCACCGGATACTGCGCCTCGGCGAGAGCCTCGGTGATCGGGTGATCTCCCCAGACATTCGCGAAGAAGGTCTCGGCGCTATAGAACGGCAGCTTGTTGGCGCCGTCAACGACCACGTTGCGACCCAGCGCGACGCCGCGATCTCGCAGCCAGTCATGAAAGCCACTGTCTTCGAGGCCGTCCTCGCCGAGAATCGGGTCGAGCATCAGGATCAGTCGACCGCCACCGACCAGGAAGGAGTCGAGGAGCAGGAGCTCAGGCTCCGCGAAGGGGATGCGGGGACCGGCAACGACGATCAGATCGGTGCCCTCGGGCACCGCGGTCTGTCCGAGGCTCGGCCAGGGCTCCATCTCGAAGTTGTCGTGACCGAGCAGCTCCTGCGCCTGACTGAGGCCCCGCGAAGCCTGATCGCCGAGCTCCGCCTCGCCATGACCGGTGGTAAAGAGGATCCGCGGCTTGCGCCCCTCGAGGAGGGCGAGAATGGCGCCCGTGAGCACCTGCTCACCCTTGAAATCGGTGATCCGGGCCGGCTGTCCGTACTGCATCATCGAGTAATCGTACTCGGCCAGATCGGCCTCGGCGATCGACCTCCGGTCGCCCTCCGACTCGACAACAAGGGTACCCGCGCTCGTAACGTCGTAGCGGTCGATCAGCGCCTGCGCCTCCGCGGGATTGCGCTCGACATCCACGAAGCGCACCCGGAGACGAGTCGACGCCGCCTCGTAGCGAGTCAGGAGCTCGGTTGTCGCGGCGTGCAGATCCGAGCCGGGACTCACGAAAGCGATGACCTCCACGTCCTGGGAGAGATCCGCGAGCACTCCGAGACTCTTCTGGGACAGCGAGTAGATCCGACTGCTGGTCCAGTCGAGGCGCTGGTGATATTTCCAGCCGAGGTAGTTGACCATCACGAGCAGAGTGGCGATCAGGAGGAGTCCCACTCCCAGAGAGCCGGAGGCCAGCAATCGGCGGCGCTGTCCACGGGATTCGCTCATCGGCTACCTACCGCCACTTGTTGAGAGCCAGGGTGCGGCTCGACAGGATCAGGAAAAAGACAGAGACCGACAGGTAGTAGACCAGCCGACGGGTATCGACGATTCCACGAGCGAAATCATCCATGTGCTGGATCAGGTTGACATAGCCGAGGAGCTCCCGGCTGATCTCCGAAACGACCAGAAACTCAAGCAGGCCGATGGCCAGGAGACCGAAGATCAGCGAGAAGGCCAGGACGGCCGCCACGATCTGGCTGCGGCTCACCGCAGAAGCAAACACCCCGATGGCGAGAAACATCGCGCCGATGGCAAAGACTCCGAGGTAGGCGGAAGCGATCGGCCCCCAGTCAACGGCATCACTGTAGGCCCAGAGGACGAGGCTGTACAGCAGGGTCGGCGACCAGAGGACTACGTAGAAAGCCAACGAGGCGAGATACTTGCCGAGAACGACCTGGCCTTCGGTTACCGGCGCCGTCATCAGGATCTCGAGCCCACCGCTGCGGCGCTCCTCGCTGAGCAGTCGCATCGGCAAGACGGGTCCGACGAACATCAGAGCGAGCCAGAAGAAGATGGTGCCGCCGAAGAAGATCTCCATCGGTGCTCCCACCGACGAGGGCGCGTCGTTCAGATAGCCGACCAAGATCGCAAACGAGATGCCGTGGATGAAGACGAAGCAGGCCCCGATGGCATAGGCCAACGGAGACACGAAGTACGCACGGAGCTCGCGAACAAAGGTGACGACGACGCTGTTCATGCATCCGCCTCCGCACCATCTTCGTGTGCCTCAGGCCCGCCGCTATCCTCGTGAGTAGTGAGCTGCACGAAGACCTCTTCGAGCGAGGCCTTCTCTTCCGACAGCTCCAAGAGAACCCACCCGCGCTCCACTGCCAACTCGAAAATCGCCTGGCGGGAGTCCGAGCGCGGCTCACAATCCACACGGAAGCGGTCGGCGACCGTCTCGTCGACGGCGACCGATCGGACCCCCGGCAGACGTTCGAGAGCCTCCGCCGCAGGCGCTCCACTGCCCTTCAAGGTCACTCGCAGAACTCTGTTGCCCAGCCACTGCTCCTGCAGGCTCTCGGACGTACCTTCCGCGATGATTCGCCCGCGATCGAGTATCTGCACGCGATCGCAAAGCAGCTCCACCTCCGGCAGGATGTGCGTCGAGAGAAGCACCGTGTGTTGTGACCCCAGATCTCGAATCAACTCTCGAATGGCGATGATCTGCGCTGGATCGAGACCCACGGTCGGCTCGTCGAGGATCAGCACGCGAGGCTCGTGCAAGATCGCCATCGCCAGGCCAACGCGCTGACGATAGCCCTTCGAAAGAGTGCGGATGATCTGCCGCCGGACATCCTCGATAAGGCAACGCTCCAGAGCCCGGCCAACCGCTCGACCGACCGCTGCGCCATGCAGCCCATGCAGCCGAGCGCGCCAGGTCAGGTACTCCTCGACCCGCATCTCCGGGTAAAGAGCCAGACTCTCGGGCAGATAGCCGATGCAACGGCGAGCCGCGAGAGAGTCTTGCAGGAGATTGTGACCCGCAATCGTAATGCTGCCGGCGGAGGGAGGCAGGAATCCGGTGATCATTCGAATCGTGGTCGTCTTGCCGGCGCCGTTGGGCCCGAGCATGCCCACGATCTCACCGTCGTCGACCCGGAAAGAAAGATCACGCACGGCCTCGAAGTCACCGAAGCTACGGCTTATGCCACGCGCTTCGATCACCGCTGCCTCTCTTCTGGAACCGACATCGACATGTGATGCCCGCGAAGCAAGAAACGGACCAGCAAGCGGAGCCGCACTGGCCCTACAGGAGCGCCGCCAAAGCCCGTCGATCGGCGCACCGATGACGCCGCAGCCCACAGGCTGCGCCAGATTGGCGTGAGTATCATGGGCATTCCGCCAGGGCTGCGAGAATCAGGGGGGTCACGTCCGCCAAGCTCTCGGCCTCTCGAAAGAGTCGCGCTCGAGGACCGACCGCCAGGAGAGGCACGAGGTTTCTGGTGTGTCGCTTGTGCTCCAACTCTTCGAAGTTGCCGTGATCGCTGGTGAGAACGAGAGTGACGTGCGCTGGCAGTTCCTCGAGAAGGCCCCCGAGGAGGCCGTCCAGACGCCGGACGACATCGGCGGCATCAATCGAGAAGCGCCGGTGACCAGCCAGATCAGGTAGAAAGGTCTCGAACACCGTGAGCTCGTGCTCGGCACTGAGTCGCGCGAGATCGGCTCCGGCCTGGTGCGCTTCGATTCGAGGCACCTCGCTTTCCATCGCCAGGGCGATGTAGTCGCGCTCGAGGTCCCAACTCAGGGCACGACGATTCGCGAGATCGTCCAGAGTACGAAGCTCGAGCTCCGCGCTCCAGGTCGCGATGACCGTGACCGACGGTCGGCGACGGCGCTTCTCGATCTGCTCGAAGTAACCACTCGAGAAGGCATTCGCAAAGGTCACGCGACGGCCCTTCGCTCGCACTCTCTTGAGCAGGCCGGAGCCTTCGATCAATCCACGCAGGCGCGGCCCAGGAAACGCGGCGACGTGCCGTCCCATGAACTCGGCCGCGTTGATGCCGGTAAACAGGGTCGTCTGCCCGGTTGCGCTCTGCGGTAGCCCGGCGACTCCCAGATTCGCGTCGATCCCGAGTAGCACGACTCGGTCGCCGCGGGTCCTACGCTCCAGAGTCAGCGATCCGCCGAGGAGGGCGTCGAGCGCCGGAGTCGGGTGGTCGAGCAGTGGGTTGCCCGGAACGGCGGCTGAGAGGCCGACGCCATCGACAAAGACCAGCACCACCGCTGGGACGGTGGCAGTCGGTGGTATCGTCCGGTTCATGGCTGAGAACGGCGGCGACGAATCGAAGAAACTGAAGTCCTCTTACGAGCTCGCACTCGACAGGATGGAGCAAGAAGGCATCGATCGACCTCGTAAGGAGGCGTTCAGCGCCGATAGCCTCGAGGCGATAGGCGAAGCTCGAAACAAGGCCGAGGCCAAACTGGCTGAGCTAGAGATCCTGCACGGCAAGCAGCTCGAGACTCTCTTCGACCCAGGCGCCCGTGCGCAAGAAGAGCAACAGTACCAGGCCGAGCGCCAAAGGATCGAGGACCGCAAGGAGCGCCTAATCGCTGGCATCCGCGAGGCTAGCGGAGGAGATGCTGCACAGCACTAGTGCCCGTCCGCGTCGACAAGTGGCTACAGGTCGCCCGAGTCTTCAAGACTCGCTCGAAGGCTACCAAAGCCTGCAGCCAGAACCGTGTGCGCGTGAACGGCATGCCGGCGAAGCCACACCGCGCCCTTGCCCTCGAGGATCGGGTCGAGATCGACCTCAACGACTGGCTGCGTGTGCTAGTCGTGAAAGAACTGCAAGATCGCCCGCTCCCGAAGAAGCAAGCGCCGCGCGTCTACGAGGATCTGAGCGAGCCCAGGCCCAAGTTCGATCCCTTGGATCGAATTCTCCGCCTACCGGGCGTCCTCCGAGAGCGCGGCACCGGCCGGCCATCGAAGGCCGACAGGCGGGATATGGAGAGGTTTGTCGATAGGCGGCGGTAAGGAGGCCTAGCCTCCTTACCCAGCCCCCAGCTCCTGCAACGGCACTACGGTAAGCTCGTTGTCGCGCATCGCTTCGATGCCCTCGACCGCGGCCATGGCACCAGACAGAGTGGTGATGCAAGGGATGCCGAATTTGAGCGCCGTGGTTCGAATCTCAGTGTCGTCCTCGAAGGACTCCCGTCCGAGCGGGGTGTTGATGATGAGGTCCACTTCGCCATTGATCAGGTGATCGACGACGTGCGGACGACCCTGCACGATCTTGTTGACCGAACGCACTTCGAGTCCGCGCTCACTCAGATAGGCGCAAGTGCCCTCCGTAGCAAGGAGCTCGAAACCGAGATCGGCGAGCCGCTTCGCGACCGGCAGTAGAGCCGCCTTGTCGCGATCGTGGACCGATAGAAACGCCGAACCCTCGGACGGCAGCTCCCACCCGGCCCCGAGGAGGGCCTTGGCGAAAGCCGTACCGAAGCGCGGGCTGATCCCCATGACCTCGCCCGTCGACTTCATCTCCGGGCCGAGAACCGGGTCGACGCCCGGGAAGCGGCTGAACGGGAACACGGGCGCCTTGACGAATACTGCCGGGACTTCCGGTTCCTCGGTCAGCCCGGCCTCCTCGAGACTCTGGCCCGCCATCACGCGGCACGCGATCGCCACCAGCGGAATCCCTACCGCCTTGGCGATGAAAGGCACGGTTCGAGAGGCCCGTGGATTCACCTCCAGAACGTAGACCCGCTTCTCGTGCACGGCGAACTGAACGTTCATCAACCCGACGACCCCGAGGCGGAGAGCCAGGCGCCGGCCGATGTCACGCATCTCATCCAGGTGCTCTTCCGAAACCGCGTGGGGAGGCATAACGGCGGCGGAATCACCGGAGTGAATGCCTGCCTCTTCGATGTGCTCGAGAATGCCGGCGACCACCGCCCGTTGCCCGTCGCAGATGAGATCGAGATCGACCTCGCAAGCATCTTCGAGAAAACGATCAACCAGCACGGGACGCCCCGGGGTGACTTCGGTCGCTTCCTGCATGTAGCGAACCAGAGTCGATTCGTCGTAGCAGATCGCCATCGCCCGCCCGCCGAGGACGTAACTAGGCCGCATCATGACCGGATATCCGACCTTCTGGGCGACGGCTCGTGCCTCCTCCACCGAGGTCGCGGTTCCGTTCTCCGGCTGCAGCACACCTTCTTCCTCTAGCAGGGCGCCGAAGCGTTTGCGGTCCTCGGCCAGATCGATGGCATCGGGAGGAGTGCCGAGAATCGCGACTCCCGCCGCCTCCAGGCCGCGGGCGAGCTTCAGCGGGGTCTGCCCACCGAGCTGCAGGATGACCCCCATCGGCTTCTCCCGCTCAATGACGCCTAGCGCATGCTCGAGAGTGAGCGGCTCGAAGTACAGCCGATCGGACGTGTCGTAGTCGGTCGACACCGTTTCGGGATTGCAGTTCAACATGATGGTCTCGAAGCCCATCTTCGAGAGAGCGAAGGCGGCATGCACGCAGCAGTAGTCGAACTCGATTCCCTGGCCGATGCGGTTGGGACCCGAGCCCAGGATCAAGATCTTCTGCCTATCGGTCGGTTCGCTCTCGTCTTCCTCGCCGTAGGTCGAGTACAGATAGGGTGTCGTCGCCGGGAACTCGGCGGCGCAGGTGTCCACTCGCTTGTAGACCGGCACGATCCCCGCTTCGAGACGCACAGCACGCACCTTCTCCTCGTCGGAGTGCAGCAGTTGAGCGAGCCGCTCGTCACTGAGCCCGGTTTGCTTGGCCTGCCGCAGGAGTGCGCTCGGAAGTGTCTCCAGATCCCAGCAGGCGATCTCGTTCTCGAGCTCGACGATGTCGCGGATCTCGCGCAGAAACCAACTGTCGATACTGGTGGCACTCGCTATCTCAGCGACCGTCCAACCCTGGCGAAGGGCTGCGAAGATCGCGAACAAGCGTTCCCAGTTCGGCTCGGTCAAGAGTCGTCGCAGGCCCACGGGATCAGCGATTCGCTGTTCGCGGCGTAGAGCGCTCCCGTCGAGCTCCAGTGACGACAGGCCTTTCATCAGGGCCGCCGAGAAGGTGGTGGCAATCGCCATCGCCTCGCCCACCGATTTCATCGATGTCCCCAGCCGCGTCGAGGTCTGCGGGAATTTCTCGAATGCCCAGCGCGGGATCTTCACCACCGTGTAGTCGAGGGTCGGCTCGAAGGCGGCGTAGGTCTTGCCGGTGATCTCATTGGGAATCTCATCGAGGGTGTAGCCGACCGCAAGGAGGGCCGCGATCTTGGCAATCGGAAAACCGGTGGCTTTCGACGCCAGAGCGGAAGACCGCGAAACGCGCGGGTTCATCTCGATGACCACGCGCTCGCCGTTCTCCGGGTTCACCGCGAACTGGATGTTCGAGCCGCCGGTGGCGACACCGACGCGGCGGATTACCGCGAAGGCGTCATCGCGCATCTCCTGGTACTCACGGTCCGAGAGAGTCTGCTGCGGAGCCACCGTCACCGAGTCGCCCGTGTGCACTCCCATCGCGTCGACGTTCTCTACCGAGCAGACGACGATGGTGTTGTCGGCCGTGTCGCGCATCACCTCGAGCTCGAACTCCTTCCAGCCCAAGACGGACTGCTCGAGCAGCACCTGGCCAACGGGGCTCGTCTGCAGCGCGAGGCCGACAACGTCGTCGAGCTCGTCGCGGTTGTAGAGCACTCCGCCTCCCTCGCCGCCAAGAGTGAAGCTGGGTCGAACGATGAGCGGAAACCCGAGCTCGGCGACGACCGTACGAGCCTCGTCGAGATCGTTCACAACACCGCTCCGAGGCACCTTCAGCCCGATGTCTTCCATCGCTTCTTTGAAGAGCAGCCGATCTTCCCCGAGAGCCAGCGCCGCGATACTTGCACCGAGCAGCTCGACCGAGTACCGCTCCAGGACCCCGGCCTTGTCGAGCTCCATCGTCAGATTGATGCCGGTCTGCCCTCCGACGGTCGGCAACAGCGCATCGGGCCGCTCTCGCTCGATGACCATCTCCACGATCTCTCGAGTCAACGGCTCGACGTAGGTCGCGTCTGCGAACTCGGGGTCGGTCATGATGGTGGCGGGGTTGGAGTTGACCAGAATAATCCGGTACCCCTCGCTGCGCAGCACGCGGCAGGCTTGAGTCCCGGAGTAGTCGAACTCGCAGGCCTGGCCGATCACGATAGGCCCTGATCCGAGCACCAGAATCGAGTGGATGTCTTCTCGCTTGGGCATGACCGCGCGGAGTCTACAGTCAAAAGAAGGCGCCCGAAATGGCCGCCGGGAACTCTACAGAGGTCGCCTTCGAAGGTGCCCGCCGCTGCCCTCGAAAACGGACCACGCGCTCAGCTAGCTGCGGGCGCGCGCGACCGCGAACACGAAGTCGCTCGGCAATTCACCGCGCTCGATGAGGGTCTTCTCGAAGAGCATCATGCGGCGCAAAAGAGCTCGATGTTCCTCGCTGTCGAGATCGAGGAGAGGCAGTATGTAGCTCAGAAGAACGTGGAGAAGGGTTCCGCCGTAGGGTCGCAGATCGACGATCTCGAAGTAGTCTGCGAGCACAGTCAAGATCTCACTGGAGCGCACCGACTCCGACGGATCTCGAGCCATGACGTCTTGGAGGATCGGGCGCTGGATACGCTCGACCGGCGCCCGGTGCCGGATCTCCTTCGGCAGGCCCACGAAGAGACGATTCATCAGCTCCAACTGCAGGTTCGTCCACTGAAATCGGCTAGGGCCGACGAACTCGTTGATCATGAACGAGCCACCGGGCCGCAGAGCGTGCCGCACCTGTTCGAAGACGTGCTCGAGATTCTCGAAGTGATGCAGCGCCATTCTCACGACAACGGCGTCGTAACGCTCCGCAGGCAGCTCGACCGCGTTGACGTTGGCAACCGTGTAGTCGATCCGATCCGAGAAGCCCTCGCGGTCGGCAAGTTGGCGAGCCAGGTCGATCGACTTCGGACTCTCGTCGAAGGCATCGATGTGGTCGGCCTTGCCGAGCCTGAGAATGATGCGCTCGAGATTGCCTCCACCGCATCCCAGAGTCAGCAAGCGAGAAGCGGGCCGACCGGCCAGGTGACGATCGAAGAAGTAGTCCAGATCAGAGACGCCGGGGTCCCCGGAGACCTGCGGCCGGATGTACTCCCGGTCGACGAATTCCGAGTCGAGCCAGCCGCCGACCACCCCCGACTCGACCTGAGAGACGCGCTCGTCCCAATACGCAGACGACCTGCCTCCGCTCCACGCAGGAAGAATCCGTCGGCGAAGCGAGCTGGCGGTCTCTCTGAGTCGCGGATGGCGGCTGAACAGGCGACTGAGCCGGATCTCGAGAGAGCTGTGAGTCAACACGCGACACCATAGGGTATACAGACGGCGGATGTATGCCCAGCGGGCAGAAAAAGGGGGCCGGTTGTCCGGCCCCCTTTGGGTCTGGTTCGCGCGGTTTGCACCGCGGAAATGTAGGGAATGGCAGGGGCGAGACTTGCATCCCGCCGTGGGCTTCCCGAAAACCAACTCACGAACGCAAATCGGGGGAAGCCCGGTAAGCTGAGGACCCCTTGCGGGGCGCCTCTCTATCTAACTATACGAACCAGAAGGGCTGTCTGTTTTATTTCCCGAGGGGAAGCCGGGGCCTATTGGTGACGAAGCGCCACGCTCGCTTGCAACCGCGAGGCGTGCCTGGCCGGGAGCCAGCACGCTGCCAGAGTGGACACGAGGCTAAAGGCGAGGACCGCCAGGAGGTCGGTCCAACGAACCAGGAATGGCACCGAGCTGATGAAGTAGATCGCCGCGACTCCTGGATCGGAAAAGCTCACGATCTCGAAAGTCGTCAGGAACCAGGACACACTCCAACCGATCGCGATCCCCAGAGCCGTCCCGATCGCTCCCAGGAACAAACCACAGAAGATGAAGAGCCCGCGAATCTGTGACGGTTTCATGCCTAGAGCGGCAAGCACGCCGATCTCGGCGAGACGTTCGCGAGTGAGCACCACGAGGCTGGACGCCACGTTGAACGTCGAAACTACGACGATCAGCCCGAGCACCAGGAACAGGGCCACCTTCTGCAAACGCAGGGCGCCAAAGAGCTCGCTGTTGAACTCCCGCCAGTCGGTCACCAGGTATCGCTCGCCGAGCACCGCCTCCGCGGCCTCGGCTACTTTCTCGGTCGCCATCGGGTCTTCAACCTGAATCTCCAGCAATGCGCTACGGCCGCCTACAGCAGCGACAACACGCCGATCGAGAATCAGCCAACTGCGATCGGCCTCGGAAAAGCCGCTTTCGAAGGTGCCGGCGAAATGGAGCCGTCTATAGCGAAAGCGGAGGTTCTCCGGATCGACCGCCACCAGAGTCAGACGATCTCCCGGCGACACGCCCAGACGCCGAGCGAGGTCGACTCCGAGCACCGCGCCATCGACACCGTCGTGGTCCCCGAGCATCGAGGCATCGGGCACCAGGGCCGACGGCTCGGCGTCGACGCCGCGCAGCGTCACATCGATCGTACGTATCTCACCGGTCGACGAAAGCGATCCCTGACCGTATGCGACCTGGGAGATGGAGATGACGTCGGGGATCTCCTGCAACCGACGGCGATCGGACTCCAACGGCTCGAAGTCGCCAAGGGGATAGGCGACGATCGCAGCGCTCCCGCCGATGAGCTTGCGCTGCAAGTCCTCCGTGTAGCCGGCCATCAGAGCCATGGCCACCACCATCGCTGCGACCCCGACGAGAATGGAGACGAGGGCGGCACGTGCCGTGCCCCGCAGGAGTCGACTCCGCCGACCGCGCATGTAGCGCCATCCGATCTCGACGCTGAGCGGGATTCCCAGTCTCACACTGCGACCGACATCTCGACCGACTCGAGGAATCGGCCAAAGAGGCCGGAGGCGTCGCGGGGCCCGGGTGCGGCCTCCGGGTGATACTGAACCGAAAAGATGGGTCGCCCATCGACGGCAAAGCCTTCCACCGTGCCGTCGTTGAGGTTGACCTCGGTCACCCGACAGCCCTCAGGTAGCGAACCGCCGCGGACCGCAAAGCCGTGATTCTGGCTGGTGATCAGAATCTTGCCGGTGTCGAGATTCTTCACTGGCTGATTGCCACCGTGATGGCCGAACTTCAACTTCTCGGTACTTCCACCAAGCGCCAAACAGAGTAATTGGTGACCCAAGCAGATGCCCAGGATCGGTCGACCGGCGGCAACCAGCTCACGGACGATCTCGATGATCTCGACTAACGGCTCCGGGTCTCCAGGGCCGTTCGAGAGAACGACTCCATCGACGCCCAGCTTCAGACAGTCGGCGGCGGCAGTCCGAGCGGGGAGCACGTGGACGTCGGCGCCGCACTGCTGCAGAGACCGCAGGATATTGGTCTTCACGCCAAAGTCGTAGACGGCGATCCGAAACCGCGGCTTCCCGATCGGCTCGAGGCGGTACGGATCGCTGCACGTCACTTCGTCGACCAGCGCCCGGCCTTCCATCGTCGGGAACTCCTCCAGTTCGGCGCGCAGCGACTCCAGGTTCCCGGTCTCGGAAGTGAGCACGCCGCGCAGCGAGCCCTGGCGGCGCAAGCGGCGCACCACGGCACGAGTATCGATACCGTGCAACGCAGGAACACCCTGGTTCTTCAGGTAGGCGGGAAGAGAGCCGGTGCCGGAGCCCGAGTGCCGCCTGGTGAACTGGGTGGCCACGAAGCCCTCGACCCACGTCCGCGCCGACTCCTCGGCGAGCTCGAGGGTGCCGTAGTTGCCGATGTGAGGCAGGGTCATCACGACAATCTGCCCGCGATACGACGGATCGGTGAGAATCTCCTGATAGCCAGTCATCGAGGTGTTGAACACGACCTCACCGAACCGGGTTCCGGGGGAGACCATTGTGCCCCGAAAGACCGAACCGTCTTCGAGAAGCAAGAGGCCTTCGCGTTGAGAGCTGGGAGTCATCAGGGGGGGCTTGCCCGAGTCGGCGATCAGCGGCGGTATACTACCAGCCTAGAAGCGCGTCGACTGTACCCGGAATCGAAACGATGTCCCTTCGCCCGATCTCAGCAGCGGCACTCGCGAGCGCAATGCTGCTTACCCTGCCGGCGACCTCCGCGGCATACACGATCGTCTTTCTCGACGACTCGACGCTGGTAACTCTCGAGAAGTATCAGACGATCGGAAACAAGGCTTTCGTCACCTTGCCGAGCGGAACTCAAACCGAGTTTCCGTTGGTCGAGATCAACCTCGAGAAGACTCGGGAGATCAACAGAATCGGAGTCCGAAGGGGCCTGTTGATCGATCGGCGCGACACCAAGGTCCTGGTGTCATCGACGCGGGCCAATGTCACGACCATGGCCGATCTCGTTCGCGAGCATCGCTTCGGCACGCTCGGATCGAACAACAACGAGGCGGCGGCCAGAATGCAGCTCACCCATGCCGGCAATCTCGATCTCTTCGCCGTCGACCACACCAAGTCCTCGAGGCGCGGCTCCGCGGATGCGCTCAGAGCCAATATGAAAGGCCTCGACATGATCCGCTTCCGCGTCGCCGACGGAACGACGGAGTCACGCCTGCTCTTGGACTTCACGACGAACACGAACAGCGAGGTCTACCGCGCCATCGCCGCTAGCGCCGAGGCGCTCCTCGCGACCCGCGAGCAAGACCACGACCTCGAGGCGCTGGAGCTGATCATGGCGACCTCCACCCGGCTACGGGCCGCGCAGTTCGTCCTCACCGCCTCCAGCGCTCGGGCACTCGTCGATCAGAAGATCAGTCCCGGCGACTTTTTCGTTCAAAACGTCCAGTTCTAGCGGAGAAAGTGCTGGACCGCTGTTGGCGCTCGCGCCTATTCGGGGCTGAGGTGCTCGATGTCCAAGTACACGTTTAGCGGGACGCCGACTCTGCGCTCGAAGCGCTGGGTATAGCTCTCTACCTCGCCGACCTGCTCGTCGAGGAAGATTCGCTCGACACGGAGCAGAGGCACGAACGCCGTCGCCAGGCCCAGGGTGGCGGCTTCGGTGCTCGCAGCTTGAGACACCCAGTCTTCGAAACTGGCGACGTTGAGCCCGCGAAAGGTCGCCCCTGTCGTATTGAGCTCCAGCAGGACACCCCAGAACTTCTCGGTCGGATTGACCAGATGAAGGAGAACGACGCTGCCGCTTTCGATCATGTGTCGCTCGAGGCCGACTGCGAAAGCTCTACGAGAACGCCCCCGCTCGAGCTTGGATGGATGAACTGCACGGTTGTACCCTCGGCGCCGGGGCCGGGTCGGTCGCGAAGCACACGAACTCCGGCATCGCGCAGCCGCGAATCGTCGCCGTGAATGTCGTTGCTCGACAAGCAGAGATGATGCATCCCAGGGCCGCGGCGCTCGAGGAACTTGGCCACGGGGGAATCGTCGTTCATGGCTTCGAGAAGCTCGATTCGACTGTCGCCGCAGGGGATGAGCGCCACCCGGACACCCTCCTGGGGCACCTCCTCGATGACGGTCACTTCGAGCCCCATCGCTTCGTAGAAGCCACGTGCCTCCTCGATGGACCTCACCGCGATGCCGATATGTGCGATGCCCTTGATCAAAGGTCTCCTCCTTTGTGGATGTCGACTCCGACCACCTCGGCGAGGAGGCGGTCGGACACCGAGTAGGGATCCTCACGCTCCTCGAATGCGCTACGCAAGTGGGCCTCGACGTCGAGGGTCTGCCGCGTCAGGTCGAGAATGCGCTCTTTCAAGAGGCTCTCGACACGCAGACGCAGGTGTTGAAATCGTCTCTTACCTAGGCCGCCGCTCTCTGCCAACTCGTCGTGCAATCGGGCTGCGTAGCCCAACAATTCCTCGATTCCCTCGTTCTTGATCGCGACCGTCTGCAGAACCGGAGTCGAAGGCACTTCGCCCTCGACCAGGGAGATGGCCGTCTTCAGATCGCGAACCGTGCGCTCGGCTCCGTCACGATCCGCCTTGTTCACCACGAAGATGTCGGCGATCTCCATGACTCCGGCCTTGATGGCCTGAATCTCATCGCCGAGACCGGGGACCGTCACGAGAAGCACGAGATCGACAGTGCGTACGATGTCGGTCTCGTCCTGACCGACACCGACCGTTTCGACGAGAACCCAGTCGAAACCCGCGCCGTCGAGAAGATCGATGATGTCGCGCGTCGCTCGGGCAACACCTCCGACAGCGCCACGCGTGGCCATCGAGCGAATGAAGACATCGGGGTCGGCGGAGAAGCCCTGCATTCGCACCCGGTCGCCGAGAAACGCGCCGCCAGTGAACGGGCTCGACGGGTCGACTGCCAACACTGCGACACTCTGTCCGTCGGACCGCAGGCTGCGCACCAGGCGCTCGACCAGGGTGCTCTTGCCGACTCCCGGCGGTCCGGTTACGCCAACCACACGAGCCCCACCAGTGCGCGGGTAGATTGCGCGCACCAACCGGCGGTGGCCCTCGAGCCGATCCTCGAGCACCGTCGCGGCGCGACCGAGCGCGCGGTGCTGCCGGGCCTCGATGCCGGCGATCAGGGAGTCGAAATCATCTACCCTCTTCGTCACGCGATTCCCTAGCCGCGCAGACGGCCGACGCCGATGCCAGTGTAGTAGTGAGCCAGGATCTCGCTGTAGCCGTGGCCTCGGAGTGACATGAGATAGGCACCGATCTGACACATGCCCACACCGTGACCGCGCCCCCGTCCACGAAAGACCCAACCGCCCCTCGCCTCGCTGCGCTGAGCCGTGAAGCGGTTGTCGGGCACTCCGAGCGCCCAACGCACCGCCAGGCCCTCGAGCACGAACGACTCCCCCGTGTCGCCGTTGAGCCGCAACCGCCCCACCCGGCCCGAAATGCCGCGTTCGAGCACCTCGAAGTCGCGAAGCCTGAAGCCAGGATGACGCTTCGCCACGGTCGAACGCAGCCCGGCGTCGCTGCGAAACAGCGACCAGCTCGTGCTGTCGACCGTCGCCGCGATCTCCTCCGCGTCGTGCTCTTGCACCAGGCCGAGCAGGCGATCACGATGCCGGATCAGCCAGATCCGGTCGCCGATCGCAAGATCGACGTCGGCCGAGACAACGCCGCCAGCGCGCGGCCGGTAGGTCGCCAGGTCTTTCGGAAGCGGCACCCGACGCATCGAGCCCCCTACGCGTAGATCAAGGCGATCTCCGAAGAGTCCGAGGAAGTACCCGCGCGTATCCTGGGTAATGCCGAGCACGGCGGCGAGCCCGAGAAGAATGCTGTCGATCTCGGCCGGCCGCGGCGGAGTGGCAGACGAGTCGTTCTTCAGCAGGGCGCGCAACCGCAGCTCGCGACTGTTCCAGCCGGGCCCGAAGCTCGAGAGCGGGTCCCGAAACAACCGTGGGTCGATGACCAGATCGAAGATCGAAGCCAGAAAGCGACGAATCTCGCCTCGCTCCAGGGAGCGAAGTCGGTCGCTCGACGCCGTCACATCGGCGAGCTCGACCATTCGTCTCAGAGCGGCCTCGACGGCGGCTACCGAGGACCTCTCGGGCAAGCTAGGGAGCAGCCGTTCAAGCAGCCCGGTCTGCAGCGGCGTGCCGCGCGGCAGCGAGCTAGCGAGAGACTCGTGCGGAGCCTCTACGCAGGGTACGCCGCGTAGATACGCCTCGGCCTTTTGGGGAAACATGACACTCACGTCCTCGGTGTGGCCGCCACAGGACGAGCTGTAGAGAGTGTCCGCCAGCCTCCCTTTATAAACCAGGACCTGATCGCGCGTTTCCGCCACCGCCCGATCCGAAAGAGGATGCTCGACGTCAACCCCTCCATACACCTGGCAGCGGGGAGTCGGACACAGATCGTAGCCCTCGACCTCGAACTCTCCGCGATTGCGAGCAGCGTAGGTCCGCGCGGCAATCGCCTGCGCCTTCAAGGATTCAAGGCTGCTGTAGAGCTCGGGACCCATCTCGAGCGGCACCACACCTCGCAAGTAGCTCTCGAGCGACAACTCGTTGATCAGGTTGAGCAGACCGCGATCGTTGAGATAGAGGAGAATCGAGCCGCGGTAGCGACCCCCGGCGATCCTCAACCCGGAGGATTCGGAGGTTGCGAGGCGCAGCCAGCGGCCTGCAATCACACGCTCCTCGAGGCCGATCGACACAGCCAGCGCCGGCTCACCCAGCAGGCTGCCTTCGCGCACGATCCACGCCTCGGTCAGCCCGTGCTTTGCGAAGCGCGACTTGAAAGCCTCGGCCTCAGGCCGTGAGTCAAAGCTGCCCACACGAACGCGATAGAGGCCTGCGCCGGCATCGAAGAAGGAGTCGGCGGCCGCGCCCGTCGAGCGCTCGAGCCGGCGCGCCAGCGCTTCGGCCTGCACCGGGCCTTCGAGTGCCGCTGCCTGCAGACGATAGAAGGTCCGAGAGCTCGCCGCTGCCCCGACAACGCGCAGAGAATGGCCCAAGCTCACGACCTCGCCACCCATCGCCACCGACACGCCCTTCTGACAGCACGGCAAGACGAATTCGGCGACGTCGGTGGCAAGACCGATCCGGATCCCGACTCGCCGTTGAGCCGGCGCCATAGAGCGAGAGGCGACGCTCCGCACGGTACCGGGCGAGAGCCCGACCGGTGCCGAAGGTGGCTGTCTCAGCTGAGCGCCCGAGGCCGTGATCGTCAACACCAGGACCACCGACCAGCCAATTCCAGCGGCCCACCTCGAGAGCGGATTCATTCCGGGATCTCAGGCGTGATGCTGGTGAGCACGAACGAGCCGCCGGTAGTCGCTCACCGAGTCGAGCAAGATCGGCTGAGCCATCTCGTACAGGCGGCTCACCAGACGGGCCGAGATCCGGTGCGAAAGAGAGCCGGATTGATCCGTGTCGGGTCCACGATCCAGAGATTTCTCTTCGACCTCCTCGAGGCGGTAGTTGGTGGTGAAGAGGGTCGGCAGCCGCCGCTGGTAGCGCTTGTTGATGAGGCTGTAGGAGACCTCGTTAGTCCACGAAACCAACTTCTTGGAGCCGGAGCCGAGCTCATCGACGACGAGTACCTCGGCAGACTCGAGAGGTTCGAGAATCGTTGCCGCGGTGTCGCTGTTGCCGGGATCGAGCGACGACTGGAGCTGCTGCGTAAGAGAGGTGAAGTCGACGAATCGACCGCGAATCCGGTACTTGGCGATGAGCTCGTGGAGAACGGCGACGGCGAGATGCGTCTTGCCTACGCCGGGCCGACCGGAGAACAGCAGACCGCTGTCGCGAAAGCGCCTGTCTCCGCCCTCGCTCAAGAAGTTGTCGACGTAGTGCCGACAACGGCTGAGCGCCTCCACCAACTGATCGTGATCGCTGACCTGGAAACCGGAAAGCCGGCAGCCTTGGTACCTCTCGGGGACTCCAGCCTCGCTGAACAGGCGACTAGAGCTCCTTCTGCCCCGGCACCCACAGGGGCGAACGGAGTCCGGCGAGCCGTCCACATCAAGCCAACCACTACCGCCGCAATCGCTGCAGACCGCCGTCAATGCCACCCTCGAATGCTAGCACGCAGGCCTGAGCCGGCTCGCCCTCAAGACTTGACCAGAGGCCCGCCCTTGAGCTCGACAAGAGCAAAGTGGCGGCGGACCCGCCCGGTGGGTTTCGCCCGATCTTCGAGGCGCTCCATCATCCTCGCGAGCTGACCGCGGAGGTCTTCGATCTCCTCCTGAAGCCGCAGAATCACCTCGACCCCCGCGAGGTTGATTCCCATGTCTCGCGTCAGGGCCAGAATCGTCTGTAGGCGGTCGATCGACACGTCGTCGTACAACCGTGTATTGCCCCCGCTGCGCTCCGGAGTCAGCAGCCCTTCGCGCTCGTAAAGGCGCAGAGTCTGCGGATGAATGTCGAAGCGTTCCGCGACGACACTGATCATCACGTACTTTCGTTTGCGTTTCGCCATAGCCTTCTCTCTCTCCGGCCGAGGCCGCAGCCGGGCGTCGGTGCAGAACCGCAGCCCGGCCTTGGCAGATCATCTGCGAATCACTTGGAAGACTCGTCCTCGGTCTCGTCCTCGACGGCAACGTCGACGTACTCGGCGTCGATGACTTCGTCTTCGTCATTCGCCTTCGAGCTCTCGGACGCCTCCGGACTGCCATCGGCCGAGGGCTGGGCGTACATCTTCTGAGCCAGCGCATGCGAAGCCTCGGTCAACTTGGTCGTCGCCGCGTCCATCGCTGCTACATCGTCCCCTTCGAGCGCTTTCTTGGCCTCTTCGAGGGCCTCGCTCAGGCGCGCTTGCTCGGCGGCCTCGAGCTTGTCTTTGTGCTCCTCGAAGGTCTTCTCGGTCGAATAGACGAGACTATCGAGTCGATTCCGGCTCTCGGCCAGACTCCTTCGCGCCTTGTCGTCTTCTCCGTGCTCCTCGGCGTCCTTGACCATGCGCTCGATCTCGCCCTCGGAAAGACCGCTGGAGCTGGTGATCGTAATCTTCTGCTCCTTCCCGGTTCCGAGGTCCTTGGCCGAGACGTTGACGATGCCATTGGCGTCGATGTCGAAGGTGACCTCCACTTGCGGCAAGCCGCGGGGGGCCGACGGGATGCCGACCAGGTGGAAGCGGCCCAGGGTCCGATTGTCGGCCGCCATTCCGCGCTCGCCCTGGAGGACGTGCACCTCAACCGACGTCTGGTTGTCGGCGGCGGTCGAGAATGTCTCACTCTTGCGGGTCGGAATCGTGGTGTTGTGCTCGATCAGCCGGGTGAAAACACCACCCAGAGTCTCGATGCCTAGCGACAGGGGCGTCACGTCGAGAAGGAGAACGTCCTTGACGTCTCCTGACAGGACTCCACCTTGCACCGCGGCACCGATGGCCACGACCTCGTCCGGATTGACGCCTTTGTGCGGCTCTTTGCCAAAGAGGTCGGTGACGATCTTCTGGATCGCGGGCATCCGGGTCTGACCTCCGACCAGGACGACCTCGTCGATGTCGGCTGGTTCCATGCCGGCATCCTTGAGCGCCTGCTGACACGGAGCGACCGAACGTTCCACCAGGTCTTCCACTAGCTGCTCGAGCTTGGCACGCGTCAGGCTGAGATTGAGATGTTTCGGACCCGACGCATCGGCGGTGACGAAGGGCAGATTGATCTCTGTCTGCTGCGCGGTCGACAGCTCGATCTTGGCCTTCTCCGCCGCTTCCTTGAGACGCTGAATGGCCATAGGATCCTGAGCCAGATCGATGCCCTGCTCCTTCTTGAACTCGGCCAGCAACCAGTCGATGATTCGCTGGTCGAGGTTGTCGCCACCGAGGTGCGTATCGCCATTGGTCGCCTTGACCTCGACCACACCCTCGCCGACCTCGAGGATCGAGATGTCGAAGGTGCCACCACCGAAGTCGTAGACGGCGATCGTCTGGTCGGACTCTTTGTCGAGTCCATACGCCAGGGCCGCCGCAGTCGGCTCGTTGACAAGACGCTCAACCTCGAGGCCCGCGATCTTGCCGGCGTCCTTGGTAGCTTGCCGCTGCGCGTCGTTGAAGTACGCCGGAACCGTGACCACCGCTCTTTCCACCTTCGTGCCGAGGTAGTCCTCGGCCGCCTGCTTCATCTTCTGGAGCACCATGGCTGAGATCTCGGGCGGCGAATATGTCTTGCTTTCGGCGGTGATCCGAACGTCGCCATTGTCCGCCTTGGCGAGCTCGAAGGGCACCATCTTCGCCTCTTCGCTCACTTCTTCGAAACGACGGCCCATGAAGCGCTTGATCGAGAAGATCGTGTTGGTCGGGTTGGTGACCGCCTGTCTCTTCGCTACCTGACCGGTAAGGCGCTCGCCCGTCTTCGTGAACGCTACGACCGAAGGAGTCGTACGGCTGCCCTCGGAATTGGGAATGACCTTCGCATCCCCGCCTTCCATGACCGAAACGACGCTGTTTGTGGTTCCCAAATCGATGCCAATTATCTTGCTCACGAGAGTAATCCTCCTCCTAATTTCTACGAAACGTACCCTAAAACCTCAGCAGATCCTTGTCAAGGATGGGTACACTAATATATGACAAGAATATGCTCATATATATTCCGGATTCTCGCCACTTTCTCAACATTCCGAGCGCGATCGCCCAACAACCCCTTCGCAGAAAGCGCGCGCGAAGCCGGCCGAAGGCCGTCCGCGGCGCCGGAGAAGAAGTGCGAGCAGGGAATGCCACCCAGCATTCCGGAAGCGAGCGCTAGTCGAGCAGAACCAGAGATCCGGGCCCCGCGCTGTCGCCTTCGCGGAACGCCAAGTCGAGCAGGAAGTCGCCGCTATGGGAGAACCGAACTTCGGCCCCCTCGGCCATCTCACCGGCGGCAACCGACTCGAGGCTGAAACCATGCTCCCAAAGACCGAACATCAACCAGCGACCCCCACTGTCGTAGAGATCCGAGGGTGCCAGAAGCGACTGCTCCACCAACCGGCTGAGCTCACGAGGCGCCTTCCCATCGACAAGATGGCCGGTGGACACGGCCCTCTGGACTCTTCGGTAGGCTGCCGTTCGCTGGGCCGACTCGAAAGCGAGAAGACTTCCGGACTGCCACGGAAGCGAGTGCAGCAGAAAACTCGAATCTCCTCCTAGAACGCCAGTCACGAGTACGACCACTAGGGACACGCTGAGCAAGTAGCTCCATCCGAGAGTCACGCCGCGGAACACCCGCTTCATCTCGCCCAGTCCGAGAGGGATCCGCCGCGCCCTCGATCTTTTGGCCCGAGTCACCACCGGAGCATCCAAGTCTGGCTCCGAGTCCGTCTCGAGAGCATCGATCGCGTCATCGAGCATCGAATCGAGCTCGATCGTGTCGCCGTCGTCCTGGAGCCCCGAATCCACCTCGTCAGACTCCCGCAGGGGAGCCTCGGGTTGGCGCCCCTCACAGGCTTCGACCAGACCTTCTTTCACTAGGCGGTGGATGGCGAAACGAACCCGATACTCGTCGCCGCCAAGCTCCTCTACGTACTCGCTCGAAGGCATCGTGCCGTCGGCCAGTTTCAGCACCCTCTCCTCCAACCGAGTCAGGAGCTCGCTATGCGACCGGCGCCCTCCCTCGAGGCCGTCAGAGCCGTCGTCCTCGACCAGCTTTCGGAAAGCGTGGTCACCCAGAGGCGGCACGGTGGTACCGAGGACGGCCGGAATCTCCTCAGACGCTCGAACCAGAAGCTCCTCGACGGAAAGAGGACGAAAGCTCTGCTCCCCACTCGGCTCCGAGTCGTAGAACTTGAAGTCGCCTCCTTCCCACAGCAGGAGACGAACCAGGAGCCGGAAGACATAGCTCCGATGGCCCTCGAAGAACTCCTCCTCGGACAGCATGTCGCGAGAGACCAGCGCAGCCATCGCGTCAGAGGGAAGCCGAAATCGGGATTCTGAGACTGCTTCGAAATCGTCTGAGTTCAAGATTCCCTGCTCTACGAGCGTGGGCCCCAGACCTTCACCGAACGGCTCGTTGAGGTCGGCGGCGACGATCGCTCCCTGGTCGAAAGTCACCGTCAACACCAGCCCCTCGTTCGAAGCGATCATCGTGCCGACCGCCCGTCGAGACGACATCCTCAGGAGCGCCTCTCGAACGTCGGAACCGCGAGCCATTACCTGCCTCCAATCTCGCGAGGAGGCGTGCAAGAGGACGCCGCCCGGGACCAGCGATCGAGCTCGGGCCCGCCCGGCATCGGTGCAATGGGGTGCCTAGTCACTCGCCCTCCGCGTCAGCCACCACTTCAAAGCAAAGATCACGATCAGGCTCACCGAGAGCAGTAGCCACGGAATCGTGTTCGCCGGCACCAGGCCCCAAGGCAAGCGAAAACCGAGGCTCGCACCGCGCATCAGGACTAGAGGTATCGCGATCGGAATCAGGGCAGCGTACGCCTGAAAGCCCTTCCCCGATTGCATCGACGGGAGTCCCGGTATCGCTGCCGCGAGCCAGCGGTAGCTCCCCCTTCTCTCGTCCTCGAGACCTGTCGGAGAGCCCTCGAAGCGAGAGACGAGACCGGCAAGCACGACGGCAGTCGCCAGACACGCCATCAGCAGGAGCAGGCCATCACTTCGGGCCGGAGCGGCCGAGGAATCCCCGTCTCTTTGCACGCGTTGACTCACTAAAAGCGCCTCTCGAATCTCATCGAAACGGCTTGATCCTCGAGAGACCCAAACGTAGGGCTTCTCGTCCTCTACCCACCTCGCAACCTTCTCCGGTGCGCGCTCTCGAGCCTGTCCCAGGGCGACGATCGCCTCCTCGATTCCCAGGTTGTTGAGGTAGATCTTGTACAGGTTGTAGTACGGCTCGGCAATCTCTAAATCGAGAGCCGTCGCGCGCTCGAGGTGATCTACTGCCTCGCCGAACTGACGGCGCATGATGAAGTAGCCACCGAGGTCGTTATGGGCCGCGGCATTGCGAGGCTCTTCTGCGAGAAGATCCTGGTAGATCGTTCGCGCGATCTCTGCCTGACCGATCTGGAGGTGGAGGTCGGCGGTCAGCTGATGCACTGCGTTGTTGCCCGGTAGGGCTCGCTGGAGGGACTCCACATCGGAAAAGAGACCGCCGTAGAGTTGGCCGGACCGAAGGCCGCGCACCGCTCGCAACGGAGCCGACAAGTCGATCTCGACGCGTTCTTGCTGCCCCTGCATCAATAGCGGAACCGACAGCATCAAGCCTCCCACTGCCAGAATCACCACGCATGCGCTCCGACTCAGGTAGCGCCACAACAGAACCACCCAGTAAAAGAAGAGCAGCCTCCACCCGGAGGGTAAAAAGACCGGCCAGATCGAGACAAGGAAGGTCAACCCGTACGCGGCGGGTGCCGACAGCAGACGATTGAACGAAGTAGCCAGGTCGTCGAGCACTGTTCCGCCGTGGGTCATGATCGCGAGGCCGAGGTAGAGACCGCCTGCGAGCACTAGCATCGTCAAGCTCAAGACCAACGCGTTCTCGCGCCAGACAACCCGCAAGAGAGGGTCCCTCCCGACTCTCAGATAGCCAACGACCAGATCCGACACCGATGCCAGGTATCGACCCTCAGCGCGCCTCAGGTGGGCGGAAGCAAAGCGGTTCTCCGGGCGACCGGGATCGAGGCGCTCCGCGTCCTCGACGGCCCAGTTGGCGCGCTCGGTGTCGCCCCCTTCGACAGGTTCGAGAGCGCGCGCCAGGATCGCCAGAGAAATATCCGGCAGTCGGTGCATTCCGAGCTCCGAGGCCGTGCCGAGAAGCAGTGCCACGGCCCGTGAAGCCTCCTCTCGGTCAGACTGCTGAAAGGCCGCGTCCCAGAGTTGCCAGTTGTCGACCAGACTCACAAGTTTCGCCTTGATCGGCGAGGTGAGAAGGAAGAACTCGGAACTCGGTGACTCGACGGGTGGAACACCCGGCGCCTGACCTGATACCTCAGCAGGCGGCAGAAGAGCGAGTGCCGCGAGCGCGAAGCCGGCGCAGCGGAAGCGTCCGGCCGAGCGCTGCGGCCGCGAGCCCTTCCCTTCGAGATCAGTAGGGTGCAGACTCATCAGGCCGACCTTCGATTGCGGCGGGAAGTCACGGTCATGGCTTTTTTCGTTCGTCCATCGTAGCAATCGACCTTCGCCGAGAGCAATAGAATACCCCCGCGCGCAACGTTCCGGGCAAGAGGCGCCGAGCGGGTCTCTCCCGGCATCGAAATCTCGGCTTCCCCAGGCAACGTCACGCAGGGAATACTCGCATGGATATGAAGATCCTCGACGATCTAGTCGCTCGTCTGCGCGGTCCAGATGGATGCCCGTGGGACCGCGAGCAAACGCTGACCGACTTGCGTGCGTATCTGCTCGAAGAGGCGCACGAAGTCGCCGGCGCCCTCGACGCACAGGACTGGGATGGCCTGCAGGAGGAAATGGGAGACCTGCTGTTCCAGCTCGCGTTCCTCGGCAGGTTGAACGACGAGGCGGGACGCTTCAGCCTGTCCGATTCGATCGCCACCGTTCATCGCAAGATGGTCGACCGCCACCCGCACGTCTTCGGAGACGCGAACGTCGGCGGCGACGCGACGGGGCTGTCGAGCAGCGAGGTTGCCGAGGCCTGGGAGCGTCGCAAGCTCGAGGAGCGCAGCAACGAGTCTTCTGTCCTGGACGGCGTCAACCCCTCTCTTCCCGGCCTCGTCACCAGCTACCGAATGACCCAGAAGGCGGCAGGCGTAGGCTTCGACTGGGATTCGGTCGACGGTGTCTTCGCCAAAGTGCGAGAAGAGCTGGCGGAGGTAGAGAGCGCTCAGCAGGAGGGCGCGATTCGCACTCTGGAGGAGATCGGCGACCTGCTGTTCGCGGTCGCCAACCTCGCCCGCCATCTGGGTGTCGACCCGGAAGCGGCGCTTGCGCGCTCGAACCTCGAGTTTCGGAGACGCTTCCGGTTCATCGAGCGGACGCTGGCGGAGAACAACCGCAGGGTCACGGATGCCTCCCTGGAGGAGATGGAGGCGCTGTGGAAGAGGGCAAAGAGCTAGGCGTCGTCGACCAACTCGCTCAGGCGAACGAAGCGCACACCCGCATCGACGGCTCGAGGAATCTCTCGACGAAGAATGTCGAGGGTCTCCGGGTAGGGATGGCCGATCGCCACTGCCGAGCCCCGATCACGCGCCAACGTCACGAGGCGATGGAACTGCTCGGTGATCGCGGCCGGATCTCGGTCACCATCGAGAAAAACCTGACGCTCAGTCGCCGGTAAACCGAGCTCGCGAGCGATCGTGTACCCGACGGTGTCCGGGCTGGTACGCGAATCGAGAAAGTACAGATTGCGATTGCCAAGAACACCGAGAATCGCGGTCATCGCCGCGCGATCTGCCGACAGGAAGGAGCCCATGTGGTTGTTGACCCCCAGGGAGCCTGGAACAGCGTTCAACGCCGCGCGTGTCGCTTGCCGGAGCTCGCGGGGCGACATCGCCCTGGTCAGAGCTCCAGGGCCGGGGTCGGCGAGACCGAGAGCCTCCATCGGCAGGTGGCAGAGGATCTCCAGGCGACCCTGGCGAAGATGAGCGACCACCTCCTGAGTGCGAGTCTCGTACGGCAGCACGGAGTAGGTGAGCTCCACTGCAAGGGCCTGGAGCTCTCTCAGGGTACTCAGGCTACGGCCGAGATCGTCGATGACGATCGCGATCCGAACGTCGTCGGCGACGCGAGGCGCGTCGTTGCCGATCGCCAACGCCCGGTCGGGTTCCGCACCAAGGCGATCCGCGGCGGCGCTCCCCGCTGCAGCGACGGAAGCCCCGACTTCTGCCGGCACCGACGGCCGGCTACCACGGCCGAGCCGAAACCCCAGAAACAGAAGCACGAGCCCGCCGGCCAAGAGAATCAGCCACTTGCCGGCGCCCATCCCGGAAGCTCGAGCACGGTTCGGCATCGTATTGGTGCCGCGACGGCCTGCAAGCCGGCCGGGAGCGGTGTGCCGGACGGCCGACTAAGCGGCCTCGTCGAGCTCGGTTTCCTCGTCGGATGCGAGCAGCTCCAACGCCCGTCGCAGGATGAGATCCTCCATGTCGTCATCGCGCTCGGTAAACGAACGACCGCGATCGCCGACCCGAAGATCTGGCGCGAGGCCCTCGTTGAGCGGCTCGCCATCTGGACCCGTGTAGAAACCATCGGTGATCAACAGCGAGCCTCCGGCCTCGAGATCTACGATCCGAGTCTGGCCTGCAAAGCCGAAGCTCGGCTGACCCACGAGACTGGCGCCCGCCCCCTGCTGCAGGATCGTCGCGAGGATCTCCGCAGGTCCTTGCGAACCACGATCGATCAACACCACCAAGCGTCCCTCCCACACTTCTTCAGTGCTGGAGAAGGTCTTCACCGGACCGTCGCGGCCGAGCAGCACGCCCAGCTCACCTTGGACGAAGAGCTTGGCAACCGCGTACGCCGCCTCCGTGTCGCCCCACGCAACACCCCGCAGATCGATCAGCAGGCGGTCGCCTTCGAGACCGCGAACCAGCTCCGCCACCGACTCGACGCCGTCGAAGGTCGGAATTCTCAGAAGGGGCGAGCCGTCGACATCCTCGACTTCGGCAACCGGGCCGTCGAAGGTGCCCAGCTCCAGAGTCTTCTCCGTCGTCTCACCCGCGCGGAGGATCTGAAAATCCAGGTGCGATCCGACCGGGCCGGCCAGCCGCCTCTCGATCTCCCACAGCGGCATACCCCGGGTCGAAAGACCACCGACCTGAGTCATGATGTCGCCGCGGAGAAAGCCCGCTTCGGCAGCCGGACTGCCCTCCTGAACCGCCATCACGTACGCGGCTCCTCGAACCTTGACGACCCGCAGTCCGCTCCGCCGAGGGCCAATCTCACGCGCCACGAGATAACTCTCGACATCGGCCTCCGGGATGTACATCGAGAACGGATCCAGCGCATCGCTCGAGCCTTCGAGAGCGCCGGCAATCAGGGTCCGCAGCTCGGTCTCGTCGACATACGACTGGCGCACCAGTCGCAGCACCTCGCTGAAAACAGACAGGTACTTGTAGAAGGAGTCCTTCGGTCGCTCCGTCTGCACCGCCTGCACGCCAACGACCACGCCAGACAGAATCGAGACGACCAGAAGGCCCGATGCGAGTAGGAATACGGTTCTGCCACGCGTCATGGGAAGAGCTAACTATCGAAGCCAGCCGCGAGGATTCACAGGGCGGTTTCCATCACGAATCTCGAAGTACAGCCGGGCCGTCGTCGTACCGAGCAGCGAGCGCAAAGATACCACATCGCCCTTCCCCACCCGGAGGTCGTCGAGACCAGCATAGAGGCTCAGAATACCGCCCGAGTGGCTGACCACCACGGTCAAACCGAAGCCCTGAAAGGGTGCCGCATAGAGCACCTTGCCACGGTAGACCGGGCGCACTTCGGCCGGTGTGTGGCGAGGTAGGATGCCGACTCCGTTGAAGGGAACGAGAGTCTTGTAGCGAGGATCCTGTCGAAGACCGAACTCCTCCACGATCCGACCCTCGGTCGGCCAATCGAGCACTCCACGAAATTCCTGCACCGCGACACCGCTGAGGGCCTCCTCGCCTTCGAGCAGAAGCCCGATCAGCCTGCCTAGTCGCTCTTCGCGCTGGCGCAGGTCTTCGGCCTCGGCTACCAGCTCTCTGCGCCGCTTCTCGGCCTTCTCGAGCAGCGCCCGCTGTCGAGCCCGGGTTGTGTCCAGCTCGCCACGTCGCAATCGCTCGCGCTCCAGCCAGGCTGACGACCGCGCACGCTCCTCGAGAAGGACGTCTCTCTCCTCGGCGAGAGAGTCGCCAAGTCGCTCGATCTCCTGTACCGCCACGGTGTCGCGACGCGCCAGGAAGCGGACCTGACGAATGGCGCTCGGCAAGTCGTGCTGCGGATCGAGAGCCAAGAGCAGGCGCAAATAGCCCTGGCGCCCGAAGCCGTAAAGCGTCAGCAGATGACCACGCAAGCGCGATCGCTGTTCTTCGAGCTCCCTTTCCAGAAGGCGGACGGCCTGCTCCCTTTCGAGCACTCGGATCGCGTTCAGCGCATGGGCCGTGATCGCCTCTTGCACCCGACGCTCCTGAAGACGCAACTCGACCTCGATTCTCTCGAGCTGAGAAGCCAGCCCCTCACGGCGCGCGCTGGTCGTCTCTAACTCAGCCTCGAGAACGCGAATCGCGGCGCGCAGAGCGTGGAGCTCCGCCTCGCGATCGGAAACCGGAACAGCCTCCGCCGCGACCGTCCAAAAGAAGATGAGGGCTACGAGAAACGGGGTCTTCAGAACGCGCTCAGGGCAGCTTCCTCGGAATCCTCGACCTGGAAAACAGTGATCAACTGGGTGATCTGAAGGATGTCGGTTACCTTCGGAGAAAGGTTCGAAAGCTTCAGACTTCCGCCGCGGTTGGAGACGGTCGTGAAAGCAGCTACCAGCTCGCCGATACCTGAGGAGTCGATCGTCGACACGTGCTCGAGGTTGATCAGAATCTTCGTGGCACCAGAATCAAGGGCGCCGCGGACAGAATCCCGCAGAGCCACGTCTCCAGAACCGATCGTGATCTTGCCCTTCGGATCCAGGATGGTCACACCCTCTCTCTCACGAGTTCCGATCTTCATTCAACTACCTCCTCAGTGTCTTCCGAGCTCGAGGGCATAGGAGCGATTCGCTTGCGCAGGATCAACTCCGTACCTCCCGACGGGCGGAAATTGTATCGAATTTCATCCATGAACTTCCCCATGTAGAAGATCCCGCGCCCATTGGGTTTGAGCAGGTTCTCCTCGTCGAGAGGATTCTCTATCAGCGACGGGTCGAAACCAGACCCCTCATCCACGATTCGAACGACGAGGTCCGAATCCTCGATCTCGAGTTTGACCTCGACCCTCTTCTCGGGATCTTGTCGATTGCCGTGTTTGATCGCGTTGGCGAGTGCCTCGCGAACCGCGATACCGATCCAGTAGCGCGTATCTTCGTCGCATTCCAGGCGCCGTAGCGAGTCATCCAGAACCACTTGGACGAGCTCGATGTTCTCGAAACGGCTCTCCAGAGCGAGCTGCACTTGCCAGTCTTGGACCGCCATTTCCTCCGATTCGCTCCACACGCAGTGTAGCAGACGCCTAGAAGACAACGAGGAGCTCCGAGCCCGGAGCCGTATCCAGGAAACCGGTAAGAAGGGGAATGACGATCACCAGCTGAATCATGTCGAACATGGCATGCGCCGAAGCTGCCGCCCAGATGCTCTGCCTCCAGAGCACGAGCCAGGCGAAGAGAAGCGACAGGACTGTGACGCCAACAAGCATGAACGGCTGGTCGTAGCTCAGGTGTGCCAAGGAGAAGAAGATCGTCGACACCGCGATCCCCACGCGCGGCTGCAGAAAGCCGCGGAAGAAGATCTCCTCGAAGAAGCCAGCTGACAGGCTCACCGCGATTCGTGTCCACACCGAAAGACCGGCAATCCACAAGACCAGGCCCGGCGGCTCCTGAGGAAGAGCTTCGGCACCGCCGAAGAGCATTACCAGACCCGACAGCAGCAACAGAAGAGCCACGACACCGACCCAGATGCCGGCGCCGGCGAGCACACCTATCCCGATCTCACGCAAGACTCGCTCGGCGCGGAGACCGAATTGGCTGCTCAGACTCGTCGCCACGCCGGCCGACGGAGCGAACCCGAGCGCGTACCAGGCGAGAAGCGCCACTGCGAAGAAACCATGCAGAGTAAACAGTTGAAGTGCATGCAGCGCATCGAGATCGGGAGTCAGGTCGAGCCCGATCAGCCCGATCGGCGACAGCACGCTCAGATACAGCACCACCGCCAGGACCAGCCCCGCCAACGCGGCTCGAAAACGCGGACCCGTGGTGTCGGCCGCGGCTACTCCGGTCTCGGGATCGGTCTCGGCCTGAAAGCGCGGTGGAACCAGGCCGCGACGGCGCATCTGAAGGTTGACCAGCGCCACCGCCAGCAACGTCAGCACCAGGGGTAGCAGGATTCGCAGAGAGGTCACGGCGACCTACTCTATCGCTCGAAGTCCCTTTATTTGCTGCTATCATTCTCGCTCCGATGGCCGCTCCTTTTCGACAATCGAAGGGCTCGCGGTTGCCATGGCCCCTTGACTCCATCCCAGGAGAACGATCGTGAAGCGCTTCCCCGGTGTCGATTTCATGGAGTTCGATTCCCTCCTCACGGACGAAGAGAAACTCGTACGCGACACTGTCCGTCGTTTCGTCGACGAGCAAGTCATGCCCATCATCGAGGAGTGTCATCGCGACGCGCGGGCGCCACTCGAGTTGATTCCCGAGATCGCCAAGCTCAACCTCTTCGGTTGCACGATCTCCGACTACGGCCTGCCGGGGCTCACCAGCATCGCCTACGGACTCGTCAACCAGGAGCTCGAACGCGGCGATTCAGGGCTGCGAAGCACGGTGTCCGTGCAGAGCTCGTTGGTCATGTATCCGATCTACACCTTCGGCTCGCAAGAACAGCGGGATCACTGGATTCCCGAGCTCGCAGCGGGCCGGGCGATCGGCTGCTTCGGGCTCACGGAACCCGACTTCGGCTCCAATCCTTCCGCCATGCGCATGGCAGCGCGCCGCGACGGCAGCGACTGGATCCTCAACGGATCCAAGCAATGGATCACCAACGGATCGGTCGCCCACGTCGCCCTCGTGTGGGCACGAACCGAGGAGGGAATTCGCTGCTTCCTGGTAGAGAAGGGAACGCCGGGCTTCACCAGCTCCGACCAGCACGGCAAATTCTCGTTGCGCACCTCGATTACTTCGGAGCTCGGATTGGTCGATTGCCGCCTCCCGGCGGAGAGTATGCTCCCCGGAGCGATCGGCTTGGGCAGTGCTCTGGAAACGCTGAATCAGGCCCGTTACGGTATTTCCTGGGGCGGGATCGGATCGGCGATGGAGTGCTACAACACGGCGCTCGTGTATGCCAAGGAGCGAGTTCAATTTGGAGGCCAGCCGATCGCCTGCCATCAACTCGTGCAAGAAAAACTGACCTGGATGATCAGTGAGATCACCAAGGGGCAGTTCCTCGCCTACCAGCTCGGCAAGCTCAAGGACAGTGGCAGGATGAAGAGTCACCACGTCTCTCTGGCGAAGAGGAACAACGTCTGGGTAGCGCGGGAATCCGCAAAGCTGGCGCGAGAGATCCTCGGCGCCAACGGAATCGTCGACGACTATCCGATCATCCGACACATGCTGAACATCGAATCGGTCTACACCTACGAAGGTACCCACGACATTCACGGCCTCGTCATAGGCGCCGAGATCACCGGCATCCCCGCCTTTCAGCCGCCGATGAGCTCGTCGGCAGCGCGCGAAGCCGCGATGAGCGCCAACCGCTAGGCGCGACCCCTGGCGAACCCGGCGAAACCCTCCCTGAGCAGACTGAGCTAGATGACTCTCGACCGAATCCTCGAACAGAACCTCGTCAACGTGACCGAGCAAGCCGCTATCGAAGCGGCGAAGACCATGGGGCACGGCGATCGAAACGGCAGCGACCGGGCGGCAGTGGAAGCCATGCGCCGAAGCCTCGACACCGTTCCGATCGATGGCCGAGTAGTGATCGGCGAAGGAGAGAGAGACGAAGCGCCCATGCTCTTCGTGGGCGAAGAGGTCGGGGCCCTGATCGGCGGTGAAGAAGGTCCGAAAGTCGATATCGCGGTCGATCCCCTGGAGGGCACGAACCTCTGTGCCACCGGCGGCCCTGGCGCCGTGGCAGTGCTCGCGGCGTCGGAGCGCGGCGGCCTCCTCCACGCCCCCGACATCTACATGGACAAGATCGTCGTCGGACCCACCGCCCGAGGTCGTGTGCACCTCGATGCGCCAGTGGCCGAGAATCTACGCAACATCGCGAAGGCATTCGACCGCAACGTTTCCGAGCTGACGATCGTCGTCATGGATCGTGATCGACATCTTCAGCTGATCGAGGACATCCGCACGGCCGGAGCGCGCGTCATCTTGATAGGCGACGGCGATCTGTCGGCAGGAGTCGCGGCGGCTGTTCGCGGAACGGGAATTCACGCCGCTATCGGCATCGGCGGTGCACCCGAAGGAGTGATTACAGCCGCTGCAATGCGTTGTCTCGGCGGCGAGATACAGGCTCGCCTCACGGCGATGAGCGACAAACATCTAAGTCGACTCGAGGACGTCGGCATCGATGACGTAGACCGTCTCTACACCACCGAAGAGCTCGCTCCGGGTGAGGAGATCGTCTTCACCTGCACCGGGGTCACCGGCGGCGAGCTTCTCGAGGGAGTCCGCTTTTTCGGTGGTGGATCTCGTACCCACACTCTATTCATGTCTCTTCCCCGCAAGTTGATCCGATTCGTCGATTCGATTCATCGTGAAGATCTGTCGACGCCGGTACACTTCGCATAACAGCCTAGTGCCATCGCTGCGACGTTCCCGAGGAGGATCGCCGTTATAATCATCGACGATCCGCTATGAGTATCTCCGGCAACCTAGAGACCATGGAGCTGTCCGAGCTTCTACAGTGGGTAGCACTCTCCACGAAGACCGGCACACTCCTGGTCGAGAACGACACCACGGAGATCAAGATCTTCTTCGACGAAGGCAGCGTAGCCGCGACCGAGTCTTCCGATCCCGGCTCACGGCTCGGTCAGTTTCTGCTCGCTGCAAGACTGATCGACGAGGAGCAGCTGAGCACCGCCCTCGAAAGCCAGAAGGCCGGCGAGATGCTGCTCGGCAGGATCCTGGTAGCCACCAATCTGGTCAAAGAAGCGGACGTCGTCGAGATGCTGGAGCAGAAGGCGAGGGAATGCGTCTTCCAACTCCTTCTCCATCCCAGCGGGGCCTTTCGCTTCGTCGACGACGAGTCTCTAGAAGGCGAGATGGTGCCGATGTCACTCGACGTGACCGGGTTGATGCTCAAGGCCGCCGAACAAGTCGACGAATGGAAGAGGATTCGCCAGTTCATCCCTTCGACGAAATGCGTTCCCGTCGCCGTAGGGTTTCTCGAGGACACCGACTCGATTCCCGGCGCCCAGAGCGTGCTGGCTCTAGTCGACGACGACCGCAGCATCGAAGACATCTGCACCGAAACCCGCCTCTCCGAGTACTTCGTGAATCGAGTCCTGTTCGCGACGCTGGAGAAGGGCAGGCTGAAGATCGTCCGTCCGCGAGTCGTAGGGAGCTCAGCTGGCAGCGTAAATCTCGACTCCGTCAACGCCGCAACCCACCTGGCAATCGCCGAGCGTCTCATCTCGGAGGGCGACCTGAACTTCGCCCTTCGACACCTCGGCGCAGCTAGCAGCCTCGACCCGCAAAGCGGTGAAACGTCCATGGCCATCGACAGCGCCGAGGCGCGCATCCGCAGCACACTCGAACAGGAGGGGATTCAGCTGAATTGCATTCCTGTTCTCAATGTGGACTCCGAGGAGATCTCCGGCCTCCGCCTGTCGCCCGAGGAGGGCTTCATCCTCTCCCGCATCGACGGCGACTTCGACATCGATTCGATTCTCAAGATCAGCCCGATGCCCCCCCTCGACGCCCGCCTGGTGTTCCGCAGGCTGGTGCAAGCGGGCCACATAAGCTTGGAGCAGCCGACCGATTGACCCGATCCGTCGAGCTCCCGGCGTTGTTCGCCCACCTGCCGGAGATCTTTCTAGACGGCTATTGTCCTGACGCTCCCTGGGCGCTGCTCGGCGAGGCTCTGGACGAGGTCTTGGAGCAGCTTCCCTCCGAGAGCATCGCCAGCCCCCTGCATCCCGAAGTCCATCTGGCAGGCGACCGAATCGTGATCGGCAAGGGTTCGCGCATAGCCCCCGGAGCAACGCTCGAAGGCCCCCTTTTCATCGGCAGCGACGTCGACATCCGAGCCGGCGCCTATCTGCGCGGCGGCGTCTGGATCGGTGATGGCTGTACCGTCGGCGCCAACACCGAAGTGAAGCGCTCCATCCTCCTGGCCAAGGCCAAGGCACCGCACCTGAACTACGTCGGCGACTCGATCCTCGGCGAGGGCGTCAACCTGGGCGCCGGCACGGTGTTGTCGAACTTCCGCCAAGACGGACTCGAGATCTCCATCGGCGGGTCAGGTGGAATCGCGTCGGGCCGGCGCAAGCTGGGAGCGATTCTCGGCGACGGAGTCAAGACGGGCTGCAACAGTGTCTTGCATCCGGGAGTGGTTCTCGGAAGCGGAAGCGAGATCTACCCCCTGGTGCAGCTGCGGTCAGGTGTCTACGCGGCGGAGACGATCTTCAAGTTGCGGCAGGTGATCGAGGAGGTGGAGAAGCGGGGACTGAGCTGAGGCCCTACCCTCCCTCGTCCTCCTCCGGATAGCGAACCACCACCACAGTCCGATCATCGTTCGCCTCCTCGCCCCCACAAAAAGCCGCCACATCGTCGAAGATCCCGTCGACGATCTCCTCTGCGCTGTGGTCGCGTAGCAGTCGAACTCGCTCTTTCAGACGATCTCTGCCGTATTCTTCGGCAGGATCCTCGCTTTCGCAAGTGGCCTCGAGAATGCCATCTGTGAAGAGAACCAGCAGCTCTCCCGGTCGCAACTTGCAATAGCCTCGTTCGTAGGTGGCTTCCGGCAAGGGACCCATGACGATACCGCCCTCCTCGAGAGGGGTAGCCTCGCCCGACACCGAGAGGTGAAACGGCGGCGGATGGCCGGCGTTGACGTAGAGAAAGTTGCCGTTGAGCTCGAGCTCACCATAGAACATCGACACGAAGCGGCTGGTCAGACTGCTGCGATGGATGATCTGGCTGAGGCGCTCGACCGTGCGCACGATCTTGTAGTCGCGGCCGAGGCCCATGCGCAGCCCCATGTAGATATCGCGAACCTGCAACGCCGCGGGGAGTCCGTGGCCTGAGACGTCAGCGATCGTCAGTCCCAGGATCTTGTCCGAAATGACGATGTAGTCGTAGAAGTCGCCACCTACCTCGTCCAACGAATCGTTGCGCCCCGCGATGTCGAAGCGGCCGTAGCTCGGCTCCCGACGCGGGAGGATCGAAGCCTGGATCCTCCGTGCTTCGCGGAAGACATCTTCGACTCTTTCCTGGCGAATGCGCTGATTGATGCTCTGACGCAAGATGCCTAGGGATATGCGAACCTCCTCAGAGTCGTGCTCGGGATCCAGGTCGAATGCCAGCAGATAGGTCCCGTCGCCAACCTCGATGGCCGCGAACTCGCCAGCCCCGAGCGCATCCTCCAGCTCGCGATCCAGGCGAGGGTCGTCGCGATCGAAGTACACCAGTCCCTCGACACAGCAGATGTCGACCGGATCGTAGGACCTCGGGAGGGGGGGCGGATCCTCCACCTCACGGGCCTCGCCGAAAGTGTTCTGCAGAAGAAACTCGCGCCCGAATCGGCGATAGAAGCGACCGCCCAGCAGACCGAGATCCTCCCGAAGAGCCGCTGCGGCGCACGTCGCCAGGCCGAGCACGGTCTCGTCTACGTCGTCGGCCGAGGGCACTTCCTCGAACAAACGCTCGACTTTCTTGATCAGATTCGCATAGCGAACCGACGGACTCTCGGTGGCTTGCATGTTCTTTCTACGCCGATCCGTTCAGAGCCCGATCCTGACCGGCTCTAGGTTGCTTACCATCGATCAGTCTCAGATCAGTAATCCGGCAATCGTCGCCGTCTGGAAGCACGCCAGCGAGCCGGCGATCATCGCCCGCATGCCGAGCCGAGCCAGCTCCGACTTGCGCTCCGGGGCGATGCCGCCGATGCCGCCGATTTGAATCGCGATCGAGGAGAAGTTGGCAAACCCACACAGAGCGTAGGTGGCAATGACCGTGGCGCGCTCCGAGAGAGGATCCTCGGCCATCATGATGCCCAGCTCGGCGTAGGCGTAGAACTCGTTGGCAGCGGTCTTCAGCCCCAGGAGCGAGCCCACTCGCGCCGACTCTTCCCATGGCACACCCATCGTCCAGGCCAACGGCCGCAGTCCCTGCCCGAGTAGCCACTCCAGAGTCAGCTCCGGGAAGCCCACCCATCCGCCGAGCCAGGCCAGCACGGCGTTGACCACCGCCACCAGCCCGATGAACGCCAGCAGCATGGCGCCGACATTGAGCGCCAACTTCAAGCCCTGCCCCGCCCCGTCGGCGGCGGCATCGATGGCGTTGACCCACGGCTTCTCGACTTCCATCGTCACCTTACCGGCCGTCATGCTCGTCTCGGTCTCCGGGATCATCAGCTTGGCCATCACCAACGCCGCCGGCGCCGACATGACGCTCGCGGCCAGCAGATGGCCTGCGATGTCAGGGAACGAATCGCGCAGGATCTCTACGTAGGCAACCAGCACTCCGCCGGCAATCGTCGCGAAACCACCGGTCATCACCGCCATCAACTCGGAGCTGGTCATCGAAGCCACATAGGGCCGGATGAGCAGAGGCGCTTCGGTCTGGCCGACGAAGATATTGGCCGAGGCGGACAGCGACTCGGCACCCGACGTTCCCAAGACCCGCATCATGAACCAGGCGAAGCCCTTGACCAGCCACTGCATGACCCCGAAGTAGTAGAGGACGGTGATGAAGCTCGAGAAGAAGATGATCGTCGGTAGGACCTTGAAGGCGATGAAGTGGTCGCGGAAATTGTCGCCGAAAATGAAGGCCGAGCCCTGGTCCGTCAAGTCGAGGAACGAGGTCACGACCCGGCCGACCGTGTCGAAGACCGCCTGTCCGCCGCTGGTCTTGAGAATCAGGAGAGCGAAGATCAGCTGCACCGCGGTGCCGTAGACGACCAGACGCCACTGGATCTGTTTCCGGTTGTTCGACAGAGCCCAGGCGACACCCAGGAGGACGAAGAGACCGATGACGCCGGTGAAGCGACCCATGGACGTAGGGGTGAAGCTCGGCACGGGCGGGATTGACCCGCCCGCTCGTAGGAGACTAGCTAGGGATTAGCACTCTTGAGAAACTTGAAGAAATCGCCGTCGGTTGACAGCAGCAACGACGTGCTCTCATCAAAGATGTCCTCGTAGGTCTCCATCGTCTTGAGGAACTGGTAGAACTGCCGCGAGTCGGCCGATTGGTTGTAGGCCCGGGCAAAGATATCGGTGGCCTCGGCGTCGGCAATACCGATGATCTCCTGCGCTACGCGATACGCCTCGGACTCGATGCGCTTCAAGTCGCGGTCCATCTCGCCCAGGATTCGGGCCTTCTCACCCTCGCCCTCCGAGCGAAACCGATCCGAGATTCTCTGACGCTCGGAGATCATCCGCCGGTACACGTCCGCCTTGACCGCCTCCCCATAGTTGATGCGCCGGAAGCGGACGTCGAGAATCTCGATACCGAGGTCGGCGGCGAGAATGGACGCCTGAACCGCCGTCAGGATCTCCTTGCGAATATTGTCCCGGCCCACCTCGATGTCGACCAGGATCTCCTCCGTGGCACCAGCTGACTCGTCTTGTTGAGGCACACGATTGGTCGAACGGATCACTTCACGCAAGTCGTGCCGAGCGACGGCGTTGCGAGTCTCACCGTCGATAAAGGTGTCGAGCCGCGACTGGGCTCCTCTCTCGTTCACCAGGCTCTGGAGAAAGCGCAACGGATCGGTGATCCGCCAGCGAGCGTACATATCGACCTCGATGAAGACCTTGTCCCTGGTCGGCACCTCTGACTTCTGGCCCGACCACTCCAGAAAACGCCGATCGAAGCGCGACACGTTGTCGATGAAGGGGAGTTTGACCTTGAGCCCCGGCGTCGAGATCGGATTGCCTACGGGCTTCTGGAACCGGAGAATGATGACCTGCTCGTACTCGTTGACGACGTACAAAGGCCGGCCGAGCAAGACGACGAACAGGATCGCGACGAGGACCAGAACATAGACTCTCTTCATGGCCGACCTCCGGGTGTCCCGGGTACGAGCGGTGTCCCACCGATGCTGAGCAGCGGCAGTACGCCTTCCAGATCATCGTCGACGATGAACTTGCTCCCTATCTTGGGCAGGATTCTGCCCATGGTCTCGAGGTAGAGCCGTTGGCGAGTAACTTGGGGCGCCTTGCGATACTCGGTGTACAACGAGATGAAGCGAGCGGCGTCACCCTCGGCGCGGTTGACGCGGTCGAGACGGTAGCCCTCCGCCATCTGGATCGTCGAGAGTGCCTCACCTTCAGCCCGCGGAATCACTTGATTGTACTGCTGCTGCGCCTCGTTGATCAGCCGCTCTCGCTGTTGCTCGGCCTGGTTGACCTCGTTGAACGAGTCCTTGACCGCATCCGGCGGAGTGACGTTCTGGAGTACGACCTGCTGCACTTTGAGACCGGTCTGATACTCGTCGCAGAGCGCCTGCAGCTCGTCGCGCACCGCAAGTTCGATCTCCTGGCGACCCACGGTGAGAACCTCGTTCACGGTTCTATCGCCGATGACCCGACGCATCACGGCTTCGGACATGTCGCGAAAGGTAGTCTGAACGACGCCTCTCGTGTTCAGCGGGTGGTCGTCGTCGACGTTGCGAACCTTGAAGAGGTAGCTTCGCGGATCCACGATCCGATACTGAATGTCCCACTCGACGACCGCGGCGTTCAGATCACCGGTCAGCATATGCGACTCGACTTCGAGACCTTGAGACGTGAACTGGCTGCTGACGCCGGCACTCACGGTTCGCCGACCGAACTCTACCTTCAGCAAGTTCTGTATCGGCAGCTCAAAGACCCTCTCGATGCCAAAGGGAAACTTGAAGTGCAGGCCCGGGCTCTCGTCGCGGTTGTACTTGCCCAGGCGCAGAACCACGCCGACCGAGTCGGCGTCGATGGTGTAGGCGCTGGTGAACGCCAGCGCTACGACGATGACCGCTAGCGCGATCCACTGCAGATTGGGGAGGCTCTTACGCAGGTTGCTGAGATCGGGGAATTCGATTTTCTGGCCGCCGAAACCACCGTCTCCAGATCCTTCAAATGGCATTCGGGAAGGTTAGCAGATTCCGACACCGTCAACATGGCGGCAAGGCGCGGTCGCGGACGTGCCACTAGCGCGACGAGCGGCTACACTCTGCGAGGAATGGCCGTGCGCTTCGATGACGACACACGGACCCTTCGTCTGGCGGTGTCGGACCTGCTCGACCAGGGGCTGCGCACCAATCTCGGTTTCGCCAACCGTGGCGGCTTCGAGCGTATGTGGATGGGCCAGGCGATCCACTCCAAATATCAGACCGAGGCGCTCGCCAACGACGCCGAGTACCGCCAGGAGGTCGGGGTCTCGCTCGAGATCGAGCACCGAGGGTGGACCGTCAAGGTCGTCGGACGCATCGACGGCCTCACCCGCGGCGACGACGGCGAGGTGGTGATCGAAGAGATCAAGTCGGTTCGGCGGCTGGGGCAGCTCGGACGGATCGTGCTCGAGGTGTACCACCAACAGGCCGCGATCTACACCTGGATGTGGGAGCAGCTCGAGGCGGAGCCGGTTCGCGCCGAGTTGGTACTCATCGAGATCGGCACCCTCGCCGTCGAACGGATCCGACTGAGCGTCGACCTGCGGGCGATCGAGGTCGCCGTTCATCGCCGCCTCAACCAGCTCATTCGCCAGCACGAAACCAGTCGCGAGGCCGCCCAGAGTCGACGACTGGCCGCCGAGCGGATGACGTTTCCCTACCCGACGATGCGGGCCGGTCAAGAGACCATCCTCGAGGA
>Ga0114950_10000062_pt1 | contig 54346 bp, 49 predicted proteins | sample N075metaG_FD_83503 | JGI IMG/M metagenome (GOLD analysis project Ga0114950, IMG submission 83503) | Deep subsurface microbial communities from Kermadec Trench to uncover new lineages of life (NeLLi) - N075 metaG | ecosystem: Environmental > Aquatic > Marine > Ocean trench > Sediment | place...
CCTCGGGGTCAGTCTCGGTGACCCTATAGAGGTCGGTTTGGCTGAATTGCGGATCGGTCGCGTGTTGGTGGCGGAACCTGATCGTGGCGGCTCGTTTTTTGACCTCGGCCCACGCTTGCTGATGAATATTGAAGACGTTCCGGCCACCGAGGTGGTACAACCAGGCAGCCGCATTTCCTACCGATTATTGTTGCGCGGACCAGAGGATGATCTGCAAGACCTCAAGCGTGCCCTGCCGCTGGAACCGAACTACCGCTGGGTGAGCATTCGCGAGAGCAGTCCACGCATTGGTTCTGCACTAGATCGGGCGGAGAGCTTTTTGCTTCTGGGTGGCTTGCTGGGCGTATTGCTGGCTGGCATCGCGGTGGCCCTGAGCGCACATCGATACGCGTCTCGTCATTATGATCATGTCGCCGTGCTCAAGACCTTGGGCGCCACGCCGAAACAGATACTATATGGTTTTATGTCGATCTTGCTGCTGGTCGGCTCTGTTGCCATCGCTGCCGGTTTACTGCTCGGTGGTGCGTTGCACTTCATCATCGTTGAACTATTGGCTTCGCTGATTCAGATCGATCTGCCCAGCCCCGGAATAAGGCCTTTTGCGTTGGGTACGGCGACCGGATTGATCTGTGCGCTGTCGTTTGCCATGCCGGCCTTTCTGCATTTGAAAGAGGTATCCCCGATGCGCGTGATACGCCGGGATCTCGGCGTGCCTCCCGCCAGTCAGTGGATCTCCTATGGCGCGGCTATTGCCGGTAGCGTGTTGTTGCTGGTGTGGTACAGCAAGAGTTTGTTCCTTACTTTCTGGACCATTGTGGGCGCCTTTGTGGCGATCGTTGTATTCGGCAGCTTGGCCTATTTGTTACTCAAGAGTGGCCGCGTGATTGGCATGCAGGCACGCAGTGGCTGGCGCCTGGCGCTGAGTGGTTTGCATCGTCGCAGCCGGGCGAATACGGCACAGATTCTGGTTTTTGGTTTGGCCATCATGCTGTTGCTGATACTTGTGCTGGTGCGTACTGCGCTGGTCACCGAGTGGCGATCTCAAATTCCGGAAAATGCGGCAAATCATTTCGTCATGAACATTGCCGCTGATGAAGTAGACAGCGTGCAGCAGCTCATTGACGAAAATGCCACGGTTGGGGACTTTTTGTATCCGATGATTCGCGGCCGGGTAGTGCAGGTAAATGGCATTGGCGCTAAACAGTACCAGGATGAACTGCCTGATCCTGCTACTACAGCGGGTACGCGGCTGATGTCTGAGCGAAATCTAACCTGGATAAGCGAGCAGCCGGAGAACAATGAAATTGTCTCCGGGCAGTGGTGGGCCGGGGACACGACCCAGGCCGAAGTGTCGTTGGAAAAGGATTACGCCGATTCGTTCCGCCTGAAAGTTGGTGATGACCTGACTTTCGACATTGGCGGGCAGCAGGTCACCGCAGCCGTGACCAGCATACGAACACTTGAATGGGAGAGTATGAGCCCGAACTTTTTTATTATTCTTTCGCCGCCTGCGTTGCAGTCGTTTCCAGCGACGTACATGTCGAGTTTCTACCTGGAGCGAAGCGAAAAAATATTTCTCAATACACTGCTGACCCAGCATCCAACCATCACCGTCATTGAAATTGATGCGTTGATTGAACAGGTGAAAACCATCGTCGATCGGGTAACCCAGGCAGTAGAACTGGTGCTTGCATTGGTGTTGGCGAGTGGTTGTCTGGTATTAGTGGCCAGTATTCAAGCCAGCAGCGATGAACGTATGGCAGAACATGCGCTGGTACGCGCCCTGGGTGGTAGCCGTAGACTGATCATTAGTTCTCTTGCTGCAGAATTCATGGTGCTTGGCACCTTTGCCGGATTGCTGGCGGTGTTCGGAGCCGAGCTTACCGTGGCAGTGTTGCAGAGCCAGGTTTTTGATTTGCCCGTACAACTGCATCCGTGGATATGGCCGGTGGGGCCCATTGCGGGCGCCTGCATTATCGTGCTGGTGGGATTGTTGAGCAGTCGTAAATTGGTGAATTCTCCACCGATGCTGGTGCTGCGGGGGCTGAATTAAATGTCGTTAGCCACCAGCCCGAACAGTCGACTTGAGAAGAACAGGTGCCATAAAAAGCTCCGGCGACTGGTGGGTCAGGCTGTTAGTGATTTCGATTTGATTCAGGACGGTGACCTCATCATGGTTTGTCTGTCTGGTGGTAAAGACTCTTACACCTTGCTCGACATCCTGTTGAATCTGCAACGACATGCGCCTATCCAGTTTGATCTGGTGGCGGTTAACCTCGATCAGAAACAACCTGGTTTTCCAGAGCATGTTCTACCCGAATATCTCGACGCGCTTGGCGTGTCCTACCAAATTCTGCAAGAAGATACCTATAGCATAGTGCAGCGTCTGACACCTGCAGGTAAGACAACTTGCCCGGTCTGTTCACGGTTGCGCCGCGGCATTCTGTATAACCATGCGCAGAAAATTGGCGCTAACAAAATCGCCCTCGGTCATCATGCAGATGATGTGGTGGAGACGTTGTTTTTAAATATGTTCTATGGTGGCCGTATAAAAGCAATGCCGGCCAAGCTGAAGAGCGATGACGGTAAAAACATAGTGATACGGCCATTGTATTACGCTCGTGAGCAGTTGGTTGCGCAGTGGTCAGCATTCGCTGAACACCCGATCATTCCCTGCAATTTGTGCGGTTCGCAGGAAAATATGCAACGTCAGGCGATCAAAGAAATGTTGTCCGGTTGGGACAAATTGCAGCCAGGCAGAATAGCGAACATTGCGCGTAGTCTTGGTCATCTGAACCCGTCACACCTGGCGGATCACGATCTCTTTGACTTCAAGAACCTGTCTGTTAACAATGTAGAGAAGCAGGGTGCCGCCGCTCTAACCGGCAGTCAAAAAATCGACTTGCGTCAGGTATACGAAGCTTGAAGCTAGTTTTCTGCTGGGTTTTTGGCTGCAAAGTCTGAGGCGCGGAAGCTGATTTCATGGCTTGCCAGTGCTTGTGTCGACTCGAGCACTTCAACAAGCGCTATTTCGAAACTCTGCACCAGCCCTAACAGATTTTTTGTTTCACCCTCGACCAATGCCAGTTCTAGAGTCTTGGCCGCGTCTTGTAATCTTTCCGCGCCAAAACTCCCCGCTACGCCACGTATATTATGGGCCAGGCGTTCTGCTTCTTCGAAGCTTTGATTGGTGATGAGATCTCGTATCTTGGGGCCGGCATCGCCGTAATAGTGGCCAAAGTCACCCATCAGTTTGGTCATCAGGCTTACGTTGCCATTGTGATGCTTTATCGCTTTACCGACATCGATGCCGGCGACCCGCTTCAAGTCAAACTGGAAGTTCTCTGCGTCGCTGAGATCTGCGGGCGCTTCAACTTCATCTGAGGCACGTCGATGTCGGTGTTCGTCAGTGAGTGGCAGATGTTCTTCCAGAGCGGCTAACAAGGTATCGAAATCGATGGGTTTGGTTACGTAGCTGTTGCAACCCGCTGCCAACGCTGCAGTCTTACGCTCAGTTAATGCATCAGCGGAGACGGCAATGATTGGCAAGGTCAGTCCTTGGGCCCGTAATGTGGCAGTTGCCTCCAGCCCATCGATTTGCGGCATATGGATATCCATTAGAATCGCGTCGTAATCACCATCGATGGCGGCGCTGATCGCCTGCCGCCCGTTTTCCGCAATATCCACCTGGGCGCCGGAACGTTGTAGAAATTCCATCGCGAGTTGTTGATTGAGGGGGTTGTCCTCAGCGACAAGAATTTTCTTGTTGCGTAGTATCGAAGATGCGCTCGCCCGTCGTTTGCTTGCACTTTGTTTGATGAGATCGGCAGCGTCAGGTATGCTACAGGTGATCGAAAAGGTAAACACACTGCCTTCTCCTGGCACTGATTCCACCTCGATATTGCCGCCCATCGCTTCGACCAGGCGCTTGCAGATGGCAAGCCCCAGGCCGGTGCCCCCGTAGCGCCGCGTCGTTGAGGATTCGGCCTGTTCAAAAGAATCGAACAGACGACCCATTTGCTCCTGGTCGATGCCGATACCGGAGTCTGTCACAGTGAACAACAACACCAGATGGTCATCGTCATGGCTGGCGATTTCTACCATCAAGCTGATTTCACCGCGCTCGGTGAATTTCAGGGCATTGCCAACGAGATTGACCAATACTTGTTGCAGACGCAGTGCATCGCCGAGCAATGCGCCGCTCGACGGGTAGGCCGGATGCTCGCTGGTCAGGTCGACTATTTTGAACGACAACCCTTTGCGTCGCACATCAGTGCGAAACAGACGTTTGACTTCGCCAAGGGTGTCAGGCAAGCGAAATGGTCGTTTCTCAAGCGTTAACTTACCCGCTTCGATTTTTGAGAAATCCAGTACATCGCTGATAAGCGACAACAGATTCTCCCCTGCGTTGCGAATCGATGTCAGATACTCGTGCTGCTTGCGATCGAGATTCGTGTCTAAGGTCAATTTGGAGAATCCGACGATCGCATTCATCGGTGTTCTTATTTCATGGCTCATATTGGCCAGAAAGTCGCTTTTGGCTAAGGTTGCTGCTTCTGCAATCTGGCGTTGTTTGTCTGCTTCTTCGCGCTCGAAGCGTTCTGAAATATCAAACAGAGAACCGTCAATGTAGTCGCCGCTGTCGGGGTCATGGGTGATTCGAGCGGTGAGAGACATCCAGAAAATTTTGCCCGTGCGGGTCATTCCTTGCGCTTTGAAGCCGGTTACCTGGCTTTTCTCTTCCAGTGCAGATAGAAACTGTTGGGCGTGCTCGGTTTTTAGGAATACTCGATGAATGAGGTCTTTGTATTCCTGCAGCAAATCCTGGGTTTTGTCGAATTCTAAAATTTTGGCCAGAGTCGGATTTGCACTTAGTAATTGACCTTCACCATTTATTCTGAACAAACCCTCTATAGCGCTATCGTATAGGGTTCTATATTCATCTCGAGCACTTTGCAGGTCAGCATAAAGGCGGGCATTTTCGATACTGATAGCGGCCTGTGAAGCAAGCAATGAAAGAACTTCGACGCGTTGGGCGGTAAACACGCCGGTTAGCCAGCGGTGCTCTACATAGAGGATGCCGGTTACCTCGCCACGGTGAATGATTGGCAGACACAGTATGGACAAAGGCTGCATACGTTTGATGTAAGCATCCTGAGTGAAGACATCTTCGGTGGTTGCGTCGGCCAGGACCAGAGATTTGTTTGTTCGGGTAACAAACTGCACGACGGATATCGGGACGTCTGCGGTCATTTCCAGAGGTTCCGGCGGTGTCACGCGACGTGTAGCGCCGCCGTCCACGCTGGCGATTGCCTCGACCTGCAAACGCCCGTCGCTCTTCAGTAGCATGCACGCCTTCTGGGCGCCGGCGTGTTCTAATGCCAGGCGCAGTAATTTGGTCAGCACCCGGTCCAATACAATCTCACCGGATATGGTCTGCGCGGCCCGCAGGACAGTTGTGGTGTCCATTATGCGGTCGCTGAATTCTGAACTTTCGATACTGTTCTGGTGCGTTTGGAAGCCTCGCAAGGTGAGGTCGGCCAGATCGGTCACGGCCATCGAAGTGTTGCTGTGCGCGCGCCCAAAGTCTTCGCTGACCAGTCCGGGAAGTTCGCGCTCGAGTTGATTTGCTTTGGCAACAGCACCCCATCGCAGATAGGCCTGGTAGGCGTTCGAAGAAAACAGTTTAGTGAAGTCGGCGCGCCCCAGCGTTTCACAGGCGCGTGCCGCGAGTTCGTAAGCTAACGCCTCATCGTTGGCGAAACCCAGGCGTCGTGCGCTTTCTGCGGCTTGCTCCCAGCGCTCTAAAGCAAGGTTCATCTTGCCCTGCACCCGGGCAAGTTCTGCTTCCAGGATAAAAACCTTAGGCTCAGCAAAGGTAGCACCTTCACGACTTGCGCGACGCAGGGTACGCAGCGCCCGGCGCAAAGTGCCGAGGTGTTGTGGGCTGTTTCTAACCGCAACTAAGCCGCGGCACATGGAATATATGGCGTGCAATGGCGAGGTGCGAATCACGCTCTGATATTGGTCAGCCAGGGCGACAACATTTTTAGCGCCGGCGAAATCATTAAAAAGAACTGCATAGTACAAGCGCAGGGTATAAACACATGCTTGTGCAAGGTGGTCATCGCCGGCAGTGATCGTCCGTGCATGCTCATGTACCTGGCTGTCATCGACGGGTTGCGCCAGTAAGCTGGAGACGATTTGCAGCACGAAATACTGAATATTGACTCCGGTTATGTGGCCGTGATGGTTTACATGTTCTATTTGTTCACCAATTGAGCGTTTCAGCGAGCCGAGTTCCAGTCCTCTAATCAATCCGTTGGTCGCGAAAAAAGCGCCTGCACTGGCAGCAAACTCGAAATCTTGTAGTGCCATGGAGCGTGCTGCGCTATCCAGCAGTCCGTGTACTGTTTGTTCAAAACCACCAAACCAGGGATCAACCAAACCACTCACGGTAATCAACGCGCGCACCGAGAAGGCATCACCTGGAAATTGCTCGGCGATTACCCGGGCTTGTTTGGCCAAGGTTCGAGCGCGCTTTGGTAGCCCGGCGTAAAGAGCAGCGGCAGCGCTGGCAGCGTAGGCAAATGCCACTTCGCCACTGTATCCCTTGTCGGTAGCGGCCTTGATAACGGCATCGCTATACACCGAAGTGTCTTCTGTTCCCATATGGAATTGTGCATGCGCCAGATACCCGGAAAGCTTTGCGATGTGCTTGTATTGAGGGTCATGCATCACCGGCAGCGGCGAAGGCAAGACGGGCAGACGGAACAGCCATCGGTCCAGATTCACATATTCGCAGGCACGTTTCAGCAAGCTCAGGGCGGCATGAGCCTTGCCCGGAGGAGGCAGTGATACGCCGAGTTCTTTGAGGCCGTCATGGGCTAGCTCAACTACTTTACTCAAGCGGTTTTGTACCATTGCCGCTCGCAGGTGTGTTTCACTCAACGTGCTGCTGGCCGGGGCTGACTGTTCTACGCGCTGCAGTTGGTCGAAGTCCCCACATAGGAATGCAGCCAGGGCAGCGCACTCAGCCAATTCCAAATACAATGCTCTATGCGCTTCGTCGGCAGGGCTGTGTAACAATGCCAACCCGCTACGGCTATATTTATAAGCCACTTGGAAATTTCCCAGGCGCAGACTTTCCCGGCTGGCGAGTAAATTACGGTGAGCTACTTCCTGGCGTAACTCCGCGGGTGTGTCCACCGGATTGGTTGCGGCATTCAAGTGATGAGCAATATCTATGATGGCGGTGCTATCCGCATCGCGTTTTGCTCCCTTGTCACTATTTCTATGTTGCAGTGCTCTGGCGATCGCGAGGTGGAGTTTGAGCTTTAAGTCTACTGGCGTTCGATCATACAAAGTGGTGCGGATGCGTGGATGCGAAAACTGATATTGACCATCACCGGTCATCGCGACCAGACCCTGCGTGATAGCCGGGCGTAATTTTTTCGCCAGTTCGCTGGTAGTAGAATCCAACACCTGGGCGACCAGGCGTAGATCAAAAACATTACCGACACAGGCACCGGCGCACAGTGGTTCTCGTGTTGCTGGTGGCAACAGCTCCAACATGACGCCTATGCGTTCGCTGGAATTGCTGTTAAAGAAATAGCGACGGATTTCTTCAATGTCCCAGGTCCACTGGCCAGATTGACGGTCGTAACTAATGTGTCCTGCCTGGTGAAGTTCAAATACCAGTTCATGGACGAATGCCGGTACACCGTCTGTTTTGGTATAGACTTCCGACGCCAGTTCCCTCACCCGTGGTTTGCTGTGTCTAAGCATGTCTGATAGCAAATCGCGGATGTCTGCTTTGTCCAGCAACTGCATAGGCAAAGAAGAAATTTTAGTTGCAATTCGAGGGTCCGCGAACAGACCTTTGTCGAACTCTTCACCGCAGAAGACGGCCAAAACACTGCGATGGCTAAGACACTGTTCCATTACGGCGTGTATGCATTCCTCCGGTAGGAGATCTGCGTTTTCAATAATGACAACTAAGGTGAGCGGTTTGATGGCGTCGAGAACTTCACTGATGCCACGGCTGGGTAAACCAGGTACGTCGGTGGGCTGTTTTACGATGCTGGCTAATTCCGGTAGATGGCCAAGCAAGGCTTTTAAGTCCGCTGAAGGTTTGTTGCCGAGGCGTTTTAAAGCTGCCTCACTGTGTTGATCCGGCATGGACAACAACTGTCGCAATATTGGCCGCAGCAATTCGATCCAGACAGTGTCGGTGTCGTTGAGCTCAATTCGGCTGCTGTTGACGCAGCCGAACAGTGCGTTGACTTCAATTGCCTGGCGCGCAAGAACATCGCAGAGTGCAGATTTGCCCATGCCAGGCCCACCGCTGATGCAAGCAAATAAAGACTCGCCCATTTTTGCGCGCTCCAACAAATCTGTTATGACCTGCAGGCTGGCGCCGCGTCCATAGAGTTTTTTGGGAATGACAAGTTGTTCTTTGGCGTCCGTACGTCCCAACCGAAACGGTATGACGTTGGTCAGCCGAGATGCCTTTATGAGGTCGTCGTAAACACTCGATGCGCTTTGGTATCGATTCTCTGGCTGCTTGGCCAACAGCTTGGCGATAAGCTCTGCCAGCCAGGCTGGCAGGTCTTTCGCCACCTCTGTGACCGGCGCAGGGGTGCTGGCAATGTGTGCGTGGATAAGCTCGAGTGGGTCTGTGTGCTTGAACGGTGGTTGCCCGGTGAACAGCTCATATAATGTGCTGCCAAGGGAGTACAGATCTGTACGGTAATCGACCACGCGATTGACTCTGCCAGTCTGTTCCGGGGAGATATACGGCAAAGTACCGGTCAGCGTTGCAGCTTGTTGATTTGACGGATACGTGTGTTGGCTCAGCGTTGCCAGGCCAAAGTCGATAAGTTTTACCTTTAGATCGGTTTTGCCTTCTTTATTGCTGATGACGAGAATGTTGGCCGGGTTCAAATCGCGGTGGATGACCCCTTCATCGTGTATCGATTGCAACGCCGTGGCGATGTTCTGCGCCAAGGTCAGACGTTGTTCAAAACCGATGTCGTTTTGCGACAAAAATGTTCGAAGGGAAATGCCTGCATCATCTTCAAAAATGATCTTATGATTCTGATCATCATAGGCCAGCGCCTGACAGACGTAAGGGCTGGTTAGCGATTGGTTAAGATCGAATTCGCGTTGGTAGCGGGCGATGGCGCTGGGCGTGAGCGCGGCAGCCTTCAGGGTTTTACAAACAACCGAGCGAGATTGCCACTCTCCGCGCACGACAAGGGTACTGTTGCTTTCATAGATCGTCTGATCCACATGCCCCCCTAACCAGCCTGGTCACTTATCGCAGAGCAAGTAGCCTAGGCCACTTCTGGTGTAAACAGATAACCTGTGCCGTGGATGGTTGCAATCACTTTAGCGGTTGCCGCACGTTCGCCGAGCTTTTTACGCAATTGTCCCACCAATACATCGATGTAACGGTCATCCGGGAACCACTCGCGATTGCGAATGCGATTCATCAGTTGATCGCGATTCATGACCTCACCCGCTTGCTCCATAAACGCCAGCAGCAGTTGGTATTCTCCTGCAGAAAGTTGCGCCGGGACCCCTTCGGGGGAGGTAAGTTCTCGTTTGTTCAAGTCCAGAGTCCAGCCGTCGAATGTACGCATGTGATTACGTTTACGCTGTTTCTGCTGAATGTGAACTCGTCGAATCAGGTTCTTGGCGCGGCTTAGCAATTCTCGTGGGTCGAAGGGTTTGGTGACGTAATCGTCGGCACCGCTTTCGAGGCCCAATATGCGGTCAATCTGATCTTGTTTGCTGGTGACCAGAATGATGCCGATGTCCGAGTGCGCACGGATTTCGCGCGTCAGCGTCAAGCCATCTTTGCCTGGCAGCTTAATGTCGAGCAGAACCAGCACGATACCGGTTTCGTCTACGAGTCTTTGCACGTCATCGGCGGACCCGGTTGACGAGACTTTGAAACCTTCGTCCTCAAAGTACGCAACGAGTTGTTCGCGGGTTATTGGTTCGTCTTCGACGACTAAAATGTGATCCGGTTCACTCATAGTTCCCAGTCCTATTGGAACGATTTATATTCGATATTCGAGGCAACCAGTAACGCACTAAGCGCAATAAAACTCAAGCGAACTGGGCATCTGCCGGGGTAGGATGCGTACCTTGTCACACTGCTTTGTAGTTATGATCGTCATTCCCTCGAGTGAATTGTCAGCACAGGCCCTGTTGGGTGTAATTGATGCCTTCGTTTTGCGTGAAGGCACCGACTACGGGCATCGGAATATCGATCTCGAAGAGAAGCGTCTTCGCGTGCGCAAGCTACTTGCGAGCGGCAAGGCGGAAATTTGTTTCTATCCTGAAAACGAGTTTATTGATATTCAAATGATCGAGTAGACGGCGCTGGTTTCAGACTTTTATTCAGCCAGGTAACTGAGCAGAAATTTGTTAACATGGCGGCGTTTTTAGAGCGAGTACCCACAGCTCTACACAATCCATTTTAACGTCTAACCGAAGAGAGAGTTACAAACATGGTGTTGGTAAGGCTTATAAGCGTGGTCATCGCTTTATCTGCGCTTGGCGCGGTGGCAGACGAAATACCCTCGATAGAAGAAGTTACCGTCATATCGAGTCGAGTGGAGCGGTCGGCGAAAGATGTGCCGGCGGCGATCAGCGTGGTCGGTAAAAAGGATATTCAACTCGGCAGGCAGCAGTTGGGTCTCGATGAGTCGCTGAACCGGGTGCCCGGTGTATTTGCACAGAACCGCTATAATTTTGCGCGGGATTTGCGCCTGTCGATCAGAGGCTTCGGTGCGCGTGCAAACTTCGGTATTCGTGGCTTGAAAATTTATGCGGATGGTATCCCGGCAACTACCGCAGATGGGCAAAGTGGTGTCGATGACATCGACCTGGGGTCGCTGCAAAGAATTGAAATTACTCGCGGCCCATCTTCAGCACTGTATGGGGCTTCGTCGGGCGGGGTGATTAATCTGTTCAGTGAGGATGGTCCCGATGTGCCTTATATCGAAAGTGGCATAACGATTGGTGAAGACCAGCAACGCAAGTTGCAGATAAAGACCGGTGGCCAGAGCGGTCGGTTGAACTACATGGTCAGCGTTTCCGATTTGAGCTACGACGGTTATCGTGACCACGCAAAAGTTGAGTCCACCCAGCTCAACAGCAAGTTTCGTTATGACATAGATGACAGCTCAGAGCTGACGGTAATTTTTAATCTGGTGGACTCGCCTACCGCGGAAGATGCCGGTGGTATTACCAGTGCTCAGGTCGATGCCGACCCGACCCAGGCGCAACCGAGAAATTTGAGTTCCAACGCCGGCGAAGAGTTGGATCAACAAAAAATAGGGCTGATCTACAAAAAGACCCTGTCTGCAGATGTTGAAATGATTGTGCGGAACTATTACGTATGGCGGGATTTTTCGGCGTTCCTGCCATTCGGCACGCATATTCCTTTTGTGCCAGACGATGGGGTCGTCGAATTCGATCGTTTCTTCTACGGCGGCGGCATTCAATTCAGTTTTGACACCGAGCTGTTTGGTCGTCCAAATCAGGTCACGACCGGGTTCGATGTAGACATACAGGAAGATGATCGGCAGCGTTATCTGAACAATGCCGGTCGTCAAGGTGCGTTGACTTTCGATCAGATAGAAGAGGCGAAATCCTACGGAGTATTTGTGCGCAATGAGCTGAGCCTTACCGATGAGGTTTCGTTGATTGTCGGGCTACGCTTCGATCAGGTGGAATTGAGTGTTGACGATAAGTATTTACTCAACGCAGACCAATCATCCGATATCGATTTTGATGAGTTCAGTCCAATGCTCGGTGTGGTGTGGGACTTGTCGCCTCAAGTCAGTGTCTATGCAAATTACGCCACTTCATTTGAAACGCCTACTTTCACTGAGCTTGCCAGCCCGGCGCGTAATCTGGACGTCAGTCTTGGTGGATTCAACAACGTATCAGCGCAGGAAGCTGAAAGTTACGAAGTAGGCTTCAAAGGCAGATTCTTAGCTGGCCGTCTATATCTGGACGCCGCGGTGTTTACCATGCAGGTGGATGATGAAATAACCAGCGTGGCTAATATTGGCAATCGTGCGTTTTTTGAGAATGCTGATACGGATCGCAATGGGCTGGAAGTCACCGCGATCGTTCAGGCCAGTGACAACCTGAAATTCAGCTTCGCCTACACCTACTCAGACTTTGAGTTCGATAGTTTTGCCACCAATCCCACGATTGCAGGCAACAACTTACCGGGCCTGCCGGAGCATCAATTGTTTGCCGAGGCGTCCTACACGCATCCGTCGGGTTTTTATGTCGTCGGGGATGTCCTTTTTGTCGATGAACTTTATGTCAACAATGCCAATTCGACGACTAACGATGAATCGACGGTGGCGAATCTACGCGCGGGATATGAAGCGGTGCGCGGGCGCTGGAAGTTTGCGCCCTTTGTTGGCATCAATAATTTGTTCGATGAAGAATACAACAGCGATGTGCGGATAAATGGCTTCGGCGGACGCCTCTTTGAGCCTGCGCCGGAGCGCAATGTTTATGCGGGTGTGACGCTCAACTACGAAATGCGTTAGTCAGGCAAGTATAACGGCAAATCAAACCAAACGAGGCTCGTCGATGGACCGGCTCAGGCAAACGCAACCGCTGAAAAAAGTTGATATAGAAATCAGCCCGCGTGGCAGTTTAGAACTTCTCTCCCAGCGCGAGATTAAGGCGTTGACTGTGGGGGCGAAGCACAAGGAAATTCAAGAACTGTTCCGTCGCTGTGCGTTGGCGGTTCTCAATACCGGCAACGAGACCGACGACACCAGCGCGATTTTCGATGAGTTTGCCGATTTTAAGATCGAGGTCGCCAAACGTACGCGTGGTCTGCGGCTGAATATCAGCAACGCACCGGCTAGTGCTCTGGTTGAAAACCGCATGGTCGAAGGTATTCGCCAGCATCTTTTTGCGGTGCTGCGGGACGTCATCTACATAGGCACAGAAATAAGCGACGGACTGCGTTATGACCTGACTAGTTCGGATGGAATCACCGACGCAGTGTTTGAAATACTTAAGCATGCGAATATTCTGGAGCCAGGCATGCCGCCTAAGCTTGTCGTTTGCTGGGGTGGTCATTCCATCTCCCGGGGCGAGTACGAATACACCAAAGAGGTTGGCTACCATCTAGGCCTTCGTCGTCTGGATATATGCACAGGCTGCGGACCCGGAGCGATGAAAGGTCCGATGAAAGGTGCCTCAGTGGGACATGCCAAGCAAAGATTGAGTGGTGCGCGATTTGTAGGTCTATCGGAACCGGGCATCATCGCCGCAGAACCGCCTAATCCGATGGTTAATCATCTGGTCGTTTTACCGGATATAGAAAAACGATTAGAGGCTTTTGTTCGTCTTGGACATGGCATTGTGGTATTTCCCGGCGGCGCCGGTACTGCCGAAGAGATACTTTATCTGGTGGGTATTCTCCTCGACCCGCGTAACGCAAATCTGGAACTGCCTGTGGTCTTTACCGGTCCCGCACAAAGTGCAGATTATTTTGCGCACATGGATGTTTTTTTGCAGCGGCTTTTTGGGGATGCGATCAAGGGTAAGTATGAAGTGATTGTCGACGATGCCGAGGCAGTTGGACGTTTTATGAGCGCGCAGATAAAAAACGTGCGGCGCGCCCGGCGTCAAAGCGGTGATGCCTATTATTTTAACTGGTTGATGGGTATTCCGATTGAACATCAGATGCCCTTTGAAGTGACCCACGAAAGCGTCGCCAGCTTGCGATTGTCAAAGGACCAGCCGGCGGTAGAACTGGCCGTTGCCGTGCGCCGTGCATTTTCTGCCATCGTCACCGGTAATGTAAAAGATCAGGGTATCCGCATGATCAAAGAGCATGGACCGTTCCAGCTGCACGCCGATAAAGAGCTGACCGATGCACTGGATGCGCTGCTAACCGAATTCGTCTCCCAGGGACGGATGAAAATGCAGGGCGAATATACGCCATGCTACGAAGTGATCGCGGATTCTTGAGCGCGTGGTAGGACTGGAAGAGCTTGTCTGCAAGCGCGATGAAAGACCGTTGTTTGCGCCGTTAACAATGACTGTGAATGGTGGTGACTGTGTCGAGGTATTGGGGCCTAACGGTGCCGGTAAAACCACCTTGTTACGCACCATTGCCGGTCTGCATAAACAATATGACGGTGTTTATGATTGCGCGAATTTTATCTTCCAAGGCCACCGCATCGGTTTGGATGAATTGATGACACCGCTGGAGAATCTGGCGTGGTTTGGCTCGTTGCAAGGGGCTAAGTTCAACGATCAGGTTATGCAGGATATGCTGCTTAAAGTCGGTATGGCAAAGCTTGCTTTGACGCCATGCCAACGCCTGTCCCAGGGTCAGCAACGCCGTGTGGCGATGGCCAAGTGGTTGCTTAGCAGCGCCAAAGTGTGGCTGTTGGATGAACCCTATACGTCTCTCGATCGAGCGGGACAAGATTTACTGAACGAAGTGCTGGCTGAGCACTGTGGCAAGGGTGGCGTGGTGATGGCGGCAACTCATGTGCCGCTGCGGGTGGGAAAGCTGCGCACGCTGAATGTCATACCCTCTGAGGCGGATAGTTGATGTTCGCTCCCCTGTTCGCTCGCGAACTTCGGGTGTTGTTGCGGAATCGTGGCGCGGTGTTCAATCCCATGGCTTTTATGTTCCTGGCAGTGATGTTGTTTGCTGTTGGCTCGCCGTTGACCGATAATAGCCGTGCGCAATTTGGTGGTGCCATTTTGTGGATAATTGTGTTGCTGACCAACATGCTTTCATTGGACAGCTTGTTCCGGCGAGACTACGACAATGGCGTTCTGGAGCAGGTGATCAGTACCGCTGCTGTGCCCTTTGTAGCGGTACTGTCGCGGATGTTGGTGCAGTGGATTGGCACCGGATTGCTGATGACCCTGTTGGCCCCGCTACTGTGTTTGTTCCTCGGTCTGCCGAATCAAGCCATACCCATTACCATGCTGGCCCTGCTGTTAGGCACTCCGGCGTTAAGCTTGTTGGGTGCAGTGGGGGCGGCCATTACAGTTGGTTTCAGCCGGGGTGGAATTTTACTAGGATTGTTGGTGTTACCGATGTTCTTGCCAGTGTTGATATTCGGCGCCAGCGCCATCTCTCAGGCGGTGGCCGGCGAGGGCAGTAGCGCACCGTTGTATTGGTTAGCGTTCATCAGCATGTTGGCCTTGACGATAGGACCGTTTGCGACGACTGCGGGTCTTCGCATCAGTTTGCAAATGCAGTAAGAGCGACTTATGTCTTTAAAAGAATTGTGGCACAAATTAGGTTCCCCGCGCTGGTTCTACCAGATGTCCTCGCCTTGGGTGACAGCATTCGGATTTGCCGCTGCATTGTTGCTCGTCATTGGCGTTATCTGGGGGCTGGTGTATGCACCCCAGGACTATCAGCAGGGTAATAGTTTTCGCATCATGTATGTCCACGTACCGGCGGCAATGGTGGCACAAAGTGTCTACATAGGCATGGGTGTTGCAGGTTTTGTGCTATTTGTCTGGCGCATGAAACTCGCAGATGTAGCCATCGCGGCATGTTTGCCCTTTGGTGTCATGCTCACGACATTAGCGCTGTTTACCGGTGGTGTCTGGGGTCGGCCGACCTGGGGTACGTGGTGGGAATGGGATGGGCGAACGGTCTCCACGCTGGTGTTGTTATTTCTGTTTATCGGTATCTATGCTCTGCGCGAAGCTATTGTAGATGTCGAACTGCGAGGCAGGGCCAGCGCTCTGCTGGCGATGGTAGGCACTATAAATATTCCCGTGATCAAATATTCGGTAGAGTGGTGGAACACCCTGCACCAGCCGGCTTCATTCACAATTTCCGAGAAGCCGACCATGCCGCCCGAAATGTGGTTGCCCTTACTGGTCATGGTTCTTGGTATATATTGTTATGCCGCGCACAACATAATGAGTCGCATGCGCATAGAAATTCTGCAGCGCGAAAGTAGAACACAATGGGTGCGTAATCTGTTTGTGGTCGATAAGGTGAGCGGCACATGAATCCTCAGTTTGAAACCCTCAATGAGTTTTTTGCCATGGGTGGTCATGCGCTGTATGTCTGGTTGGCTTATGGTTCAACAATCGGCGTATTGCTGGGTAACTTTTTTATGCTGCGCAGTGCGAAGAAGCGCCAATTGCGCGAACTTAAATGGTCTGCCAGAGTGGCGGCTGAAGAATTGGCAACGGAGAACGAATGAATCCGAAACGCAAGAGTCGGCTGTATCTGGCTGTGTTCTTGTTGATCGCCGTATCTGGCACAACCGCCACGTTGATGGTTGCGCTGGAGCAGAACATCAACATGTTCTACCCGCCCGAGGAGGTGGTGAACGGTACGGCACCCCTAGATCATATTATTCGTGCCGGTGGCATGGTGCGCGATGGCACTGTGCAGCGTGACCCTGACAGTCTCGAAGTGCAGTTCACCATCACCGACTACAATGGCTCAGACTTTGTGGTTTCTTATACCGGCATACTGCCTGACTTGTTTCGCGAAGGGCAAGGTATACTGGTAGAAGGCAAGTTACACAGTGATGGCATGTTCTTAGCCCATGAAGTGCTTGCCAAACACGATGAAAACTACATGCCGCCGGAGTTGATGGATCTGGCGGCGGAAATTCAGGAACGCAATTAACGCATGATCGCTGAAATTGGACAGCTCAGTCTGGCCCTGGCGGCCTGCCTGGCGCTTGCTGCAGGTGCTACCGGCATGTTTTCACAAGCCCCGGGGTTGCGCTTGTTGCGGCAGTCAACCACCTCGATGGTGGTTGGGCAATTTGTATTTGTCAGCTTCGCGTTTGTGGCATTGGTGTGGTCGTTCGCGACGGACGATTTCAGTGTTGCCTACGTCGCCAATCATTCCAACAGCCTTTTGCCTTTGCCATACAAGATCAGTGCGACCTGGGGTGGGCATGAGGGGTCGTTTTTATTGTGGATACTCATCATGAGTGGCTGGATGCTGGCGTTAGCCTCGCGCCGGGCAAATTATCCCGAGCGATTCTTTGGTCGGGTACTGGGTATCATGAGCCTGCTGAACCTGGGGTTCATCTGTTTTTCACTGTTCACCAGTAACCCCTTTGCGCGCATGATTCCGATGACGCCTGCCGACGGAGCGGATTTAAATCCATTGTTGCAGGATTTTGGCCTCATTGTACATCCGCCGCTGTTGTACGCCGGTTACGTCGGCCTGGCGGTGCCTTTCGCGTTTGCCATAGCAGCCATGCTGGAGCGGCGCGTCGATGCGGCGTGGGCGCGGTGGTCACGACCCTGGACCAATATTGCCTGGGCCTTTCTTACCGTGGGTGTCGCCTTGGGCAGTTGGTGGGCTTACTACGAACTCGGCTGGGGTGGCTGGTGGTTCTGGGACCCGGTTGAAAATGCGAGCTTCATGCCCTGGTTAGCGGCTACCGCACTGATCCACTCTCTAGCGGTCACTGAAAAACGTGGCACTTTCAAAAGCTGGACGTTGCTGCTGGCGATAGCCGGCTTCTCTCTGTCTTTGATTGGTGCGTTTATTGTCCGTTCTGGTGTCTTGACCTCCGTGCATGCCTTTGCTGTAGACCCGGAACGAGGCAAGTTCATATTGCTGTTCCTGGCGTTTGTAGTCGGTGGCTCGTTGATACTGTACGGCTTGCGTGCAGGCGGGCAACGGGCCGACGTCGGCTTTAAGATATTCAGTCGCGAGTTCTTCGTGCTGACAAACAATGTGGTCCTGGTGGTGGCCTTGGCGGTAGTGATGTGGGGTACTTTGGCGCCGATTGGCTATGAGGCAATATCAGGCGCGCGCATTTCCATCGGCAAACCGTTTTTCAATATGTTCTTTGTACCCTTGATGTTGGTACTTGGCGCGGCACTGGGGTTGGTACCGGTGTTGAACTGGAAACGTACTGCCTGGCAGAACATAAAAAGCGCGGTTACGCTGCTGTTGCCGGTGGCAGTTCTGTTGGCCAGTCTCGGGTTTTATTTGACCGAACCTAAGTCGGCCGCTGTGTTGGCTGCACTGGTCGTCGCTATGTGGGTCATCACCACACACACCGTCGATATCTGGCGGCGCAGTCGTAGTGGACGTCTGCCACCGTTAGCTTACTGGGGCATGACGTTGGCGCATCTTGGCTTTGCAGTGTCGGTGATCGGAATCGCTATAACCTCTACCCAGTCCATTGAGGAAGATGTGCGCATGGAGCCACAGCAAGTCGTGCAACTGGGAAAAGCCGAAGTGCGTTTCCTCGGCGTACGCACAGTCCAAGGTCCAAATTACCAGGCTCAGCAGGGCATATTTATCGTCACCAGTGCGAGTGGTGAGACTTTCGAGCTGCGGCCAGAGAAACGCCGTTATCTGGCAGGCGGCAATGTCATGACCGAAGCAGGCATACAGGCAGGTTTTTTTGCGGATACCTATATTTCTTTAGGGGAGCCGCTCAGCGACGACGCGTGGGCGGTCCGCCTGCATTACAAACCCCTGGTGCGGTGGATCTGGTTTGGTGCGCTGATGATGGGTTTTGGTGGTGGTCTCGCAGTGTTGGACAAGCGCTACCGTCGCCTGCGCACACGACACGATAAACCAGCGCTCAACGCAACTGCCAAGCAAAGTACCGCCTGAGCCATACACTATGAATAGAACCCGTTTGTTCATACCCCTGGGCGTTTTTTGCCTGATCCTGTTTGTCAGCTATGTTGGCTTCAGTCTGGATGATCGTCATGAGTTGCCATCAGCATTGCTTGGCAAGCCGTTCCCGGATTTCCAGGCACCGATGTTGTACGACCCGGAAACCATCGTTACCCGGGAGCACCTGCTGGGAGAACCGACGCTGGTCAACGTGTGGGCGACCTGGTGCCCGACCTGCAAAGCGGAGCACGCGGAATTGATGCGCATTGCAGCCACTACCGGGGTACGCATGGTTGGGCTCAATTATAAGGATGTCGGTAGTAAAGCACGACGCTGGCTGGCGGATTATGGCGACCCTTACGAACTCGTCATTGTCGACGCAGATGGTGCCATCGGCGTGGAACTCGGTGTCTATGGAGCACCGGAAACTTTCCTGCTGGATGCTCAAGGTATCGTTGTCTATAAGCGCGTGGGTGATGTCAATGAGCGCATCTGGCGTGATGAATTGGCACCAAGACTGGCGCAAATGGGTGTTTATAAAGGGCTAGCCAAAGACGCATCAATTCAGGCCGCAAATACGGCGGACAGACCGTGATCCTGCGTTGCTTGACCTTGACGTTGGCGTTGATGCTGTGCACTTTCTCTGTTCGGGCAGCGAGCCCGGTTGATATTTACCAGTTTGATACTCCGCAGCAGCAGCAACGCTACAAAGCATTGACCGACGAATTTCGTTGCCCTAAATGCTTGAATACGAATATCGCGGGTAGCGACGCGCCGATCGCCCAGGACTTGCGGCGCACGGTTCATCGGTTGGTTGTCAGCGAAGGTTATACCGATCAACAAGTTAGAGATTTTCTACAAGCCCGTTACGGCGATTTTGTGCTGTATAACCCGCCATTGACGGGGCGCACCTGGCTGATTTGGCTGATGCCGGTTGCCCTCGGGGTAATTGGACTTGTGGTGTTGTTCGGGTTGCTGCTTCGAGCGCGCAAACGCGGTGTTGTGAGCTTGGATGCAGAAGACCAATCTCGACTGCAGGCAATCCTAGAGAAGGACTGATGTTTTATCTGGGTGGCACGTTACTGGGTTTGATCGCGGCGGCATTCGTCTGTTGGCCTTTGTTGCGTCGGCGGAAACTGCAACGCTCTACACACCATGACCAGGTGGTGCGCGATCTGTATCGAAACCGTCTGGTGGAATTGGAAGGCGAAACGCAAGACAACGCCCTGCGTGCGGAGATTCGCATGGAACTAGGTGCCGTGCTACTCATGGAAGAATTGCCGGCGGCGGATCCAACGGCAAGTACAGATGTCTCGGCAACTGAGCATCAAGCAGGGGTCTGGCTGATGGCCGTGCTGATTCCGGTGTGCGCTTTGTTCCTGTACATGGCGGTTGCAGATCCTGGGCTTGAAGAGATACGCGGCGCCGAAGAAGTGTTAACCCTTTCTGTCGAGGACGGCGCGGCGCTGGAAAGCTGGGCAGTGAAGCTGGATCAACGCACGAGTCAGGTACATGATGATTCAAAGAGCTGGTATCTGCTAGGGCACACCTATCTTAAGCTTGGTCGCTATGCTGACGCGGCAGAAGCGTTCGCCACCACGGTGCAACTATCCGGCGATGACCTCAATCTTCAGGTCTATTGGCTGCAAGCACGATATATGGCGGCCCAGGGTGTGTTGGATGGGGTCAGCAGGAGTCTGGCGGCAAAGGTGCTAGAGCAGCAACCAGGAATGTCGGTCGTCTTGGAAATGCTCGCGGTAGATGCATTTCGAGGTGGTGATGCAGAAAAATCAATTTCCTTGCTCAACCAGGCTGTGGCGGGCTCCGCTGACATTCGTCAACAAGCTTCGTTTGCTATGGCGATCGGCCAGGTGCGAAAAAGTCTGGTTGAACCACCACCGGGCGTGACAGTGGCAGTGTCGGCGGCTGGAGAAGTTCCCCCGCATGCGACTGTTTTCATCATCGCACGACCACCGGGTGGCGGTATGCCCTATGCGGTGGTTAAGCGGCCTGCCTTTTTAGTCCCTTTGGAAGTGCGTCTGGACGATTTAGTCAGCATGAGTGCTGCACGTAAGCTCAGTGCCGCGCCTGCGTACGAGGTCGTTGTTCGCTTGAGTCTGAGCGGTGCGGCGATGGCGCATGCTGGCGATTGGCAATGGCAGTCTGAAGTATTACACCCGGCGACCAACGAAATCTCGCTCCTGGATGCTGTTTTAACGCCACCTTGATTGAGCTGAACTTCTGTCTTGCCCTGTGGTCATACAAAATAAGTCGGGCCACAGATTATGAGCATGGTATTCACGCCAACCGTTTCCATCACTGAGCAAATTGCGGATCATCTCGCCAGGCAGGTCATTCACGGCGTTCTGACCGGCGGCGATCGCATACAGGAACTTAAAGTTGCCAACGAACTCGGCGTTTCCCGTGGCTCCGTACGTGAGGCGTTGCTGATCCTGGAACGTCGCCAGTTGATTGAAATCCTACCGCGGCGGGGCGCCGTGGTGAATGCCATCGATGCTCACGAGGCGCTTGAATTACTTGGCGTGTTAGCCTCAGTAGAACATCGTTGGTTTCATCGTTTTTTAAGAGACCCGGCACGCAATGATTGCCTGCATCAGACCAACGTGGCGCTGTCGGCCATGGAGGAGGCTGCGCGTTGTGGTTCGATCGAAGATCTGGTGCAAGGCCGCAGTGATTTTTATACGGCATTGCTGGCGCCAGCCAGTCGTTATCTGGCCGGCGTGTTTGAGTGTTTGTTGCCTACCAGCCAGCGCTTGATGCGCCTGCTGATTGGTCGTGAGCAGGTGGACCTGCACGACATAGCGCGCTACTACCGCGCTTTGTACACTGCTCTGCAAGAGGCGGATGGTGACCGGCTTGATGAGCTATTGGGCGCGTTCAGTAAACGCTGGGATCAACTCTGTACGAAGACGTTCACCGCGGATGGTGAAAACGTCAGAGCCACTTGGCGAACGGAGGCTGATGTGGCCGCCACGGCCGGTGTTTGATGACAGCAAGCTCTTGCCGCAAAGGGCTGTCGGGTAAGCGATTTATTCGCAGAAAAGTATTACCAACCGTAAAACTATCCAGTAGACTAGCGGCTTCACGAAATAGGGTAAATTCGTTTGGATTTAAGCCTGGTTCGTTGAGGGGTGGACTTCTCACATAGACCTCGATAGGCCATCGCCACGATTCTTACGATCCGCATATGCGACTGAAGCAAATAAAGCTCGCAGGTTTTAAATCATTTGTCGATCCGACAACCGTTACCCTCCCTGGAAATCTCTGCGCTGTCGTTGGTCCTAACGGATGTGGTAAGTCAAATATTATTGATGCCGTACGTTGGGTCATGGGTGAAAGCTCGGCCAAACAATTGCGCGGGGAACATCTCACAGACGTTATTTTCAGCGGTTCCAGTACCCGCAAGCCTACCGCCGTAGCTAATGTAGAGCTGATCTTCGATAACTCTGATGGTCGTATCGGCGGTGAGTACTCGGCTTACGCAGAAATTGCGATTCGTCGCGAGGTGACCCGGGACTCCCAGTCCAACTACTACCTCAATGGTAAAAAATGCCGGCGCCGGGACATACAGGATGTATTTCTAGGCACCGGTTTTGGTCCGCGTAGCTACTCGATTATTGAGCAGGGCATGATCTCGCAATTAATCGAAGCCAAGCCTGAGGATCTACGCGCCTATCTGGAAGAGGCGGCGGGTATATCAAAATACAAAGAACGTCGCCGTGAGACCGAAACCAGGATCAAACACACCAAGGAAAATCTGGAGCGTATCAACGACATATGCGAAGAACTTGGTAGACAACTTGATCGTCTTAAACGACAAGCCCAAGCTGCAGAGCGCTACCGAGAATTGCGCGGTGAGGAGAGCCTGCTCACGGCCCAACTGTTTGCCCTGCGTCATGCGACTTTGCACGCAGAGTTAAGTTCGCGCGAAGCCCGTATCAAGGAGCTTGCCCTCGAGCAGGAAAAGATGATCGCTGCGCAACGGCAAGTGGAAGCCAACATTGAATCCAAGCGTCAGCTACACGCCGACAATACTGACCGCTTCAACGAAGTGCAGGGTCAGTTTTATCAGCTTGGCGCAGATATTGCGCGCATAGAAGAAACGATTCAGTCTAATCAGACTCGGGTCAAGCAACTTGAGTTGGATCTGCACAGTGTCAGTCAACGCGGTACGGAAACTGATCGCCAACTGGGCATGGATGAGCGCCAGATTGCCAGTTTGAAGGAAAGTTTCAACGAGTTAATACCTAAGGTTGATGTGCTTGGTGCACAAGATGGTGCCGCTCAGGAATTTCTGGCCAGTATTGAAACAAAAGCCCGGGCCTGGCAGTTGCGTTGGGATGAATTCAACGTTGAGGCCGCAAACAATGATCGTGAGGCAGAAGTTCAGGCTTCACGGGTAGAGCATCTGGAGCAATTGCTGCAACGTTTGCGCCGGCGTCAGGATGAACTGACGACTCAGCAGACCGAACATGGCGAACATACGCATGACGGCCAGGTTGACCAGTTGGCCGAGGAAATTTCCGCTCTCGAGTCGCAATCCCGCTTGATCGAGATGCAGATCGACGAATGTTTGAAAGAACTCGGCAGTGCTCGCGAAGATGTGTTGGTACGTGAGCGTGTGTTAGACGACGCCCGTACGGAAGTGCAGAATTTGCGTCATGAACTGGCGAGTTTAGAGGCCATACAAGATGCCGCGCTGGGGCAAGATGCGCAGGAGGCCGAAGCATGGATCCAAGCTCATGATCTAAGTGCCAGTCCACGCCTGGGTGAGACCTTGGCCGTCGTCCCAGGTTGGGAACGCGCGGTAGAAACCGTGTTGGGTCATTTTCTGAGTGCCGTGCGTGTCGACGATCTTGATGATTTTGCTGCGTCCCTTGCGGAAATGCCTGAAGGTGATCTGGCTCTGTTGGAGACGCGTGGTAGTACTGGCGCGACAGAGGCAATCGAAGTCAGCAATGCCGAGCTGGAGCTACCGGCCTTGAATTCGCTGGTGCGGGCTGATGAGGTTAACGCTGTATCGTTGTTGCACGGGGTATTTGCCGCAGAGTCGACCGCCGTTGCGTTGGCTAAAAGGCACCACCTGCAGCTTGGCCAGAGCATCATCACCCGGGAAGGTTTCTGGGTTGGCACAGACTGGATGCGGGTGTTGCATGACCATGACCAGACCACGGGTATTATTGCGCGTGGGCAAGCATTGGAGACCCTGGCGGTTCGAGTTGAAGAAGCGGAACGCAGCCTTGGCGAGTTGCGTAATCATGTGCAGGAAGGTCGCGCCCGGGTAGAAAGACTGGAAGCTCAGCGCGAAGATTTGCAGCAGACCGTAAATCGACTGAATGCCAATCTGGGTCAACGTCGCACAGATCACGGCGTCACCCGGGTTAAAGTCGAAGAAGCCGGCGTGCGGCGAGCGCGTCTGCAGCGGGATCATGCCGACATTGCAGAACAGCTGGCCCAGGAAACGGCCCATGTTGATGAGGCGCGCAGCCGTTTAACAGATGCCGAGATGCGCCGCGAAAGCCAACAGGAAACGCGCCGTTTGTTAGCCAGCGAACGTGAAGAAATGGATGCCGCGTTGCTGGTGGCACGGGAAAAAGCGCGCCACTCCAGGGAAGAATTTTATGCCCTGAATCTGCAGAAAGAAGGTCTGCAATCCAAGTTAGTCGCCGGTGAAGCTGCCCGTGAACGACTGTTGGTACAACAGCGTGAACTGGTGGCACAAAAAGAAAATATCACCGCCGGTATTACGACCAGCACCACGCCGTTGCCCGAATTGCAACAAGAGCTTGAAAGCAAACTTTCAAGCCGAGTGGCGGTGGAGACGCAACTGGGCGAAATTCGTGGCAAACTCGAAAGTACCGAGCAGAAGATCCGCGCGCTTGAGGGTGAAAAGCAGGATTTTGAGCAAAATGTCGAGACAGTGCGTGATGCCCTGGAATCGCAACGAGTGGCCAGACAGGGGCTGGCGGTGCAGGAAACCAATCTGCTGGAACAATTTGCAAATACCGGACATGAACTCGAAACAGTGCGCGCCGAAATGCCCGAAGAGGCCAGCGAAGCCGCCTGGAGCGAAGAACTGGATCGCCTTGGACGACGCATTGCGCGTCTGGGTGCGATTAATCTTGCCGCCATTGAAGAATACGAACAAGAATCTGAGCGCAAGATCTACCTGGATGCACAAGCAGAGGACCTCGATCAAGCGTTAGCAACGCTGCTCGAGGCGATACACAAACTTGATCGTGAGACCCGTTCACGATTCAAAGCTACGTTTGAAGCGGTGAACAGCCATCTGGGTGAGCTGTTTCCGAAAATATTTGGCGGAGGACACGCCTATTTAGAACTGACCGGGGAGGACCTACTCGATACCGGCGTCACGCTTATGGCGAGACCGCCCGGTAAACGCAATGCCAACGTGCATTTGTTATCCGGTGGCGAAAAAGCCATGACGGCGATCGCACTGATTTTTGCGATTTTCCACCTCAACCCCAGCCCCGTTTGTTTGCTGGATGAGGTGGATGCACCACTGGATGATGTGAATGTATCGAGGTTTGCTGCACTCATTGAAGAAATGTCGGCAGAAGTACAATTCCTGGTTATCAGTCATAACAAGATAACGATGGAAATGGCCGACCACTTAATGGGTGTCACGATGCAGGAGGCCGGCGTTTCGCGCCTGGTGTCTGTAGACGTGGACGAGGCCGCGGCGATGGCTGGCTAGCTAGCTAGGAAAGTCTGGCTAGGAAAGCCAAACGCGGATTAGGTTGAGACGTATCGATCGCCCATATTGCGATCAAGGAGCCTAGGTTGGACATAAAGGACTTTATCCTGATTGGTGGTGGGATTCTCATCGCTTTGGTGGTGGGTCATGGATTCTGGATCGCCTGGCGTGCCAAGCGCGAGCCGTTTCGGTTGGACATCGTGGCGGATTTAATTCCAGATGATGTCGATGAAATCGAGCGCCTACGCGGCGAATTACCCAATGGCGGTGCGCGTGTGGTGAAAAATCGTGGGGCTGCTTTGGCGCCGGAGAATTTGGAGCTTGATCTGGCTGCGCCCGTGCTGATGGAGCCTGCTGGTCCGCAAGTTTCATCGCAACCCATTGAGCCGAAAAAATTGCGCCCGAAGATTCATCAGGCACCACCGCGTACGCCCCCGATTGAGGAAGATGTGCTCACCACGCGGGTCCTTGTACGCGAAGTAGAGCTCAATCCGGAACCGATCGTGGCCGAAGCACCCACTGCGAGACGTGCTAAAACGATACCCGTCCAAAGCCGCGCCCAGGCTGCTGGCCGCAATGATACTTCGCGAAGCGAAGATTCAGACGATGACGCACCTGTCGAAGAACTGCTCATAGTCAACATCCTGGCATCGCGTGGTGAGCGTTTTGAGGGTGAAGGGTTGGTAAATGCATTACGTGCCCAAGGTTTACGCTACGGAGATATGAATATATTTCACCGCGTCGACCCCACTACGAAGGCTAAGCTTTATAGCGTGGCCAACGCGGTTGAACCAGGGACTTTTGACCTTTCCGACCTTGGATCTATGCGTTCGCCAGGCATGACTTTCTTTTTGCAGCTGCCAGGACCGGATGACGCCAGCACAATGTTTGAAGATATGCTTGAAGCGGCACGAAATGTGGCGATTGAACTGGGTGGAGAATTACGGGATGAAAATCTGAGCGTTCTAACCGGTCAGACTAAAGCGCATATGCGGCAACGCATCACCGAATTCGCCCGCCGCCGGCTTTCCAAACGAGCGTGAAATGGCAAAATCATCGGCTGTCTCCGGGCGCAGGAGGGTATCTAAGGCGCGGCTGAAATATTTGCGTGATGCGCTTAATCACCATATCTACCGGTATCACGTGCTAGATCAACCGGAGATTGCCGATGCTGAATATGACCTTCTGTACGACGAGCTCGTGCAGCTAGAGTCTGACCATGCAGAGTTAATAGCGCCTGATTCTCCCAGTCAACGTGTTGGTGGTGCTCCCTTAAGTCAGTTTGTTCAAGTAACTCACGAAGTGGCGATGCTGTCGCTGGACAAATGCACCACTGTCGATGAGTTGAGTGATTGGATCACGCGTTGCGAAAATCGGCTCGACGATGCCAGTGGACTGTCGTTTATCTGTGAACCAAAGATCGATGGGGTCGCGGTAGCCTTGGTGTATGAACATGGCATGCTGACACTAGCGGCAACCCGAGGCGATGGCGCAACCGGCGAAGACATCACCGCGAACGTGCGTACAATCAAATCCATTCCGCTACGAATAGATGCTGACGATGTGCCGCCAAGATTTGAAGTGCGCGGGGAGATCTACATACCGATAAAGGATTTTCACCAGTTTAATGAACAGACAACCCTTGCCGGGGGTAAACCGCTGATTAATCCACGCAATGGTGCAGCAGGTAGCTTGCGGCAATTGGATCCGAAGATTACCGCCGCGCGCCCGTTGACCATGTTTTGTTATAGCCTCGGTTGGTCCGAGGGCAGTTGGCAGCCAGCAACTCACGGTGAGGTTTTGCGGCAATTGTCTGGTTGGGGTTTGCGCATAAATCCGCTGTCCCGGGAAGTGGCAGATATCACAGAATGCATGGCCTACATTGATCAGTTGCAGGACCAGCGAGCTACGCTCGGCTACGATATCGATGGGGTCGTTATCAAGGTCAATGAGTTGGCTCTGCAAGCCGAACTCGGCACGGTGACGCGCAAGCCGCGTTGGGCAATTGCCTACAAGTATCCTGCTGAGGAAGCCACTACCCAGGTGGAGAATGTCGAGTTTCAGGTAGGTCGCACGGGTTCCATCACGCCGGTTGCAAGATTGAAGCCGGTATTTGTTGGCGGTGTGACAGTCTCCAACGCCACCTTGCACAACATGGACGAAATTGGTCGTTTGAATTTGCATGTTGGTGATTGGGTCATGATACGGCGGGCTGGAGATGTTATTCCCCAGGTCGTGTCGGTCATCGAGAGTCGTCGTCCCGGCAATGCAGCACCAGTGAAGCTACCCACGCACTGTCCGGCTTGTGGCAGCCCAATCGCAAATGGTGAAGACGAAGCTGTCGCGCGTTGCAGTGCCTCGGCCCAGGTGTGTCCCGCACAACGCAAGGAAGGACTGAAACATTTTGCTTCGCGGTTGGCCATGGATATCGATGGCCTTGGGAACAAGCTGGTTGAGCAAATGGTGGACGGAGGCTTGATTGAAAATGCCGCGGATCTCTACAAGCTCGGGGTTGACGAAGTCGCAGGTCTTGAACGTATGGGGCAGAAGTCTGCTGAGAACCTGGTGGCGGCACTTGATGCCAGCAAAGAGACGACACTGGCTAAATTTATTTATGCGCTGGGTATTCGTGAGGTTGGCGAGGCCACGGCGGCGTCTTTGGCTAACCATTTTTGTGAATTGCAGGCCGTGATAGAGGCAGATCAGGGGCGTTTAGAAGTAGTGGACGATGTTGGCCCTGTAGTGGCCTCGCGGATCGTAGAATTTTTTACCGATGCGGCCAATCTGCAGATGGTCAACGAGTTGATCGCGGCTGGTGTGCATTGGCCGCAGATCGAAAAGCAGACAGATGATGCACCCCTGTTAGGACAAACCTGGGTTTTGACCGGCACGCTTGAACAGATGAATCGTAATGATGCGAAGACGCTGCTGGTCAGTTTTGGCGCGAAAGTAGCTGGCTCAGTTTCGGCTAAGACCAGCCAGGTGGTGGCGGGTCCAGGCGCAGGCAGCAAGCTCGAAAAAGCGACGGCCCTGGATATACCGGTGATGGATGAAGCGGCGTTTCTGACTTTTCTTGAGACGTTGTCTTGAATATCTATTTTTGGTGTGCGCGTACTCTAGGCATTGCATTCATGCTGACGGCAGTGATTGCGCTGGGCAGTTGCACATCGAACCCACCGCAGCAACCGGACAATGCCTGTCGAATTTTTGATGAAAAAGGTGGCTGGTACAAAGCCGCCCGCAAGGCCAAGAAAAAGTGGGGTATGCCGGTTAACGTGGGTATGGCTTTCGTCCATCGTGAATCCCACTATGTGGCCGATGCCAAGCCGCCCCGCAAGAAATTATTGGGCCTGATACCTTGGCGCAGATTGTCTTCCGCCTATGGCTACGCTCAGGCTACCGATGAGGCTTGGAAAGACTATCTTGACGATACCGGTCGGTGGTTTGTAGATCGGGATGATTTCGGTGATGCCATGGACTTCATAGGCTGGTACAACCATAGATCGCACCAGCGCCTGGGCATTGCCAAGAACGACCCCTACCACCTTTATCTTGCTTACTACACGGGCCCCACGGGTTATACCAAGGGCGTGTGGAAAGGTTCACCAACCATCCAGGGCTATGCGCGCAAAGTGCAAGCCCAGGCTGGTCGATACGCCAGCCAGTTACAAAAATGTGGGCGCGTAATCTAGGGAGCCTAGTAGGAAACACCCATGCCGGCTCGAACATCATTGTTTACGCCGTATTGGGGAATCGGGTAGCGCAAACCGTTGCGTGACAAAGCATCCAGACCCTGAATAGTCTTCGGTAAAAAGCTTGGTGGAATCGCCATCAGCAATTCGTCTTCCATCACCCCGCCATAGCGACGCTCGGCAAAACAAGGAATCGACAGGCTGGGTTCACCGCTTGCCAAGGCCCGGCCCCAGGAATCGGCGCAGGAAGATTCCCCAACGCAGCCCCATTCGAGTTTCTTGTAACCAGTCCACTGTAAACCGTTGATAAATAGGATCATTTGCGCAGGCGTGGCGTAAATTAAGCAGATATCGGGTGGATTAAGACGGCCGCTGGCCAATGGGCTTACAGCCATCGCTTCATAGCTGCCGAACGGTACGACATCCATCGCTGCTTGATGTGCGGCAGCGTCGTCGCTGGTTGAATACCAAACTCCAGTCATACGCTCACCGGTCAGCCATTCATCGCTGCGTGGATGGAGGCCTATCACAGTACTGCATTGGGGGCCGACCAGATCTTCCGCGGTGATGCCCACGGTCCAGCCATTGCGCGATGCCTGTCCGACGATCTGGTCTGTGGTGTGTATGTCTTTCGGTCGCCGGATGCGCGGTATTTCCTCCATTTCTTCGCGTTTAGCAAAGAGTTTCATACCAATCGGGGTGGTGCGCAGGCGCAGATACTTGATGAGACCTGCGACGATTTCGGGCCCATCAAACACTGTTAGATCAGAGGTGATAATTTCAGACATAGTTTTGCTCCAGGAAATTGCGTGTCATGGCACCGAGGCGTTCAGGCTCATCATAATGCACCATGTGACCTGAGCGTTCGAACCAATGGTGTTGGTGGTTGGTGAAGTTTTCGGCACGTTGTTCCATTTCGCCTTCTGCGAAGTGACCGGTGTATTCTGTGAGCGTCGTGGATTTCATTTCACCCCCCCAATATTGATAGGACAGTGCACCGCTGACGATGCAGGTGGGGGCTTGTACCTGGTGCCAGAAGCGCACGTTGTCCAGATGACTGATGCCAACGAAAACACTGTTTGCACGTGAGTCAAAGGCCCAGCGTAGAGCACCGTCTACAGATTCAACCATGTGGGGCGCAATACGTTCTGCATCGGCAGGAGCCAGGCGCGGATTGTTGCGCAGCAGACGGGCAACGACATCTGCAATGTCTGCGATTGATTTGGCAGAACTGGTGCGGGCAGCAGCGCGCGACAACAACATCTCCCGGTAGGCTTTTACTTCCATGGCCTCGTCGCCTTCGTGCGGGCGCTTCGGCGGACCTAAGCCCTCCACCACCATGAGCGCTTTGACCATCTCCGGGAACAAACCCGCGAAGCGGGTGACCACATGGCCACCAAGGCTATGGCCGAAGAGAGCGCACTGACCATTGGTTGTGGCTCGCACCACCTGCAGAAGATCCAGTAAAAAGTCAGGCATGGCGTACACATCGCTTCGCTCGCTGGCGCCATGGCCGCGCAGATCGGGTATCAGGACGCGGTAACCTTTGCCCTCATCGCCGCTTGCCAGCAACTGCCCGGCGATGGGTAACAATGCCCACGCCGTGTCGCGCAGTCCGTGCAACATGATGACGGTAGGATCGCCCGGTTGCCCCAACTCGAGCACATTAAGGTTGATGCCATTGCCGCGAACTTGAAGTTGTGTCGGTGTGTCAGATCGTGACACGTTTGAACTCAGGCGGCCTCTTTTCTATGAATGATCGCACACCTTCGCGAAAATCATCGCGTTCGAGACTTTGCGCCATCCAACTGTTGGTTTCTTGCATCGCCTCGCCAAGTTGCATATTCATGTGGCGATGAATTTGTGCCTTCATAACCTGAAGTGACTTCGGCGCACAATTGACAGCCAGGTCGCGAATGTAATCGGTTGCGGTTGCCAGCGCTTCACCAGTGTCCACCAACCTTTCAGCTAAGCCTAATGAAAATGCTTCTTCACCGTTAAATTTTCGCGCGCTCCATAAAAGGTCCAGAGCATTGCCCGTGCCCACTAAGCGCGGCAAGGTCCAACTCATGCCATGTTCGGCAATCAACCCGCGCTGAGAAAATGCGGTGCTGAACTTCGCCTGTCGCTCCACCACTCGCATATCCGCCAACAAGGCAATCGCCATGCCCAATCCTGCGCAAGCGCCGTTTATTGCCGCGATGATGGGTTTGCGTATGGACAGAAGATAGGTGAATGTGATGTTGAAGTTATCGCCAAGCTCGGCATCGCCTGGCTCTGCGTCGAGCTCGGATAAATCCTCACGGCCGCCCTCACCACTGCTTAGGTTATCCAGCGCGTTCATGTCCATGCCCGGGCAAAAACCACGACCTGCGCCAGTGAGAATAATGCCCACCACTTGTTCGTCGGTTTCTGCCGCAGCCAGCGCATGCCGAATTTCTGCAAGCATGCGATTGGTGAAAGCGTTGAGCGATTCCGGTCGATTCATAGTGATGACAGCAACGGGGTCGTTTACTTCGTAAATAATGTCACGGTATTCAACAACTGACATGGTGAGCCTCTATCTTGGGGTATATGAATCTAGCCTAACGGGTATGCCGTTGGTGTTCCAGCGGCTGTATGATGCTTATCCAAGGACAGTCGGGTAGCAGGTAGCATAGGCAGCGTGGGTAAGAGTTTTGGCATATTAGCCGCACTGGTAGCAACGGTTGTCGGGTTGGTGGCCCTTGGCGTTATGTGGGTCGGTCCAACGCTGGTCAACCTTGCTCTCTTCGATAATCAGCGTCATCAACCTTATACATTGCTCAGTTTCACACGGGGCCAGCCTGCTGAAATCTATGAGGTTCGATACAAACAACCGATGGCGGGGCTTATTGCCAGCGAAGGTGGTGAACTGCTCGCTGGCTATCGGCTGTCGGCATTGCTGGAAGGTACTCACTTCGATGAGTGGCCATACTTAAACCAACTTCATGTCGCACACGCTCAGGACCTGGTGCAGGTCATGACCTCTGCGCCGTACAGATTGCTGCACGGCAGTTTCTCCGGTCTGCAGAGCGCCCAACTCGGCAGCTACGATCTGCCGCAAACAGACTGGCGCCGGGTCGTGGTGATCTGGTTGTTGGAGACCGACCAAAGCAGTTCAGGAGAGGTGACGAACTCGAAAGGGATTGTCGGAGATCCACTTGATGTCGTGTCGGCCGAACTGAGTCGGGGCGAAGGTCGAATTGTCTGGAACGCGTCGGTGACGCCGCTGATTGGCGGTATGTCATGGGATCGGATATATGTGGTTGATTTCGCTTCTGAAGCTTCAGCCTATGCCTGGTTGGGATACATTGAGGTAGGCGCCGCCCGGTCGTTGGCTAACGCCAGGGTCCGCAATCTGGCACTGGCGGTTTATGTTCGCGACCCAGACCTGACTTAGAGCCTTGCAGAGAACCGGTCGCTACAGTGACTGACTTTGACGTCTAACCCAGACTAAGCCGGCTATACCCAGGGCAAGAACCAGAAAGTATGAGTAATCGAAGGAGTCTGCGGTAGTACTCCTGACGTCTACCGCAGACCCTTCAAAGGTGGACTCCTGAGCAGGTGAACCTGCAGGAATGGCACTTGTTTGCGCGGCCGAACCCTCATCTGCATGTACGCGCATGCTGAGAGAGATGCAGAGTAAGATAACTAGTATCGGAGTATGTCTCACATCCTGGCCGTGTTAATAAGTACGCGGCCTAGTTTAGAGGTCTGATTCACAATTCGCTGCTAGGCCGATGTATCAGGTGTAAGCAGATCGTAATCGACTTCAGCGGGGGGGAAAGCCCTATTAATGCGGTTTTCAAGGTGATCAACCCTCGACATAAGGACGCTACTCTGCTCTTATTAATGGTTTTCTGCACCGCAAAATATTATTGCGAAGCAGCACGGCCGGGGGAGCGAATATGCCAATGATTCTCAACGAAGAGCAGAATATGCTCAAAGACAGCGCCAAAGATTTTTGTACGAATAACGCTCCCATCTCGCAATTGCGAGGCTTGCGTGACGCCGACAGTGCCGAGGGTTTTGACCCGGCGACTTGGACCGCCATGGTGGAGCTTGGCTGGGCGGCAATTCCCTGGGCAGAAGAGCATGGCGGCCTGGCATTCGGTTACAAAGGTCTCGGTGTTGTCACTGAAGAAACCGGCCGTACGCTTACTGCAAGCCCTTTGTTTGGTACTGCCTGGGTTGGCGCTACATTGGTAAACATCGGTGGCAGTGATGCCCAGAAGTCCGAAATTCTGCCCAAGGTTGCGGCAGGTGAACTGCTGTTGGCATTGGCCCTTGAAGAAGGCCACCGTCACGCGCCTTACAATATTGCTACCACTGCCGAAGCGGCAGGCGATGGCTACAAATTATCCGGCAAGAAAACTTTTGTGCTCGACGGTCATATCGCAGATCGACTGGTAGTGGCTGCGCGGACCAGCGGCGACACAGGTGATCGAGAAGGCATCACTCTATTTCTGGTTGATCGAACCGCGGATGGCATGAACGTTACCCGCACAAAAATGGTGGATTCACGCAACGCGGCGAACATAGAGCTGAGTAATGTTGAAGTCGGTGCGGATGCAGTGATTGGTCAAGTCGGGCAGGGCGCTGATGTGCTAGATCCCGCCTTAGACATCGCCCGTATTGGTTTGTCTGCGGAGATGCTGGGTAGTCTGCAGGAGTGCTTTGAGCGCACTGTGGAATATCTCAAGGAACGTAAACAATTCGGCGTGCCGATTGGTTCATTCCAGGCGTTGAAGCATCGTGCCGCAAACATGTTTTGTGAAATCGAATTATCTAAATCATGCGTTCTTGAGGCCCTTACGGCTCTGGACGAAGGCCGTGACGCGGATGAAGTAGCGAAGCTAGCCAGTTTGACCAAGGCAAAAGTCGGTGAGACCTTCAATCTGGTCTCCCGTGAAGGCATTCAAATGCACGGCGGCATCGGCATGACCGACGAGTTTGATATTGGTTTCTTCATCAAGCGTGCTGCGGTTACCGAACAGACTTTTGGCGATGTTAATTTTCATCGCAACCGCTATGGAGAGTTGGAAGGCTACTAGCTAGCGCCTCGACAGAATTTCTCTATCAGGCTGGCTTATAGCCTGTAACGCGGGTCAGCGTTTCGGCGATGAACTCCGTGCTGGTGATGTCGGTAAATCCTGCAGCGGCTAAATACCCTGTGCAATCTGCCGTCGAATGAGCCAAGCCCGTCGAATGACTGATCGCCTCGGAAAGCCCCCATAGTGCTGGTGGCAATGGTCCGATGCCGTTCGCGTTCACCATTTCGCCTATCAAATGAAACTCGCCACCTGGCAATAGCGCGTCATAAACTCTTTGCACGATGTCGCCGACAATTTCACGGCTGTATTGCGGCAGGTTCGAGGCCATGATGGCGACATCTGCATCGGTTGGCAGTGCGTCCTTGGTAAAATCACATGCACTTGCCGTCACCTGGTCTGCGACCTCGTTTTCCGCCAGGTATTCGCGTGTCACCACAACGACGGGTGGTAAATCCAGAACCTCACCATGCAACTCCGGGTACTTCTTCGCGCCGACGATGCAATAGCAGCCTGAGCCGCCACCGAGGTCCATGATCTTATGCCGTTTGCTGAGATCGACATGACGGTGAAAGCGCCGCGCCGCACCCATGCCGATTGAGTAGGTGGCAGCATGATATTCGCGGGCGCGCTCGACGGTAAAACTTTCGTCGTACATACCGAGAATGCGTTGTTCGCTGGCACGCACGCGAAGATGTTCGGTCAGCTTCCCCCAACGATCCCATCTGGGTTTGCCAAAGAGCATCCATGGACCGGCGTAAGAAGGTTCTCCTTCGACCAGAAAGCGTTCTACATCGGCTGCATTGTTGAATCGACTTCCATCTTTGTGCATGAGGTCCATAGCGACCAGCGCGGTGAATAGCCTTTCAACGTTCAGCGCTTCAATATCCATTGCTGTGGCAGCCGTGGCAATAGTGTCATGGCCTTTAGCGACTGCTGTGAATGCACCTAACTCGATGGCGCTCATGAGCGCTGCAGATTCCCAGAAAGCCTTGCTGATTCTCTGTAGCCGCACTGTGTCGGGTCGTTGATTGTCCGTTGCCATGATTGCCTTTGTTGATCGAGTTGCGCCCGATATCCTATCACCGTTACGCCAGGCCCTATGTATGATGCTGAGATCAGGATCAGTACAAAGGGCAGCATGGGGTATCAATCGGGTTTTCGAGCGGGGTTGTTTGCACAGCGCACTATAATGGTAGCGGGTGGCGGCGGCGGTCTTGGCCGCTGTATTGCGCATGAACTGACGCACTTAGGTGCTGCGGTGGTGCTATGTGGCCGCACTTTGGAAAAGTTGCACCGCACGCGAGATGAAATCCATGCCGATGGCGGACGGGTGTTGGGTTGTTATAGCGCTGAACTGCGGAACGAAAAGGCCGTGGTTGAGCTTGTGCAGACAATGCTTGCTGACCACGGTCCGATGGATGGCCTGGTGAATGCGGCCGGGGGGCAATTTCCGGCTTTGCTCAAAGACATGAGCCTTAATGCCTGGAATGCAGTGCTTGAGAATAATCTCACCAGTTACTTTTTGCTGGCGCGAGAGGTGTACAACCAGTGTCTACGTGAACGCGGTGGCAGCATCGTCAATATCGGCGCTGATTGGGAAAATGGCATGCCGGGTATGGGGCACAATGGCGCTGCGCGTGCCGGTCTGTCTAATTTCACCGCCACCGCGGCAACGGAGTGGGCCCGGGATGGCGTACGTGTAAATTGTGTGATTCCAGGATTTATTGCCACCACAGGATTAGATCGTTATCCGCCGGAGGACTGGGATGCGCTGATTAATATCGCGCGCCGCGTGCCTTTGGAACGGCATGGCACGGCAGCTGAAATATCTGCCATGGTTGTTTTTCTAATGTCTGAAATGGCTGCTTATGTCACAGGAGCTGATTTTCGTGTGGATGGGGGTATCCACAACGGCGCGGGAAGTTTTGTCTTCAAGCCTGGCAAAAGCCGTAATGTCTCGACCTACAATGGCTTTCACCGAGATGAAGCCCCGGCGTTGTTGCGCTCGCAACCTCAGGAGCCTTAAACACATCAGCTCTTTTTCTTGATGCCTATGCGGTGACCCACCTCGGTGGGGATTTCCAGCTGGCTGTGGACCGTTTTCAGGCGTTCGAGTTTGTCCATCGCGGTCGCTGGAAACGGCGCTGAACGCCTCGTGGTCATATCGACATGCATACCAATCTGCTCTGAGGTTGCGGCTATGTAGCCTTGCTGTCGATGATATAACCGTTCAAAAAAGTGAACTCGCTTAACATCGAAATCGAGCAGTTGGAAGTGGACCTCGACTTCATCTCCCAGCGATAGTTCCTGCAGATAGTGCACATGTACTTCCATGGTGAAGCAAGAGCCGATGCCACGCCTGGCGTAGTCCTCACCAATGCCCAGGTAGTCATATATATGATCAACCGCGCGGTCGAAAATCACATTGTAAAAAGCCATATTGAGATGACCGTTGTAGTCGATCCAATCCTCGATGACGGTCTCGGGCGGGCAGATTGTCGGTGCCGCGGAAGGCTCAAATTCGTTGTTCATGCTAGCGGCAAACCCCCGACATGGCATCAATCCAAGCCGAAACCAGCACGTGACCTTCGGTATGGACCAGCGAACGCCCCAACTCCGGCATCATGGTCGCTGGGTCTGTGGTGTTCAGACGGAAGGCCATAATCGATGTCATCGCAGACCCAGGCACTATGCTGTAGAGGTGCCCGCCAGAACCACGCCCCGCCGCAATGGGTGGCTTGCATACGCCCAGTGCTGCTGGAGAATGGGCTGCTGATGCATCAAGCGGGTAGTCCAACAGCAGTCCGGAAGTGTCTGCAGCACCTTTTGAGTTGTGGCAGTGCCCGCAGTTAATGTCCAGATATGTCCTCGCCCGGTGTGCCAGGTCTATGGCGGTATCCTGCCAGCGCGCGGCTGCTTGGATGGTGTCCAGGTCGGGCAGCTCTTTTAACTGGCCACGTTGTTGCCATGCACGCAGCTGGTTCTGGTGTCGAACTGGATCCGGCCGATGTAAATGCCTGGCTTTGATGCCTATCGGTTTTATATCACCGGATGTGTGGTCTGTGGCATGACAACTGGCACATTGGTTGCGGCTGGGCACCAGGTAGTTGATGGTGGCGCCAGTGGTGGTGGCCAGCGTCATCAGTTCGCCGGTTATATTCAGGTAGGCGTCGTCACCTTGCCAGATGTAAGCCATGGCATCCCAACCATCGGTCTGCTTCACTAACAGGCGGGTTTCTATCAGCTGTGTTGTGTTCAGATCGAGGTGCTGCGGATCGCCATCCCATGTTGCGTCTAAAACGATCGCACCATCGACAGAGGTCCGATACAGAAACGTCTTGGCAATGATGCTGCCTGTGGGCAGTTGGAATGCATCGTCTGGTTGATATCGTGCGGACTCACCTGCAGGAATGTACAGCGTGCGCAGTTTCAACGCATAGTCTGAGAAGAGGGCGGTATTCAACTCGTACACATGACTTTCGTCGGGGATTCGCAGGCGCTGCTCCGTGACCTGCAACAAGCCCCACTGCGAGAGTTTTTCGGGGTAGTCGTCAGCACTGTAGAAGCTAACTTCGACTCCGTTGGTGCAACTCATTAATCCCAGGCAGATAGCCAAGCTCAGACAAAACCGGCGACCCTCCATTGTTGCCGCTAATCAGCCGCGTTGGTGTCGCCAGCCAGCATGACTGCCGCGAGTTTAGGTACTTCGCAGGCATGTGACGACATATCTACTCTGGCGTTGGCAAAGTTGTTTGCTGCATCGATGTTCAGTAATTGTGCATCACCATTGTTCACACAGATCACCGCTAGTTCGTCATCTTTGTCAGGGTTTACGACGCCGTCCCAGATGATGTCAGGTAATGCGCCATCCACACCGTATAACGCGTCACGGACCTGGACCAGATAGTCCCGGTCGGGAACGTTACCGCCACCTGAAAAATTATTATCGTAAATCGATATCTCTTCAGGGTAGGGGTCAAATTCATCTGCTAGCTCTCTTTGCCCTGCATAGTTGGCGCTGAAATAGCTGGAGATCAGGATATTTGCGGTAGCGTTGTTGCTGATCTCATTGGCGAAAATTTCAACTTTGTCATTAGAGTTGATGATGATACCTGAACCAGACGGAACGCCGGAGACGGCGGTCCCGGGGGCAGCAAAATTCGCGGTGTTGTTTTCATGAACCGTGTTGTTGTAAACCCGGGTACTGTGCCCGCGCTGTGCAATCTGCGGCATATTGAAAACCAATATACCACCGGTGTTGTTGGTCGCAACATTGCCATATACGTCGGCATTGATGGTGTTTTCTATTTCTATGCCGGCTACATTGAACTCCGCGCGATTGTTGCGCACGACAACGTTTCTGGATTGGCCGACGTAGATGCCCGCATCGGAGGCAGCGATGGCTACGGAACCTTCTATCAGCGTGTTGGTGGTCTGCACAGGATAGATCCCGTAAGCGCCATTGTTGACGTCTGGCCCGTTGGTCCACTCGGTGCGTACACGACGAATGACGATGTTGTTACCTTCGTTGACCTTGAGTGCGTCACCGACGGTATCTTCGATGGCCAGATCTTCGATAACAAAGTCGCTGGCGTTGACCAAGAGGCCTTCAGCACCGGCAACCTGTCCTTTGAAGCTGAGTATGGATTTATCCATTCCCTGACCGCGAATGGTAACGTTGTCGGTGTTGAGGATCAGGCTGCGCTTGAATTGAAAAGTGCCGGCAGGCACTTCAATGACATCGCCGGCCTGCGCAGTTTCCAATGCTTCGCGAAAAGCCGCAGGAAACGATTCTGCGCTGGATTGTTGTGCGGCTTGCACAGGTGTGGAGTTCTGCTCACCGCAGGCGGTCAGGCTCAGCAAGGCTAGCAACGTCAGGTGGTACATGGTTTTCAAAATAGGTTTCCTCGCACAGATCGTACGTTAAAACTACATGAGTATCAGGGTGCGGTCTATGGTCCAGAACGCTGCCAGGCAGCCCATACTGTAGGCGCCAATTCGCGTAACTGTTGTCAGGTTAACGAATTTTGTGGCTACCCAGGTGCATGCGATCAGGGTAGCGATGATCATCAGTTGTCCGAGTTCAATGCCGACATTGAACAACAGCAAGGCAAGCCATAAAGTATCTTCCGGCAGACCGATGCCTTTTAATGCACCGGCAAAGCCGAGACCATGGAGTAAGCCAAACAGGCCTGCCATGACCCAGGGTCGCCCCAGGGTCAGGCGTGATCGGTGGTCTTCATCGGTTATCAGTTCCCGGGCCAGGAACAGTATCGACAAGGCAATGACCGCCTCTACGGGCCCCTGTTCGAGGCGCACCCAGCCGAATATGGACAGTGCCAGGCTGACACTGTGAGCCAATGTGAACGCGGTGATGGTTTTCAGCAGTGCCCAGGGTTCACGTATGAACAGCACCAGGCCGACAATGAACAATACGTGGTCGATGCTGAACAGCAAATGTTCGATGCCGATCAGCAGATAACTCAGTGTTGTCACAGCTTGATCTGACAGATTCAAGGTCGGGTTTTCGGGCCGCAGCAAATAGTTCGAGGTGTCTCCGTCGGCATGGATAAATCGAACCATGACGTCCGTCAACGTGACCGACAGACCACTGATGTGAATCTGGCCGTGGCGCAGGTCGCAGGTGGTTTTCCAACGTCGAATGAGTGCGCTGGCAGTGATCTCTGGAGGACCTTGATCGATGAGAACACAATCCTTGGGAAACACCGGATCGATGGCCAGGCGGCCATTGGCTACTGCTGGTTGCTTCCAGAGAATTTCGTAGCCTTTGTTGCCGGAATCTTCTATTTCTGTGATCTGTAAAAAAGCAGGCCGGACTTCATCGCCGAACGCAGCAGAGCAGCAGGTGGCAAGAACAAGAATAACGGCGTATCTCATGCGCGGCATATACTCGAACAACCTTTTATGCGTCGACCGGATACTGAACGTTGTAACGCGATTTAAGCTCGATGAAATAGGCTTCGTTGGCTTCTTTGCGCGCTTGTTGCTGGGCGTCTGCGACAACCCGTTCGCGCACTTGCTCATAGGGTTCGACCATGGCGTTTTTCTTCACCATCACCTGCACTGCATGCCAGCCGTAGGCTGATTGCAGCGGGCCTTGCCATTGCTTCGGTTTTACCGCAAGCCGGGACAGCGCCGCCGCGAAGTCACGGCCAAACAGATCACCGACCTCGCGCTCAGATCGCAGTGCATACTCCCGCTGTAGCATGAACGGATCACCCGTTTCGTCTATGTGCTGTAGTGCTGCTCTGGCGTCGCTTTCAGCGTCAGCACGGCGGTCGCTGGAAAAGTAGCGGTGGCGAAAGCTGAAGCGATCCGGCAATTGGTAATTATCCAGGTTGGCGTCATAGAACGCTTGCAGGCCGGCTTCGTCCAGCGGGGTTGCGGTAGCGATGTCTTCTGTCAGAAAAGTCAGCTTCTGCACCATGCGCCTGCGCACGATGGTGTCATTTCTATCGAGTCCCAGACGTTGCGCCTCGCGGTAGTAAATTTCTTCTTTAACAAACTGTTCAACCAGGCCAGCTAATTCTCGATCATTGGGCGGGCGGCGCATTTGTCTAGCCCATTGGTCATTCAATCTCTGCAGGTCCTGGGTACGCACTTCAATGGCGTAGGGAATGTCTTGTTCACCGAACCATGAGGCAGCGAAATAAATACCGGCACCGGCCAGCAGGAACAGTACCAGGGGGTCTCGAAGTATGGACATGCGGCTAGCTCATCTCAAAGCCACCGGCGACCGCCAGGGCGACGCCGCTGACATTTTCCGCGGTGACCAGATACAGCACAGCTTCACCCATGTCCCGGGTGGTCTGGGGGCGACCGAGCGGAATGGTATTTTTCATTGAACTTGCAAATTCTTCCTCACGTTGGGCCGTGGAGGTAGCGTTCGAAGGTAGTAGATGGTCGAGCCACATGGCGGTGCCGACCATGCCCGGGCAGATGGCGTTTACGCGAATGTTTTGCGGCGCCAGCTCAGCGGCCAGTGACTGGGTGATGCCGATGGCTGCAAACTTGGAGCCACAGTAAGCCGACATGTTCGGGTAGCCTTTCTTGCCGGCTATCGAAGCAGTATTGACGATGCAGGCATTGTCCGCTTCCGCTAACTGCGGCAGCGCGGCCTGGGTCATTAAGAAAATGCCTTTGCTGTTGACGGCAAAAATTCGGTCCCAGGCGGCAGGGTCGAAGGTGGATACGGGGCCGCTATCAACTACCCCTGCGTTGTTGATTAGAATGTCCAGTTGACCAAATTCGGCAACCGTTGCAGCCACTGCGTCCAGACAACTTTGCTGCTCCGTGACGTCAACGTAGGTGGCGCTAACGAGTCCACTGGAGGCTGACGATGCCGCCAGAGTTTGTGTAAGGTCGTCTTCATCAGCCAATGCATAGCGCCAATCTGCATTGCCCTTGGTTTGCACGCCGATGTCCGCAATCATCACTTTTGCTCCGGCCGCGGCCAGGCAGCTGACAATGCCGGCACCGATTCCGCGCGCACCACCAGTGACAAGCGCAACCTTCCCCTCGATCGCTAAAGCCATGCTTCCCCCCTATGCAGCGAATTGCTGGAGATGGTAGTCGGAATTACCAAACTGCGCATCTATCACCAGCAGTCGTTTAAAATAATGGCCAATGCGTAATTCTTCGGTGACACCCATACCGCCATGCAGTTGGACAGCATCCTCGCCGATCATGATGCCGACTTTGCCGACCAGATGTTTCAACGCGTGCACGGTGCGCTGGGCTTCGATACCGCTTTGCACAACTTCCAATGTGGCCCGATAAAGCAGCGATTTGCATTGTTCATATTCCATAAACATGTCAACCATACGGTGTTGCAGCACCTGGAAGTCTGCCAGCGCATGGTCAAATTGTTCGCGTTCGGTGGTGTATAGCACGGTATCTTTGTAGAGCATTTCCATGGCGCCCACGGCTTCGGCACACAGAGCAAGGATGCCGTCTATGGCGACCTGTTGAATAATTTCAAAACCCTGATCGAGGGCGCCGAGCATATGGCTGGCCGCTACGCGTACATCTTTCAATTCGACCTCTGCTGCCTGTAAACCATCTACCGTTGGGAAACTGGCTATCTTCATGCCCGGCGCGTCGGCGTCGAGCAGAAACAAAGAGATGCCGTCGGTGTCAGTTTGGCCACCGGAAGTACGTGCGCTGACGACAATTTGCTGCGCAGTGCCGGCGTTTTGCACCATGCTCTTATGGCCATTGATAACAAATTCGTCACCATCTGCCTGGGCGCGGCATACGACGTCGTGTAAGTCGAAGCGTGCTTGTTCCTCAGCGTAGGCAAAAGCGAGTTGGCGACTGCCATCGATTACGCCCGGTAGCACCTCGTTTTGCAATTGTTCGCTGCCACCGAGGACAACTGCTTTTGCGCCGAGCACCACGCTGGCAAAAAATGGTTCGAGCACCAATCCTTTGCCGAATTGTTCCATCACCACCATGGTGTCAATCTGATTACCGCCAAAGCCGCCGTTGGCTTGGGGTATGGTCAGTCCGAACCAGCCGAGTTCGGCCATGGTTGACCAGTGCTCAGCGCTGTATTCGGAGGCCCCGGCGACGATTGCCTGGCGGGCTTGCAGAGAGTAATTCTCCAGCACGAAGCGTTCCACGCTATCCTGTATGAGTTGCTGCTCTTGGCTAAAATTAAAATCCATTACGCTCGCCTATTTGCCTGATTTCTTAATGCCGAGAACGTTTTTTGCAACAACGTCTTTCTGTACTTCACTGGCACCCCCATAAATTGTGAACGCGCGGGATGCAAGATAACCCGCCATACCGCCACGAGCGAAACTGTGTCCGACAGGAAGTGCGCCCCAGGCGGCGGCATAGATGCCGGCGGCTTCTACCGTCAGCTTTTGTATCCGCTGTTGAATTTCCGTGCCTTTCAATTTCAGTATCGACGATTCCGGCCCAGGGCCCGCACCACCGGCAGCGGCCGCTAAGGATCGCAACTCGGTAAATTCAACCGCCATGAGGTCGATCTCTAACTCAGCGACTTTGCTGCGAAATGCCGGGTCGTCCATCAACGTACCATTGCCTCGTTTGACGGTTGCAGCCTGCTCTTTAAGTTTTTCCAGTGCCACGATTGAACGCGAGATGCCGGCCAAACCGGTGCGCTCGTGCGCTAGCAAGCCTTTGGCATAGGTCCAGCCTTCGTTCTCTTCGCCTACCCGATTTTCGACTGGAACTTTGACGTCGGTAAAATGCACCATGTTGACGCTATGTGAGCCGCCTAAGGTAATGATCGGTGTGACTTCGATGCCTTTCTGTTTCATCGGAAACAGCAGAAAAGTGATGCCTTGTTGTTTTATGCCACTGTCGTCGGTGCGTGTTAGACAGAATATCCAATCAGCGATGTGTGCCAACGTGGTCCAGATCTTGGTGCCGTTGACGGTGTAGTACGTGCCATCATCGGATAGTACAGCTTTCGTTTTGAGGCTCGCCAGGTCAGACCCGGCCCCCGGTTCGGAATAACCCTGACACCAATTAACTTTGCGGTCACGTATATCGGGTAAGAAACGCTCTTGCAGTGCTTTGCTACCGTAATTCATCAGTACCGGTGCCAGCATGCCGAGACCGAAGGGCAGATCCCAGGGTGTTTGTGAAACGGCTGTTTCTTGTTCCCAGATATAATGTTGGGTCGGTGTCCAGCCCGGGCCGCCAAATTCAACAGGCCACTTAGGCACATCCCAACCGCCCTGGTCACGGGCTAACTTGAACCAGTTAAGACGCCATGCGTTGTAATCTTCGCCTGGCTTGTAGGCATTGGCGGTGAAAAACTCTCGGACTTGGTTCTGGAATTTCAGATCTTCGGCACTGAGGTCGATATCCACGCAAGAACTCCGTAGGGTAGTGACGGCGCGGCAGCTTACTGGTTTCGGACGATGAAGTTAAGCAGTAGGATTGTTTTTATCTGTTCATTGAATATACACAAAAGGAGAAGGTCTTGAGTTACGAAACACTGCTTTATAGCGTGGCAGATGGCATTGCGACCATTACATTCAACAGACCCGAGGCAGCCAACGCGATGTCGCCATTGTGCGCACAAGAATTTAACGATGCATCGCTGCGCATAGAAGGTGATGCGGATATTCGATGCGTGGTGCTGACCGGCGCGGGCAAGATGTTTTGTGCCGGGGGTGATCTGGCGGCTTTCTCAGCAGCGGGTGATGGTGCACGTAAGCTATTGCTGGAGATGACCGGAGACCTACATCTGGCTATCTCACGTTTGTCACGCAATGCTGCGCCTGTCATCGGTGCCATAAATGGCACAGCCGCTGGCGCAGGTTTCTCCCTGGTGATGTTTTGCGACTTGGCGATTTCGGCAGAGAGTGCTGTTTACACCATGGCCTATACTAATGCAGGTTTGTCTCCTGACGGCAGCTCCACATTCTTCATGCCACGTAAAATTGGTGATCGCCGCTGCCGTGAATTGATGCTGACCAATCGTGTATTGAATGCCAATGAAGCCCTGGAATGGGGTGTGGTCAACCGCGTCGTGCCTGATGCGGAGCTGATGGCTGAAACCATGGTTTTGGCCGGCAAGCTGGCCAGCGGCCCGACCCAGGCGTTCGGTCAGGTGAAGTCGTTGCTCAATGGCAGTTTCGATCAGAGTCTGGAAACGCAAATGGAGCTGGAGGCGCGAGGGATCGCAGATATGATAACCACTGCGGATGGGCAGGAAGGTCTGGATGCATTTTTGCACAAGCGCAAACCTGAATTTAAGGGAATTTAGTCTGGTTTAAGCGATCACGCGGAGAAACTGTCGAATTGGCAAAACTTATCCCCGTGACGATAACAAGCAACGCCACCACCACCCACCAGGAAATATGCTCTTCCAACACAAAGTAGATGAGTGCCAGGGAGATAAATGGTGAGAGGAAAATGAGCTGACCGATGCGTGCCGCGTTACGGGTAAGCCGCAGCGCCTGCTGCCAGCAAAGAAACGTCACGCCCATTTCTATCAGCCCCACCCAGGCGCCATAGGCAATTTTCTGGCTATCCAGATGCGGTAATCCGGGTCCGCTCACACACGCAACGGCTACTAAAATGGTGCCGAGGGTAAAACTCCAGAACATGATCGCCGCGGGGTCACTCTCGCTTCTGGTGTTCAACAGCCAGTACACGGCCCAGAGCAGGGTGCTGACTAGTGCCAGCGCTACACCGAGGCCATCCCAGCCGGACGATGAACTCTGCTGTGCTGTGGCGAGCAGTAGCACGACGCCAGCATATGAAATGACGATGCCGATCAATGAGCGCCGACTCAGTGGTTGCTTGAGAATCGGCACAGCAAGCAAAGCCAAGGTGATGGCCCAGGTATAGTTCAACGGCTGCGCAATGTGGGCCGGTAAACGGTCATAGGCAGCAAACAAGATGAGATAGTAGGCGAACGGATTGATAAACCCCAACAATACGACTAGCCGGCGATCTTTCTTTGCCAATCGCCAACCGTTTGTCACCACGGCGTAGAGTAGGAAAACTATCCAGGAGAACATGCTGCCGAGCAACAGCAGCTGCTCGATCGCCATGATGGCCAGGCCCAGTTTGAATCCCGTTGCGACGGTCGACCACAACAGCACGGCAGCTAGTCCGTAAGCGAGGGCCCGGTTCTCTTTTTCAGCAGTGGATTGCACTTTCGCATTGTACCCATACCCGGCAGCTATCATCCGCGTGCCATACCGTCTAGAGTCCCCGCAAGTATTTTCCAGGCTCTTTACCCATGCTGTGTGACACTGCGTTGCGGCAACAGATTGCCAGCAACCTGCGGGCCTTCACCTCGCGTCCTGCGCTTGACGACAAGTTGCGTAGGGCTGCGGTGGCCATCACCGTGACCGACGTGGGGATGGGGGCAGGGCTGCCAGGGCTGGATGATCCTCAGAGTTGGTCTGCCGATGCGGCTTTGTTGCTGACCCGTCGGTCAGGAAAGTTACGCAATCACCCGGGCCAATGGGCTTTTCCAGGCGGTCGTGTAGACCCGGGCGAAACCCTGATACAAACAGCCTTGCGCGAAATGCATGAAGAAGTCGGTATAGACATCGATGAAAGTCATGTGCTGGGTGTATTAGATGACTTTGTCACCCGCTCGGGCTTTGCCATGACGCCGGTGGTTGTATGGGGTGGTCCGAATTTGTCTGCGTCGCCGAATCCGGATGAAGTGGAAAGCATTCACCGTATTCCGCTTAAGGAATTTTTCCGTGATGACGCACCCTTGTTAGATGCAACGCACACCAGCGAGCATCCGATATTGCGCATGCCCGTAGGTGATGATTACATCGCCGCACCCACCGCCGCGCTGATCTATCAATTTCGAGAAGTATGCATTGCTGGACGCGATACCCGGGTGGCGCATTTTGAACAGCCAGAATTTGCCTGGCGCTAGCGTCTGGTTTTTTTAACTATTCGGATTCGGCGGCGGCATGGAGTTCGGTGCCTGCAATGTCCATACCTTCGACCTGATAGTGCTCTTCCAGACCAGGCTCATCCAAGGTCCCTTGCGTGGCCAGGTGAAAGGTTGCGAAGCCTGGCATGACAAACTGATCCAGGGCCATACCGATGATCCGTCCCGGGTAAGGCGCGGTGATATCCACCTGTTCGTTCGAGATCGGGTCGGTAACGGTGCCGAGTAAATCGCCGGTTCGTACCTTTTTGCCAAGTTTTACGTTCGATAACAAGATGCCGCCTTGGTCTGCGCGCACCCAGCTGGAGCTGTAATAGGTCGGTTCCGGATTCCCCCAGAAGCTGCGCTTGTTATACATCTGCAAGGTGTCTAACAAGGTGAACAACGCTTTGACGGTGTGCTCTACGGCATCGGTGTCCAACCGCAGTGGTTCCCCTGCTTCCAGGGTGACGGCAGGGATGCCGGCGTCTGCTGCAGCTCGTCGCAGGGTGCCCGTCCCACCTGCGCTGTGCAGAATCACCGTGGCGCCGAAACCCTGTGTCAACGCCAGCACTTCAGGGTTGTGCAGGTCTGCACGCAACTGCGGCAGGTTGGTGCGATGGAATGAACCGGTATGCAAATCGACCAGTCCATCACAGCCCATTATCACGTCGTTAAAAAAACTGTGCGCCATGCGGGACGCAGAACTACCGCGGGGATTGCCAGGGAAGAAACGGTTCAGGTCACGACGGTCCGAAAGATAGCGTGAATGGCGCTGGAATCCCTGCAGGTTGACAATCGGCACGCCGACGACCTTGCCGGTTAGTTTGGCCGGATTGATGGCATACATAAACCGTCGTACAGATTCGATGCCGTTGATTTCGTCCCCATGTATAGCGGCCGTGACACACAGAGTGGGGCCATCTGTTGCCCCCTGGGCGACCAATACCGGGGTTGGGATCTGTGCGCCGTGTAACGCTTCGCCAGCGGTCCAGGTTGATTGCACGAGCTTGCCGGGCTCGAAGGTTGCCGTGACATACTCCTCCACCGGGACCGTGCGTACGACATCATCGTTCTCATTTTCGGCTCTGAGTTCCGGGCTGGCAACCCGCGCAACATCTACTGTCGGTTCATCTGACATATGCGCCAGGGTGGGTGGCGAAACGACGAGTTCGAAACTGACTGATGGTTCTGGTATCGATTGTGGTCCGTCCCAGTCCGCTGTGCGTTCAAGTCTTATCACCATCGGTGGTCGCAAGCGTGTAAAGTTGAGCAGTTCTGCCGGTGGCACGAGCTTGGTTGTTTGCACCGGTGTTGAGGTTTTTGCATAGCAACCCACCACCACGCACAAGATCAATATGGCGATTGTTGTGAACTTAACTTTTTCGTGGTTCGGGCTGTTCATAAGAGGTTTGCGGCGTCGCCGCTTGAGGTGGTCCCAGTTAAAACTGCAGCCTGGGCTTGAATAATAGTAGTTTGAGAAGACTGATACTAGAGATAATAGTCTTTATTTTCAGTGTCATAGCGCATGAACTGCAGGATTTAGATGATTAATGTGAGGCAGTTCAAAGACAGCGGTTGGGTTGGACGTTGACCGCTGTACTTCGAATCTGAAACAATCCGTTACTGGGCCGAGCAAATATAACAATTCAAGGACACATTATGGCGATTCAAGAAGGCGAGAAGTTACCGGCAGCGACCATGCACACAATGCAAGACGGACGTCCTGCGGCGGTCACCACAGATGATCTTTTCGGCGGTAAAAAAGTAGTGTTGTTTGCAGTACCCGGTGCCTTTACACCCACCTGCTCACAAACACATTTGCCCGGCTACGTGGTCAATGCAGATGCGATTAAAGCGAAGGGCATTGACAGCATTATTTGCCTTTCGGTCAACGATGCATTCGTCATGGGTGCATGGGGCGACAATGCTAATGCCGAAGCGTTGCTCATGGTTGGAGATGGTAATGGCGACTTTACTAAATTGTTAGGGCTGGAGATGGATGGCAGTGGTTTTGGCTTGGGTACACGTTCACAGCGATATGCCATGGTCGTAGAAGACGGCACCGTTACCAAGCTTGCCGTAGAAGACCCCGGTCAGCTAGATGTCAGCGCGGCTGAGGCGATACTCCAAACGCTGTAGCGTCGAGGCAAGGCCTCCATGCGCTTGCAGGGAAAAGTTGCTTTGGTTACCGGAGGTTCCGGGGACATTGGTGGTGCTATCGCCAGACGACTGGGCGCAGAGGGAGCGCATGTCATCGTGACCTATGTGGGTGCGGCGGATGCGGCCGCGGATGCGGTTAAATCGATAGAGGATGCCCGGGGGGTCGGCGGGCAGCCAACAACTCGATCAACGGGATCCCGAGGCCATTGAAGCCTGTATTCACACGGTTGCAGAACTGCACAGCCGTCTGGATATACTGGTCAACAATGCCGCTTGGAATATCGGTATCCCGTTCCCGGATCTGGAATCACTTAGTGCGGATATTTGGGACCGTGTGCTGGAAACCAATTTGCGAGCACCGTTTTTACTGGCCCGGGCAGCAGCGAACTTGCTCAAGGCGGGTGATGGTGGCTATATCGTCAATATTTCCTCCGCCGGGGGTATAAGCCCGGGTAGTAGTAGCATCGCGTACTCATCGAGTAAGGCGGGTCTCAATCATTTAACACGTTGCCTCGCTGTCGCCATGGCACCGGAAGTCGCGGTCAACTGTGTCGCGCCAGGTCTGGTTGAAGCCACTCGTATGGCCAACCGGCTACCAGATGCGATCGCGGAAGGTGCGCGCCGCCAGGCGGTGTTGGGGCGGGTCGGCCAGGTTCAGGATATTGCCGAGCAGGTGATGACCTTTGTCACCGCAACATCGATAACCGGCCAGATCATGGTGGTTGACGGTGGCATGCCAGGTGCGATGCGCTGAATGTGAGCGGCTACTACGACGGTTTAATAGCGTTTCTCGAGCGCGTGGTACAAGAGCAATTTCTTAAAAAGCCACACCGTGATCTGTTGCTGGTCGACACCGATCCAGAACGTCTTCTCGATGCGCTGTTAACCCTCCTGGGCAAGCAGGGCTTCACGCACCGCACCGATAGGTCTGATCAAGCATTCCTGAGCAGCAGTCGCCACCAGATCACCGGCGCGATTGAAAAATTGTCCGCGCACGAAACCGCGCGCGCCGCTGGCATTGGGAGATTCTTTTGCAAACAACAGCCACTCATCTGCGCGAAAAGGACGGTGAAACCACATGCTGTGGTCGAGGCTGGCGCCACGAATAGATTCGCGTATGGCATTGCGACCGTGTGGCAACATGGCAGTCGACATGAAGTCGAGATCCGACATGTAAGCCAGCAGGGCGATGTGAACCTCCGGATTATCTGGTAGCGGATCTCTGGCCTTCAGCCAGGTGTGCCTGAAAGGTGGATGCTCGTCGGTATCTGTGATCAATATGCGCTCTACCTGGCGCGAATCTATGGCCTCGAAGCGAAAAGTGAAACGCGCCATGTCTGGATATTCTTTCGCCATTGCCGCATAAGCTTCCAGGTCTGAGCGTAGAGACTCTGGTGGTGGTACATCCGGCGCCGGTTGTGAGTGCGACAGCCCGCTTTCCTCTTTTTGCCAGGAACATGACAGGCTGAAAATGGCTTTGCCATGCTGGATAGCGGCTACTCGCCGGGTGCTGAACGAGCGGCCATCGCGGATTCGGTCAACCTCGTACAGAATTGGTACTTGCCAATCGCCAGCACGCAGGAAGTAGGCGTGCATCGAATGCAGTTTGTGCTCGGTCCTGACTGTGCGGTAGGCGGCCGCAATTGCCTGGGCTAACACCTGACCGCCAAAAACGTGCTCGGTTTTGTAGTTCTGGCCGCGATAGAGGTCGCGCTCAATGGTTTCCACATCGAGAACGGCGAGTATTTCCTGTAGTACTGGGTTCATAGTTCTTTCACTGGCGCAGCAAAGCGTGTCGGCACGATTTAGAATTTGGCACAATACGCGACTTAGACAAGCTCATACAGGAAGCGATCATGCAAATTGTGCGCGTATTTAGCGGCGATGACGGAGAGAGTCATTTTGAAGAAGTACCTATTGAATTAATAGACCAAGGTGCCAGTGGACGTATTTCAGAACTATGGCAAGCCAAGGGCGTTATCTTCCGCACCGTGGATGGTAGCTACAATTTAGATTTTCATACCGCGCCACGGCGTCAACTGGTGGTCAATTTGACCGGCTCTGTCGACATCGAGATCGGTGACGGCAGCGTGCGACGGTTGGGCCCTGGTGAGATCTTGTTAGCAGAGGATACCAGCGGCCATGGCCACAAGAGCACCAACGTCGACGGCGAACCCCGCAGCTGTCTTTTCATCCCGCTATCCGACTAGGTTGGCGTCATTGCACTAAATTCCCGGCAAGCGGATCAACACAGCGGTAGTGGAGTCGGTTATGCACTACTCGCCTATACCTTCTGGGGCGTAACACCGGTCTATTTCGTGTTGGTGAGCTTTGCCCAACCTGCCGAGGTGCTGGCCTACCGCATTGTCTGGTCAGTGCCGTTATTGGCGATTCTCATCACCGCGACCCGACAGTGGCCCGGCGTGCGCAGCTTGGATCGCGGTCAACTCCTGCGCCTGGCCATCTGTTCGCTGCTGTTAAGTATTAATTGGGCGACCTTCATCTACGCCATTCACCTGCATCGCATCGTCGAGACCTCGCTTGGATATTTCATCAACCCGCTGGTCAGCATCGTCCTGGGTTGGTTGTTTCTCAAGGAAAGAATGCGGCCCGGGCAGTGGTGTGCTGCCGGGGTGGCAGTGGTCGGCGTGGCCCACGAACTGGTCGCTCTTGGCGAGTTACCTTGGATGGGGCTGTGTTTGGCGTTTTCCTTCGGTCTTTACGGCCTCATGCGTAAACAGCTGGCGCTGTCGGCGTCTGTCGGCCTTGGCGTTGAGTCCATGATGTTGGCACCCCTGGCGTTGGTGTATCTGCTTTACGTTGCCAATTTCAGCCCAGCGCCTTCTTACAGCCTGGAACAGCTGGCGTTATTGGGTTTGGGTGGCCTTGTTACGATATTGCCTCTCATCTGGTTTGCCGGCGCAGCGATACGCATGCCTCTGACCCAGTTAGGCTTTTTTCAATATCTGGCGCCGTCTATTTCTCTGTTGTTGGCGGTCTATGTCTATGACGAAGCCGTGGCTACGGAGCGCTGGCAGAGTTTCGGGTTGATCTGGCTGGCATTGGTGATCTTTTCCATCGAAGGGTTGTATTATCGAAGGCTTAGTTTATCCGGGGACAAAGCATGATTACACTCTTCACCATGGAGCGGGAATATCCATATGGCACGCTACGCTCGACCAATGGCAGCAAAACTAAGGTGGTTCTCGAAGAAAAAGGTCTGGACTATCAGGTAGAAACGGTCCGCCCTGGAGATGTGTGGAAGAAAGTCCCGGAGGTCCTTGCCAAACACCCCTTGGGCAAAGTGCCGTGGATAGAGGATGGTGATTTCACCCTCTACGATTCAACCGTAATTAACGAATACCTGAATGAAAAGACGCCAGACAACCCATTGTTGCCTGCAGACCCTCTGCAACGAGCCCGCGCTCGTGCCCTGGAGAACTACGGCGACGAAGGTGTGTTGTCTAAATATTTGCCGTTGATCTGGATGCCCTGGTGGTCACCGGAAGAACAACGCGATGCCGAAAGCATGCAGAAAGGTCGGGACGGTCTGCTTAGCGATATCTTTCCTTTTCTTGAGCAGACGTTAGCAGGGCAGGATTATCTATGTGGTGCTTTCAGCCTGGCGGATGTGCCGATGATGGCGGTGGCGATGGTGCTGCAAGTCGATGGCATGGATACATCGGCGTTTCCCGAGGTCAGCGCCTATCTGCAAAGACTGCGTGGCCGAGCCAGCTACAAAGCGATAGATCCTGCAACGCCGATGGCTGGTGCATAGCTATGGAATATCAGGATATATTATTTGAACTGACAGACGGGATCGCACTGATTACGCTCAACCGGCCAGCAGCCATGAATACCTGGACGAGTTTGATGGCTGCAGAGTTAGGCCACGCGATGCATCGCTGCGACCAAGACGACGATGTGCACGCTGTGGTTATAACCGGTAGTGGTGAGCGCGCTTTCTGTGCCGGTGCCGATCTCAGTCAGGGTGGCGATACTTTTGCCCCAGGGGAAAATGCCGAGGAGGAAGACGCTGGGGAGCCATCTGAAGTGATGTCGGAGGCGCAGCATATGCTGCCGCATGAAATCAGCAAGCCAGTGATCGCTGCCATAAACGGTCATGCAGTCGGTGTAGGCATGACCTACCCGATGCTGGCAGATATACGCATCGTTAGCGAAACGGCAAAAATCGCTTTTCCATTTGTGCGCCGTGGTGTGATGCCGGAGCTGGCCAGCCATGTCACCATCGCTAAAGTGGCGGGTCTGTCCAACGCTGCGGAGTTGTTACTGACAGGCAAAACAATTCTGGGCACAGAAGCCGCTGCCATGGGAGTTGCCAGCCGGGCGTTGCCTCAACGAGAAGTATTGCCTGCGGCAATGGCAATTGCGGCGGATATTGTTACCCATGCAGCGCCGGCCTCTGTCGCCGTCACAAAACGATTTCTGTGGGATGGTGTGGATTGTTCCATCGATGAAATGATGGAAAAAGAAAATCCTGTTTTTGCCTGGTTAGGCGGGCAAGACGATGCCTCGGAAGGGGTGATGTCTTTTGTCGAAAAACGCCCGCCCAAATGGCGCATGACCGCTCAGGACATTCCAGCAGAACTCTTCGGCAAGCGTGATTAAGCTTTGAGACTTAGATTTTCGAACTGCCGGATTGTTGGTCCGCCTTGACCATAGCAGCCTGCAACGAGCCGACAGAGCGTATCCACGGGTCATAGGTATCGAATGGAGCGGTCAGCGAGGTAATTGCTTCGCTGGCTCTGTCTCGTGTTTCGTAGATGCCCAGCAGCAGAACGTAGAATAAATCCTGCCCGTTCCAAACTCTTGCGGCGGACATGCCTCGAACGTTGTTTTCCTTGGCGAAAGCTTCAAGTACCTCCTTGCTGGATAGTGCCACCAGTTGCACCGCCCAAAACGCTTCTGGCAGGTCCAGAATGGCGATAGGTTTTTCCGGCCGGTAGGACAGTTGAATGTGTTTAGGCTCGTTGCGCGATTGAGCCTTTTGATTGTTGGTGGTGTTGATGGGCGGGGTTGACGTTGGCTCTGGTGTTGGTGCTGCCGAACTTGTTGGTTGAGGTGCGGGTATCGATGGTGCCGGTTTAACATCTACAGGTTCCGCGGTTAGTGGTTCAGCCGGCGGAATCAGCGCTGCAGGTTCGTTCAGGTTGTCGTCGAGAGGCACGGTTGCTGCGGCGACGTTCGCAGTAGGTACCCGACTGGCTGGTAGGCGTGTCGGCGTGTGCGCCGCAGCAAGCGCTTCGCTTTGTACGCAATCCCATTCCTCATCTGTGGCGCCGACCTGACAGAACCAGGAATCATCTGTATCGGGCGTGGTGTAGTCTGCTTGATTCGATGGTGCCGTTGCCTTGCTGCCACAGCCGAAACCAATTAACACGGGGATCAATATAAGTAGGCTTTTCATGGGGCTGGTACTTTGCCTATGCCCCCGCAGACTGTAAAGGAGTGTGTACCTTAAAGGGCTCTTGCTTGCAGTGCGGATTTAGCTTAGGTTCTGCACGCGTTAATAAATTCGTCATGGATAAGCGCTTGTCCTGTAGGCGTTTTCGGTAGGGCAGATGATCGCGACAATTACAGAATTTA
>Ga0114950_10000065_pt1 | contig 52874 bp, 43 predicted proteins | sample N075metaG_FD_83503 | JGI IMG/M metagenome (GOLD analysis project Ga0114950, IMG submission 83503) | Deep subsurface microbial communities from Kermadec Trench to uncover new lineages of life (NeLLi) - N075 metaG | ecosystem: Environmental > Aquatic > Marine > Ocean trench > Sediment | place...
CAATCGATGAGGAGTTTTTAGCGGCCTCGCTCAAGTTTATCGATAAGGCTCACGCCGCCAAAAAGCCCTTTTTCGTCTGGTTGAATTCAACCCGCATGCACGTCTTTACCCGGCTGAAGCCAGAATCCGTCGGCGTGACGGGCCAGGGCCTCTATGCGGACGGCATGGCCGAACACGACGGCCATGTCGGCCAACTGCTGGACAAGCTGGACGAGCTTGGTATTGCAGACAACACCATCGTGATGTACTCCACGGATAATGGTGCCGAGCTTCTGCTCTGGCCGGATGGGGGCTACACCATGTTCCGGGGTGAGAAAAACTCCAACTGGGAAGGGGCATACCGCGTGCCCATGATGGTCAGATGGCCTGGTAAAATCAAAGCCGGCCAGATTTCCAATGAAATTATTTCACTGCAGGATTGGATGCCAACGCTATTGGCTGCGGTGGGTGACCCCAATGTGAAAGAAAAACTCAAGAGCGGTATGCGCGTTGAGGGAAGGCGCTACAAGGTTCATCTGGACGGCTATAATTTTTTACCCCACCTACTGGGTGAGGAAGAGAAAGGGCCGCGCAGGGAATTTATCTACACCTCGGATACCGGTGATATCGTGGGCATTCGCATGGGTGACTGGAAGGCCGTATTTAAAGAGCAGCGTGCCCACGGGGCTGAAACCTGGATTAACCCCTGGACAGAATTACGCGCACCTAAATTGTTCAATTTGCGCATGGACCCGCTGGAGCGTATGGATCACGAGAGTGAAAACTACTATCAATGGTGGGCGGAGCACATGTTCTTGTTCGTGCCGGCGATGGCCGAAGTAGCCAAGTTTAAAGCCACCTTCAAAGACTTCCCCCAGCGGCAGAAGCCCGGCTCTTTCGTACCCTGATACTGACTAAAAATGTGTTCTGGTTCGGTGGCTAGTAGTCTCGAACCAGAGTCGACCTCGCGACATAGGCTTCTGTACTCGACACCCCTTGATAGCGTAACCAGCACCTCCGGCAGGGCTAAACAATTCTCTCGAAACCTCATTATTTTCATCTAAATCAGTCACTTAGTTGACTATTTTCGCACCTTTCATAGACTCTTTTATCCACTGCAATTCACTAAGATTAATCGCCGCCGCCACTCGGTGAAATTGTATCCTGCAAAATTGCGAGGGTGTACCAGACTTAAATGAAAAGGAATTAAAACCAACAACACCCATGATGTTGTAAATGGGGAGGGGAAAGGGATGAGAACAGAATCCAGGGGTACCACGATTTTTTCCGCGGCGTTAGGGTTCCTGAAACCCCACCCCACCGTGCGTCGCGGGTATACCGCCAGGAAATCCACGACGACTAACGGCGCCGTTCACAACCTGTATGGTGCTGCATCGGTAAACTGCGGTGATCGGGCCTGTGAGGCGGCACAGCAGATTGAAACCAGGCGTTTCCTGACTCGGGAAGTGCCATCTATCCCATTGCCAGATTGCACCTCGTCTACCTGCAGCTGCAGGTATGTGCGGCATAGAGATCGTCGTGGCTGCTTCGAGGATCGACGCACACCCTTCCGCTCGACCTTTGTTGTTCATGAATTTTCCGGTGAGCAGGAGCAACGCAAGCGTCTGTGTCGCCGCGCTACCGACGTTGAGGAGTGGGTTTAAGGGGAACCCGACTAACCATGACGCAGTGCTGCGATTGAGGACTGTGCTCCCAGATTAGATTCAACTTTGCTATTATCGGCGAATCACCTGCGTGCCCCACATTCTCAAACTATCCATCCCGCCCAGTCAGATTCGCCATGGAAAGTTGCATGACACTGCCCATTCCCGCAAAATAGTGGATCAACCTCAGTAGACGCCATTATGGAAATCACCGAATATCTCAGCCGGGAAGAGCTCGTCGGTTTTAAGCAGAAAAGTAATGTAAAAGCCTTTGCGATGCTATTCGCCAACTGGGCCTGTATTTTTGCGATTTTTGCGTTCGCCTATATCTGGCCCAACCCCATTACGATTGTGCTGGCCATGGCCTTATTGGCGGGCAGACAATTGGGCCTCGCTATTTTGATGCACGATGCAGGGCATAACCTGCTGTTTGAAACAAAGCCGCTCAATCAATTCATTGGCCAGTGGTTTTGTGCCAATCCGGTATTTCAGGATCTCCCCTCCTATGCCAGGGGGCACTTGCGGCATCACAAAATGGCCGGTACCCCGGAAGACCCCGACCTTAATAACTATCGCCACTACCCAATAAAGAAAGACAGTTTTATCCGAAAGGTAAAACGCGACCTCAGTGGGCAAACGGGCTGGAAGCTCCTCAAGCTCATTCTGGTCAACGCCGCCGGCATATTTAGTCGCGAGAAGCGAAAAAATGCCGGGCCGTTTGTGCAAGAGCTATTCGTACAGCTTGTTTTGCTGGCCGTGTTAACGCTAACCATGAGCCCCTGGCTTTATCTACTGTGGGTCGGCTCCTGGTTGACCTTTCATATGTTGATCATACGCCTCAGGCAAGTGGCCGAACACGCGGCTGTTGAAGACCTTTTGGATAAAGACCCCAGAAAGAATACCCGCACGACCATTCCAAACCTGCTGGAGCGAATATTCATCGCGCCAAACTATGTGAACTACCATTTGGAGCACCACTTTTTTATTGGCGTGCCGTGTTACCAACTTGGAAACCTTCACCGGCATCTGAAGAGCGCCGGGGCCTATAGCGACACAAAAATTGTTTATGGCTACAGGCAGGTTCTGAGAGAAGCCATCATCTTCTAGGTAGTATCAACACACTACAATCACCCCATCCAGAGAATCGGGATCAGCATGGATTTTCAACTATCCGATGAGCAGAAAGAACTGCAACATGCGGCTCGTACATTTGCCCAAAGTGAACTGCCGGAAATAGCCAAAGAACTGGAGGCCAACGACACGCCGCCTTCCAGCGAACTTTTGCAACGCTACGCCGCGCTGGGATTTCTGGGCATCAACATTCCCCAGGACCTCGGTGGCTTGGGGTTGGGAAACCTCGAGGCTCTATTAGTACTCGAGGAATTTGCCAAGATTTCTTCCGCGGTTGCCTTTCCGATTTTTGAATCCTGCGTGGGCCCAGTGCAAGCCCTGGTAAATTACGGCCAGGACAGCTTGAAAAAGCGTCTGGTACCGCAGGTGTGCGCAGGGGAGAAGATTATTGCGGCATCCATGTCGGAGCCCGATGCCGGCTCGGCTCTCACCGACTTGAAGACCCGCGCAGAAATCAAAGACGACCATGTTTTGATTAACGGCAATAAACGCTGGTGTTCAGGTGGTGGCCACTCCGATGCCTATATTATTTACAGCCGCATGTCCGACCAGCCCGGCGCCAAAGGCATTGGCGCAGTACTGGTTGAAAAAGACAGCCCGGGGCTGAGCTTTGGGGCACCGGAGGAATTGATGGGGTTTCGCGGCGTACCCTCTGCCGATATCTTTTTAGATGATGTCAGCGTGCCACTGGAGAACATTATCGTCGAGGCCAACGGCGGCTTCCAGAAGCTCATGGAGGCCTTTGATTTGGAGCGCTGCGGTAACGCCACCATGGCACTGGGACAGGCCTCGGGCTCGCTGGATGAGATGTTGGCCTACATTCAGCAGCGCAAGCAATTTGGCAAAGCTATCATCGATTTTCAGGCGGTACAGTTGAAAGTCGCTGAAATGAAGATGCATACCGAGGCGGCGCGCCTGCTTATTTACCGAGCCGCATCAAATTCCCAGGACGGCTTTCCCAGCGTATTGGATTCCTCCCTGGCCAAGTGTTTCGCCAATGAGATGGCGCGCACGGTGTGCGGCGATGCACTGCAATTAATGGGCGCCTATGGTTATTCCAAGGCGTATGGAATGGAGCGACGTCTTCGTGACTCCTGGGGATGGGGGATAGCGGGTGGGTCGATTGATATTCAGAAAACGAACATCACTGCCGCCATGATAGGCCGGCGCTTTAACCAGCGAGCCTAACCGGACGGCGAGAATGTCGAGCGCTTACTTTTTCGTCCAGGCACCACCGGCATCTTGATAATAATTGCCAGTGGCCGTGGCCTCGATGGCCCGCTGGTAGAAGCGCTGCGCCACTTGCTCGGTTTTCAGATTGTTACTGTTAGCGGATGAGGTAAATTTCGCCCGGCGCTTGTTGTTAACATTCTTGACCACGGCTTTAACCTCGTCACTCGCCGGGGTCACCACATAACCTACATAGCCATCGTTGCGCTCACCGACCAGGCCGTCTAATTTGGCTTCCTGCAGGGACAGTGCGAAGGCGACATTGGTGCCCAGCAACGCCAGGCACAGCCCCAGTAATACGTATCTCATCTTCCGCCTCCTAGAAAAGTTCACTGTCTTCATCAAAGATCACATCCAGGTCTTTATCCACCTTGACGCGAATTTCGTGTTCTATTTTGATATTGAGATTTATTTCAATCGGCTTATCCGGCATCGCAACTTGCACAGTCGGCGTGCAGGCACCCAGTAAAGCGATGACAATTGGGATCAGCAGTACAGTTTTTAGCATCTCGGTTCCCGTTCTATCGCGACAGTTTCTGCCAGAGTCGCTGGTAGGCTAACACTTTGTATACGACAACGTACATCCTCGCGTGTTCCCCTAGCCACCCAGCTTCCTGCTGATGGCGTCGGCGATCGTCCGCCCCGATTGCAAGCTCTTGAGCAGGGTCGGGATGTTGTCAGTAACATTGAGATTTAGATGAATTGGGCGCCCCCCCTGATAATCCGGGTTGGCACCCCGCAATACCATATCCAGTACCAAATCCCCATTTTCCATATAATCAGCCTCAACCTGAAATACCGTAAAGTGGTAATTGCGCAACGCCTTAATTACCTGCGCCATGGCAGGATTGGTGCTGGCAAGTACTTCCGCGCGGTAGCGAAACACGCCCCCGGGCGCCTTGGCCGCCAACATACCGCGGGCCATGGTCACCCCCTCGGCCGTGACATCCAATGGCAATAAGCCACTGATGCGGCCGGTACCCTCTATCGCGTCATAACCTGCCAGCGCCAACAGTTGAGCCAACTGCAAGTTGTCGATGCCAATGTCGATGGAATTGTGGGCATTGTCGACCCGATAGACTGCGTCCCTGGTCCACACCCGGCCGCCGAACAGCCGTGCTTCCACGCTCTCCAGTGTCAGTTGCTGTTGCGCCGTATCCAGCCCAAAACGCGCCGTGATTGCCTCTATGGGAACCCCGACATCCAGTGAATCCAACGAGAGGGTTGCCGGCCGCGTTGTCAGCAGTTGGCCGGAAGAATCAAACCGGGCGGCAAAATCCCCGTCCAACCCTATAAAACCAATGTCCTGATACACGCCGGCGAGGTCTTGTAGCTGCTGATTGAGTTCGCCGTTAAACTCCATGCCCTGATCACCGCGGCGCCACTGTACATCCATGTCCAGCGTCACACTCCCCTCGAAAATATCCCAATCGAAGGGCCAGTAGGCAAAATACTGGGACAGGTGATTATCGGCGGGATCAAATGCGATACGGTCGGCCAACAGCCGGCCTTTGCCGCGTTCAGTATCGAGTTGATGCTCGGCCGATATCGTCAGCAACGGTTTGCGGTCGGCGCTTTGCAACTGCCCGTTAAAGCTCACGGTCTGATCGGCCAGGGCGATATCGCCCTGAATCGCCACAGCGGGTAGCCAGTCCGCTAATCGTTGCAGGTTGAGTGCCTCCACGTCCAGATGAACGGCGCCGTCCAATGTGCCATCGGCGTCGCGGGTCAGCTCCAATTTCGTCAGGGTCACGCTGGTGGCCAGGTTCAATTCGGGCATCTGTATCCGGGGCAGGTGTATCTGCGCGCGGGGCATCTGCACGCGCCACTGGCCGGTGGAAAATTGGTAGTGCGCACTCCAGTCCAACCTGGTGATCAGCGCGGGCTCACTTACCGAAAGGTCACCGCCATGCAGCGCTTCTGCGCGCAATAATTCACCGGCGGCCACGGTTAGGTGCACACCATCGGCAGCAAAGTCCAGCTGGGCCGATAGCTGTGGCTGGAGAGCGCGTACGGCCACCGCCCCCTCATCAGACGGTTGCAGTGCCAACACTGTCCCCGGCATTATCTGCACCTGCCACGACTGTTGCCCGAGTTGCGATAAATCATCCTCCAGCTGTCCCGACCACTGAAATATGAGCTCTCCCGATACTGCGGGCAGCCCGTCTACCAGGGGCGACACTATCGGCAGCAACCCATCCACCGACAACTGCCCTGTACCGCGCACCTGATGCTGACCCTGCTGGCGGTCTATGGTGGCGCTGAGTTGGGCCACGGTGCGGCTCTTGGTGGAGAGATTAGCGCTCAGCAACAGTTGATTTTCTGTGGGACGCTGCAGTCGCAACAACAGCGTTTTATCGCGCTCGCCTGCCGTCACTTCCAGGGTGTCTCCCGCCCAACTGGCGTGCAGGCTCAGCGGCGGTCGAAGTATCGCGGAGGAAAAACCGCTTATCTCCAACCGTTCAACGGTGAGGGATTCCAAGGGGCCGCTCATCAGCTGTTCGACAAGTTCTGTCAGCCGCCAGGGCGTGGCTTCCTCGCCGCTGGCAAGTGGGGTCAGTACGGCCCGGCGCACGCTCAGCGCTGTGGGCCTGATGTCGATAAGACTGAAGTGTAAGTGCAGCCCCTGCAAGGTTTGGCTGGAATTTTCCGGACCCACGGCCAACACAAGCTGGTCAATATTTAGCTCATCCCAGCCAATCTCCAGCCCCTGCAATTGCAGCAGACGAACATCTGCCTGGGCCAATGCCGTGTTGAATGCGGTGGTGAGTAGCGCAATGCGCAGCTGGTACAAACCCGCCAGAATAGCGAGACCCAGCAGCAGGCCGATCAAAAGGCGCTTGGACATATCCCTCCTGGATTACACAAGGTCTAACCGGCGAACAGCAGGCGACCCGGCCGCGCCCCCCGGTTACGACCCCGGGCGAATAAACACACTCTGTTCAATCGCGCCAAACACTGAGTTGCCGGCGCTGTCGTGCATCTCTATTCGCACTGTATCACCATCTTGCATAAACGCCGTGCCGGGTTTGCCGGTCTCGATGGTTTCAATCATTCGAATTTCAGCGATACAGCTATAGCCCAGGCCGCCCTCTACAATGGGTTTGCCGGGGGAACCGTCGGTGGCCTTATTGGATACCGTACCCGAGCCGATAATCGTGCCGGCTCCCAGGGCTCGCGTCTTGGCGGCGTGGGCCACCAGGGTTGGGAAATCGAATGTCATGTCGACCCCGGCATTGGCCTTGCCGAAGGCCTGGCCATTGTAGGTAACTTGCAGGGGCAGGTGCAATCGACCGCCATCCCAGCTCTCCCCCAATTCATCGGGCGTCACGCAAACCGGGCTGAACGCACTGGAGGGTTTGGCCTGGAAGAAGCCAAAGCCCTTGCCCAATTCTCCGGGAATCAAGTTGCGCAGGGATACGTCGTTGACCAACATGAGCAATATGATCTGCTCGCCAGCAGCCTGCTGAGAAGCGCCCATGGCCACTTCGCCGGTTATTACCGCGACCTCACCTTCGAAGTCGATACCCCAGGCGACATCGTGCATGACAATGTCCTGGCGGGGGCCCAGGAAGGTGTCCGAACCGCCCTGATACATCAGCGGGTCAGTCCAAAAACTCTCCGGCATCTCAGCGCCGCGTGCCCTGCGCACCAACTCCACATGGTTCACATAAGCCGAACCGTCCGCCCACTGATAGGCTCTGGGCAACGGCGAGGCACAGGCTGTTTCATCAAAATCCTCACCCTCACCGTTATTAACCTGGGCGTACAGGGTTTCGAGATCGGACTTTACCGCCGGCCAGTCATCCACTGCCTGTTGCAGGGTCATGTCTGTAGGCAGGTAGCGCTGCAAGTCGGTTGAAACCACTACCAGGCGGCCATCGCGGCCATCTTTCAAGGATGCTAACTTCATGCTTTCTCTCCAAACTCTCTCTCGTGTAGCCAGGCGGCGTGACGCGGCGCTTTTTTTGTCTCTGCCCACTCTTCAACCATCGCCGGAGCGACCTCGTGCAAACGCTCCAAATCACCCGGCTGATCGATGTTGGCGACCAGTTCCAGGCGATGACCATTGGGGTCAAAGAAGTAAATCGACTTGAAAATACCGTGGTGGGTGGGACCCAGCACCTCCAGACCGTGGGACTCCACCTGGGCCTTGGCGCTCAACAGAGCCTCTTCGCTTTCAAGCGTAAAGGCGATGTGCTGCACCCAATCGGGCGTATTCTGGTCCCGTTCCATCGCCGGCGAGTTTGGCAGCTCGAAGAACGCCAGCACATTGCCCATGCCCGCGTCCAGGAAAATATGCATGTAGGGGTCGGGCTGCCCGGTGGAGGGAACCTGGTCTTCGGCAATGGCCAACACCAGGTCCATATCCATTACATCGCGATAAAAATTGACGGTTTCCCTGGCATCTCGACAGCGATAGGCAACGTGGTGAATCTGCTGAATTTTCATAGTTTAACTCCCGCCTCAGGCTTCTTTTTTTCCAGAGCACCCCTGGCTATCTGGTCACGCTCAATACTCTCGAACAGGGCTTTGAAATTGCCCTCGCCAAAACCCTCATCATCCTTGCGTTGAATGAACTCGAAGAACACCGGCCCCAGTAGATTGGCAGAGAATATCTGCAACAACAATCGGGGCTGCTCACCCTCCTGGGTAGTCCCGTCTAGTAAAATACCGCGACTTTGCAGTTCGTCAACGGGTTCTCCGTGCCCGGGCAAGCGCTCTTCCAGCATCTGGTAGTAAGTCTCGGGAGGCGCTTTCATGAATTCCAGGCCGGAGGCTTTGAGCTTGTCCCAGGCCACCAGGATATCGTCGCAGGCAAAGGCGATATGTTGAATACCCTCGCCATTGTAAGCCATGAGGAATTCCTCTATCTGGCCACCACCTGTGCTCTCCTCATTGAGGGGGATACGAATCTTACCGTCGGGGGCGCTCATGGCTTTGGACAACAGTCCGGTGTATTCGCCCTTGATATCGAAGTAGCGAATCTCCCTGAAATTGAACAATTTTTCGTAGTAGCTTGCCCAGTGTTCCATGCGACCGCGATAGACGTTGTGGGTGAGGTGATCCAGGGTGTGGAAGCCGAACCCCTCGGGATTTTGATCCACCCCTTGCAGCCAGTGGAAATCAATATCGTAGATACTCTCGCCGCGCTCATAGCGGTCTATAAGGTATACCGTGGCACCGCCAATACCCTTGATCGCCGGCAGGCGAAGTTCCATTGGCCCGGTTTCAATCACCACCGGTTGGGCACCGCAATCCAGCGCTCGGGCGTAGGCCGCCCTGGCATCGAGTACCCGAAAAGCCATGCCACAGGCCGACGGGCCGTGCTCGCGGGCGTAGTAGTCCGCGTGGCTGCCCGGCTCATAGTTGGTAATAAAATTAATATCGCCCTGGCGCCACAGCGACACGTTTTTGGAGCGATGAACGGCCACTTTGGTAAACCCCATCAGCTCAAAAATGGGCTCCAAGACGCCCTCTTCCGGGGCGGTAAACTCCACGAACTCGAAGCCATTCAGTCCCATTGGATTGTCGAATAAATCTGCCATTGAAAATTCTCCACCGGGGGGTTTCGGCCCCGCTGCTATCTATTGGAGAACGGAGTGTAGCCTATTTACAGATAGTTTCAATAGAAACTATCTGTGCTAACAAAAGTTTTTCTTATCGACTTGAAACCTACGGCGGGCTACCCGTCTCTCCCCGCGGTCGTTATGAGATTTTGCCGATTACTGCTCAGTTGCTTCACACCGGTGCTACCATAGCCCTTTCCCTGCGCCGGCCCGCAGAACGGCCACCTGAGCCCTATACAATGACCAAAGATAGTAGCGAACAGCAAGGCGGTTCCGGCAATATCAGCACTAGCATGACGGTGCTGGCATGGGTCGCGCTCATGCTGTTTGCCGGTTTCTATTTTGATGACATGCTGGGCAGGCAACAGAACCCCAACCAATCATTGGAAACCCGGTACTCAGAGGGCAGGGTTCGCGAGGTCACCCTGGTGCGCAACAAATACGGCCACTATGTCACCAGCGGCAAGGTAAACGGCCAGGCAGTGGTGTTTATGCTCGATACCGGCGCCACGGGAGTGGCTATCCCCGACCACATTGCGCGTCAACTCAAACTAAAAAGAGGGCCTGCCTTCCAGGTACAAACCGCCAATGGGTCGGCCATATCCTATGCCGCCCGCCTGCAATCTGTGAGTGTGGGGGAAATTATACTCAGGGATGTCAGCGCCTCTATCGCCCCGGGCTACCACAGTGATGAAATTCTTCTGGGCATGTCCTTCCTGCAGCATATCGAGTTCACCCAGCGCGGTGACACCCTGGTGTTGAAACAGGCGTTCTAAAATGCAAAGTTCGCAGGCCGCTCACGTCATTCAACTGCCAGCCATATTCCATTAGTCTGGTCACAGTTAAAAGACTGACCTTACATCGAGCGCCACAACCGCAGTGACACTCCGGTTTTTTGGGATCATCAGGAGAAAAGAGACGTATGCAAACTGAATTCTGCCAACAACTGGGCATAGAAGCCCCCATTTTCGCTTTCACCCATTGCCGTGATGTCGTGGTTGCGGTCAGCAAGGCCGGCGGCATAGGCGTACTCGGAGCCGTCGGGTTCACCGCCGACCAATTGAAGGAAGAACTGGATTGGATCGACGCCCATATCGGCGATCATATTTACGGTGTAGACGTGGCCATTCCGCAGAAATACGAGGGCATGGACGAAACAGACCCAGAAGAATTGGTTAAAATGTTGAAGGCGGCGATCCCCGAGCAGCATCGCAAATTCGCCGAGAAACTACTCACCGACCACGGGGTGCCCGAATATCCGGATAATGACGGCGAGGTGACCTTGAGTTTTTCCGCCCTACAAGCCCAGGTGCTGGTGGACGAGGCGCTGACCCGTCCCAAGTGCCGCATGATCGTCAATGCCCTGGGCACCCCCCCGGCGGACATCGTCACGCAGGTCCATGAAGCGGGTCGCCTGATTGGCGCGCTGGCGGGCCGCCTCAAACACGGCATCAGACACAAAGAAGCGGGCCTGGACTTCGTCGTCTGCCAGGGCTCCGAAGGGGGCGGTCACGCCGGGGAAGTAACCTCCATGGTGTTGTGGCCGCAAATGGTGGATGAGGTCGCACCCCTGCCGGTACTGGCTGCCGGCGGTATCGGCAATGGTCGCCAGATACTGGCCGCCATGAGTATGGGCGTCTCCGGCGTGTGGCTGGGCTCAATGTGGCTGAATTCGGTGGAAGCGACCGCCGAGCCAGCGCAGCGCGAATCCTACATGGCCGCCACCTCTGAAGATACCGTGCGCTCACGCGCCTGGACCGGCAAGACCGCCCGCGTATTGAAGAACGAATGGACCGAGGCCTGGGCGCGGGACGATACTCCCGATCCGCTGCCTATGCCACTGCAGGGCTATTTGACCTTCGATGCCGTGCGGCGCACCCATCGATACGCCGGCAGTGGAGAGTGCCAGAAGGTGGCCTTCAATCCTGTGGGCCAGGTCGTGGGGCAGATCAATACCATCGAGTCCTGCCGCGATATTGTGTTCCGACTGTTGACGGAATACAGTGAAGCTATCGATCATATCAACGCCATCACTCCACAGGAGTAGCGCGCCGTCATCGAGACTACAACCTAAAACCCGAGTGGGAGCACCACCGGCCATGAATCGAATCAATGCACACCTGGCGTTTTCCGCACTGGTCATTTGTCTTGGACTGGCTGCTTGCAGCGACGGTTCGAATCGTTCGGCGATGGCGCCCCCTCCCCCACCCCCGGTCGCTACCCCAAGCTGTGTAGCCGTTGCCCCCGAAGCGCTGCGCATGTGTATCGGGGCCGTCAATACAACCACTGCCGATTGTTACGCCACCGGCGACGCCGCCTGCTCGGACAGTGACGTGGATATTGCCACAGCGCTATCTACCCTGGGGGACGATATTCAAAACGCCTGCGCGGATGGCGAACTGATGTCGCTGACGGTCGATGCGGCGGTAGCGCGGTTCCAGAACGCCTGCAAAGCGCAAGCCGACTCCATCGCCTGGCGCACCTTCGGCGGACCACAGGGCGCTGTGTGGCCCACAGCCAACACCGAGCAGCAAGCCTGCCTACAAACTGCCCACGCCACTGTGTCGCAGTTTGTGGATGAGTCTCTGGAATCGGTTAATGGTTGCCTTGCTGAGGAGGGCTGTGACGCCAGCGCAGTTGAGGGTGAACAACAGGCCGCGGCAGATACCGCAGCAGCAACCATCACCGAGGCCTGCCCAACATTGAGTGAGCTGATAGCGGTGGAGCCCACTACCTACGTTGAACGGGCGCAAGCCCAGATTGACTGTACCGTGGCCACTGCCCACAACAGCGTTGAGCCGCTGGATATTCGCTGCGGCCCGTCCAATGTCGATGTAATGCCCGAACGGGGCGAGTGGACCCAGATTATCCTCAACGGCGACAAGTGGGGCACCCTGTGCGGTGACGGTTCCGAATACGCGATCCACATACGCTTGGCCCCGGAGGGTAATCCCCTTGATCGCGTGATAGTGGCCCTGCAGGGCGGAGGCGTGTGCATATTCGAGGAAGACTGCCGCAATAGACTGGCGTCGAGTCCCGGTTTGTTCAACGCCCAGGACGATTCACCCATAGGCGCCGGCCTGGTATCCGACGATCCCATGAATCCCTTCGCGGACTGGACCAAGGTATACCTGCCCTACTGCAATCAGGATGTGTTTATCGGCGGCGGTATCGTCGAGCCATTCAGCGATTTCGAGATTCCCCGCTACGGTGCAATCAATTTGCGAGCCGGCACCCAACTTGCCCGCGATATCATCTGGAAGCAAATGGACCTGGAGGGTGGTGCAGGTTTTCGCCCGGATGAACTGATTGCGCTGTTCGGCGGCTTTTCCGCCGGCGGCTACGGTACACTCTACAATTATCACTGGGTGCTGGATGATCTTCAGTGGCCGCGCACCGCCGCATTCCCGGATGCCGGTGGCGCCCTGGATAATGGCAGTGTCGGGGTACGCACGCTGGGCGTGGCCCTATTGCCGGTGTGGAACGCCACGCCCTACCTGCCCCCCTACTGCTTTTCCGGCGACTGCGCCGTGGGGCCGGATAACTACCGCGCCCTCTCGCCGCGTTTGAAGCAAGTGCCTGAACAGCAATACCTCATTCTCTCCAACCAGAAAGATAATACCCAGCAAATGGATGCGTTCTTTTCCGACGAAGCCCAGTGGATCGATGCAATGCGAACTGCGTACTGCGACACCAAAGACCTGCCGGGTATCCAGTGGTATCTGACCAGCGACTCGCGCAACAGCGTGCACGTGGTGTCAATTCGCGACGAGTTTTATTACGGCGAAGTCGTGGGTGAGCGCATGGTGGACTGGTTCTGGCGTGCGGTTACCGACCCGGACTCCATCACCGACCGCGCCGAGGAGGGAAATTTCACCACGGACATTCCCGGCTCACACCCGTTTCCCTGTGAATTGCCGCAGTAGTCGTTAGCGACAAGCCTCGCTGGCCTGCAGGTCCTCCCATGCGCCAAGCCAGAACTGATGGGTGGCCTGGTCATACAGGCAAACCACTATCCGTTGGAAGTAATGGGCGCGTCGCTTGAGCTCCTTCAGCGCCAGATGTGCGGCCAGGGCATGGGGAATCTTGTTGCTACCCGCGCCCATAGCGGGAAAAGCCAGTTCCCGTATATGGTGGTTTTCCGCCAGCGCCAAGACCTGTTGGTAACAAAACGAAAGTTGTTGCAAGGCGTTGGCACCCCACTGATCCCCGCCCGTCCACATCGGTGTGATGGTGTGCAATATATAGCTGGCTGGCAATCCGAAACCGGCGGTGAGACGTGTCTCACCCACCGCGCCTTTGCCCAAATCGCTACAGGCCAGTACCAGCGCAGTTCCCGCCCTATCGAATACCGCCGCCGAAACCCCCTGCCCCCGGATGAAATGCTTGTGGGCGGGACAGACAATGGCTTCTATTTCCAAGGTGGTGATGTCACCGCACACAATATCAATCATAGTGGGTCGCCTGGGCTGTTCGCCGGGTTCACAATCTCAAGGTGCATTCAGTATAGGACGCTTTTTCGCGGTAGCCGAATTCCCACCAAAAACACCCTGTGTTGCGCCACGGGAAGCGCTGTGGGTCACCGCTCTTCCCGCCACTTTCGTGGCGACTTACCCGTCCAGCCGGAGAAGGCGCGGGTGAACGCTGCAGGTTCGGTGTAGCCCAGGCGGTAGGCAATTTCGGTCACTGATAGCGCCTGATTTCGCAAAAAGTTCTTGGCTCTTTCGGCCTGCACGTGGGCAAATAATGCGTTATAGGAAGTCCCTTCTGCCTTGAGTTGTCGGGCCAGGCTGCGTTCGGACAGGGCGAGCTGTTGCGCAATTTCGCCTCGCTTCAATGGCGTCGAATAGGCCCAGAGCCAGCGGCTTACCCGCTCAGACAAGCTGATTTCGTCGGCCAGCATGAGAGAGAGCTTTTCGGTGATCGCCCGATAAGATCGAAATGCCAGTGGGTTGGCATGCACGGGCTGCGCCGCCTCGGCACCCACCGGGTAAACAAGGCTTGCCTGCTCCGCCCCAAATTCGATGGGACAAGGTGTGAACAGCCTGTCCTGAGTCCAATCATGGGGCTGGTGAAAGGGCAGTGTAATACGATCCGGTGTGAAGTCGCCCCCCATGATGTCATCGACGATGCGGACACTGGAGACCATATCCATGGCGACGCAGTACTCCACGAGCCGATCGACGTCCCCTTCAGCGGCCGTATTCTCCGACGGCCTATCCATGGAATAGGTGGTGGTAATGGCCTGTGGCGCTTTTAACATCAGGACACGGCAGTGGCCCCAACTCAACTGGGGATACGCCAGTAGCAATTTCAGTGCGTCAACCATACTGTCGGCATGCTGCATCGCCAGCCCGAGCACGCCAAAATGATTGATACCAATCTCCTGGGCCATCGCAAACACCAGTGTGATGGGCGATCGACCGGGATCCAACTCACCCAGCATGGCCAGAAATATGCTCAGGTCCTGCTGCAGGGAAATGGGGAAGTCCGGCTCATCCAGCGCCCGCGCCGGTAAGCCGGCATCGTTAAAGATGCTGACCGCCAGCTCCCCCGAAATGTCCAGAAACCCCATCTGCCCGAGCAGGCCCATCACTGTACGGCGGGGCGCGGCCAAATTGCCACTGGCGATGACAAGGGCTTCTTTGCTCATTGTATTGTGCAGTAACTACGCATATGGCCTAAATTATCAAATAATAGGCCTGCTGCGCAATGTATTCCGCCGCCGCCAGACCCTACTATGCTCCCATCAGAACACACCACACAACAGCAGGTATTCCCCGATGAGCAAATTAGCGACGCTTCACCCAACCACTTCCGATGATGTAGAACACGTTGATGTGCTTATCGTAGGCGCTGGCATCTCAGGCATTGGTGCGGCCCATCACCTGCAGGATCAATGCCCTGAAAAGTCGTTTGTCATTCTGGAGAGCAAAGAGTCATTCGGTGGCACCTGGCATACCCACACTTACCCGGGCATTCGATCCGACAGCGACCTATACACTTTCGGTTATCGCTTTAAACCCTGGAGCGGCAAGCCGGTCGCCGAAGCGGATGCCATCCTCAAGTACCTGGGCGAGGCGATCGAAGAAGATGATATCGATGAACATATCCGCTACCAGCACGAAGTGCTGCGCGCTTCCTGGTGCAGTGACCGGCAACGCTGGCTACTGGAGGCACGGAAAAAGGACAGCGGAGAAACGGTTTTTTTGAGCTGTAACTTCCTCTGGATGTGTCAGGGCTACTATCGTCACTCGGAGGGCTACACGCCCAATTTTGAAGGTGCAGAGAACTTCCAGGGCTCTATTGTTCACCCCCAGAGCTGGCCTGAAGACCTCGACTACAAAGACAAACGCGTTGTGGTGATAGGTTCGGGCGCTACCGCGGCAACCCTGATCCCCAACATGGCTGAAGACTGTTCCCATATCACCATGCTGCAGCGTTCCCCGACCTACTTCCATACCGGTGAAAACCGCAACGAAATGGCCGACACCCTGCGCGCACTGGATATTCCCGAACAGTGGACCCACGAAATTGTTCGACGCAAACTATTGGCCGAGCAACGAGAGATTCAGGATGTATCGACCTCCCATCCCGAGTTGATTAAAGAGGAGCTGCTCAAGGTGGTGAGTAGCTATGTCGGTGATGTTTGCGACGTTGAAAAACACTTCACCCCGAGCTACCGCCCCTGGCAGCAGAGGATCGCCTATGTACCCGATGCCGATCTTTTCAAAAGTATTGCCTCGGGAAAGGTGACCATGGTAACTGATCATATCGAGCGGTTTACCGAAACGGGCATCCTGACCAAGTCCGGCAAAGAGCTTGAAGCGGATATCATCGTCACCGCAACCGGTTTCAACCTGTCGGTCATGGGCGACATATTGTTCGAGGTCGACGGCGTGCCGGTAGACTTCGCCAATACCTTTACCTATCGGGGCATCATGAATTCCGGCCTGCCAAATATGGCCGCCATGTTCGGTTATCTGCGCACCAGCTGGACCATGCGGGTCGATTTGGTCTGCGACTTTGTCTGCCGATTATTGAATCATATGGCCAAAAACGGCACACAGGTTTGCACGCCTACGTTGCGCGCAGAAGATGCCAACATGAAAGCGCACCCCTGGGTCGAAGCCGAGGATTTCAACCCGGGCTATATGCAACGCAGCGTTCACCTTATGCCGAAGCAGGGGGATCATGCGCCCTGGCGGTTTATCAATGACTACTACATAGAGAAGGACCAGCTGCCGGCGGTTGATCTCGATGAAGGTGCGCTCGCGTTCACCGGGCCAACTGCGCTTGCCTCCCAGCAGAGGACACTTCATTTCGGCTAGCGCGCTATCGTGCGCGATCCTAATGCCGCACTGAATACTTATTTGCCAAGTTCGATTGCAACCCCCTTCGTCAAATGGATACTATGGCACAGGAATTAAAATAAGAAGGTGGGTCTGCTATGAACTCCTTTAACAATAAGGCGATTGTCGGTCTGATTGTCGGGATTATTGTAGCATTGGTCATCTGGTACAGCAGGCCATTGGCGGTTGATTCACACTATGGCCTGTGGTCACTCGCGCCGGCGGCGGTCACAATTTCTATTTGTTTCGCGACCAGAAACGTTTTACTGGCTCTGCTGCTGGGCATTTTTACCGGCGGCCTGGTGATCGGGCGCTTGAACATCATCGACGCCTTTTTGGTGCCCAGCCTGGGCAGCGAGAAATACGCGCAAATCTTACTGGTTTACCTGTGGGCCTTGGGCGGCCTGTTGGGCCTATGGAATCGCAATGGCGGTGCGCGACACTTCGCCGAGACCATGGCGGCACGCTTTGTTAATTCCAGGGTATCGGCCAAGGTATTTGCCTGGGTGTTGGGTATCATCTTTCACCAGGGCGGCACCATCAGTACGGTGCTGACTGGCACCACCGTGAGGCCGGTGGCGGATAAGCACGGCGTTGGTCACGAGGAACTGGCCTATGTGGTTGACTCAACCGCCTCGCCTATCGCCACCATCATCCCCTTCAATGTCTGGCCGGTTTACATCGCCGGTTTGATAACCATAGCGCCGCTGGCGGGACTCGTCAGTTCCGAGGCGGATGCAATCGCACTATTCTTTAGGGCGATCCCCTACAATTTCTACGCCTGGATCGCGGTGACGATGACCCTGTTGTTTTCATTCGATAAATTGCCTCTGTTCAATACGCCTATGCAAAGGGCAGTGGACCGGGTACTGGCGACAGGAGAACTGGACGCCGAGCACGCGGAGCCCATGTTGTCAGCCGAACTCACCGAGGCGAGCCTAGCCGAGGGATATATACCATCTGTAATCGATTTCCTGCTCCCCATCGGCGTGTTGATGGGGTTTTGCATCATCCCCTGGATAATGGGCGGCTCGCCTCTGGTGTTTGAGGGCTTTGGCATGGCGGTTGTGGTTGCGCTGACGGTGACGGTGATACGGGGGATGTCGATAAACGATGCCTTTAACGCGATAATAACCGGTATTAAAGGGGTCACTATCGGCGCAGTGGTGCTGGGACTGGCCGTTACCCTGGCGACGGTGTCGGAGCAATTGGGCACCTCCATTTTCGTCATCGACGCCACGCTCGGTTGGTTGCAAAAACTGCCCTTTATACTTCCGAGCCTGCTGCTACTCATCTGCATGGTGGTGGCATTTTCTATCGGCTCATCCTGGGGCACCTACGCGGTCGTCTTTCCCATAGCCCTGCCGCTGGCGCTGGCCCTGTCGCCCGATCCAGATTTCATTCTTTTGAGCTTTGGCGCCATCGTCGGGGGTTCCGTCTTTGGTGATCAGTGCTCGCCCATCTCCGATACCACAATCCTGTCATCTCTGGCCTGTGGCTCGGACCTGATGGACCATGTGAATACCCAGCTACCCCTGGCAATGATTGCAGCGACACTGGCTGCTATCGGTTACCTGGTGTTCAGCTACAGCCTTTTTTAAACTCAGCCGCCAGTGCTCTTGCGCGTCTGGCGCGCCACCCACCAGGCCAGGATTCTATCCACCAGCCCATTGATGCCACCCCCTGCGGAAGACGATTCTGCCGCCAGATCCAGTTCGCTGCCGCCGGCGCGATACTGCTGGCAATACATATCCAACACCTTCTTTTTTACCATGCCGCGCAGAGGGACGTGGGCGAGCATGCCGTAGGTGGCAGCGCCGCCCTGCCCGGCCAAATCAGGGTTGGCTTTCACGGTTTCCACCGCGGCGGCTAAATCCGCCAGATACTGATCCACAACTTTAAGATGTTGCGCCGTCACCATGGCGTGCAGGCCGGCGGGAAATTGATTGCGGTTGACCTGCCAGCCCTTTGCATCCATTTGATCACCCACCGCAAAAATATTCACCTCCGGGCTGGTGGATCGAAAGGCGAACAACGGCCCCTTGGGAGTGCCCATTATTTCCAGTTCGGGAATATTCTCCACCCCCGCTTTGAGTTGCTTTACCGCGTCCAGCGTATCTCTTGCCAACGTGCGATAACCGGCCTTGCCAAAATACTGCAACACTCCCCAGGCCGCCGCATAGGCGCCCCCTGGTCGCGTGCCCAGTAAAGCGGAGGAGGCAAACACACCACCGGGCCAGTCCTGGTAGACAAACATCTGATAGCGCAGGTAACCCAGGTTTCGGTAGGTGATGGTTGACGCGCCCTTGGCGGCGTAGCCGTATTTGTGGATGTCGGCCGAAATAGAGGTCACCCCGGGCACTCGGTAATCCCACAGGGGCATTTCTTCGCCATTCATCTCCATAAAGGGAAGAATAAAACCGCCCACGCAGGCATCCACATGCAGGGGTATTTTGTGCTTCTGGGCGATTTCGCCCATCGCCGCAATGGGGTCAATCGTGCCGTGAGGATATTCCGGTGCACTGCCGAGGATCATCACTGTGTTGCGATTTACCAGGCGTTTAAGTTTCTTGAGGTCAGGCGAGAAATCATCCAACAGGGGCACAAGCCGGATTTTCACGCCAAAATATTCAGAGGCCTTAAACCAGGCGACATGGGCCGATTCGGGAATAATCATTTCGGGGTACTTCACCCGACGCTTTTCCCTGGCCATATCCCTATAGGTTTTTACCGCCATTAAACAACTCTCGGTTCCACCAGACGTCACCACCCCACAGACATCCTCGCTGCCATTTAAAATATCGGCGGTGGCGCTGATGACCTCGGTTTCAAATCTCTTGAGGCTTTTAAAAGCGGTGGGGTTGAGGCCGTTTTCACAGGCAAAGCGGTGGTAGGACTCTTTTACAAAGGCCGAATGCTCTTCATCCACGTAGTAAGCGAGGCTCCACATTCTGCCATCTTTATAGCTGGGATCGTGTTCTTTGAAGGCCTCCAGTTGTTCAAGTATCTCAAGGCTGGGCTGACCGATGTCGGGCATGGGCTTGTGCACGGATTGGGGTGTGGTTGTTTCCATGGTAGTGCCTCAACTTTGTAATAATAGCGCCAGACTGATGCCCAGGTAATTGCCCAGGGCGTAACCTATGATTCCGGTGGTCATCCCCGACAAAAGAAGCCCCGGATTACCCAGTGCCTTCACCAACAAGGGCACAAAGGGGGGACTACAGATTGCCGATACCGAGGTCACCATAAACGTGTCGCTATCGACTCCGGCCAACTTGCACAACAGCGCATGCAGTAAAAGGCTGCCTCCAATAGTGCCAAAAACGAAGACGGTAATACTAAAATTGACCTTGGCGAGTTCATCTACACTGGCCATGGTAGCCACCGTAAAACAAAATATATAAATTAGATACATCCCCGTTCTATACGATAGCGCCAGCGCCCGCACGCGGCCATTAAATGACAGCAACATGCCAAATGTGGTGAGAAAAACGATAGTCAGGGCCGAGTTGCTTTGCAACTCAAAAAATGACTTTGCCCACTGGGACAGGCCCAGCGATACACCCAGAATCAACCCGCTGAGCGCCAGAATTTGCCCGAGCTGTGGCGTGTTCTCCCGCTGGAACAACGGCGCATAATTTTCTGTTTCAAAGGCCTGTGACTCATCAATCCTGACCGCCGGAGAATCGACCCCGTTTTCCGACTCCGATGGCTTACCCAGAAGCCAGCGGAAAAAGGGAATGCCTACCGTCAACATCGCCAGCAGGTAGACGCCGCCCAACACTGTGTCCAAAGAGTGAAATACAATGTACTGACTATGAGGTATATCCAGCGCCGCCTTAATGGCCGCGAGATTCGGCGTACCGCCCGTATACAGACCCACGGCCATCGCCGCAAGATGACTGGTCGCCTCACCACCCTCACCTCGCAACAGGTAAAACAGTAGTGTGGCAAGTGTTACTACCGAAGTGATGGCAAATAACATGGACAGCATTGCCCTTCCCGCCATTTTGCTCCACTGGCGAATATCCAGGGTAAACAACAGCATCGGCAGCGCCAGCGCGACGGTCACCTCAGAAATGGACTTCTGCACCCCCACTGCTTCTTCTGGCACCCAGCCAAAATTGCCCGCTAACAGGCCGGCGATATAGCAAAGCACAATAACCCCAATTTTTTGTGCCCAGCGCTGATGGTGAACGACATACAGCACGGCGGCCGGCAACAGCAGAAATACCAGGGCATATAAAATTTCCATCAAATACCCCGAAAGCGCAGCGCGACCAGCGTTTCAAAGTGGTAGGTTGCCGGAAATAGAACCAGTAATTGCACCGCGCTCACCCGGTATTTGGATGTCAGTCCGCGCAGGTCCCGAGCCAAGCTGGCCGGATTACAGCTCACGTAGAGTAGATTCTGCGGCTTGATTTTCTTAGCCCAGCTATCAAGTTGGAGAAAACCACGCCGTGGCGGGTCTACCAGTAAGGTATCAAAATTCTTTTTTCCAAACGCGCGCACAAACCTTCGCAAGGAATCTTCGGCATACAGATCCAGCGGCAGGAAATTTTTCGGGGCTGTGTCTGGCTCGCCGTCCCAAGCGCTATCCACCAGCACCCGGTGCCCACCCAGTTGGACGAAGTCGTTGCTGAGGTTGCCCCGCCCGGAAAATAAATCTGCAACGCTGCCGGCCGACATGCTAGTGAGCAGTGCCTGCACCCGAGATTGAAGTTGCAGGTTCATTTCCGCGTAGACCTGGGAGAAACCACCGTGGGCATACTCCCCGTTCCACCGCTGGCTAACCTTGCCGTCTTTTAAATAGAGTTCGCAATGGCCATGGCCGGTGAACTCCGTCGCCCAGGATTTATCCTCATACAGCTTGTTAAAAGACTCCTGCAGTTCGCCTTGAAATATCTGGCAGTGGGGTATCTCCACTACCTTATTGTTTACCGGGTCGAGCATACCTATATATTTGTGCCGATAATGCAGCTGAATTCGGTTTCGATAGGCCAGCCGGCGGGGCGCAGGAACAAGCTCGAATACATCGTCGGGAAGTTCAAGGTAAGCCAGATGCCGCAGCAAAGCCGACTGTTTATAGTTCAACTCACTGGCGTAGTCCGTGTGTAAGTAGTGGCAGCCCGGACACTCCTCGAAATGGACACATGCCGGCTTACAGCGACTATCCGCCGATTTTTCAAGGGTGTGCAAGGTGGCGAACTGAACACCTTTGCTTTTTTTATATACCACCGCCGAGCCGGTTTCGCCCGGCAGCGTGCCGGCAATAAACGTCACTGTTTTGCCTTCCCTGGACACGCCCTGCCCCATAGGATCCATGTGGTCAATTTCGAATTTCACTTTTTTCATTCTTGTTCGAGCTCTTAATTACCGGGCTGAATTTCGCAGCGAAATCTACTAGTGACAACCGTTATTTTACTTTATAGGCCAACAACATATTGCCCGGCAGCTGACCAAACATACTGTACCCCGACAGCACATACAGCCAGCCATCGGCCAGCACCTGGCCGGCCACATCAATGGCACCCCCGTGCCCCGTTATGCCGTTAGTTGCGTCAAAGGGGATAGCGGTTGCGGTCTGCCAGAGAATTTCCCCGCTATCGATATCATAGGCGCGAATCCGCCCGTCCAGTCCCGCACTGAAAACCAGTTCTGGCGTCGCGGTGGCCGCCGAGGATAAACCGTAATAAAAGGAACATTGGTACTGTTCCTCAAGCGTTTGTCTCTTGCCTGCGCGCATCGACGCCAGGCCAACCAGCGGCCGTTTATCCTGTTCAAATTCACAGGCCCGCGCCACCGGTTTTTCCCACAGCGTGGTGCCGCTTTCGATATCCAGCGCGTAGAGACCCGGCCGTGGAGTATAGCCGGCTCTATCGCGTTCGGGATCGGAAACGGGCACGACCAGCCGCTGCCCCGACACAGCCATTCCCCAGTGTATGCCACCATTGGTGGTACCCAGGCTAAGCCGTTTGCGCCACAACACTTCCCCGTCCTTCCCCGCAGGGTCCGGGTTCAAGGCGAAGACTTCGCCGGATTTCTGCCCGGCCAACAACACATCGGAGCCGTCAGCTAGTTGGGTAATAATCACTGAAGCGCCGAAATCAAAATCGCCGCCGGGGTTTTCGGGACAGTTCGCACCATTTTGCTGACAGGACGCGTTCCACACATCGCCCGCTATCGCCTGAAAGCGCCAGGCCAATTCTCCGCTGTCTATATCCAGGGCAATAATTGCATCGCTGGTATCGGTAGCGGGGTGGGAAAGGTTCTCGCCGGTACCGAAGTAAATCCGGTTGCGCTTTTTGTCCACTGCGGGAGTTGTCCACACCACCGCCCCGGAGGGGCCATACTGCTCCAGGCCATCGGCATTCAAGCCCTGCAGTGTTGCCTTCTCCGTCGCGTGCCATTCCCATAGCGGGTCGCCGCTATTCGCATCCAGCGCAATAACTCCGCCGTGAGAGTTACAGCAGACATAGGTGGGGCTACCCGACACTGCTACCTCATAGGATGATATCGGCACAAACAATTTGTCATCGTCAAAAGTGATAGTGCCGGTAACAACCGATTTTTCAAAGAACCGCGTCTGGCGCTGCCAGACAATCTTCAGGCTGGCCGGATCGACCGCGATAACCGTGGCCAGGGAATCGGCAAAAATAAGCAGTTGCCTGCCGTTATTCAAGCGGGCCAGGGTAAGTGACGACCGTACGCCGGTGAGAAAATCGGCTTCCCGGAGAATACAGCCGGTTTTTCGATCCAGGGCATACAATTTTTTTGCCTTGTCACCCACGTACAGAGTGTCGCCGACGATTACCGGTTGCGAGCGCATGTCAGTTACTTTGGGAAAGGCAAAGCTCCAGGCCAGCTCCAAAGAGCCAACATTGGCTCGATTGATACCCGCCATCTCACTGCTCACAAATCGGCGATTGTGATTACCCAGCCCCAGGCTGGTAACAAATTCTGTGTCACTGGAACCGTCCGCCACCCAACCGTCCAACTTTTTACAGCGCGCAGCCTCCAGCCAACTGTAACTTTGCGTATCGGTGCCCGCCAGATACAGCGCAATCAGGCTGCGCTGCTGTTTGTTGAGATGGGCGGCCATGGGTTGCATCTTGCCGAACTCCAAAGCGATCAAGACAGTCTCTTTGGAAAAACCCGCCAGTGCGACTCGGCTAGGGGCGTGCATCGCGGGGTTATCGTGACAACTGGCGCAGTGTTTATCGAATAAAACACCGCCAATTCGCTCCAGCGGCAACAGGTCCGCATGGCGTATGGCAAAGGCTTCCAGGGTTGCCATGGGATCTTTTATTAACTCTCGACCACCCAAACCAAACCATACGCCGGCAAGTAACAGGACAATCAGCAGAATAATTTTTTTCATGCCGCTACTTACTCCCCAAGCGCAAACGCGTATAGATAGTCACCGTAACCGCGCTGGAACATAAAATGACCACCCGCATTGATGACGACATACTGCCGCCCCTGATACACATAGGTCATTGGTGTCGCGGTAGCATCATTGGGCAACGTGTACTTCCACAGGGTTTCACCATTATCGACATCGAAAGCCCGTATCTGCCTATCCATGGTAGAGCCAATAAAAAACACCCCACCTGCGGTCGCTATGCCACCACCCAAATTTGGCGTGCCCCAGGTAATATGGAAAGGCGCCGTCACCGGCCCCATCTCGTGCACGGAACCCAGTGCAGTTTCCCACTTGATAGTTCCCTTATACAAATCGACCGCCACCAACTTCCCCCAGGGCGGTGCATTGCAGGGAATACCCAGTGGTGACAGCAGCGCACCTATCTCGATGTTGTAAGGCGTGCCCTGCATCGTAACTTGCATACGCTCCCCTTGTTCCGGGTGATCTGTTCGGGCTTGGGCGCTGTCACCGGGCGGTGTGGGAATTAGCTGGCCGGTAAACGCGGTATTATTAACGTTCACCAGTAACATGCCAGAGTCGGCCAGCAATGCGCCACCACCCCAGTTGGCGCCGCCCAGGCTGCCGGGAAACATCAGCGACAGTTTTTCGCTGGTGGGCGTAAACAGGCCCAGGTTATTCAAGTCGGCAATTTGATCTGCGCAGTGGCCTCTGTCCCAGGGGGTAAACCCCCAGGCATCGCCAGGCATCAGAAACGAATCGATCAGTGGCGGTGGGGCGACCGGCTTGGGCTGAGTGGCCGACACCTGTTCACCGGGTATTTGCGACGGGGGAACCGGCTGCTCAGTGATTTCCCACAGGGGCTCGCCGGTCAGCCGATTAAATACAAATACATAGCCCTGCTTAGTCACTTGAACCAAAGCGGGAATCGACTCACCGTCTTTAGTCCACTGGAACAGTATCGGTTGAGCCGGGGTATCGTAGTCCCACAAATCGTGACGCACGTGTTGGAAGTGCCAGCGCACCGCTCCCGTTTTTAACTCCAGGGCGACGATGCTGTTGGCATACAAATCATCCCCCGGCCGCTCCACACCATAATAATCCGGAGAGGCCGAACTGGTGGGTAGAAACAACAGGCCATTCTCCTCGTCTACCGAGATTGGCGCCCATACATTGGCCGCGCCACTTATCTGGTGACCCTGCAGCGGATCGAATTGCCAAACCAGTTCGCCGGTCAGGCCGTCGAAGGCGTTGACCGTACCCCGGGGAGTTGTGGCTCTGCTAAAATCGATAATGCCGGAACCCACCACCACCAAGCCACCGGCGACCGTCGGCGCGGAAGAACTGCTCACATCGCCGGGTACGTAGCCCTCGTCGCCATAAAGTTCCCGCGCCCCCCCCTTGCCAAAGGTCTCACAGGGCTGGCCATTGAGGGCATCAATCGCCCATATTTTGCGATCATGAGTGGCGAGGTAGAGTCGGTGGCGACACTGGGCATTTTTGTCTACCCGCAATTCCTCGGCATAGGCGAGGCCGCGGCAGCGAAAGGTTCGCGTGCCCCGCCGGTCAATCTCGGGGTCAAAATCCCAGCGTTGTTGGCCCGTTCCCGGGTCCAGCGCGATAACGCGACTGAAGGGCGTGCAATACACCAATGACTCGCCCGCAGATTCGGGCAGCAATATAGGGGTCGCCTGGGTGGAGGTGTTTTCCATAGCATCGCCCAAGGCGGCTACATCACCACTGCGATGTACCCAGGCGACTTCCAGATCCGATACATTACCCCTGTCAATTTGCTTGACCTGGGAGTAGTGACGCCCGCCTTGATCCCCGCCATAGTACAGCCATCCCTCATCAGTGGCAGATGCTCCCAGGCTGACAAAAGCCGCCAACAGCGGCCATACCCCAGGCCTGAGCATCACTCTTCCTGCGCAGCGGCAGGCAGTGGGGTAATGCGCAGCAGGGTCGGCACCCCACCTTCGGATTGCCAGGTGGGAAAGTGGGAGTTGGTGGTATAAACCGCTCCATCTTCCTCCGAAATTTCGATGTCCCGGGTAAAGAATCGCTGCCGCGGCATGGGATAGACCTTCCAGGTTTCACGGGCAATGTCAAACGCCAGAATCGTGTCCGACTGGTTACCGTTCACCCACACCACCCCCCGTTTCTTATCCACATTGAGCGCGTAGGGGATTTCGTTAACTACCGGCAATTCGAATGAGGTGAAGAGCTCAGTTTTCGGGTTGTACCTCACCAACAGAGAATCCTGAAAGGCGACAATCCAAATCATGCCGTCCGCATCAGCCCGCAGCCTGCGGGGGCCGTTGAAAGGAAAGTCGATCATGGTGATCTCGTCGGTTTCCGGGTCAATATGAGCAATGTCATTGGCGTACAAACGCGTCACCCAAATTCCACCGTCCGGTGCCACGTCAATACCGTAGGGCATGGGCAGGCCTGTGGAGTCATAGTCCGCCTCCGGCTGGGGGCGATTCTCGGGGGAGAAATAAAACATAAGCGGCAGCGTCTTCAACACCAACCACTCCTTGAACCCCCGGGCGGGCAAGTCGTAGAGCTTAAATTCCCCAAGCGTGCGATCAAACATGGCAACCTGCGACGATAGCGCCAGGGTGAACCACACCCTGTCCTGGGAATCCGTTCGAATCGTATGGGGGTAGTAGCCCCCAGGCATCTTGTGGGTAGTAAACTTTTTGGTTTTCGGATCAAACTCCAATAGGGCCTGCTGCAGGGAAGGCGTAATAAAAATATTGCCGTCCCTGGGCGAAATCGCGAATGAATGGACGCCCAGGTAATTGCCCATTTTGGGGAATGTCACAAATCGATTGCCCAGTATTCCCCCCAATTTCTCGTCATCGTCGTGGGGCACTTTATAAACCGTGTAGTTTCCCGTTTCGGGGTCAACTTCGTACAGGCGGTCGAACAGGTTATCGCCCACATAGACAAAACCATTGGGATGAATGATGAAATCGTGCATTTGTGAAAAACCATCGCCAATGACCCACTCTTTCATTTCTATCTCGGCAAGATGACCCTCCCAGCGGCGCGGCTCGGGCAAACCTTCGGGGTGCTCCCGCAACTCGCGGTATTCGCTTTGCAGCAACTCGGCAATTTTCTGATGATCTTTCCCCGGCAGCCGGGCACCGTAGCTGTTCATGCGCTCGAAAACATTGACCCACTGTTCTGTCGTGCGCTCATTACGCATAAAGGGTGACGCCTGCTGATGACAAAAAGCGCAGTTGAGTTCAAAATTTTTCTTAAGCTTCTCATCGCCGCCAAAACTCATCTGGGACAACCATACATTGGAGGGGTAGCTGGCTATGCGTTGCTCTTTCGTCATCGCGACCATGGTCAGTTGCACCAGCGGATCGACGCTTGATTCATTGGGGGTCTCCGGCGCCACACTCTGCTCTGCACCGGCATTGTCGATGCGCACAATCTGATCGACGTAGCCCTGAGCCCGGGCACGATATTGCACCGCCTCTGAATCTGAATCAAAACTGACCGCGCCCCGGGCATCTGTAAACCGCGTTAAGGCGGTATCTGCGGGGGTTTTCATACCGTTCGGTGCATAGCCATCATCACTTAGATCGGCAATCACCTTGCGGGTGAAGGTGCGTGTCACCATCACTTGCGCCAGGGGCTCACCCGCCTCATTTATGATATTGAATGTGGTGGCCTGGCCCGGCGTGGTAAAGGCGAGCATGGCCACCAAAACCGCAAGTAAATAAAAAAAGCGATGTATCATGTCGATTCTCCGTGACTATTTTCAATCAGCCATTATCGGGTGAGCGATGCTGTCACGCAGTGTCCCAGCAGGGCCACTGTCGTGACATTTTGAGCCATTATGCTAGGGAGCCGCTGAACAAGTCTATGGCATCTCTGGCTCTCAGGCTCCCTAGATACCCGCCTTCTCCCGCGCCGCCTGGTGTCGCAACTGCTGTTCCGCTGCAAGTCGATAGGCTAAATAGTACTTATATATGTTGGCGACATACTGCACGGTTTCCCGGCCAATATCCTGCGCGGCCATCAACTCCACATTGTCAAACCAGACATTGGGGTCATAGCCCATTTTCTCCGCCTTCGCGCGCAACTTGATCATGCGGGCCGGACCGGCATTATAAGCACCAAGTGCCAACAGCGTCTGGTCCAGGGGATCGATGTCCGCATCCGAAAAATAGCGTTGACGCAAGTATTGCAGGTATTTAATGCCCGCGTGTATATTGGGTTCTACCTCATCGATATTATCGATTCCCACCTTTGAATCCGCGGCGGTCGATGGCAACAACTGCATCACGCCCACCGCGCCGGCGCCGCTGCGAACACTCTGGTCCAGGCGGGATTCCTGAAAGCCCTGGGCCGCAGCGATTAGATAATCAACGCCGTACTGCTCGCCATAGGTCTTGAATATATGAACGAGCGTCTCGAACCGCTGATACTCATCTTTATCCAGGGCATTGGCCGCCCAATCAAAATCGCGAATATAGCGGTTGGTCAAAATATTGCCAATTAAAGTGCCCTGTCGATTCTCGCTGGCAAAATTGTTCAAGGCAGATGCAAGCCTAGGGCTGTCTTTTCTGAATGCCCAGGCAATGCGTGCGCCCGAACGAAATACGATATCGTCTCGCACCACCAGATTTTTGAACACGCCATCCCATAGCTGGGGTTTATAATGATCGACAATAGCCCAGGGCAGCAGCCCGGCATTAACCATTTCAATCAGGTCATCATCCTCCAGCAACTCCGATATGGGCTCTACTACAACAGGCGGTTTTCCCTCGCGGACGAAGCGCCGATTGAGTTCCTCCACGCTCTCCCGATAGCTGCTGGATAACCGCAGGTGGATAGTTTTACCGGAGAGCTCGTCGATAGATTTTAACGGGACGGCAGACGGCCCGGTTACCAGAATTTCGGAGACGGGCTTGCTAACTGGAACCGAAAAATCTATCAGCGCCTCCCGCTCTGGCGTGATCGACAGGCCGGCGGAAATAATGTCTCCCCGTCCCGCCAACAACGCCGGGATCAGTTGATCCCTGGCGACCGGAATTATGATCACGTGTACGCGCAAATGGCCCCGGTTGAGGTCGTCATTGAGCGCATTCTCGAAACGCTGAAACATCTCGTAGACCAGGCCTTTTTCCTGCGCCCCGTCGAGGTAGTACCGGCCCACGCCATAAACTGTAAGAACCCGCACCACGCGGCGCTTTTCCATTCCATCGAGGTCACCCGTCCAGGCTTTCCCCAGCACCTTCGGTTCACTCGATTCCTGTTCGCCTGTCGATTGGCCGGGTATCGAATCCTGCGGTGAACTCGCTGCGGGCTGAACATCAGCAGGCTGCGCTATCGACTCGCCCGGCTCTTCGGGGGCAGACTCGCCACATGCCGCAAGCGATACCAATAACAACAACAGGCCACACACTCTTATTAAAGCGTTCATAGACAATAAATTTCCGTTTTGAAGGAATCATTATTATATAGTTTGCACTTTCTCTGTAAACTTTTTCACAGTTCCGGGTTTGCGCTTTGACCTGGCGGATTTCCTGACGCAATATAGCGTTCTGCCTACGGGCACAACGTATGATCACCAATTGATCAATTTTCAGTTAACGAGCCAGAAGTGAACACCATGAACACTTTGTTCCAACATAAACCAGATACGTGCAGTCTACGCGGTACGATTTCCGCGCAGGTGGTGTATCTGTGGGGACACAAAGTGGTTTGACGATGGCATAGTTAGTAGATTTTAAATAAGGCCTCCGAGAATCCAGATCCCGGGGGCCTTTTTCGTTATAACAACTTAGTAGTTTTAACAGGATCGACCTCCGCACTCCGGACTCTCGACCAACTGGGACGAGTACCGTGAAAAGGTCACTACAAAACAATATAAAAACCATCTATATGATGGGCTTCTGCCATAGCTTCATGGTATTGATACCTGTGTTCGTGCCATTGTTGCAGGGCTACGGCCTGTCCATGAGCGAGGTACTGCAAACCCAGGCGCTATTTGCACTGACCATCGCTGTGTGTGAAGTTCCCTCCGGTTACATCGCCGATATCTGGGGGCGGCGCAATGCGGTCATCCTGGGGTCTATCCTCAACGGTTTTGGCTTTTTCTCGCTGTTGTGGGCCGACACCTTTGTCGACTTCCTGGTCTACGAATTCATCCTGGGAGTGGGTTTTAGCCTTATTTCCGGGGCGGATCTGGCGCTGCTCTATGATACCGAGCTGTACCTGGCATCCATCGGTGCGAAGGATCGAGCCGGCGCGGGAAAATCACTGAGCCGGCTCATTTCCATCGAGGCCGCCGCATCAGGCATCGCAGGTATTGTAGCCAGCATTCTGTTGATTTGGTCACTGGACTGGGTTGTGTGGGTGCAAGCAGTTACCGGATTTTTGCCCTTTGTCCTGGGATTGTTCCTGGTGGAACCCCCGCGCCCGGGTCGCACGGTAAATCACCGCGAAAGTGCCCGACGTATTGTAGGCCTGTTGTTATTTGACAAGCCGGTGGTGGCCTGGACAGCTTTTGCTATCAGTGTGTTTGGATTATTGGCGGTCTATGTTTTCTGGATCTATCAGAAGTACTGGGAACTACAGGGCATTCCAATAGGCCAGTTCGGTTACATTTGGGCGGGTTTTGCCCTGACGGTCAGCCTGGCTGCACGCTACTCCAGCGCGCTCGAAAAGAAGCTGGGCTACCGAAAACTGCTGGTGCTAATCGCAGCGCTCCCCCTGCTTGGCCTGCTTGGCATGGCGTTTGGGCAGGGTTGGCTGGGGCTGCTGTTCGGCCTCGCCATACAGGTTTCGCGAGGCATCAGTATGAGCCTGTTCTACGAGGCACTGAACCGAAGAGTACCCGGAGATTTTCGGGCAACGGTCAACTCGCTGGTAAGCCTGGGTGTGCGGGGCATCTTCATCGTAACTGGCCCAATGCTGGGTTACGCCCTGGATACCCAGGGGATGACCAACACCCTGCTGGGTCTTATCGTTATATTCACACCTCTGATGTGCCTGGTGCTGGTGCCCCTGATCAGCCGGATTCGCCAGGAACCCAAAGAGGAAATCATGGACGCTGTGGTCGCGAGTTAAACGCGCCACAGCGTCCACCTACCCCGACTGTCAAAAACTCGAAAATTCCTGTCAACCAATAGCCTCCTCACCCGTTATAGGGAGTAAGAGTCCAAAAAACTGAGGATATTGACATGAAAAAAACACTATTCACCGCCGCACTTGTTATCTCACTCAGTGTCGTCGCCGGACCCGCCCTGGCCAATGGTCAGCACGGGCAAAGACAGCACAATTCGCATCACGACAACGGCGCAACACAGCATCACTACTCCAAAAGTCATCATTACCGCGGCCATCATTACAACAGGCACTTCGACTCGGGGCATCGCTATTACACTCACTATGGTCAGCGCCGCCACTATGGCCACAATTATCATCAGGGGTACCACAACGACTACGTGAGCGACTACTTCAAAATTCTGGGGGGCACCATCGTGATCAATGAATTGTTATACCATGGACACAGTCATCGATAGCGCAGCGAATAATGGAGTAGTACTCTGGAACTTCAAGAGCTCGACAATTTTCTGGCATCGGTAGAGCGGAGGGCTTATCAAATGGCGATGGCCTCATTGCACAACCGGGCGGATGCCCTGGACAGCGTACAAGATGCAATGATCCAATTGGTGAGCCGCTATGCAAACAGGGATTCGGCGCAGTGGCGGCCGCTATTTTTTCGAATTTTGCAGAACAAGATTGTCGACCTGCATCGCAAGCGGAAAGTTCAATCGAGGTTTACCGGCTGGCTGGATTTCTTCAGCAGCACCGGGAACAAAGATCTGCGCCAGGATCCAATAGAAAACGCACCCGCGCCTGATAATGTCTCACCCCACCAACAGCACGAGCGTCACCGTGAATTGGAGATGGTGCAACGATCACTCGCCGCCCTGCCCGCCCGGCAGAGGCAGGCATTTATGCTACGCTGCTGGGACGGCATGAGTACAAGCGAAACCGCCCATACCATGCGATGCAGCGAGGGCAGTGTTAAAACTCACTATTCGCGAGCCATGCACAGCCTGCGAGCAGCGCTGGGAGGTGACAGTAATGACCAATTTTGAAAGTGAAATGCGGGACGTCCTGCGCGGCTCAGAGCGCGAACTGGATTCGAACACCCTGGGCGATCTTTCCCAAATACGTCATTCGGCCCTGGCCCACGCTAATAAACCTTATCGAAGAAAGCATTTCGCGCTGGCCACCGGTATGACCCTCGCATCACTGCTTGTGCTGGTGATAATGTTATCGCCCGACTTGACCAAACCCGAACTTCAGCCGCCGCCCCAGGAGCAATTCTTATCCAGTGAAGGACGGGACCTGTATGAAAATATGGATTTCTATCTCTGGCTGGCCGCCCAGGACGACAACTTACGAGGTTAGGACGTGTCTATGTACTCTTTGAAAATCCGCAAAACTCGCTGGGCCTGGTCGCTCGTAGCAGTGCTGTTTTGCTTTTCATCCCCATCCTGGGCAGACAAAAAAAGCCAGGCCCATCGAGCCCACGCCCAGAATGGAAACGCCGAACAGACGGAACAGTTAACGCAGCAGCAACGCAAAGAGTTGGAAAAGCGGCGCAAAGACTTTGACTCCCTGTCTCCCCAGGAGCAGGCCCGCGTGCGCGAAGCGCGGAAGAAATTTAATGAAATGTCGCCTGAAAAGCGCCGCGAACTCAAAGAGAAGTGGAACAATATGACGGCGGAAGAGCGGCGCCAGCAACAGAACAAAAAGCCCAGGTAAGCACAGCCGGGCTGACGCTTGACGGAGAGGTCATATCGCCTACCCTTAAAAGGAAAGCAAATGAATATTCCTCAAGGGGTTCTCCATGGAACAATTATCGGGACAGGACGCCATGTTCCTGCACGCCGAACTCGACGGTCTGCCGCAACATATCGGCGGGGTGAGTATTTACGACCAGTCCACGGCCCCGGGTGGCAAGGTCCGGTTCAAGCAAATACTGGCGATGCTGGACAGCCGCGTGCATCTATCACCCATCTTTCGGCGCAAACTGGCTCCCGTTCCCCTGGGGCTGGGGCGACCCTACTGGGTTGAGGATCCCGATTTCGATCTCGAATACCACGTGCGCCATATCGCACTGCCCAAACCCGGCGATTGGCGGCAACTGTGTATATTGGCTGCACGCATCCACTCCCAGCCGCTGCGCAGGGATAAGCCCCTGTGGGAAATGTATATTATCGAAGGGCTGAACAAGGTGGAGGATACGCCGGCCAACAGTTTTGCGCTGCTGCTTAAAGTACACCACTGTGCCATGGATGGGGCAACCGGCGCCCAGTTCATGAACATCGTGCACGACCTGACCCCGGAAACCACTGATCCGGGGCCGCCCCCACCGTGGATTGTCGAGCGTATGTCCACCACCAGGATGTTAGGCAGGGCCTATATAGACGCCTGGAAAAAGCCCGGCCAGGTGTACGACATGCTAAAACAGGCCGGGCCAGCCTTCATGCGCCTGCGCCGTGGCAGGAAGGAGCAAACGTTCCACAGCCTGGACGACAAACAAAAAACCCGGTTTCAGGGAAAAATATCCAGCCATAGAGTGGTGGAGGCACGAAAGTTCGATTTCGAGCTTATTCGGGCCATCAAGAACACCCTGCCTGGCGCAACCATTAACGATGTGATGCTTACCATCGTCGGCGGCGGCCTGCGCAAGTACCTGCAGAGTAAGAACGAGCTACCGGAGAAAACACTGGTAACGGGCTGTCCCATTGATGTGCGCTCCCCCGAGGAACGTGCCTCCGGCGGCAACATGGTGGGCTTCATGAATGTCGCCCTGCGCACAGAAATTGAAGATCCTGTGGAGCGCTTACAGGCCGTGCATGAAGAGGCCGTTTCATCCAAAGCCTACGCCCAGGCCATGGGTCCCCGCTTGATGGTGGATTTAACCGACGTGCTGCCCGGCAATGTTCTCTCTTTGGCCATACGTGTGTCTAGCGCAACCGGGCTGGCGGAAGCCAATGTGATTCACAACACCATTGTTACCAACGTACCGGGCGCGCCCATGCAGTTGTATATGTGTGGCGCCGAGTTGGTGGACTCTTTCAGTCTTGGGCCGCTGATACCCAATGTCGGACTATTCCACATTGTCTACAGTACAGTGCAGAATAAAAAAGGCACGATTACCCTGTCGTTTACCGCCTGCAGAGAGATGCTGCCGGATCCAGGTTTTTACGCCCAGTGCTTGCAGGAATCCTTCGATGAATTACGCGAGGGAACGCTGGGATAGCTCGGTCTGACAATGCCCCTGTCGACGGAAGATTAAATTAAATGCTCTATCAGCCGGTAGACATTCACCCGGGCTTTCAGTCGGCTCGCCAGTAAAAACATGCCACCCAGTTTGCGATGAAAGTACACCGCATCGGTGGGCGGTGCCTGCCAGAACTCCGGGAAGTTTTTCACCGATTCTGCCAGCTCCGACATCCGGCCGGGAATATTCGAGCGCGCAAAATCGTACGGCTCATCCATGCACAGAGGTTCAAGCGCAAGGGCGAATAACTCCAGAATCAGCCCCCGATAATCGGAGTTTTCTTCGCCCATCGAGTATCCAAGTTGCTGCGCCGCTGCCGCGATCCGGGTCTGGTCGCCCGCAACGGCGGCCGCCAAAAGTCTTTTGTAGTTACTGACAAAACTGGCCTTGAAGTGGCGGGTGGCACCAAAATCCAACAGCACTATCTCGCCGGATTTTTCCCGGTACTGGTAATTGGCAAAATTGGGATCCGTTTGCACCATTTTGAATTCGAATAATTCCCTGAACATCAACTCTATCAGGGCGGTCATCACCCGGTCGCGCTCACCCTGGGACACCTCGGCGATATCCTCGATGGGTAGGCCAGTAACATAAGTCATCACCAACACATTGCGCCGGGTAAGGTCGGGCAGCACTGCGGGCAGCACGAAGCGTTCATCCTCCTCCAGCACCGCGCCGAAAGCGGCCAAAAACTCCGCCTCCTTGAGATAATCGGCTTCGTCCTGGAGCTGAACCTTGGCATCTTCCAGCAGTGGTTGAATATCCAATTCACTGGGCAACAAACCCGATAGACGCAACACCATGGCGATGTTATCGACGTCGCTATTGATGCTCTCCGCCACTCCGGGGTACTGAATTTTGAGGACAATCTCACGCCCATCCGGAGAAATGGCGCGATGCACCTGACCAATCGAGGCCGCGGCGATGGGGGTAAAGTTAAATCCGTAGAAGATGGACTCCCACTCCTCGCCATAGGCCTCGGTCATCGCCGCCTGCAATTGCTCGATCGGCATGCCCCTGGCATCGGAGCGCAAACTGGCCAGGATATCAGTGAGTTCGCGAGGCAGCAGGTCGCCAGTATCCATCGACAACATCTGACCCACTTTCATGGCCGCACCGCGCATATCGGCCAGCTGATTGGTCACTCGCCTGGCGTTAGCGGGTGTTAGCAGTAACGATCGGGCTCTCGGCCGCTTGCCGGCGCGCAGCTGGCGACCGCCTTCAGCCAACATGCCGCCGGCCACACCGCCAGCCAGCTTCATCACTTTAGCAAATCGTCTGACGCGACCGGTGGGAACGGCTTTGGACTCAGGCTTATCTTTCGCCATTATCTCTCCTCCAACCACTGACCAATGTAGCTTTGGACGATATCGTGCGCGTTGAACTCCGCGTTAAGCACTGCGATAAACGTAAAGACACCGGTTAGCTTTCTCGCGATCATTGCGAAATCCCGCGAGGGGATGGTGAAATGCCGGGTGATGACGGAGTGGGCCGCTCGCTTACCCACACGGCGCAACAACTGTGACTTCCCCCAACAGTACTCGCCGTTTTCATTGAGGAACTCCCTGGGTAAATGCTCTGGAGCACGCAGAGGCTCAAGCAATTGCCGGCAAAACTCGCTGAAACTTTCCCTTGCTTCACTAGTGCTATCGGCGTGCAGGCAACCCAGGCCGAGCAGGCTCTCTATCAACAGGTCACGATCACCCACTTGCCCAGCGACAATCGTGTTGCCGAAATGCAGAAGAAAGTTTTCGTCACATTCCAATATTGAACCAAAGTCCAGCAGCACCAACTCGTCCACATCGCAGTCATCCGCGCGGGTGCGAATAATATAGTTGCCGAAGTTGGGGTCGCTCTGCAACATGCCCCATTGAAACAGTTCGCGAAAAAAAAGCTCCAACATGCTTTTTCCCAGGGCATTGCGCCTGGCCTGAGACAGGTCGGCCACTTCGGCCTGCGTGACGAGAAACCCGTCGATATATTCCATCGCCAACACCTTATCACTGCAGTACCGGTGAAACAGCTGGGGCACATGGTAGGTCGCATTCGCGGTGCCTGTTGCGCGCTCGTCCCGGCTCACAAGTTCTGCCATCCGCTCCGTCATCCGGGCCTCTCGCGGGTAGTCAATCTCATGATGCAGGTGCTCCCGCATGGATTCCAGCCACTCATCCAACTCGCGTCCGGCCTTAACCCAGCGGGCAACGAGCAACAGGCGAACAACGGTATCAAAATCGGTATCGATGACCCCGGCCAAACCCGGGTACTGAACTTTCAGGCAAATCTTCTCGCCACTGGATATCACCGTTGCCCTGTGCACCTGGGCAAGAGAAGCTGCCGCGATAGCTTTTTTTTCAATGCGAAGTTCACCAAAGCGATCTCCCAGGGACGTTTTCAGCAGCGGCTCTATGCTGCTCCAGGGCAGCGCCTCGGTCTGGGATTCCAATTCATGCAGGGCCTGGGTGAGAACCGGCGGCAAAAAATGTTCACCCAACAGAGCGAGCATCTGGCCAATCTTAACGTAGGTCCCCTTGAGGCGACCGAGTTCGGCCACGAACAGTCGGGCCTCCCGTTTTGCGAACTCTGAATGGCCACTATCTCGCCCGGGTTTCAGTTTTTGCCACGCACTATCGAGCGCAAAAGCGCCGCCCACTCGAATACCCGCGAGCGAAACACTGAGGCTGCGTGAGAAGCTGCCCCGCTTGATATCGAAAGGCTTACCAGCCATTGCGGCTACCCGAAAATTAACGAGATTGGAGCTTACAGTATTTCGGGCGGCACCTTAATGCCCAGGGACAATAACATTTGCGCCAGGGATTTCCCCTGTGAGTCGGCTCGCAATGACGCCGTGCCCCCACCACCCAGCGCCTCGGTCATATAAAAATTGTAGGCATTAAAGCCCGGCAATTCAAAGCGTTCTACATCGCCCTGAACCAGATGGGCAAAGTAATCGTCCACCACCTGCGCGGTGAGCTGACTGTGAATATAGGGCAGAAAGCGATCTTCCCTGGCGATCACGCCAATGTTGGCGTTATTGCCCTTGTCGCCACTGCGCGCATAGGCGAGCGTTTCGAGGGGAACTTCCACCCAGTCATCCCCGGCATCAAGGGCATCAACATCCCCGTGACATTTGGGTGTCGGATTGGATGCCGCCGTCTCGTAGGTCTTGCGGACCAACACCTGATCACCCAACTGCACAGTGACCGGCACGAAGCTCTTGTCGAGCAGGGCCGAGTGTATCTGGATCAAACCCGAGGGGCGTGGTCGACCGCCGCCCAGGCCATACATGCCCGGCGCGCCGGATGTACCCAGGTACATCATTTCGTTGGCCGCAAACTGCAGGGCGGCGGGATCGTTGTGGTGCAAACCGAATTTGGCTACCACCTCGCGCGTCCCCTGGGGCCCCGCATCGGCGTGGGGGCCGAAGCTATGCTCTGTGCCCAGGTATTCGAAATCAACGGCCCGAAAGTCCTCAATGCCATTTTCCTCAAAGTGCCTGCGCACCCGCTTCACCCACGCTTCATAACCAGTTTGCGCTTTCTCTTTGGCCTTGAGTCCGCCGTAAATAGCCATCCCTTTAATCTGGAAGCCGTCCCGCCAGGTTGCACACACTTTGTACTTATTGCCGGGCGCTCGGCCCACAGCGCCACATACCATTATCTGGTCTTTGCCAATTTCACTCAGCTGGACGTGACTAAAATCGCAGGCCACGTCGGGCAGCAGATAATTGGCGGGATCACCGATCTCATAAATAATTTGCTCCCCCACCGAGCCCACGGTGGCGAGCCCGCCACTGTCGGGGGTAATGGAAATGACAAAGCTGCCGTCGGCGGAGACTTCCGCAACCGGATAGGAGATAGTGGAAAAATCCGGCACCGTATGCCAATCCGTATAGTTTCCCCCGGTGCACTGGGCACCGCATTCGATGACATGGCCGCACAAAGAGCCCTGGGCGAGTTGGTTGTAATCTGTCTCCCCCCAGCCGAATTCATGCATCAACGGGCCCAGTGCTACGGCGCTGTCCACGATGCGCCCGGTGACCACAATGTCGGCGCCAGCATCCAGGGCATCGGCGATGGGCCTTGCCCCCAGGTAGGCATTCATGCTGCCCGGCACCTCGGGCAGGGCGGCGCCGGTTTGCATCTCGACCATCTCCTGCCGGGGAATATCACTGCGCTCCAGAAGATCGTCGCCGTATACCCCGGCCACTTTCAAATCCAGTCCGTTTTCTTCACACAGCGCTTGCAGTGCCGCGATACAACCCGGCACGTTCACTCCGCCGGCATTGGCGATCACCTTGATGCCCTTGTTAGCGCAATCAGCCAGCACATCCTTCATGGCCACCGTGACGAAGTCCACGGCAAAGCCGGCTTTGTCATTGCGTGATTTGGCCTTGGCCAGTATCGCCATGGTGATTTCAGCCAGGTAATCGAAAACCAGGTAATCAATATTTCCCCTGTCGACTAACTGCCGGGCAGACAGTTGGCTGTCACCATAGAACCCAGATGCACAGCCAATACGAACTTTCTTATCTGACATAACCTGTTACCTACTCCGGACAATTATCTTGGGATACAACGGTGACAAGTACTTGCCGCTCTTTTACCTGATCACCAACATTGGCACCTACACTCTCTACCACGCCATCTATCGCAGCCTTTAATTGGTGCTCCATCTTCATCGCCTCTAGCACAACCAGCGTCTGCCCCGCAGTGACCTCATCGCCCACCGTGGCTAGCACATCGATAATCGCCCCATCCATGGAGGCCTTGATCTGCCCGCTACCTGCAGCGCCGGTAACGCTGGCCGGCTCGTGGGTTACATCTTCAAAGCTGCAGTGCCCGCCGCTGCCATCCAGGTGAAGGCGGTTGCCGTGAAAAGCAAAAGAAACTCGCTCGCGCACACCGTTGCGCTGTAATACGCAAATAGACGACTCTGTGCTGAGCAACTCCAATTCCACCGTGGTGTCCCGGCAAGATACCGTGGTATGCGTGCCCCGTTGGTGCAGGCTTACCGCTATATCCTCGCCCTCGCAGCGCAGGCGGAAATCATGCTGCGCCCCGGTGGAATTGCGCCATCCATTGCCCGGTTCGGTTCCACGCGAATAGAACAACACTGCCGCCAGGGCCAGGATATCTGCATCCGGGCCACCGCCATCGAGGGTAATATCATCTCGCAGATGTTGTTCGATAAATGCAGTGGTTGCACCACCGTCAAGAAAGACCGGGTGGCGCAATATTTTTTGCAGGAACAGCTTATTATTATTCACCCCCAACAAGGTGGTATCTTCAACTGCCGATGCCAACTTGCGACACGCCTGTTCACGCGTCTCGCCCCAGGCGATTATCTTGGCCAGCATCGGGTCGTAGTAGGGCGAAACAGCCTGCCCCTCGCAGACCCCATGATCGACACGGATACCGTCCCGAACGGGCACCCGCCAGCGGGCGATTGTGCCGGTCTGTGGCATAAAATCTTTGCGTGGATCCTCGGCATAGAGACGGACCTCCACCGCGTGGCCGCTAAGTGAAATATCCTCCTGCCGCAGAGGCAGGGGTTCACCGGCAGCGACCGCCAACTGCCAGGCCACCAGGTCCTGGCCCGTGATCATCTCCGTCACCGGATGCTCCACTTGCAAGCGGGTGTTCATTTCCAGAAAATAAAAGCTCTTATCCGCATCAACCAGAAACTCGACCGTGCCCGCACCCCTGTAATCACAGGCTTTTGCGGCATTGACAGCGGCCTCGCCCATGCGCTGCCGCAGGTCCTCGTCGACAAAGGGCGACGGTGCTTCTTCCACCACTTTCTGATGCCGGCGCTGAATCGAACAATCGCGCTCGCCCAGATACACGACATTGCCATGGCTATCGGCGAACACCTGAATTTCGATATGGCGCGGCTCGATCAGCGCGCGCTCCAGGATGAGCTCGCCACTGCCGAAGGCATTGTGGGCCTCCGAACGGGCCATTTTTATTTGCTCTGCCAACTCACTTTCGCGCAACACCAAACGCAAGCCGCGACCGCCACCCCCGGCGGACGCCTTGACCATCAATGGAAATCCAATCGCTGCGGCGTTTGCCAGCAGGGCCTCATCAGATTGGTCGTCTCCCTGATAGCCTGGGATACAGGGCACACCCGCCGCCAACATGGCGATCTTCGAGAGCCGCTTACTGCCCATTAATTCGACGGCGGCTGCGGGAGGACCGATAAAAACAATGCCCTGCTGCGCGCATTGCGCCGAGAACTCTGCATTCTCTGACAGAAAACCATAACCGGGGTGAATGGCGTCCGCCCCGGTGAGTTTTGCCGCGGCCAGAATGGGCTCTGCCAACAAATAGGACTCTGCCACGGGCGCCGGGCCAATACAGACGCCCTGATCCGCCTCGCGCACATGCAGTGCATCGGCATCGGCCTCGCTAAAAACCGCCACTGTTCTATACCCTAACTGCCGGGCGGTGCGTATCACCCGAACCGCGATTTCACCGCGATTGGCTATCAGTACTTTGCTAAATGCTGTCATGACTTGGTCCGTTTAATGGGCTCTGGGTGACTCGCGAGTATCGCGAGGGTTACCCCACACTATCCAGAAGCAGGCTGGCCAGGCGTTTGCGATGGTGCTGCGCATCGCCGAATTGCTGCTGGCTCCACTGGGCGCGGCGAATGTAGAGTTGGGCGTCGCATTCGTAGGTAAAACCCATGCCACCGTGAAACTGGACGGCCCTGTCACCGGCAAAGATGAGGGTATCCGAGGCCTGAACCTTGGCCATGCGGCAGGCACTCTCGGCATCTGCACTGAGGGCCTCGTCGGTGACCAGAGTCGCCGCGTGGTACACAAAAGAGCGGCAGGAGTCTACCGAGGTGAGTATTTCCACGGTGGGATGCTTGAGCGCCTGATAGGAGCCAATCAATTTGCCGAATTGCTTGCGGGTTTTCAGATACTCGACCACGGTATCCAGACATGCCGCCGCCGCGCCCGTCGCTTCAGCGGCAACCAGCAACGCCCCTATCAACCGCACATCGCGCAGCGCAGTTGACACTGCGGCGCCGGTCATCAAATCACCGGGGGCGACAGTTACCCCGGAGAAATCGATGGTTGCGGCACGCTTGGTTTCATCGATGAGGGTATTTTCACGGATAGCCGATGCACTGAGTTGGTCCTTGCGCACTACCGCCAGCGCAGGTCCACTCTGGTGCAGCACCGAAAGAACAAACAATTGGGCGGCGCCGGCGTCCGCAACATATTTCTTTACTCCGGCGATCACGCCAGAGTCGTCCACCACGCAACGTACCTGATCATCGCCCCAGTCTTCATTTTCCAGCAGCGCCAGGGTGGCCGGCTTGCCTTCGGCTATTTCCGGCAATAGACGCTCGATCTGCTCGGTATTGCCCGCGCGCAATATTAATTGGGCCGCCAGGGTCGTGCTGATAAACGGCGTGCCCAGCAGTGACCGCCCCATAGATTCGACCACGGGCACAACCCCGGCCACACCCAGTTGTGATCCCCCGCAGGCCTCTGGCAGTGATATTCCGGTCCAGCCCAGGGCGACCATTTCTTGCCAGGTATTCTCATCGTAACCCAGGGTCGAATCCAGTTGCGCACGCACCGCGGCGATGGGTGATTTATCCCGACAAAATTCCCTGGCCGTATCGAGAATCATGCCCTGCTCTTCACTAAAATTGAGGTCCGTATTACCAATAACTGACATTTTCCTACCCCTTACTTCGGAAGACCGAGAATATGTTCCGCCACAATATTGGCTTGCACCTGACTTGTGCCGCCCCCTATGGTGGCCGAAAAACTATTAAAATAGGCGCGCTGCCAGAATCCCCGCTGCCGCGCCTGATCATCACCCACATACAGACTGCCCGCAGCGCCCTGTGCATTGATGGCAAACTGACGCATTCGACGGCAGTACTCAGTCCAGCGCAGCTTTTGGGAAAGCGGTAGTGAAAAGGGATAATCGCTGGTCAAGGCGCCGATTGACGCGCGACGCTCTCCCAGTGAGATCGCCTTTTCCTCCATGATCAATTTCACCATCTGATCGCGAATAGCAGGGTCTTTTAACACCGGCTCGCCGTCGCGTGTCACGTCGCTCAACTCATTGATCATGTCGTCGATTACAATTCTGACAAAAGCCATGCCGCCGGCTGAGCCCGCCTCGGCACCGCGTTCGTATTGCAAAGTTTGCATGGCGATCTTCCAACCCTGCCCCTCCTCGCCCATGATGCAATCCGCCGGAATGCGCGCGTCGGTAAAAAAGGTCTCGGTGAAGCCATATTCGCCAGTCAGCTTTTGAATGGGCCGGGGATCTATTCCCGGGATTTTCATCGGCGACAGGAAAAATGACAGGCCGTCATATTTGCGCTCGGTATTGGGATTGGTACGGGCAAGCAGGATCATGTACTTGGCGTAGTTGCCCATGGTGGTCCAGATTTTAGTGCCATTAACAACATACTCGTCGCCGTCTCGCACGGCACGAATTTGGGCATTGCCCAAATCTGAACCATTGTCCGGTTCGGAGAAGCCCTGGCACCATATATCCTCCCCACTCAAAATACCCTTCAGGTACTTCGCTTTCTCTTGCTCAGTTCCAATGTCATTAATCAGCGGCCCCGCCCAACCCAGACCAATAATATTGAAGGCAATCGGTACCAGATGCCGACGCATCTCAGAGTCGGCAATGGTCTGAAACAGGGGATCCACACCCCCACCGCCGTATTCCTTCGGCCAGGCCATTCCCAGGTAACCGGCAGACCACATTTTGTATTGCCATTCCCGTAGAAAATCCAACTGTGCCTCAGACCCCACCTCCATGAAGGATTGGGGCAGCAGAAACCCCGGGTCGGCCGGGTTGTTGTCCTTCATCCACGCCGATACTTCAGCCCGAAATTCACTTTTTTCCTGTTCGGTTGTGCTCACTTATTGAATCCTCCAAACTAACTGTCAAGCATCACTCTTAAACCCAGCGACCTATCTTTAGAATCGTGCCACACCCCAACTATTGGGCTGTACTTCCCGCGTGTCGCTCTCCCTGCACACGCTCAGAACATAGGCGATTACTTTGCGTGTATCGCGCGGGTCGATAATGCCGTCATCCCAGACGCGGGCGGTATTCACCAGGGCGCGAGACTTGGCCTCCATGGTATCCACTACGCCCTGCTCCATAGCATCGAGCGCCGCAGTATCAACTTCCCCGGCTCTGGACATCTTCGCCTCCATCACCGTGCGCATCACAGATCCAGCCTGGGCGGGCCCCATCACCGACACCACACTGCGCGGCCAGGCAAACATAAACCGCGGACCCATACCGCGACCACACATGGCATAATTACCCGCACCGTATGAACCCCCAACAACCACACTGATCTTGGTGATCCGGCTGTTGGTGACCGCTTGAATCAGCTTGGCACCGTGTTTGAGAATTCCGGCACGCTCCGCCGCGGTACCCACAATAAAACCGGTGGTATTGTGCAGAAACACGATGGGTGTATCGGACTGCTCGCATAACTGGATAAACTGCCCAGCCTTCGATGCCCCGTTGGCGGTGATGGGCGCATTGTTGCCAATCACCCCCAGCGTAAACCCGTGAATCTCGATGTGCCCGCAAATCGTGCCGCTATCAAAGCCCGCTTTAAATTCCAGGAAGTCCGAGCCATCTGCTATTCGCGCTAAAATCTCCCTGACGTCATAGGGTGTTTTCGGGTCTTCCGGCACCACGCCCAACAGTTCATCGGCGCTGTATAAAGGCTCGGCATAGTCGAGCGCAATTTCACTTGCCTGTTTATCGTTCCAGCCCAATTTGCGGGTTATCTCTCTGGCGATGCGAATACCGTCTGCGTCGTTCTCGGCCAGGTAATCCGCCACACCGGAAATTTCAGTATGCATTTCAGCACCGCCAATTTCCTCGTCCGTCGCAATCTCCCCGGTCGCCGCCTTTAACAGGGGCGGCCCTGCCAGATAGACTGTAGATTGATTGCGCACCATCACCACATAGTCGGACAGACCGGGCTGATACGCCCCGCCTGCAGTCGCGCTGCCGTGCACCACGGTGATCTGCGGAATGCCGGCGGCGGATAAAATAGCCTGATTGGCAAACCCCCTGCCGGAGGGGCCGAACACGTCCCCGACGGTGAGTAAATTTCCACCGCCACTTTGGGCCAGGGTCACCATGGGCAATTTTTCTCGCAGGCAGATATCCTGCATGCGCGTACGCTTCCCCCCACCGGTGGTGGAAATACTGCCACCCTTGGTGAGGTAGTCGTCAACCATGACCAAACAGCGCACGCCGGACACGTAGCCAATACCGGAAATCACCGAGCCGCCAGCGGATGAACCATCGGTGTCCCCATCTTGCAGATACCCACACAGGGTAGACAGTTCGAGAAAAGGCTTCCCCGGATCCAGCAATTGACCCAGCCGCTCCCTGGGTGGCATATATCCCTTAGCCTGATAACGGGCAGCCTTGCCCAGGGCAGTATCGATGACCTTGGCTTCGATTGCGCGAAACTCATCAACCGCCGCCTGCATTATCTCGGCATTGCGACGGGTTGAGTCCGACTGGGGATCAATTTCCGACTGGAGAATGGCCATAGTATTTCCCTCATCTAACCCAGTTGTAGTGGCTCGCCAAAGCTATTGGCCCGCTGGAACGCCGGCCTTTCCATCATTCGAGCCAGGTAGTCTCTGGTCTGCGGCTGGTAGCGCTCATCGAACTTCAGTGCCTTGCCCAAAAACAGTGCATAGGCCACTGCGATGTCGGCGATGGTGAAGCGCCCGTCGCACAGGTATTCATGATTTTCCAGGTGGGCGTCCAGGCGGCGCAGGCGCGCGATATACCACTTGCTGTAGTCATCGGCCACCGCCTGTTTTTCCGGCGTGGGCTCAAGGTAGTAATAGCGCATTGCGATGGTCTGGGGGAACGTCAGCGTTGCTTCGCTGTGGTGCAACCAGTTCAAGTACGCGCCGTACTCGGGATGATCACTGCGCAGACCAAAGTCAAACTGCTGGTAGCGATCCACCAGATACTGGCAAATGCCGGCCGACTCAGTCATTTCGGTATCGCCATCGGTAAAAAAAGGCACCGTGCCCAGACTGTTTACATCCAGGTAGCTGCGCTCGAAAAAGCGCGGAGGAAAAGGCAGCACCTCCAACTCGTAGTCCAGCCCCATTTCCTCCAACGCCCACAACGGCCGCAGTGACCGCGCCCCATTACAATGCCACAGTTTCATGTCTACTCCTCCGCTACAATCCGTATTGTCTGGACGCGAGGTCACGCATAATCTCTTCCGAACCCCCGCCAATCGCATTCACTCGAACTTCCCGATAGATTCGCTCTACCCGATTCCCACGCATATAGCCGATACCACCCAGGATTTGCATCGCCTCCCGGGCGCAATACTCCATGGTTTCACTCGCCTGCACTTTGAGCAGCGCGATGTCGCCAGGACTGGGATTGCCGGCTTCAATCGATTCATAACACACCCGTATATACGCTTGAGTAGCGTTAATCTTTTGCTTCATTTGGGCTATTTTATGGCGGATGACCTGATGATCGGCCAGGCGCTTGCCGAAGGTCTTGCGCTGCTGAGCCCAGGCAACGGCTTCCTCCAGGCACACCCGGGACAACGCCTCCATGCCCGCCGCCATGGCCATGCGCTCGCCATTGAAATTATTCATGATGACCCGGAAGCCCTGATTTTCCACACCGATCAAATTTCCTACTGGAACACGGACATTATCGAAGTACAAAGTAGCCGTGTCCGAGGCCCACCAACCCTGCTTCTTGTCCAGTTCGGTACGAGAGAATCCCTCGGCATCGGTGGGGATAAGTAGCATTGAGACCCCCCCGGCGCCCTCTCCCCCGGTGCGTACCGCCGTCGACACCCAGTTCGCCCGCATGCCGCCGGTGATAAACGTTTTGGAACCGTTAACGATATAGTGGTCGCCATCGCGCACCGCCGTGGTGGACAAATTTGCGACATCGGAGCCGCCGCCAGGCTCGGTAATGCCCAGGCAAATCCATTTTTCTCCGCGCAATACCGGCGGTGCCACCATTTCTTTCACTTCCTCGCTGGCAAAATTGACCACCGGCGGCAGGCCTATCCCGTGCACCATCAGGCTGGCGGACATACCGCCAACGCCGACGCGGGCCATTTCCTCATTGGCAATCCAGCTATACCAGCAATCAATGCCCTCCGAAGTGCCGCCGTATTGCTCCGGATAGCCCAGTCCCAGCAAACCCACCGCCGCTGCCTTGGTCCAAAGTTCATCGGGGATATGGCCGGCTTCATCCCAGTCCTCAGCGTAGGGCATCACCTCGGTATCAAAAAATTTGCGCAGTTGGGCCCGCCACTCATGGTGTGCGGAGGTCATGTTGGGATTATTCAGGCGAGCACTATCAAAATCCAGTGACATGGTATGAGTCTCGTGCATTGAATGAAGGTTGGACGGTGAATACTAGTAGAGTCGCCCGGCGAGCGCATGGGATGCGGTGCCAATAAGGTGGGCAAAGGTGACAGCTAAACCGGCCAATAAAACGGCGCCGTCCTAGTGCAGCGCTAATTCAATCAGCTTCACCGATGCCGGTACCCTGGACTGGATGTCTCGCAATTCCAGCCGCAACTTTTCCCGATAGCCCTGCGATTGCGGCCCTTCCAGGGCAGCCAGGGCCTCTACCCGCAGCAGCCATTCATTCGGATAAGCACTCAGGTCGAGGCTAAACTTCTCCAAAGCCACTTCATCACAGCAGCCACGCAAACCGTCCACTGCGGCGTACAGGGTCATTAGCGGTTGATCGACCTCCTCAGCTGTTGTTGTCACAGTGGAGCTGGCGCTGTGGAGCTGTAATTGCCCAGGATCGGCAGCGCCGCCGAATACAGATTCGATACGCGCCCCCACAGCCATGTCATAGCAGCCCCAGGATGGATCGAACAATACACGGCCAACGCGGTCGGTCACCGTGCACTCATCGAATGTTAAAATAAGGTTGCGATGCTCTCGCCGGTGAATCCCGCGCAAGTGACCACACACGGTGATCCCCGAAAGAAATTCGAGTCGGGCCGACTGGCCAATGACAATATTGTGGGCTTTGAGTTCATCGATGGTGTAATCGGACAGGCAACGGCTGAAGTCTTTCAGCAGTCCGATGGGAGATCCAAAGCCCTCGGCATGGGCCGCCGTGCCGTGGCCATAGATCTGTTCTCCGCGCCACGCCAACTGGCTGGGACCCCGGGTACGCAGGTAGATGGCATTGCCAACTGTGTCGCACAGCACCTCATCAACAATTCCACTCACTTGCATACCGGAATCGTATTGTGCCGTACACACTGTCGCCGCTTGCACCGCCTTGCGCAGGGACTGGGCTCCGCCCACGGTAAAACACATGGTGGCGGCGAGCTCTTCGAGTACCTGGGACAGGTGACGGCAACTTTTTGTGACAAAGAGGCGGGGCTGTTCACTGGTGATATCGTAGGGGCAGCTCACCACGTCAACGCTCAGCGGTATTTTCTCAACCCGTTCATCGTCCAGACAATGTCGGCTCTCCCCCAGGGAAGACAACAGGCCGGCACCAAATATTTTGTAATCATGCAACTCCCCCACCAGCCCATATTCCACTGTCCACCAGTGCAGCCGGGACAGCAAGCTCGCTTCGGATAGGTCGACATTGGCTTCGTTGGCCCGATGCAAGGCCTCCTCCGCCGCGCGAATATCCTGGGCGTTGCTGGCGGCGCACTCCTTTACCACCGAGACATGCCGAATAGCGTTATACACCGCTTGATCCTGCGCGTTGGAGATCGCTTTCATCCCAACCTCTCCAAAGCGCTGCAAAAATTCAGCATAATCTACGTCAACCAGAAAGGGCGCGTGGCCGGCGGACTCGTGGACTATGTCCGGTGCCGGGGTATAGAAAATGTTATCGATGCTGCGCATATCCAGTGCGATCACCAGAATTTTCAAGGCCTGAAACTCCATGAATATCGCCGGCGGAATAAAGCCATCGACCACCACTGCCCGCCAGCCCAAGTGGGCCAGACAGCGATTCATTTCATCGATGGAAGGGACGTGATTCAGCGAAATGCCCGTTCTGGCCAAGCCCTCCAGATACACCGGATGGGCGCAGGCTGCCAAATGCCGGCTCAAGTGCTTGAGTATAAAACGCCAAACCGCGTGATCTCGCGGCGTGTAGCGGTCATAGCTCTGTACTCGAACAAAGGGCTGGAGGTGTGGTGGCAAACTGTCAATTATCTTTTGCTGACTCAATTCAGGCCTCCCCAACTACGGGTAATGGCTCGCCCAATTCACTGCCGCTCTGTGCCAGTCGCCGTTCCAATTTCCCTATAATGCGGAACAGGGCTTGCTGCTCGCCCACCGACAATGGTTCCAGCAAGGCGCACTCCCAGGCCAGGGCCTGGGGCACAATTCGCTTGTATAAACGTTTTCCCGCCGCACTTAAACTGAGGATTGCAGCCCGACTATCGACATCACAGCTGCGTCGGTGGAGCAGTTTCTTTGCCATCAATATGGCCACCGCCCGGGACACACGAACCTTATCCATATTAGTGAGCTGGCCAATCCTCTTGGCTTGCAGCTCGCCCTCCTGGGCAAGGGTTACCAAAATGCGCCACTGCGCCACGCTGATACCAAACTGATCCACGTATATTTTGGACAGGGATACGCTTATTTTCTCAGCGAGGTTATTGCAGCGATAGGGCAAAAACTGTTGTAGGTTTAGCACTTCATTCATGGTAATTCCACTACACTATATTGACTGGATGGCGGTGCACTTTGACGTATTCGTAGTTTCATTTTTAACATAGTTAGTTGCGATGGTAACTATATAGCATTATTCTGCGAACTGAAATACAGGTCGAGAATGACTCATGCCCCGGAGGCTCTATGAAGCTCTACACTTACTTTCGCTCCTCTGCATCCTACCGGGTTCGCATAGCGATGAATCTCAAGGGTATCCAATACCACAGTGAGGGCGTGAGCCTGCTGGACGCAAGTCACAAGAGCGCGACATACCTTCAAACCAACCCCCAGGGCCTGTTGCCGGCCCTTGAGCTGGGCGATGGTAGCGTCATCGCCCAATCCACTGCAATTCTTGAATACCTGGAGGAGACCCATCCGGATCCCGCGTTGTTACCGGCCGATCCCCTGCAAAGGAGCCGGGTACGCAGCCTGGCAAACCACATCGCCTGTGATATCCACCCGCTCAACAACCTGCGCGTTCTTCACTATCTGCGCGATGAAATGAACGCCGATCAGCCCCAGTTGGATCAATGGTATGCCCAGTGGGTACAGCGCGGCTTCGCTGCAATCGAAACAGTGTTACAGGAAGGCAATGGCCATGTTTGCTTTGGCGAGCGTCCCGGGTTGGCCGACTGCTACCTCATTCCCCAGGTATACAACGCCCTGCGCTTTAAGGTCGACCTTGGACAATACTCGGCGATCCAGGGCGTCTACGATCACTGCAATACCCTGCAGGCATTTCAAATGGCCCACCCGGACCGGCAAGCCGATAAACCCGGCGAGTAACAATGCCAGCCATCACGAACGTGGGCCAGCCGATCCACTGCGGGGCCTAGCCCATACCTCCCCAGGCCCGGGGCATGGTCATATTGAGGCGCGCCAGGCCGCCGTTAACTCCCAGAATATCCCCGGTCACATAACTCGCCGCGGGCGAGCACAAATATAGCGCGCCCATCGCCACATCTTCCACCTCACCCAAACGCGCCATCGGTGTCAGCTCGACCATGGCCTGTTCAATTTCCTCGGTGAGCACGGTATTGAGTGCATCGGTTTTGGTGGACCCCACGGCGATAGCGTTCACCCGGACTTTCGGTGCGAATTCCTGGGCCAGTTCCCTGGTCAGAAATGACAGGGCGCCCTTGGCGGTGCCATAGGCGGCAAAACAGGGCGCCGGGTAGTGCCCGGCAACGGAGGAAATATTTAAAATTGCGCCTGTACCCGCAGATTCCACCATCAGCGGTGCGCAAATGCGCGACAGTTCATACGCTGTGCTGACGTTGAAGCGAAATGCCGCCTCAAACGCCTTGGCCGAAGTGTGGGCCACCGGCCCCGGTGGCGCGCCACCGGCATTGTTAACCACGATATCAATGCGGCCGAACTCAGCCATTGTCTTGTCCGCGAGATCTTGCAGCTGCTCGAACTCCAGCACATCGGTGGGCACCACAAGGGCGCGTTGTCCCAAATCACTCACCTGGCTCGCCACCGCTTCCAGGTCAGTGGCCGTACGGGCAGCCAATACAACGGTGGCCCCGGCATCGGCAAATACACGGGCTATCTCGGCGCCTATGCCTTTGCCCGCGCCGGTAATCACCGCCACTTTGTCCCGCAGGCTGAATCGTTCAAGTACTGACATGGCAATCTCCCATTATTGGTAGGCTCTACGTAAGAAGGTTATTAAATACTGGGGAGCCTCTGAACAAGTCTATGGCATCTCTGGTTCTCAGGCCATGCAGAGATGCCATAGACTTGTTCAGAGGCTCCCTAATTGATGCGGTAATCCAGCGGCGGCTGGCGGTCACCCAGCAGCGCCTTATAAACAAACTCGTCGCCTCGACGCTCCTCCATTTCCACTTTTGCCGCCGCCACCAGTTCGGGGTTTTGAAATAATTCCAGCATGGTGAGCGCCAGGGTTTTTGCCGCCACCATCATGCCTTTACCGCCAATTGACATACCGCCGGCGGCGATGGCCTGCCAGCTATGGGCCGAGGTTCCCGGCACCCAGGTTGCGGTGTTCAAGCCCGTGGTGGGAACCAGCCAACTCACATCGCCCACATCGGTAGACCCCATACCGCTACTCATTTTCAGTGACTGGACTTCCCTCTCCCGCCCCGTTTTATCCTCCCGCAAATTTAAGGTGGCGGTTATCATCGCTGCGAATTCACGCTCCACCTCGTTGTATTGCACGCCCCCTACACGAGCCAAATTAGCGTGCATAACCTCCGCGAGCACTTCGTTGGGCAGCAGGCTGTGGTTGCCGTGAATAACTTCCGACTCAACTGTGGTACCCGTTCCCCGGGCCGCACCTGAGGCGGCGTCCATGACGCGAGCCCAGATACCCGACAAAACTTCCGCATTGGGATGGCGAACGTAGTAATACACTTCGGCAAAATCCGGGACAACGTTGGGGGCTGCGCCGCCACTGGTAATCACATAGTGAATGCGGGTTTCCTGCGGCACGTGTTCGCGCAGCAGATTGGTCATGTAGTTCATTGCCTCAACCCCATCCAGGGCCGAGCGCCCACGCTCCGGCGCGGCGGCGGCGTGAGAGGATTGTCCGTGAAAGCGAAATTTGGCTGATCGGTTTGCCAGACTGGTGGAAGGGTTGGCATCATTGTGGTCATTGGGGTGCCAGTGTAAAACCACGTCTACATCATCAAATAACCCCGCCCGCACCATATACACCTTGCCCGATCCGCCCTCCTCCGCCGGGGTGCCGTAGAGACGTAAAGTACCCACCGTGCCGCTGGTCTGCATCCATTGCTTAACAGCAACTGCCGCGGCGGTGGAACCGGCACCGAATAGATGGTGGCCGCAGGCGTGACCCGAATTCTTGCCATCGACAATATCACGGAAGGGTTGGGCAGATTGCGAGATACCGGGCAGGGCATCAAATTCAGCCAATACCGCGATCACGGGCTGGCCATGGCCATAGCTGGCGACAAAAGCCGTGGGAATACCGGCGACGCCGCGCTCAATCTCAAACCCTTCATCGGCCAACGCCGACTGCAACAGGTCGGAACTCTCGGACTCCAGATAGCCCAGTTCCGCCCGGTCCCAAATAGCACCGGCCAGATCGACATATTTACCGCCGTGGCCATCGAGATACTCAATAACCGGGTCGCCGTCGACCGCAAGACCCTGCACACTCACCAGCAGAGCGACTAACAAGATGAATACTCTTTCCATGGACCCACTCCAAGACTGTGGCAAAAAAAGAGATTACCTTACCATCTCGGGTACGATAGCGTCTGTGCGGAGTAACTAGGGAGCCTCTGAACAAGTCTATGGCATCTCTGGCTCTCAGGCGATTTCAGGCTCAAGGCATCATTTTGAAGGCATGCTGGTTGCACGTCGAGAAAGGATAACGCGGAACCTGAAATCGCCTGAGAGCCCCGGAGGGCGCAGCCTGAAGCATGCATTTGCCGCGTCGCCTAAGAGCGCCTACTGTTGGTGCAGCTTTTGTTAAGGACTAAGGCCATTAACGGCAA
>Ga0114950_10000068_pt1 | contig 52435 bp, 49 predicted proteins | sample N075metaG_FD_83503 | JGI IMG/M metagenome (GOLD analysis project Ga0114950, IMG submission 83503) | Deep subsurface microbial communities from Kermadec Trench to uncover new lineages of life (NeLLi) - N075 metaG | ecosystem: Environmental > Aquatic > Marine > Ocean trench > Sediment | place...
CAGCGGGCGGCCGCGGCGACGCGGCGGTCATCCTTTCCCAGCCAGCGCATCCGCTATGCTCGCGAGTTCCGCAAGGAGGGCCAGCGGCGCATCGTCCTGGCTTTGGATCGACCGATTCCTTACTGGGAAGCCGTAAGTATGCCGCGGACCATCGACTACGGCTTGACAATCGTCGTGCTCGATCTCGACGAGGAAGACAAGGGGGAAGGACGCATGGCAATCGGCGTCAAGCTCAAGCTGGACATGGACAATAAGCAGCTCGAGATCGAGAACTTTTCCTCGGAGCCGGTTCGATTGACGAACGTCCGTAAGACGTCGTGACCAATAGCGGGCCGCGCTGAACGACTCGAAGCGGAGGAGGGCCGCAGTCAACGGCCCGCCTCTGCTCTCATCACTTTCTACCCGGGGCAACCGTCGCCTCCACCCACGTCAGCGAGCAGCGACTGTCGCAACCGTGTAGATCGCGTCACTAGTCGTGACTGCGTTGTCCGCACGCTACTGACTACATGGTGTCAACATCACCAAAGACGACATCGAGGTCGGGATGGCTGCCGTCGACGAGGAAATCTGGCCGCAATCCTCGACTATGCTCGTACCACTCGATTTGTCTCTCCGGCGCACCGAACTCTCCGAGCTTGGTGTCGAGGGTCGAGTCGCCCGCCGGGACGCGCTGGGGAGGTCCACTGATACATCAACGAGAAGTTCGGAACGAACGGACCCGCAGCCCTAGGGGCGTCCCCTCGCTCACGGGTATCCGTCTCTCTCCGGGGGACCGCAATTGCGACGACATCGGCTCTTCGCCCCTCTAGTCCTTCTCGCAGTCTCCTCGTGTGCGGGCCGGGCCCCGGCTATCCACGCGCCGGTTCCGCCTGCCAGCGCCCCGCAGTTCACTTTGTTCCTCATTGGGGATGCCGGGGAGCCCGAGCGTGAGCGTGAGCCCGTCCTCGAGGCACTGACGGCGGAGATTCGAGAAGGGCCAGCTCCGTCGGCGGTGGTATTTCTCGGTGACAACATATACCCGAAAGGAATGCCCCACGCGGAGGCCGACAACCGCACCGAGATGGATCGTCGTCTCAAAGATCAAATGGACGTAGTCCTTGCCACCAACGCAAAGGGAATTTTCGTTCCCGGGAACCACGATTGGGCGAAACAAAGAGCCGGGGGGTGGAGCGCGGTGAAGCGGCAGGAGCGCTTCATCCGCGAGCACGGGAACGACGGTCAGGTAGAGCTTCTGCCGCGCGGTGGATGCCCCGGTCCGGAAGTCGTGGACCTCGGTCAGCGGCTACGGCTCATCACCCTAGACACCCAGTGGTGGCTCCATTCCGCCGAGAAGCCCGGTGAGGAGGAGTGCGATCCGGGGACCGAAGAGGAGATTCTTGCATCGCTTGGGCGGGCGCTTGCGGAGGCCGGCGATCGTTACGCCATCGTCGTAGCTCACCATCCCCTCCTTTCGAGTGGCAGCCACGGCGGTCATTTCACTTGGCGTGACCACCTGTTTCCTCTCACTGCGATGAAAGGTTTCCTCTGGGTGCCGTTACCGGTCATCGGATCCCTATACCCTGTTGCACGGATGCTCGGTATCAGCAACCAGGACCAGTCCGGCTCCGGGAACAAGCGCATGCGTGCCGCGTTCGATAAGGTGTTTCGAGAATATCCACCGCTGATGCACGCCGCAGGGCACGAGCACACCCTCGAGGTGCTCGCGCTGGAAGATCGGGGCGTGAAGTACCAGATCGTAAGCGGCTCGGGAATCTACGGTCACGTGACCGCGACCAAGTGGCGGGACGTAACGCTCTATAAGGCCGCCAAGAGCGGCTTCATTCGCCTCGATGTCACGAGCGACGGGCGGCTGCGCCTGGGCGTGCATCTTGTTGATGCGTCGGCCCACGTGGACGAGATCTACTCCATGTTTCTGGAGCCGTGATGTCGATCCTACGTGCTTCCTTGGAAAGAATGACGCCGTAGCCGGTCTCGCCGACGGTGATGTCACGTGCCTGCTCGTTCAGCCACTGGAGCGACACATCGGCGGTCGCCACCCCTCACTCGCTTTCTTTGTAACCCGCCTCTAGATTCTTCTTCCCATTCGCCAGCACGCCTGCGAGCCCGTCGCGCGCTCTCTTGACGGCTTGCCTCTTGAGGATGGAGCCAAAGAACCCCGTGAGCCCATCCGAGCGGCTCCGGTTGACACTGATCATGAAGAACCCGACATCCGTGGGGTTCGCGGTGTCGCGTACGAGAAAGCGCAGCTCGAGCGCAGAGTGAAAGTAGTGGCTCGCGTAGAGCATCTTACACGCGATCACCACGCCCGCATTATGATCTTCTCCGAGAGGGTAGATGACGACGTGGTTCATGCGAAAAAGTGGCTTCAACCCGAAATCGTTCAGAGACCAATAGAAGAAATCCGTGCTTCCGGGGAGCATCGCTTTGGGATAACCGAGGAGGTAGTCGTTGAACTCGGGAAAGTACTCGTAAAGAAAGCTCGAGTTCTCGAGCATGCCCTTGAACTCTTTCGCCAAATAAGTTGGCCGTTTCTTGTCTCGATAGGCTGCCAGCGTGGCGTCTCCGCCTTTTTGGTACTCACGAACGTACTCATAAGCGATCTCGGCGATGAGTGATTGTGCCTTTGACTCGGCATCCGGCGCCTTCCAGTCGATCTCGCTTTGAAGCCGGACGAGACCCGTCTCGTCGATCTTGACGGCGCACTTCCCGATCTTGCATTTGGGAATGGCTTTGATGTCCGCTTCGGGAAAACGAATTCCCGTGAAGTCCTCGAACTTCAACGGCTCGTCGATTTTATGAATCTGGAGGACGCCGTCGCCTTTCTCGAAGCTCTCGATATCCTCATACTTCTCGACGAAATAGTCGGTCGTGGCTTCGACCCAAACGGCGCCGAAGATGGCGACTTCGTGAGCGAGCGGTGTCTCGAGCACTTTGGCGACGACGTGACCTTGCTCCACTTGGCGGATCTCGGCGTCGCTGAGGCCGATGACGTCCTTGAAGTAACGGTGTGGCTCGCGCGGCTGAGCGCCTACGTGGGCGGCGGCCAGCCATACGGTGATCCAAAGTGAAAGTCTCATGAGCCCACACTCTAACACACGGCATTGTCAAGTTGACGTTCCGCGAACGAGCCCGACGCCGCCGGAGTGAATTCTCCGTTCGAGTCACGCGGCGAACGCGACCGCGACGAGGGCTAGCGTGACGAACCAAAGCATCCTAAATGGCAAGATGCCCGTGTAGCGAAACGAGCTCAATAGAAGACGACGTCATCGTCGAGAAGCCCGCACTTGAATTGGAATCCACGCGTATGATCGATGAGCCAAAGTTTGTAGTCGTGAGAGACGAGAAGATTCCCCCCGTTTCGGTCGACGTTATAAATAGATGTTGTCGAAGAACTTCATGTCCCAGAGCTGCGACGCCCAGGCGATGGGGCTGGGAGGTCGAAATCCATCCGCGTCCTCGTCGAGGATGTCTTCGACCCACATTTGCAGGCTTCCGCGTCGCCCCCGGATGTTGCGAAGGGCCGCCGGTGGCATGTGCGGGATGTCGAGCATCTTCGCGAGCTCGGAGGCGGCGGGCTCGAACAGATAGCTGTCGGCAAAGGACCGATAACGCTTCCCCTGGATGACGGCTGTATATCAAGCGTTGTGATAGGGTGTTCAAATTCGATATTACACGGGTGCCCGCGTGTGCCACGTCCCTTCGGTCTGACACTTGCTAGCGCTGACTAGGATTTCTGGAGGCAAGAAATGGTAACAAGTAGCAAAACTCTCCGCCCAGCCGCGTCGCTCGCGCTGGCCACCGCCTTGCTCATCGTCGCGTTCGCGCCTCTCGGGATCGCCCAAGACGAGAAGGACAAGAAGGAAGAGAAGTTCTACGCGAACATCGGCGGAGGGGGTGCGAGGGCAATCGAGCTTTCAATCTCGCGATGGTCCACCCCATCACAACGGGCGCGCCTTATTGGGGCTCTGCATGCGGACGGGCAGGCAGCGATGATGAAGATCCTCGAACAGCAGCCGGAAACGGGCTGGATCCGTATTCAGGGAGGCCGGTACCCGAGGACCACATTGCGTTATGCGTTTGAGAGCAAGACGAAAGATGGAAAACGGCACATCGTTGTCCTGACCCCACGCCCGATTAGCCTGGGCGAGGCGCGTCGCAACAATCAGTCACTAGACTACGATCTGTCGATGATCGAATTGTTCGTCTCTGAAGGGGGCAAGGGCAACGGTGCTATAGTCGCCGGCGCACAGGTCGAGATCGACGACGAGACCAAGCGCTTCAAGATCACCGCCTATCAGACCACGCCAACGAAGCTCGTCAACGTCTACACAAAGTAGCGGAGCTTTCTTCACTTGACGGCGCTGCTGCACCACACAACAGTGTCAGAGCGGTCAGCAGCCCGAAGCGTCTCATAGTCAAGGATGAGCGTACGCGGAGGACGGGCTCGGCTTGACGTTGAGGATCCGAAGAAAAGCGATCCGGTTGCCACCTCTTGACGAGCGACATGTAGCGATTCCGAACGGCCGGGTACGGAGACCCCCACCGGCGGACCAAGAACCGCGCAAGCTCGCCGGATGATTTCCGTTCGCATCACTTCATCACCGATCGGTGGCAAGCGCGAAATTGAAGCCGACGATGACGTTAATGGTCGTTCGCTCTTCGCGCAGGGTAACGTCAACGCTGGTTTGATTATCGCGTTTTAGTGGTACGACCACGAAGTTGGCCTCTGCGTACCGCTCCCAGCACTGAGCGAGCGCGGTCGCCTTGAATTCATGAGAGTTGTTTTTTCGGGTATTCTGGTTTTCGTTCTCGCCGGGCTACACGTCTCGCATCCATGGCTCGAAGAACGCGCCGTGCGCCGCCGCCATATCTGGGTCCCGTTCACCGCGGGCATCGCCATCGGTTACGTCTTCTTGTACATGTTGCCCAAGCTGTCGGATTACACGCGGGCGATCATGGCTGCAGAGCCCTCGGAATCTGAGTTTCTTCACTACCGCGTGTTCCTCTTTGCCCTTTTCGGGTTTCTCTTTTACTTCATCGTCGATCGATACCGCTTACCGGGGCACCCGCGCGCTGCGCTCGCGACGTCCGTTCACACAGCGTCGTTTTGTTTCTATAACGCTCTCGTCGGCCACATCATCCCCAACATCCCGCGACCCGGACTGGCTCCTCTATTCGTGGCCGCAGCAGTTTTGGGAGCACACCTTCTCGGAATCAATCATCAGCTCCGACACTGGCACCCTAGCGCGTTCGATCGATTGCTCCGCTGGTTGCTCGCGGCTTCCATCGCCTCCGGCTGGGCACTTGCCACCTTCACGAGCCTTCCCAAGGAGACGTTGCTGGTGATGACGGGATTCTTGGCGGGCGCCATGATCGTCAACGTCATGATGGAAGAGCTCCCACTAAAAGACGACCCTCGCCGCGTGGTCCCGTTCATCGCTGGCACCGGTCTGTTTTTCGCTGTCACGATCTTCATCCGCTCGCTGCGGCGGATGAGCTAGTTTCCTAGCTGGAACGTAGGTGTCCAAGCGTTTCTTCTTCAGGGAACCCTGAAACTACAATCCACCAAAAACCGGTCACGAAGGTCGGACTCTCTGGAAAGGCCAATTGATAAAAAAGCGCTGAAAGGTGCAGCTTGAAATCCAAACACATGTTCTTGTTGGGAGTAGCGGTGCGGTTTATCGGCAGAACGAGAACGAGGCGCGCGTCGTCCCACATCCAATAGTTCAGGTGCGCCGCGATGCGGCCGAGCACGAGCGCGAACATCCATTTCGGGTAGCGCACCATCACGCGGGAGGGTAATGGGATGGCCGCGTCGATGAATCCTCCGCTCTTCCTTTTTCGTTTTGAATGCTACACTAGATCCAACGACTAACAATCCAGTTCACCTTCACGGCAACCGAACTAACTGATTTTCGGGCCGGTCGTCTGTCTTCTTCGGGTGGTTGTTTGAGCGCTTCGAGTTTCCGTTTTCGCTATCTTCTGGGCCTTTTGTGTCACATCGCTCTGGCCCAGGTAGCGTGTACGCCCCTTCCGCTCTCACCCGACAGGGCGCCACTGATTCTGGCCGACTGCGGCGCGCAACCGAACTTCGCCTCCGCTACCCAACTAAAAAGGTGGCAAAGCTTCCCTGTCGACATCTATGTCGACCTCGGTCCGATTCCCGAAACGCTGGTGGACGTCTATCGCGAAGGCGTCGAGCGCGGCATCCATCTCTGGGCGGAAGCCCTACAACGGACGATGGGCCGCTTGCTTCAGTTTCGGGTGAGCTACTCTCCAAACGCCGCCCCGGTCACATTGTCTCTCAGTGCAGGCCCGCTTCTGGAAAACGCTATGGGCATCACCGAGCTCACCTTCACCGACGAGCTGATCGTGAACGCGAAAATCAAGCTGACGCGTAGCCATTACGAGCGTACGCCCTTTCTCGTAAACGACCTCGCCAACACGACCGCGCACGAGATCGGCCACGTGCTCGGCATCGTGGACCACTCGCCGTCCTCCGAGGACAAAATGTCGGCGGCAGGCAATTTTGGCGTTCACAATCAAGACCAAGATCCCGTGAGTCTTCTCACCGCGAGCGACCTCAACACCCTCCGAGAAGCTTACTGCCGCTAAGAGCAGCTTGCTTCGACCAGCACCCGCGCACTAATATCGCGCGTTCTTTTATCGAGTGAGGTGTGCTTCATGGTCCGTGCGTCCGTCTTTTCTTTCATTCCTACTCTCTTCCTCGTTGGCTACGTAAGCGCCCAAGAAGCGTTTTGGCCAGGTGCGAGCTATGACTCCACTGTGCCCACGATGGAGCAAGTCTTGGGCCACGCCCCCGGCGACCGGATCGTCTCTCATGCCGAGATGCTCGAATACCTAGAAGCACTGACCGAGGCGCGACCCGCGCAAATCCAGTTAAAAGAATACGCGCGAACGTGGGAAGGGCGTGAGCTCGTCTATGCGGTCATCGGATCGCCGGCAAATATGGGAAGACTCGACGAGATCCGAGCCAATATCCAAAGGCTCGCCGACCCCCGCACGACGACCGACGCGGAAGCCGCCGCCATTATCGAGAACCAGCCCGCCGTCACCTGGCTTGCCTACGGGGTGCACGGGAACGAAATCTCCTCACCGGATGCGGGCTTGCTCACGGCCTACCACCTCCTCGCCGCCCAGGGCGACGAGATCGTGGAGACCATATTGCGGGAAACCCTCGTGGTCATCGTCCCGACACAAAACGCCGACGGACGCGATCGCTTCGTGAACCACTTCCGCGTCGCCGAAGGCATCGCGCCAAGCGCCCATCCCGCGGCCGCCGAGCACGACGAGCCGTGGCCCGGCGGTCGCACCAATCATTATTACTTCGACTTGAACCGCGACTGGCTCGCTTTGACGCAGCCGGAGACGCAAGGCCACGTGCGCGCAATCCTTCAATGGTTCCCGCAAATCTTCATAGACCTGCACGAGATGGGCGGCAACTCGACTTATTACTTCACGCCGGAAGCCATCCCCTACAACCCACACATCACCTCGGGCCAGAGAGAAACGCTCGATGTCTACGGACGCAACAACGCGAAGTGGTTCGACACCTACGGATTCCTCTACTTCACGCGCGAGATCTACGACGCCTTTTACCCCGGCTACGGCGCGAGCTGGCCGCTATTTCACGGCACACTCGCGGCGACTTACGAACAAGCGTCGGCGCGCGGGCTCGTCTTCCGTCGCAACGACGGGACCGACCTTCACTTCAGGGACGGCGTGCGCCATCACTTCGTGGCCTCCATAGCCACCGCGGAAACAACTGCGCGGAACCGCGCGCGCTTTCTCGACAGTTTCTGGAGCTATCGTAAGTCCGCCATAGAGGAGGGCCGGAGCGAGAGTGTAAAAGCCTACGCCATTGCCAACGAAGGGGACACGGCGGCGGTGCGGAAGCTCGCAGGCATTCTCGCCGAGCACGGTATCGAAGTGAGCCGCGCAACGGCAGCGTTCACGGGCTGTGGCCGCGCTGGCAACTTTCCCGCGGGAAGCTTGATCGTCGAGCTCGCGCAGCCAGCGAAGCGGCTCATTCGAACGATCCTCGACGCCGACGTCCCGCTCGGCGATGCCTTTCTGGAAGAGCAAGAGCGCCGACGCAAGAGAAACCTTCCCGACGAGATCTACGACGTCACGGGCTGGGCGTTGCCGCAGCTCTTCAACGTCGAGACGGTCACCTGCGATGTCGTCCCCACCGGTAATTTCGAGCCCGCTGGGAGCGAGCGCGTCACCCCCGCGACGATCACAGGAGGCCGCGCGCGCGTCGCCTACCTCGCACCCTGGGGTACGGCCGTGGCCGGGCGTTTGCTGGCAGGAGCGCTCCGCGCCGATCTTCGTGTGCTGAGCGCCGACAAAACGATCGAGCAAGGCGGACGGACCTACCCCTCCGGAACGCTCATCTTTCCCGTGGAGCAGAACCCCTCCGAGATGCACGACACGCTCGCCGAGCTCGCGCGTCAGACGGGCGCCGAGATCGTCGCCACCGATACCGGCTGGGTCGAAGGCGGTGTCAACTTCGGAAGTCGCAACGTTCGGCACGTAAGGCGGCCCGAGGTGGCGCTCGCATGGGACGAGCCGACTTCGTCCAGATCCGCGGGCGCAACACGCTTCGTGCTCGAAGGTCAGTACGGCTATCCCGTCACGCCTATCCGCTCGCGGCGAATAGCTTCAACCGATCTGCATCCTTTCGACGTCCTCATCCTGCCCGAAGGAGACTACGACTCGGTGTTCGACGAAAAGACGACCGAGAGCTTGAAGCGCTGGGTGGAGGAAGGCGGGACGCTTATCGGGCTCGGGAGCGCGGTCGACTATCTCACGGAGGCGGAGCTTTTGTCCTCGCGGCGCGAGAACCAGGCGGAGCGCGAGGACGACCCCAAGAAAGAAGGTGAAACGCCGCCCGCGATGCTGCTCGCGTCCGAAGAGGATTACCTGAAAGCCATCGAGCCAAAGGAAGAGAAGCCCGACGCCGTCGCCGGAGTCATGGTGCGCGCCAAGCTCGACCCCGACCACTGGCTCAACGCCGGCATGGGTGACAGTGTTTACGTGCTCGTGCGCGGCCGAGCGATTTATACGCCACTCACGCTCGACAAAGGTCGCAACCCCGCAGTCTTCGCCGACGCCGACGAGCTCGTCGCGGGCGGCTATCTTTGGGAAGAAAACCGCAAACAGATGGCCTATAAGCCATTCACGATGGTCGAAGGCCACGGGCGCGGTCTCGTCATCGGTTTCGTCGCCGACCCGAACTACCGTGCCTATATGGACGGGCTCAACACGATCTTCCTGAACGCCGTCTTCCGGGGTCCCGCGCGGGCCCGCCCAGCCGTGCTCGGGCGATAGCGCATTGGGCGTTCGGCGCTATTCACCGTATTATGGCGCCAACGTAGAAAGGAAACCCGTGCGTTTCGTGTACCCACGTCTCGAGAACTTGATCTTTGTCGGCTTGCTGGCTTTCGGGATCACGGCGTGCTCGAGCGACGAAAACGAAGAAGCGCCCGCCGCGGCTCCCGAGGTCGTCTCCGAGGTTGAAGAAGTGAATGCGGAGCCGGCTGATCCCGAAACGTTCCCCGACATCGTCGCGATCGTGAACGGGGTAGAGATTCCGAAAACTGAGCTCCTCGAGCGCATCGCGGGCGCCGATGCGCAAAAGGGCGGAAGCCCCGGCCCCAAGACCGTCGCGTATTATCGTGAGATCCTGGATCAACTCGTTGGCGCGGAGCTTCTCTATCAAGCGTGCCGCGATCGAGACATGCTCGTGACGAGCGCCGACGTGGACAGAGAGCTCGACAAGCTAAAGAGCCGCTTCCCGCAACCCGACCGGTTCGAGCAGTCCCTCGAAGCTCAAGGCATGACCCTCGAGAAGCTACGCACCGAAATGCGGCGAAATCTGAGCATACAGAAATTCATCGAGACGGATATCGCCAGTCAAGTGAGCGTCTCCACGGAAGACGTGCGACGCTTCTATGACGAGACTCAAGACCAGATGCGCCATCCGGAACAGCTGCGGTTGAGCCACATACTGAAAAGCGTCGATCCCGAGGCCACGACCGAGGAGCGAGCGACCGCGCTCACCGCTATCGAAGACGTCCTTCTCGAAGCGAGCTCCGGAGCGGATTTCGCCGCGCTCGCGCGGGAGCATTCCGAAGATCTGGGCTCGGCGCAAAACGGCGGAGAGCTCACCGTAACGCGCGGTCAAACCGCGCCGCCCTTCGAGCAAGCCGCTTTCGCGCTCGAACCTGGCGGATTGAGCCCCGTGGTCGAGACACAGTTCGGCTACCACATCATCAAGCTGTTGGAGAGGATCGAAGGACAGCTGATTCCTTACGAAGACGTTCAGGCGCAGATCGAGCAGGGTTTGAAACAAGAAGCGATTCAGTCCCGCATGCAGCAAGCGATCGCGTCGCTAAAAGAAAGTGGCGAGGTGGAGCTCTTCATCGAATGAGGAATGACCGCTTATGTTCGCCTCCGTCGTTAGAGACCAAGGTCTTTCCGCCTAGCTCCGGATAGGCTTGTACGTAGACTTCCAAGCGTCCGGACTCGTTCGAGACATACGCAAGCCGTCGGCCATCCGAGGAGAGCGACGGTTGCATCTCGTCGAAGGCCGAGGCCAGAATCGGCTTTGCCTTACGCTCTCCGTGAACGGGTAGCGCAAGGATGTCGCTTTGCCCGTCCGAGTCATCTGTCAGAATCAGCTGACGTCCGTCCGGAGAGAACGCATGAGGTGTCAAGTTTCGTTCGCCATCCATCAACAGCTCGGGGGCGCTACTTCCATCGGCAAGTCCAAACGAGGTGTTACGAAATGCAACGCGAGCTCCCCCTCGGAAAACGCCTATCGGCGCGCGCGCCTCGGCAAACTTGTTGGATTCAGATCCAGGGCACTAGAATAGGAGTGAGGAGCTCAAATTGGCCGCCACGCACCCCGTCGAACAGCAAGACACTGAGTGGTCTCTCCAATGTCGATTTTAGCTCGATCCCCTTGACCAGCGAGCAGTTCTATCGCCTTTGCAGTGACAAACTGGGCCACCGTCTCTGCTGCGGCTCGTCAAGCGAACACGAGTTCGCAGAGCGCGAGTATCACTCGAGGTTGCCAGCGCTTCTGAAGAAACGAGACCTCGTTGTTACGACATGTGCCGAGGACTCCCTTGACGCCGACTTATTGCCGCCGAAACGTAAACGTCCCAACCGGAGCCACGATACCGCCTGCCGCCAGCGGTGGGCCTTCGAGGTGCGCGATCGGGATGCGGGGCACCGTGTCGTCGTCGGGCGCGTTGTGCGTATTGCCGCTATCGGTGCCCGCGTCGTAGGGCTGAAGCTCGACGACGATCTCGTTGGCCCAATCTCCGTTCTCGAACAGGCTCATCTCGCTCACGCCGACGAACCAATCGGGGCTCGGCGCAACCATCGAAACGAGTGTCACGAAGGGATGCTCGACGCTGATGTCGAAAGCAAGGGTCACGTTGCCCGGCGAGCGCGCGATACCATTGCCGGACAGAAGGTGCTCTGCGTTGCCGTTGTCAATCGCCCGCCCGATTCCTACGTCGAGGGGCGTTTTGGAGCCGAGCTCGGCCATCGCTTCGATGCCGTTGGTCGCGATCTCACCGAGGTTCCAGAAGCGTATGCCCGCGCGATGGGTCGCGCCGATGAGTCCGGAGAAGTGCGGATTCGAGGGGAACATATTGGGGTGGGTCGCAGCGCTCCAACTGGCGGCGAAGGTTACGACATAGCTCGCGGTGGCGTCGGGTGTTGGTGGCGGTGGCGTCGGCGTCGTGGGCGGTGGGACCGGTATCGCCGCAGCCGGCGCTAAGAAGAAGCGGCTGCCGCTAGAACACGACTTCTCACGCTACTTCCCTTTGGCAGCTTGCTCCGCGAGAAAAAGCCATGTCTCGACGACGGTATCGGGGTTCAGTGACAGGCTGTCGATACCTTCGTCCATGAGCCACTTCGCGAAATCTGGATAGTCCGAAGGTCCCTGCCCGCATATCCCAATGTACTTCTCGGCTTTGTGGCAGGCCAGAATCGCGTCATGGACCATCTTCTTGACGGCGTCGTTCCGCTCGTCGAAGGTCGCGGCGACGAGCGCGGAGTCGCGGTCGACGGCCAAGGTGAACTGGGTGAGATCGTTCGAGCCGATCGAGAAGCCGTCGAAATATTCGAGAAACTCGTCGGCGAGGATGACGTTGGACGGGATCTCACACATCATGATCAGCCTAAGGCCATCCCTTCCGCGCTCGAGTCCGTTTGCGCGCAGCGCCTCGATGACGGCTCGAGCCTCGTCGAGGGTGCGCACGAAGGGGATCATGACTTCGACGTTGTCGAGCCCCATCTCTTCCCGCACGCGCTTCACGGCTTGGCACTCGAGCGCGAAACATTCGGAGAACTCTTTCGAGACGTAGCGAGACGCGCCGCGAAAGCCGATCATCGGGTTCTCTTCGTTGGGCTCGTAGCGCGCGCCCCCGAGAAGGTGGGCATATTCGTTGGATTTGAAGTCCGACAAGCGAACGATGACTTTCTTTGGATGAAAGGCCGCGCCGAGCATCGAGATCCCCTCGGTGAGCTTGTCCACGTAAAAGCTCACCGGATCCGGGTAGCCGCGCATGCGCTCGCGCACTTTCTCCTGCAAGTCCGCGGGCAGCTCGTCGAGCTCGAGAAGTGCGCGGGGATGCACGCCGATCATGTTATTGATGACGAACTCGAGCCGCGCGAGTCCGACGCCGGCGTTCGGGAGCGAGGCGAAGTGAAAAGCTCTTTCCGGGTTGCCCACGTTCATCGTCACGTCGAGCGGGACCTCCGGCATCGCGTCGAGAGCCACGCGGTCCACGTCGAACTCGAGCGCGCCGTCATAGATGAATCCCGTATCACCCTCGGCGCAGCTCACCGTCACGGCTTGACCCGTATGCAACAGATTCGTAGCCTCGAGGCTGCCGACGATCGCCGGGACACCGAGCTCCCGCGCGATGATGGCCGCGTGACAGGTACGCCCGCCGCGATTGGTCACGATGGCGGCGGCGCGTTTCATGACGGGCTCCCAGTCCGGATCGGTCATATCCGTCACGAGCACTTCGCCCGGCACTAGCTTGTCCATGTTGTCGACATCCGCGATCAGGCGCACTTTTCCTGAAGCAATCTTTTGCCCCACCGCGCGGCCGTCGAGAAGGACTTTGCTACGAGTTTTCAGCCGATAGCGCTCGAGCACTTGGCCGTCACGGCGGCTCTTCACCGTTTCCGGACGCGCCTGCACGATGTAGATTTGCCCGTCGACGCCGTCCTTCGCCCACTCGATATCCATGGGACGGCCGTAATGCTTCTCGATGAGGAGCGACTGGCGGTCTAGCTCCTCGAGCTCGTCATCGGTTAGGATGAAAGCCGCGCGCTCTTCGTCGGTGGTCTCGACGGAGCGGATTTTTTCCTCGACCTGGTCGCCGTCGGCATAGATCATCTTTGTCGCTTTCTCACCGAGCAAGCGTGAGAGAACGGCCGGCCGGCCCGCTTCGAGATTCGGCTTGTAGACATAGAACTCGTCGGGGTTGACCGCCCCCTGGACCACGGCTTCACCGAGGCCGTAGCTTCCTGTGATGAAAACGACCTTGTCGAAACCGGATTCTGTGTCGAGCGTGAAGGCGACACCGCTCGACGCGAGATCGCTCCGCACCATGCGCTGCACGCCCGCCGAGATCCCGACCTCGCGGTGCTTGAATCCCAGATGCACCCGATAGGCGATGGCGCGGTCGTTGTAGAGCGAGGCGAAAACTTTCTTGACCGCCACGAGAACCTGTTCGAGACCTTCGACGTTCAGAAAGCTTTCCTGCTGGCCCGCGAAAGACGCTTCGGGCATATCCTCCGCCGTGGCGGAAGAGCGCACGGCGAACGCATTTCCCTCGGCGAGCGCTTCGAAGGCTTCGCGGATGGCGGACGTAACCGCCTCGGGGAGCGGCAGTTCTTCGATCGCGCTCCGAATCTCGCGGCCCACACGCGCGAGCGCGTGGACGTCCTCGACATCGAGCTTTTCGAGCGTATCGTGGATACGCTCGTCGAGACCGGCTCCTTTCAAGAACAAATCGAAGGCGTCCGTCGTAGTTGCGAAGCCCCCGGGGACCCGGACGCCGAGCTCGGTGAGGTGGCGGATCATCTCGCCGAGAGACGCGTTCTTGCCTCCGACGAGGCCGACATCCGACATCCCGGTTTCGTGGAGTGGTTTGACGTAAGATAGTTTCGACATGCGCACCATGTTCTACGTTTCCGACCGCACGGCCATTACCTCCGAGACCATCGGCCATAGCCTGCTCGCGCAGTTCGAGACTGCGCCCGACTATAGGGAAGTTACCATACCCTACGTCGATACTCCGGAAAAAGGGGCGGAGGTCGTGACCCAGGTCAACGCGGCCGCCGAGGCCGATGGCGAAATGCCCTTCGTCTTTAGCACGCTCGCGGACCCTGTGACCCGCAACCAAATCCACGAATCCCGAGGCCTGATCCTCGATCTTTTCGAGGGCTTCTTGGGCCAGCTCGAGCAAGCGCTCGGCGCGAAGGCTGTCGTCAAACGAACGCGCTCGCACCGCATCAGCAATTTGTCTTCCTACGAGGCGCGCATCGCGGCGATCGATTACAGCTTGCAGCACGACGACGGCGCGCGCATCAAGGATTACGACAAAGCGGACATTATTATGCTGGGTGTGTCCCGCGTCGGAAAGACACCGTCATGCCTCTACCTCGCGATGCATTTCGGCATCCGCGCCGCCAACTACCCGATTACCGAGGAGGACCTTTCTACGTCACAGCTTCCGGTGCCCGTCGCGCCGTTTCGCGACCGGTTGCACGGTTTGACGATCGATCCGAAGCGCCTCGCCAGCATCCGCGAGGAGCGGCGCCGCGGGAGCCGCTATGCGTCCATCGAGCAGTGCCGCTCCGAGGTGCGACAGGTGGAGGCACTCTTCAAGTCCTTCAACATCCCGTTCATCAACACGACCATTACATCGGTCGAGGAGATCTCCACGCGCGTCGTACAGACGCGGGGCCTCGACCGCCACACCACCGTATGAAGCAGCCATGAGCTTGGCGTCCGGAACGAAGCTCAGGGAGTACGAGATCCTGTAGCTCATCGGAGTCGGGGGCATGGGAGAAGTCTACCGCGCGCGCGACACCAAGCTCCGACGGGACTAGCGATCAAAGTCTTGCCCGAGGCATTCTCGGGCGACAAAGAACGTCTCGCTCGTTTCGAGCGTGAGGCGCAGGCGCTCGCGTCGCTCAATCATCCGAACATCGCCGCCATCTACGGCTTCGAGCAAGCCGAAGGACTGCACTACCTGGTGATGGAGTTGGTCCCGGGAGAGACATTGGCGGAGCGACTGCTGAAGGGTCCGCTCTCGGTGGAAGAAGCTCTGAGCATCGCGCGGCAGATGGCCGAGGCCGTGGAGGCGGCCCACGAGAAAGGGATCATCCACCGCGACTTGAAACCGGCCAACCTCAAGGTGACCGCGGAGGGAAAGGTCATCGTATTGGACTTCGGCCTGGCGAAAGCGTTTTCCGAAGACTCGTCCGCGGTGGATTCCTCTCTATCTCCCACGTTGACGCGCGATGCGACCCGAGCCGGCGTCATCCTGGGAACGGCTGCTTTATATGAGCCCGGAGCAGGCGCGCGGGAGGGACATCGACAAGAGAAGCGACGTCTTCGCCTTCGGCAGCGTAGTTTACGAAATGCTGACGGGCGTGAAAGCGTTTCGAGGAGACGATATCTCGGAGATTCTCGCCGCCGTGATCAAGACGGAGCCGGACTGGTCGCAGCTTTCCGCAAACCTGGACCCGAGGATCCGAAAGCTTCTAGAGCGGTGCTTCGTGAAGGATCCGCGCGAGCGTCTGACGCTTGGCCGGACCATCTGCCCGGCGACCGTGAGGTCTTGTTCGCCGTGTGGGGAACACTGGTTCCAAGAGCTCGAGTGCCTCGCACCCACGAAGTAGGGTGGCGCGACCGGCGAATCGGACCTCTCGAGCTATATTTGGTAATCGTAATTATGGTATAATTATGTCAACGGATGCTTCACTTCGAATGGGATGAACGCAAGAGTGCTGCGAACAAGAAGAAACACGGCGTTTCCTTCGAAGAAGCGCAATCCGTGTTCTTCGACGAAAGCGCCATCGAGTACGATGATCCGGAGCACTCTGATGACGAAGACCGTTTCATCCTGGTCGGAAAAAGCTATCTGTTGCGTGTCCTCGTCGTCTGCCATTGCTTCAGGCGGTCCGCATCGGTGATTCGAATCATATCTGCACGGAAGGCGACCCGTCGCGAGCGCCGCGCACGCAGAGAAAGGTGAAAGATGAAAAAGGAATACGATTTCTCGAAGCTCAAAGGGCGGAAGAACCCGTACGCGAAACGGCTAAAAAAGCAGATTACGATACGTGTCGGCGTCGACGTGCTCGAGTACTTCAAAGAGCTCGCAGACGAAACCGGGATCCCTTATCAGAATCTGATCAATCTCTATCTTCGAGATTGCGTCATCTCCAAAAAGCGTCCGTCTTTGAAATGGGCGTCGTAGACTTTCTCATCGGTGAGCTGGCGCATCGGAAGTTCGTCGAGACCAACTACCCGCCGCGAGAAACGGCAGCAACAGAATCAGCAGATAGCGCATGCGCTCTCCTTCGGCCGAGTAGCGTCTCGAGCTTTTGAACGGCCGCTTCGCCCGTAAGATAGACGTCTTTCAAACATCGATCGCGTCCGTCTTTGGCGCGAATGCGATCGCCGAGGCTAATCGTGTCGTCCTCCGAGAAGGACGCGCTCATGTGTGTGCGCGCCGACCGATAAGCCTCGACGCACGAATAGAAAGTTTCCACCGCGTATAGCGGTTCGCTCGGCAGTACCTGCGGCAGCCGCTTTTGCTCGGCGTCGTAGCGCTTCGCCGCGACGGGCTCCCCTTCCGAGCGGCTTTTCGGATCCGACGAGTCGATGATCTCTCGAATCTCGAGAATGAGCTCTGTCGCCAACTCGCGCGCGGCTCGCATCCTCGCGCGCCCACGCGAGCGCGCGACCAGCCAAGCGACGAGCCCGCCGAGCGTAAACACCACGAGCAGCGTCGAGTACATGACCGACTACGCTTCTGCGCGCCGCATGAAACGGCGCCCCACGAGAACTAGGGCGACACCCACCACGAGTGCGAGGCCGATGCTCGGATAGTGCTGCCGCAACGTCTCCATCGCTTGATCCCCGAGCCGCACGGCGAGATAGGCTTCCGCCGTGAAACGGACGAAGCGGCCCACGAAGACAGCCGCTACGAAGCGGCGCCAGTCCATACGCACCATGCCCGCCACGAGAATGAAGAGCTTGGTCGGGAAAGGCGGCGGGCCGAGCATCGCCACCATCACCGCAAGGATGTCGTTGCGGTGCACCTTCTCCGTCACCCATTCCTGTTTCTCTTTCGAAAAGCGGGCGAGCATGGCGTCGCCACCGACGCGCGCGATACGGTAGAGGACCCAGCAACCCACGGTCGATCCAATCGCCGCGAGCAGTGCGATGAGAATGAACATGGACGGACGCTGCCAGGACAACAGCATGACCACGAGGTCGACGCCGCCCGGAAGCGGCACGCCCGCAGAGTCTATGAACGCAATCAAGAACAGTCCGGGCAGGCCAAACGCCAAAAGATATTGTTTGAGAGTCTCCACCTTGCGCCTCTACCGTACCACCTCGGCGCTCACCCCGCGAGAGTTCCGCGAAACGCCGGCTGCAATCGCGCCTTCGTCTGCTGCTCGAAGGCGAAAGCGAGGCGCAACAGCGTCGGCTCGCTCCACGCAACACTGAAGAAAGAAATCCCGACAGGAAGACCGCGCACGTTACCCGCCGGCACCGTGACGTTCGCGTAACCGGCGACGGCCGCCGCGGAGGAGCTGCCGCCAGAATAATGATCGCCGTTGACGAGGTCGGTGGTCCAAGCAGGACCGCCGGTGGGCGCGACGATGGTATCGAGCCGATGGGACGTGCAAACGTGGTCGATGCCTTCCTCACGCGTCAGGCGATGATTGAGCGCGAGCGCGTCTCGATAGGCTTTATCGCTCAGCGGGCCCTTCTCCTGAGCCTGATGAAAGATCTCTTGGCCGAAATACGGCATCTCACGGTCTCGGTAGCGTTCATTGAACGCGATGATCTCATCCAGCTCGAAAGCCTGTGCGCTCGCGGTTGCGGTTGCGGCCGCGACACTCGCACCGATGGCCATTCCACTATCCAAGAATCCTCGTCGTGTCAGTTTCGATCCGGTCATGCTAGCCTCCTGGAGCGTCCACATTTTAGGCCAAAGTGGGCCAGCGGTTTACATAAGTTCATTCGCGAGGTAGACTTAGAAAACTTGCTTCGGAACGGGCTCGGAAGACCGAGTCAAATCTGCGCGCTGATTCAAGGAGAAATCTGGAGAGCCAAGCTCTCTGAAAGACGAACTTATCGTACGGGTCCACATCGAGCGATGCGCTCCTGCCGCGCCAGCGCATCAGGAAAACACAGCCTCCCGTACTTCATTACGAAACCAAACAGGAGTTGATCATGTCACTGTGCCAACGCTCGCCGCTGCCCTCGCTGCCCTCGCTGCCCTCGATGACGCAAACCGTGGGGCTCGTCTTTCTCATCGGAGCGGCGCTCTTCACCAACACGGCCGTCGGCCAGGAATATCAGGACTTTAGCCGGCTCGGGACGAGCAATGCGGTCTTCAAGCCGGGCCCGCAAGACGGAGACGAGCTCAAGCGTATGTTTCGTGAGAACCGCGCGGACTATGAGAAAGTTCTCAACGACGCGAATTGGCCCGGAGACCACGACGACCTCTTCAATGCCGTCGAGAGCGGAAGCTTCAGCGAAGCCCAATATCCCGTCGGTCATACATTCGAGTGGATGGCTGTGCGCAAGCGCGGCATCGTGCAGCCGACTGGCCGGCTTCGCTGGGCCGGGAGCGATCCTTTCGAAGCTTTCGAGATTCGCTTCGAGTCTAGAGGGCATGAGCATCGTTTCCTGATCCCGAAAGCTTGCGGCAACTTGGCGCTCATCGACATGCGGACCGTCGGACCGCCGCCGCTTAGCGGCCTCGCGGGGCCCCGAGTCAACATTCAAAGCCCCAATAGCTGCACCGGCGCGAACGTCACCGTGGACGTATCCGTGCCGGGCGGTATGCCCGAAGGCGGAAGCCTCGAGCTCACGCTGACGCGTCCGAGCGGCCAGCGCGAGACCTTGAGCCCGAGCCGTGCAGGCGGTGGCTACCGCTGGGAAGGCAAGCTCGACGACGCGGGTGCCTATACGTTCAGCGCTACCGTGGCGCGCGGCTCCGAGAGAACGCTCACGACGACGGAGCGGTTGAATCTCGAGCCGTGTGAGCCGACATGTAACTTGCAGCTCACGCCGCCGCCGATAGATCCGACGCCCAAGGCCGGACGCGCGAGCTTTGGTATCGACATGTGCTCGAGCGCAGCGCGCGTCGGCTCGTTGACGAGCAAGATTGTCAAGATTTTCCACACGCCCCTCGACGGCTCCGAGCAGCTCATCGACACGATGTCGCTCGACGCCGAGTGCACCTCCAGTTTCCTCATGCCCGAATATGGCCGCTATCGGCTCGAAGGCGAAGTCGTCGACGATCGCGGGATGAGCGCGACCTGCCAGGCGGATTACAACTTCGGCAAACCCGAAGCGAAGCTCGACCCGTTCTTCACGCTCTTCGTGGGTAACGAGCGCCGCTGGCGTGCGGATCTCAGAGAGGATCCGGCGTTCGACGAAGGGGAGTTCGAGCTCGATATTTCCGCGGTTCTCGTGGGCGCCACGGTTGGCGTCGCTTATCCTTTCGCCGACGGTGGCGCCCAAGTCTTCGGGCAAGGCGGTGTGGCGATCAACGTGCGCGACTCGGGGAACTCGAGCGTCTTCGCTGATCTCGGCATCGACAAGCTCTTCGACGGAGGCTTCTTCGGTGTTGGCGTCGGTGTTTGGGATTTCAACCACAGTGACTATGTCGACGGAACCATCTTCGTCCACGGTGGTTGGAACGTGAGCGAAAAGGCCCAGTTCTACGTCGAAGGCCGCTTGTTCATGTCGATGCTCGATATGATCGACAACAACTATATCTACATGGGTGGTATTCGCTACTTCTTCAAAAGGTAGCGCTCGAAACAAAGTTGCGAATGGGGGACCCTGGAAGGGGTCCCCCTTTTTTGAGCGCTTTTTAGATCCTACTGAGGGCTTTTACCTACTCGATCGCATGACCGCCATCGCGTCGAGCACATACAAACAATGTACAGTCAGCCAGATACGCCTGCCTACCGGCAAGTCTGCAATGGCACGACACTTGCGTAATGGGTAGGTGTGAGTAGCCTAGCTGCGCCCAAAACGGCCCACGAACGGTACCCAGCGGGCGAAGTCATCTTCGAGGAAAACGAAGAGGCGAATTGCGCCTACATCGTGGAGAGCGGGTTGGTCGAGATCTCGACGTCGGTCGGAGGCGAGCGGCGCGTTCTTACGACGCTCGGCCCCGGCGACATGTTCGGCGAGATGGCGGCCCTCGATGGCTCGCCGCGCTCCGCGACCGCGACGGCCACCACGGACACCACGCTCACGCTCATCGTCAACGATCAGTTGCGCTCGCGGGTCGAATCCGCCGAGCCAGTGCTGAGGCTCCTGCTGAGCGTGATTCTAAAACGCTTTCGCCAGGAGCAGAATCTCTTCCGGCACGGCAACGCGGGACACACGCTCGAGCCCAATTCTCTTGCCGCGCCCCAGACATTGAAAGGCGCCGTCGACAAAATCACGCTCGAGAGCGAACTTCGCGAGGCGTTGAACCGAAACGAGCTCGCGCTTCACTATCAGCCCATTCTCAACCTCAGCGACTCCATCATCACTGGGTTCGAAGCGCTTTTGAGGTGGCAGCATCCGAGGCTCGGCACGATCGCGCCGCAGAAGTTCATCGGTATAGCGGAGGAGACGGCCCTCATCGTCCCCATCGGCGAATGGGTCCTCGAGCGGGCATGCAAAGACTTGCTACGCTTTGAAAAATATACCGCCAACGACCTCACGATGTGTGTGAACGTGTCGGGGCGTCAGTTTGCCGAGCCGGCTTTCTTGCCTACAGTTGCCGACATCATCAACCGGACCGGCATCAATCCCGCCCAGCTCGAGCTCGAAATCACCGAGGGCGTTCTCATGGACCACCGTTCGGCACCCCTTCGATGGATCGAGCAATGCAAGCGGCTCGGGATCCGCGTCGCGATCGACGACTTCGGTACCGGATTTTCCAGCTTGAGCTATCTCGCAAGCTTTGACATCGATACATTGAAGATCGACCAATCCTTCGTAGCCGCCATGCAGAACGATCCTCGAAGTCTCAAGATCGTTCGCGCGGTCAGCCAACTCGCCCATTCCCTCGATCTCGACGTCGTCGCGGAGGGGGTCGAGGAATCGGCGCAGCATCAGCTGCTCGACGACATGGGTGTGGAATCCGGTCAAGGCTTCCTGTTTTCGCGAGCGCTGCCGCTCGCAGACGCAGTGGAACTGCTCTAGCAACCCTTGTGACCACGCTTTTTTGCCGCTTCGCTATAATCGCGGCATGTTAGAGCTGCCGCGCGCATCCCGAGTCGCCCTCTGGAAAAAGACCTTCGACGCCGTCGAGGCCCTCGCGGAAGATTTAGAGACCCTTCCCGTATCGCCCTCGATGGACCCAGAGCTTCCCCGGGCCCTCCTCTCGCAGGTCGACTTCGAGCGGCCGATGGATCCGGAAGCGGCGCTTGCGCTCGCCGTCGAGGGACTCCGCCACCACCAGGTGCATAACGGTCACCCGCGCTATTTCGGCCTCTTCAATCCCGCAACCACCACCATGAGCATCGCGGCGGATACGCTCGTCGCGGCTTTCAATCCTCAGCTCGCGGCGTGGACGCATGCCCCGTTCGCCTGTGAAGTCGACCAATTGCTTATCCGCGAGATTGGCGCCCGCTTCGGTTATGCGCGCGAGACGTGCTCGGGCTCTTTCACAACAGGCGGGGCGGAGGCCAATCACACCGCGCTCCTGATGGCGCTCATCCATCGTTTCCCAGACTTTGGAGAGGACGGTGCCCGGTCACTCGATGGGCGCCCGATCATCTACGTCTCGCCCGAGAGCCATCACTCCTTCGTCAAGGCGGCGCGGCTCTCCGGGATCGGCACGCGCGCGGTGCGCCATGTTGCGCTCGACGAGCACTACGTGATCGACCCGAGCGCATTGCAGAATCAGATCATCAAGGATCGCACGAGGGGCGACATCCCGTTCCTCGTTGTCGCGACGCTCGGCACCACGGGAGCAGGACTCGTGGATCCCGTCGGCGCGATCGTAAAAGTCGGGCACGAGGAAGGCTTGTGGGTCCACGCGGACGCTGCTTGGGGCGGCGCCGCGGCACTCCTCCCGGAGATGCGCGAGACGTTCTCGGGGATCGAGCAAGCGGACTCCATTACGTTCGACGCGCATAAGTGGCTCAGCGTGCCCATAGGGGCCGGCATGTTCTTCACTCGCCATCCGGACATGGCGGAGCGCGCGTTCTCGATTGCCGCGGGCTACATGCCGCGCGCCAAGGACGGCGCCGAGATCATCGAGCCGCACCAAAGCTCGATGCAGTGGACGCGGCGCTTCATCGGGTTGAAGCTCTTTCTCTCTCTACTCGTGGCCGGATGGGAAGGCTATGAACAAACGATTCGCGAAATGGTGCGGCTCGGCGGCGTATTGCGAGAAAGGCTCGAGGTGGCCGGCTTTGCTCTCGTAAACCAAACGCCGCTTCCGGTCGCGTGCTTCCAGGACGCCTCACACCCTGAGGGACGCGAGCTTTCGTATTTGAAGGCCATGGCGGAAACCGTCGTCTCGAGCGGGAAAACCTGGATATCCATCACGAGCCTCGGCGACACGACCCCTGCCCTTAGGGCCTGCATCACAAACTTCAGAAACCGCGAAGAAGACATCGACGCTCTCATCGGCCTGTTGAAGGACGCGCGAGGCCACGCCTCCTGACACCACCAATGAAAGGGCCATCGTAGTGCGCTAAGATAGCATCGGGCGTGGACAGAATCGCGGAATAAGAACACGTACGCCATGTGTAAAGCTACCTTCGCGCTCGTTACCGTTGCGCTTGTCTTTCCATCCTTTCTCGAGAGCGCCGCGACGCGATCTCTGAGCGTTCAGAATCTCGAAGACGGCGTCGAGGTCGTCGTCGATGGCCACGTCACCGAACCGGCTTGGACCAACATCGAGCCTTATACGGACTTCACGCAGCAAAATCCGATCGAGGGAGCTCCCGCGAGCGAACGCACCGAGGTCCGGCTTCTTCTCGACCAGACCACGTTCTACGTCGGCATCATTCTTTTCGATTCGGATCCGAGCCAGATTCTCGTCACCGATAGCCGCCGCGATGGGCAACTGAACGAGACGGACTCGGTTCAAATCATCCTCGACACGTTCAACGACAACCAGAACGGGTTTCTCTTCGGCACCAACCCCGTCGGTATCGAATATGACGGTCAAGTCGCGGGTGAAGGTCAGACGGGCGGCACGGCTCGGAGGTCTGGCCGGGGCGGCGCCCGGCGCGGCCAAGTCAGCGGTTGGAACCCCAACTGGGACGGCAACTGGACCGTGCGCTCCGCCATCACCGAGCGCGGTTGGGAGACCGAGATGGCCATCCCGCTCAAGACGCTCCGCTACACGCCCGGTGACAACCAAATCTGGGGATTCAACGTACTTCGCAATATCCGCCGAAAAAACGAGCAAGTGTTCCTCGCACCCATCCCCCGCGGCTACAGCATCTACCGCGTCTCGCTCGCGGCCAAGCTCGAAGGGCTTCAGCTTCCGGGACGACGCGATATCAAAGTAACGCCTTATGGCCTCGGGAGCACAGGCCAGGACAACCTCGCCGCATCCAACCAGACACAGAGTGATTTCGAGATAGGCATCGACGCGAAGTGGGGCGTGACGCCCAACCTCACCGCCGACTTCACCGTCAACACCGACTTCGCTCAAGTCGAAGCGGACGAGCAGCAGATCAACCTGACCCGCTTTCCGCTGTTTTTTCCGGAAAAGCGGCCGTTCTTTCTCGAGAACGCCTCGACCTTTTCGTTCGGCGCCCCCCAAGAAGTCGATCTTTTCTTCTCGAGGCGCATCGGTCTCGAAAGCGGGATCCCGATCCCGATTCTAGGCGGCGCCCGCATGAGCGGGAAACTCGGCGCTTACAAAGTCGGCGTTCTGGACATGCAGACCCGGGAGGCGTTCAACGCCCGTACGGGAGACCTCATCGCGCCGGCGGAAAACTTTTTCGTCACGCGCGTGCAGCGCGAGGTCGGCCGGTCGAACTTCGGCGGCATTTTCGTCAACCGCCAGCAGACGGGCGCGACGTCGCCCGAGCTCGCCCAAAACAACCGCGCTTATGGCGTGGACGCCAATATCCAACTCACCGAGAACACGAAGCTGTTCACGTTCCTGGCTGGCTCGACATCGTCGGGAGAGCTCGGCACCGACTATGCCGGCCGCGCCCTCGTCACTTACGCCACCAATTGGTGGAGTGGCCATATCGGCTACACCCAAGTTGGTGAACGTTTTGATGCGCAAGCGGGCTTCGTTCCTCGCCGCGGCTTCCGCAAGCCGCAAGCGCGCTTCTTTCTAGACTACCAACCCAAAAAATATCCCTGGATTCGCCGCTTATCGCCTCATGTCACGTGGAGCACGCATTACGGTTTCGACGGCTTGGTCGAGACCTCGTCGGGACATTTCCACTTCGTCGAGATCCAGCCGCAAGCCGGCGGTCGTTTCGGGGCGACGCTCGATCGTAAACAAGATCGACCGGTAACCCCATTCTCCGTCTATAGCGATCCGAGCGGCGATGCGGTCGTCATCCCGCCCGGCTTCTACACGTGGAACGAATGGACGCTGTCCTATGTCAGTAATCCGAGCGCCCCATTTTTCTTCGACCTGCGTTACAAGTGGGGAGACTTTTATGACGGGGATCTCAACCATTACAGCGTGACGGTCAACGCCCGCGTGGGCGCAAAGATTCAAGCGAGCATCGGCTGGCGCCGTGACAACGTCAAGCTGCCCGGAGGCGACTTCGAGACGGATCTCATTCCTGTGCGGTTCAACTACTCGTTCACAACTCTCATGAACATCCAAGCGTTGGTCCAATACAACAGCCAGACCGCCGACATATCCTCGAACGTCCGCTTTGCCTTGTTGAATCGCAGCGGCACAGGCTTGTTCTTCGTTTACAATGATCGGCGCAACACCGCAAACTTCACCCGAATCGATCCGGATACCGGCGTCGTCGTTCCTAACCTCATCGGCCGGTCGTTCGTCGTGAAGTACACTTATCTTTTTGATTTTTAGGTTGATTTTTAGGTTGATTTTCAGGTCGATTTGCTAATCAGATGCTTACTCTCTTACTGGCCGTCAGCGTCACCCACGGCGTTTCTATCGGCGAGGTGAGCGCCCGCGAGGCGATTTTGTGGTCACGCTCGAGCGAGCCGGCGGCGATGCGTGTCGAGCTCGACGAAGATGCGGATTTTCAGACCCCGCGCATCTTCGAAGGACGAAGCGAAGCCGACAGAGACTTCACCGCTCGCATCACCCTTACGGAGCTCGAGCCGAGCACGACCTATCATTATCGCGTTCGGTTCGACGACTCCCCCTGGACCGTGGGAAGATTCCGCACGGCACCGGCCCGCGACCGTGTCGAGCCGCTGGCCTTCGTCGTCATGGGAGATCTGGGTGGCCACGGCTATTGCCGCGAAGACGGGATCGGCTACGCTATCTTCTCGCATATGGAAGCGCTCGAGCCTCGATTTCTCGTCGCGAATGGCGACATGATCTACGCCGATAGTGATTGCCCCCGCGAACGCTCGGAAGGCGGGCGGAATGTGCCAGGTGATTTCCCGAAGGTCGACGATCCAAGCGTCGACTGGACCGACGCCGACGCCGTCCGTGAGATTTATCTCGCTCATTGGCGTTACAACCGGGCCGACCCGCACTTCCAAAGTCTTCTCGCCAAAGTGCCCATCTACGTGCAATGGGACGATCACGAAGTGATCAACGATTTCGGCGGCGCTTGGCCCACGTATACGGCGGCTGTGGACCGGAAAGGCTATCCCATTCTCGTCCGCGAAGGCCGCAAGGCCCTTTTCGATTTTCATCCGCTGAAGCGGCCAGACGAAGGGCCCCCGCGAATCTATCGCGCTTTTCGCTGGGGGCAGCTGGCAGAGCTTTTCCTTCTCGACGCCCGCTCCTATCGAAGCTCAAACGTGCTCACGGATAGTCCCGACAACGACAAGACGCTCCTGGGCCGGGAACAGCTCGCGTGGTTGAAGTCAGGGCTCGCGCGCTCGGACGCGACTTGGAAGATCGTGAGCACCGATGTCCCGTTGTCGATCCCAACCGGCTCGCGCGCGCACGAATATGGAAGAGACGCCTGGGCGAACGGAACGGCCGCGGATTATTCAGCCCGCACGGGATTCGAGCGCGAGCTCAGGGAGCTCCTCGAGTATCTCGACGCCGAAGACGTGACCAACGTCGTCTTCGTCGCCACCGACGTTCATTTCGCGATGAGCTTGCGCTACGAAGTCGATCTCGACGGCGACGGGGAGAAGCTCCTGTTCCACGAGCTCATCAGTGGACCTTTGAGCGCGGTCCGCGTACCAGCGCAGACCCCTGACCCAACGTTTCGACCGCAGGTCCTTTACGCGGAGGACGAGATCTTCAATTTCGGCTACGTCCGCATCGAGCCTACGTCCGACGGCACGTCTCGCTTATATGCAGATATTCGCGATGAGACCGGCGCCGTGCGCGTCGGCTCCGCTTTGGAGCTCGTCGCACAATGACCGAGCACCCTGGTTGGCAGATGAGTGAAGAGAGTCTGCGCGCTCTCGCTTCCGAGATCTCGGCGGGCCAAAGCCTGGCCCCCCCACGTTGGCCCGAAGACAATCTTGTCGTCGAGCGACCTTTCTCAGGGGGAGTACGGCGCACGGGTCGGCCTTCAGAGAGTCGTCGACCGTCTGACGGAGTACCGCGTCCCGGCGAGTTTCTTCGTTCCCGCGGTATCGGCGATGCTCCATCCGGGCATGGTCGAGACCCTGTGCTCGACAGGAGGCCACGAGATCGGCGTGCACGGGTGGGTGCACGAACATCCATCATCTCTCGAGCCGAGCGAAGAGCTCGACCTCATGGAGCGATCGGTCGAGCTGCTCACCAAGCAAGCTGGTCAGAGGCCCGTCGGGTATCGCGCGCCAGCCTATGACGTGCACGCTCACACATTCGGCATTCTCAAAAAGCTAGGCTTCCTCTATGACAGCTCGCTCATGGCCGATGACCGGCCGTACGAGATCCTCGAGAAGGGCGAGCCCTCCGGGCTCATCGAGCTTCCCGTAGAGTGGATTCGAGACGATGCCACGATCCTCGACCCGCGTAGCGACAACTTCACGACGCCACGCAGGTGGCTTCAATCGCTCGTTGATGAGTTCGAGCTCGCCTACGAAGAAGGAACGATATTCTCCGTCACGATGCATCCGCGCACTATCGGACACCGCTCGCGCATTCTGGTCTTGCGCAAGCTGATCGAGTACATCCAAGCCAAAGGCAGCTCCTGGTTCGCAACCCACCGAGAAGCGGCCGAGTGTGCGAAAGCGCTTCTCGCCCGCGGCTAGTGCGACCGGTCGTAGATGTTTTTGGCTTCGGTGACCGTCACCGGTGTCCCGCCCGCGCGCGTCATGTAGGAAAGAATGTCGCCGCATTGCCGGCGCAACTTGTCTGCCTTCATCGCATAGGTGTGGCACAGAAAGCTGACGATCTGCGGTTCGCCCAAACTTTCGGCGCGCTCGACGATACAATCCCACACTCGGCAAAGAGCCTCGTAGCTCGAAAATTCGTTGACGAGATAGTGTTGGTTGAGCAGACGCCGCGACGTGTCCGAGCTCTCGCCGTCCCAGCCGAACGGAATCTCGAAAACGGGACTCGAAGCACCGGGCATCGCGGCCTGGCTGCGGGTGTCAGGCGACATGTAATAAGCGCTCGTTGGCGCATCACCCCAGGCCGCTAGTTTCTCCGGCCAGTCGATCCCCGGAGCGCAGGTCACGTCGATAGGAATTCGCACCGCCTCCAATATGCGGACGATATCCATCGTCAGCCCTTGATAACCGCCTTTGTAGGCGGCGAAGGGCAATCCTTCGGTGTTCATGAGCTCGACCTTGGGGCGGATCACAGCCTCCATGTGCGCGGTGTCGCTGTAATAGGACCCGCTCGCGAGGCGTGTCTCGGGCGTCGAATAGAGGTCCTCCTCGGGATGGAGCGTCAAGTCGCCGCCGTCCTTCACCCATCCACGCCAGAAATCGAGAAAGAGAGGCTCGAAGAAACGATCGCGATACATCGGGCTCGTTTGTACGCAGATAGTTCCTTTCCCGTCAACGCGCTCGGCGACGATGCTCTTCATGATGCGGTATTTCTCCATCACCGCATCGTCGTCGCGCGGAGTGTCGTCCGGGTCGGGATCGCTATCGATATTGACGACGAAGTAAACGTCCAACGAAAACCTCTCTAACTAGCCCTCGAGCGCCTTCCGAATCGCCGCAACGGTGGCTTCGGTCCGGAAAGCGATGATCTTTTTGCCGTTCTCGATCGTTTTTTCCGCCGGCGCTAGGCTGACACCGTTGATGGTGAACTTGCCCGCCTTGATGCGCTGTTCCATGCGCACGGAAGTCGGATCGGCGTTCATCATGATCGCCGAAATGTAATAGTCGTCGTGCAACCCCTCGAGCACTTCGTGAATACCGAGCTCGGTCTCTACGAACTCTTGCACGTCGTCGTAATTGTAGTACTCGGGAATGAAGGTGATCCGCGTCGAGTCTGAACCCCACGCCGCGCTCAAAGTCTCGGCGACCTCTCGCATCGGCGTCTGGTTCCCACCGCTATCGCCAAGCAAGAAGATGTTCGTGAAACCCTGGGTCTTCAAGCTCGTCGCCATGTCGCGGAGTACGGCTTTGTACGTTTCGTGCGACAAATAGATCGTGCCCGGTGTGCGCACGCGCTCCGGGTTCCCGGGTTCGAGCGTGACGATAGGTGCTATCAACGCGTCCCCGAGCTCGCGAGCAATCGACTCGCCCATCACTTGCAGCACGTAGTTATGCTTGCCGGTAGCGAGATAAGGGCCGTTCTGCTCGATGCCGCCAGTCAAGATGAGCGCGGTCGTCTTCCCTTCCTGGATCGCGTCGCGCACTTCCATCATCGTCAGCTCTTCGATCCAGACGCTATCGAGCGCGTCGATTGGCCGAGGCATGTTGGCCACATCCAGCCGTTCTTGGCTCATCGCCGGCGCGGCGATACCCACCACCACGACTATGAGCCACGTCTTCAATGGAAGTCTCTTGCTCCACATAGATCCTCCTGCGTGTTTGAAATCGCCCGCCATTGTACCGCCGTCTCACCGCTTCTCGCGCTGCGATAATATCCACGCATTGAAACGCACCATCGCCTTCGGGCTGGGCCTCCTGTTGAGCGCGTGCGGCAACGATAACGCTTCCGAGACTCCCGCTTTCGCAGGGAGTGCGTCTTCGGGAAGGGATCGACTTTTTGGTCAAGAGCACCATCGGCGATCCGCCGGCCGACCCGCCACCGTGGATCACCAACCTGGCGATCGTCGATCTCGACCAGGACGGCCTTCTCGATGTCGTGATCTGCGACGCGACGCGGAACCAAATCGCCTGGATCCGGCAATCACCACTCGGAACGTTCAACGAGAGCACATTGAGCGCGCTCGTGATTGCACCTGCCCACGTGACGCCAAACGACTTCGATCAGGATGGCGATATCGACCTGCTGATCGCCGAGATGGGGCAGATTCCACCGAGCAACGCCAAGATCGGCGATCTATATCTCAAGTGGGCCCGCCGCGACGACGCCGAGCGACGGCTTCGAGAAGCTCTCGAGCTCGACTCCCTTGAGCCGGTAGCGGCACTGGGAGTGGCGCGCCTCGAGTCGCTCACGCAAAATTGGCACGGTGTGCTCGACGTCATGACACCGCTTCTGGCGCGCTACCCGCGCTTATCCAAAGCGCACCAGTTCGTCGCGGCAGCGTACGGCGCTCTCGGGGACGAGGCGCTCTTGGCCCATCACCAAGAGGAGGGTGAGTACGGCTCCGCCGTCGAGAGCGAGCTCATGAACGCATTGAACGAGCTTGCCGTTGCTGCGATTCTCGAGGGCAATCCATCCCGCGGACCCGCTCTTCTTGCGAGCAAGTGCGCGCGCTGCCACAATCACGAGCGCATCTACGATCACGATCGAGACCGCGCCTGGTGGGCACGTACGGTGAGACGGATGCAACGAGATGAAACCGCTGATTGGACGGCGCAAAACATCCGAAACATCACGCGGCTCGCGGTCTCCCCGTCCGGGAAACGCCTCGCTTTTGTCGCGGATGCAGTGCTCTCATTCTCGCGGTAGCTCGTCCACGAGACGCGAGCACGTCTCGGAGGACGCAAACCAAGCGACGGCCGTCCTGGCAAGACCGCTCGGGAGCGTCGCGTCGGGCCCGGCCTCGAGCAGAAGTTCGATGATTTGCGGGAAGCAGGTTCCAAACGGTGGCCCGTCCATAAAGTCTACGATAGCCCCGCCGCCCGCGGCGGCCCACAGCGCGTTCGTGCCATCGTCACACTCGGCATAGGGGTCGGCGCGCCGGTCGAGAAGCTCACGCACGATGCGCTCATGTCCGTAGCCCGCGGCCATGAAGAGCGCGGTCGCACCACTTCCCGCTCGCGCTTCGATGTCTGCCCCCGCATCGAGGAGCATTACTGCTGCCTGCTCGGAACCCTTGTGGATTGCGTGCATCAGCGGCGTCCAATGGTTCCGCGCATCGACCAAATCGATGTCCGCACGCCCGTCAACGAGCGCGCGGATCGCCGAAACCTGATTTTCCCGAGCCGCCAAGTGCAGAGCCGTTACGCCTCTCCGACCCGCCGCGTCGGGATCCTCTCCCGAGGCCAAGAGCGCCGCGATGCGCACGGCATCGCCGGTACCGGCAGCACGCGCCAGCTCGGCCAAATCCCGATCTCCATCCCGACCCCCACACGCCATTATCCACACCACGAAAGCGAGACTCCATCGCATTAGCGATTCTCCCTTCGCTATCTACCGTACAGGTCGGGCCTGGCTAGGTCGTCACGAAATTATGAGCGGGAAGTGATCTTTGGCTGACGTGTCCTGGGACGACGTGTCTCAGTTGATGTCGGTGATAACCCAGCGCCCGATGGGGCTGAGGTTTCGAGTCGTGTCGACGATATTGAACTTTCGCAGCGTAAACGTATGGGTTTTTTCGGTCGACCCGTCATTGACCCTGAGCGTCAGCTTCTTCCCGAAGACTTCGCCCACGAACTTCGCATTAACAGAGACATTCACTGATAGGCCAGCGGCCGAGCGCAGGCGACTGATCTCATTACCCAAACCGATCGCAACGCGGTCGCCCTCTTCCTGCTTGCTTCGCCGCTCCTCCCACTCCTTCTGGAACTCCGCCATCTCTCCCGAGAACTCGTAGTCCGGTTCGTCCTTGGTTTTGGCCTCGTACTCTTCGAAGGCGTCCTTGTGATCTTGCAGAAAGTAATCGTTCTGCTCGGTCACGAGCCTTCGCTCACGCGAAAGCGTCGCCCTCTTGTCGTCGAGCTCCGCGAGCGCGAAAGGCTCTGTCGACTCAGCACCGACCTCGACGATCTCCCAGGATTCGACCTTTTCCAGATACTCCACCACTGAAACAGCCTTGGCGGCCGCTTCGTTCCCGCTTTGTATGGCGGCCAAGAACGAATTAACGACCTCTTGTTCACCACCCGAGCAAGACACGCTCAAGAGGATGACCAAGAGCCCTGCATATTGTTTTAGCCTGAGCATCATTCTCCTCCTTGTTCGGCAAGTCGTTGCCCGAACCTTCGAAGTCGCCCCGGCGGTTGAGATCAGTGGGTCGATGGGCTGCACCGTTGTGTCGTCAGAAGCTACGGTGTCGGAGTTCGTGGACGCCGAGGCGAAGTACGGGTCGACCGCCTCGCCCATCCTATGCCCGCGCTAACGCCACTGCAACCTCTGCTGCCCGACGCGGCTCAGGTGCGCCGTCACGCCCAGACGACGAGCGCATAGCCGATATAGAACGTGTAGCACGCGAGGATCAGGCCCAGAAAAATGCGGGGGCCGCGTCCGGGATATTGCCTGAAAAGCACGACGGCGCCAACGACGACCACGACCATCTCGATCGTAGAGACGATGCTGCCATAGTGGCGGGGGTCCCAGTAAGAGACAGGACTTTGAAAGCGCCAATCCGAGAATGGAAAAAAATGCCGGTGCGCGTCTTCGCGATGGAGCGCGAGGTCGCAAACGGCGTGGAGCATCATGCTGAGGAAGAGTACCGCGGCGTGTGGGCGCGCGAGCAGGCGCGCCACGAGCACTCCGAGTGCTAAAAGCGGCAAGGAGTTGAAGACATCGAAGAAGGCTTGCCAGACGGGATCGTAATAGGCCTCGGACCAAATCACGCGTTCCGGTGTTTTCAGCCAACTCTTCTCGTAGGCGTAGAATACGAACATCGGAAAATCCGGCAATACGGCGCCGACCGCGACCGGCGCGAAGAGAGACTGGCTATCGCGTTTTCCTAAAACGAGCAGGTTGACGATAGCGTGGCCGGGCGTGTTCACGACCCTCTCCGCGCGAGCTCGGCATAGGCGTAAATGAGCGCGAGCCCTCGATAAGGACGCCAGCGCTCCGCGAAAAGACGCATCTCCTCTTCTTTCGCCGCGCCTTCATGCCCGAGCATCTCTCGCGCCAAATACTTCACGACACCGAGATCCCCGCCGGGGAAGATATCCTCACGCGCGCCCCCGCGAAGAAGCGCGAACTCCGCGGTCCATCGTCCCACGCCTTTGAACGACATCAGAAACTCGACGGCCGTCTCGTCGTCCATGGCGCCGATCGCTTCGTCGGCGATCTCTCCCGCCTCGAACGCTCTCGCCAGCCCGATGAGCGTCGAGGCCTTAGCACGGCTCAATCGAAAGCCACGAAGCTCCGTCACGGAGAGTGCGGCAAAACGACGGGTCGTGGGAAAGGCAAAATAGCGCGCGCCGTCGATGCGAGCCCTTCGCCCGTAGTGCTGCACGAGCTCACAGAGGATATCGTGCGCAAACGTCAAGTTGATTTGCTGAGACAGCACGATCTGGATCAGCGTGTCCCAAAGCCGCAAACGCCCTGCGACACGCAAGCCGAAGTGCTCGCGGATAATGGGCCCGAGCAACGGGTCGTCCCGGAAGCGTCGGTAGAAAGGTCGAACGTCCGTCGAGGTGCCGAGGACGCGCTCGAGCACCTCGGCCGCCGCGGTCCGAGCTTCCGGAGATCGGGCGGCATCACCGTGGAGCGTTAGCCGAAGCGTGGCTCGTGACGGGGACCCCTCTTGGCGGACTTCTAGAAGGAGCGGCTTGCGCTTCACGAAGACGAGCCGGCGAAACACGCCCTCTTCGAATAGATCGACTCGTTCGGGAAAGCGGGCGAGTCGCGCGGCCGTACGAGCGAGCGAGTAGGGCCGGCGAGGGATCACTTTGTAACACACCGCCATAGCGGAGGAGCTTATCTCAATTGAGAAGGAACTTTTGCCCCGCTTCGCTCGTCTAACATAGAAAGAGACAGAAAAAGAAAAGGTAGGAAGAATGTACGCACATAATATGTTCGCTAAAAGAAGGCGCGGGGGTTGGGCCGAGAGACAGCGCTATTACCGGCGCCTCACCGAGCAAACGCGCGCCAAAGCGGGCGAGACAGACAAGAGTCAGAAAGCCAGCGCCGATAAAGGCACAGACTAATTTCTTGCGTTTCTCTCCGGACACAGGGGGCCCATGGGCCCCCTTTTTTTTGTTTAGAATCAACGAATGAAGGACCTTCTTTCTGATGCACTCACGCGCTCCGTCGACTATTTAAGCGGCCTTGCCTTTCGCCCGGTCGAGCCCAGACCCGACGCGATCGCAAAGTTGGAAGCTTTTTCGGGTCCGCTCCCCGACGCGCCCACCGCCCCCAAGGAAGTGCTGCGACGACTCGACGAATGGGGATCGCCCGCCACGATCGCGAATGCCGGCCCTCGATATTTCGGATTCGTGACCGGCGGAGCGCTCCCCGCGAGTTTGGCCGCGAATTGGCTCGCCGGTGCGTGGGATCAAAACGCGCATTTCGTCATCGGCTCACCTGTCGCGGCCGCGCTCGAGAACGCAGCCCTCGGATGGGTTCGCGAGATTCTAGATCTACCGAAGAGTTGGGGCGGCGGCTTCGTCACGGGGACGACCATGGGCAACTTTTCCGGCTTGGCCGCAGGAAGGCATGCGGTTCTCAAAAAAGCCGGGTGGGACGTCGAGGCGCAGGGACTCTTCCGAGCTCCGGAAGTTCAAGTCATCGTAGGGGCCGAAGCCCATACGACTTTGTTGCAAGCGCTCGCACTCGTCGGCTTCGGCCGAGAGCGCGTGGTCAAAGTCCCCGTCGACAAACAAGGACGGATGCTAGCGGACAGGCTTCCAAAGCTGCGCTCGCCATGCATCGTCTGCCTGCAAGCTGGGAACGTCAACACAGGAAGCTTCGACCCCATCGCAGAGATTGCAGCACACGCACGACACGCGGGCGCGTGGATCCATCTCGACGGTGCGTTCGGTCTGTGGGCAGCGGCCTCGCCCGACACGCGCCACCTCACCAAGGGCATCGCCGACGTCGACTCCATCGCGACGGATCTTCACAAATGGCTCAACGTACCCTATGACAACGGGCTCGCACTTTATAGGGACCCGGAGGCCGCGCGCCAAGCGCTCTCGATTACGGCAGCCTATTTGCCAAAAGGCGAAGAGCGCCAGCCTTGTGACTACACGCCCGAGTCCTCGCGGCGCGCCCGCGGCGTAGAGATCTGGGCGGCGCTCTTATCTCTGGGCCGCTCGGGCCTGCGAGAGCTCATCGAGCGCCATTGCCGCTTCGCGCGCCGCTTCGCAGGAGGCCTCCAGGGCGAGGGCTACGAGATCCTCAACGACGTCGTGCTCAATCAAGTGCTCGTCTCCTTCGGAAGCGACGAGCAGACCGCGCGCGTCATCACCGCGGTGCAGGAAGATGGCACGTGCTGGTGCAGCGGCACAACGTGGCGGGGCCGGGCCGCGATGCGTATCAGCGTCTCGTCCTGGGCCACGACCGAAGAGGACGTCGAAAGAAGCCTCGACGCCATCGTGCGCGTCGCGAAAGCAATCTAGATTCTACTCCGTCAGTCTGAGAATTTATCTCTAAGATTGAGAGACCAAATGTCGCGGCGCAGCCGCCACCACCCTTCTGACTCCTGACTTCTGACTCCTGACTTCTCAAATCCCGCCGGGATTTCAAGGGGCGCAGCCCCTTGGCCAACCTCACGCCAGCGAACGTCGAAATTTTCGAGGCCATCGCCTTCGACACAGACGGTCACCCGTAAGGCGTTCCGTCGGTGGGGAATCGGTGACCGACTGACGGGCTGGCTCAGTTGCCGGTGGGGACGAGACGCTTCAGCTCTTCGGACCAGTTCTGCACCAGCTACGTTTCCTCGAGTCCAGACCGTTCCCTCCGTATCTATCGCACGCTCACGTCGAAGCCGGCCTCGCGATGGAGAGGAAAACGCTCCTGTTGGCGGTCGGCGAAAAGTGACGCTTCGGCCTGAGCTTCGGAAAGGCTGACGGTCGGTTTCAGTCGACCCACCACCCGCAGAAAAACCGCGTCACGCGACATGGTTTCGAAACGCATCCGCGAGAGCGTCCATAAGTCGACGGTCGTTCGGAAATCCCCTTCGCCGGGAAGAAGCGCGTGGAATCCGGGCGGGGTCACGCCCACGATCTGATACGGCTGGTAGTCGAGCTCGACAAGCTGCCCCAACACATTGGGATTACCGCCAAAACGCTCGTGCCAGAATTCGTAGCCGAGCATGATGACGCTCGTGGGTAAGGTCTCGGCTTCCCCACCCAGATCCTCGAACGCGACGACGTCCCGATCGGCCCTTGGTGAAGGTGCGACCGATGTGAGCCGAGAGACCGTAGACCGATAGAAATTGCGGCGCATAGTGGGCAAGCGTTCGGCCGATCACGTCGCCGGCAATTCTTAACACCCGGTCCGGTCGAGGGAAGAAATCCGCGGAGCCAGGGAGGTTTGCCCTCACGCTTGTCGTCTGTCTCATACAGGGAGACAAGCTCAGATGGGTCACGACCAGCTATTCAAGGACATTCTGAAAGGCTTTTTTCGCGAGTTTTTGGCGATGCTCTATCCCGAAATCGAGACGCTCCTGGACTTCGACACGCTTCGTTTCTTGGACAAAGAGCTCTTCATGGACCTTCCAGAAGGCAGCCGGCGAGAAGCCGACGTCGTCGCTGAGATCAGAACTCTCGAGGGAGAGGGCGAGCTCATTCTCATTCATGTCGAAGTCCAGGCAGACCCAGAGCCGGATTTCGCGCGAAGGATGTACAACTACAACGCTTTGCTCTGGACCCGTCATCAATTGCCGATTCTCCCCATCGTGCTCTATCTACACGGTCGAGGGGAGGCTCTGACGGAGGAGACCTTCCAGATGACGCTCCTCGGGCGAGAACATGTGAGGTTCTCCTACGATAGCGTGAGACTGGCATCACTGAAGGCAGAAGAGTATGTTGAGAAGAGCAATGTGTGTGGGTAGCCCTAGCGGCTCTCATGGAGCGTCGCAACGTCGACGAGCCTCAACTCAAAGCCTCGATGAAGCAGCGGGTTGGCGAGAGCAAACTGGACAATTTGCGGAAGTTCCTGTTGGTGAACGTCATCGAGACCTATTTCGAGCTCGATGCCGATCAGGAAGAAATCTTCCTCGGGTTACTAACACTGGACGTGTATAAGGAGGCACGAAAAATGGAACTCACATGGGCTGACAAATTAGTGGAGAAAGGGCGTGAAGAGGGACGCCAAGAGGGCCGCGAAGAGGGCGCGCTCCAAAGCAAGCGCGATATCTTGCTGCGACACCTCAATTCCAAGTTTGGTCCTCTTTCCGAAGAGACGACCGCCCGAGTACGAGTATTGAAATCGCTCGATGAGCTCGATGCGCACCTAGACCGCGTCCTCGTCGCGGGCTCGCTCAAAGAAATGGAGCTCGAAGACGGCAATGCGTAGAAGTTTCCCGTGGTGAATGTCATCCCGACCTATTTTGAGCTCGCTACGACTCAGGTGGAAAGCTTCTGCGGGTTTCCATCGAGAGACGAACCAGGAGGCACAGAAGATGGAACTCACGGCGGCTGACAAAATTATGGAGAAAGGGCGTGAAGAGGGGCGTGAAGAGGGACGGCGCGAAGCCCAGCGCGAAATCTTGCTGCGGCACCTCAATTCCAGGTTTGGTCCTCTTCCCGAGAAGACGACGGCCCGAGTACAAGGATTGGAGTCGCTTGATGAGCTCAATGCCTACCTGGATCACGTGCTCGTGGCGAACTCGCGGGAAGAGATGGCACTCGGAGATTGAGCAGTCTTCGTGCCGCGGGACGCTATGAGCTCTTGCTCAAATAGCCCCGTAGCTCCACGAGCAAATGCTCGGCGTCCGGGTAGCGGTCGTCCGGCGACTTGGCGAGGAGCTTGAGGATCATGGTTTCCAAGCGTCTCGGCACCCCGGGCGCAATCACGGAAGGCGGCGTGGGAGGCTCGGTACAGTGTTTTCGGAGCGTCACGAGCGGGTTGTCAGCGTCGAAAGGCCTTTGGCGCGTCAACATCTCGTAGAAGATGATGCCGAGCGAGTAAAGATCTCCCCGCGCGTCGGTGGTCTTGCCCTCGGCCGTTTCGGGGGCCACGTAGTTCGGCGTGCCGAGAAAGGCGCCCGTCGCCGTAAGATTTCCAAACCGCTGCGCGCGCGCTATCCCGTAATCCATCACCTTGACCACTCCATTCTCCATGATCATGATGTTGGACGGTTTGAGGTCCCGGTGGATAACGCCCTTCAAATGCGCGTAGTCGAGCGCTTCGGCGATCTGGAGAATCACCGCCGCCGCGTCGCGAGGCTGTGACAGCTCGTGCTTCGTGAGTTTTTCTCGGAGCGTGTCACCGGTGACGATCTCCATCGTGAAGTAAGGAACGTCGTTCACCTCTCCCTTCTCGAAAATTCGGATGATGTTCGGATGGTGAAGTGTTCGCCCGATATTCGCTTCTCTGAGAAAGCGCTCGCGAAACTCTTCGTCCTTGAGAAGCGAGCTCAACGGTTTTTTCAGGGCGTACTGTTCTCCGTTTCGCTCCGCCAGATAGACAGACGCCATCCCGCCTTGACCCAGCCGCTTGATGAGCCGAAACTCTCCGAAACGAGACCCTTGGGTCGTGTCCGAGACTTTCGTCAAGGTCGCGTCATCTGCTCCGCGCTCGGACGTCTTCGACCCCTGCGAGACGCTCGAGCGATCCTTGAGCGCCCCTGCGGTCACAGTGGCGAGCGTCTCCTCCGGAGCTTTGCGCCATCGGCTGAAGGCGAATACGAGCGCGGAGAAACCAAATGCCAAGCCCCCAAGGAGCCATGAACGACTGAGTTCCTCTTCCGGCTCTTCGATGACGACCGGTGTCGGCTCGACGGCCTCGACGGCGACGGCATCGGCCACATCATCAGCGGCCTCACGGGGGCGTCCCGCTTCCGGAAGCATCGGCGCAAGTGTTACCTGATACAACGTCTCCCCTTCGGGCTCAATCTCTATATCCTCGGCGAGGTCCGCGTAGTCCCTTCGCGACAGTCGGATCCGGTGCGAGCCCTTTGCGACGTCGCTCCGCATGAGCCGGCCTCGTTTTTGGGTCGGTGCTGCCAATGAGCTCGTCATCGAGATAGACGGACGTGCCTGGGGGGTCGGTCACGATGACCAGCGATGGCGGCTCGACGCGAGGCTTCGTCGGCTCCGGATCGGGCCGGCGTACAGGAGCAGGCGCCGGTTTGGGCTCGGGGAGAATCAAGCGTTGGTTGAGCACGTTCGTCTCTCCCGCCTTCACACGAACGGAGATGCGCTCAGGCGGGGCGCCTTCTTTGCGAACCGTGATCACGTATTCGCCGACGTCGAGCTCGACAGTGAGAGGCGTCACTCCGAGAAAGCGGTCGTTCGCCAGAACGCTCGCACCGCTCGTGGGCTGGCTCCGCACGACGAGGGTTCCGGTTCTCGGCGCCACGGGCGGCGGCGGTGTCGGAGCCGCGGTGGTCGTTGGTTTCGGAGGCTCGACTGGAGGCGGGGGCGGCTGGGCTCGGGCCTCCTCTGCTTTGACCGCCTCGCGCCATCGCGCCTGCAAACTTGCCCTGGCATCCGCGGGCTCTTTGCCGTTCGTCTCCGAGCGTTCGAGCGCTGCCCCGCCGCATCAAGATTACCCAGCGCGAGGTGGGCCTCCGCCAGTTTCAGATAGGGGTAGTATTCCTTGAGGCGGTTGGTTCCGTAGGTGATGAGGTTGGACCCTGGCTCCGGCCGCCTGCGAATCGTCTTCTCGAGAAGTGGGATGGCGCGTTCCGGCCTGCCTTTGGCGAGAGCTGCGACGCCGCGCTCGTAGTCATCGAACCAATCTGCAGACGCGATCCCCGGGAGGAGCCAGAGCGCGCAGGCGAGGCCTACCGTTACCAGGTGCGGACGCGCTCGGCTCAATGTCGTCTACTCCGACACATCCTCGCTGTCATTGCCCGCGAAGAGCCCCCGGAAGAACTTGGCCAGACCGCCGTCATTGTCGAAGCGCAAAATGACGGAAGCGACGATGCGGTCCACAGATAAAGTTTCTGTCGGGTTCTCTACCGCTTCGGAACGGTTCAGCCGCTGCAACCCCAGAGCGACGTCGCTCTCCCTACGCTCGAAAGCGATGTCGAAAACAAAGCGGTTGAAGTTGATGCCCGTGCCCGCGGTGAAATCGCGAATCGTGCTCGACCCTCCCTCGATCGCATGGCCGAAAGGGGACGTCGTTCGAAAGAGGCCAGCGCGCACAGGAATCACGACGCCAGAAAATGCCATGAGATATTCCGCGCCTGCCCGCAACTGGCTCGAGTCCGTGGTCGACGTCAAGGTTTTCGGAAGCAGATCGAAGAAGTTGCGATCGGTGAAGCCGCCGATCAAATTGCCCTCAGGATCAATAGGAGTGTCCGTCAAGAGCGCCCCGTCCGGAAGCTGCTCGATGGACGCCCGCGACCAGAGCGTCGTGCTAATGTCCGCCGCGAGGGTGAGGCCGCCCAACGGCCGCAGCGCGATGCCGAGTCCGCCACCGCGGGACCACTCGAGGCGGCTCGTGACGCCGTAGCCGTCGAACTCGGGTAGCGAGCTCGCACCGCTCGGCTCGAAGAACACATGCCGATCGAGCTCGTCGAGACGGTAGTCACCGCTGAACGGCATGCGCAGCACACCGCCCACACTCACCCTCTGGTACTTCAGGAGAAATCCCAGGTTCACGTTGAAGCCGCGAAGGCTCTGCACCTGCTCGAACTGCGTTTGGATCCGCGCGAGCTCTCTGTCCTTGAACGACGCGCCCGCGCGCGGCCCCGATGATGGTTCGAAGAGGACCGTGTCGCGTGTGCCGCTCGCGGTCCAGTCCCCCATCCAGTAATTGAACGCCGCTCCGAGATAGAGCCGTTCGGTGACCTGGAGCGCCGCGCTTGCACTAATGTTGTGAAGCGCCCCGCGCTGTGTCGGCACGACGTCAACGGAAACCCCCACCGTTCCGGGTTCGTCGACCCCGAGCTCCGTGAGCGGAAGCTCGTCCACGAGAACGGCTCGCCCCTGGCCAAAGAGATCCACGGCACGCTGGTAGGAAAGCTGAAACGTGAGTCGCCTCGTGCCCACCTCGAAGGGGATGGCGAGCCCAACGAAGTCGACGGCGCTATGGGATGCGGAGCTCTGGTCGCTTTGACCGAGAGCGGAGCCGTTGACAGAAGACCTCAGCTCCGATCCGAAGCCCACGATAGAGAGCTCGGCACGGCGCAGCTGAGCGAGCCCGGCAGGGTTGAACGTAGCGGCGCTGCCATCGTCAGCTACAGCGATGAAGGCTCCGCCCATGCCAACGCCCCGCGCTCCCGCGCCAATGGGGCTGAACGAGTTCCTGAGAACGATGTTTTGAACCGCCTGGGCGCGGACCTCGATGGCCGCGGTAAGAAACAGAATGATGACGCCGATGATTGCGGCCGTTCGCTTCATGTACACACCTCCGAAGGAATCCCTGCGAACCCCGGCAGTACGGAGATGGATCCGTTTCTGTTGGGGTCAAAAGACGCTTCGTCGATCGGGTCTAGAAGCGCGTCATCGACACGATCCCTTGCCGACTACGCCTTTTCGGGAGTGAAGCGCCTAACTGGATTCGCTTTTTGTGATTAATTCAGTATGCCATAGGGACGGCCAAAAGTCGTCCTGGACAGAGTGGCAGGAAGGAGGGGCCACTCTAGGCGAGAGAGGTGTCGTGACTGCGACGACGCGTGCCGTGATGCCCGCCCGCGGACGTTCCCACGCTCAGCCCGAACCCCAGAATTGGGAGCGCGCGCTCGAAGGGCGCTACTAGCCGCGCCGATTCCTCGCCCCGCACCCAATGCGGCACTTTCACCGGAAGCTTTTGCACGTGAAGCTCCTCGCGCTCCATGCGTTCGAAGGCCCAATCGATGGCGCGCTCGAGCCCCGAAGATCCGCTGAGGCGATGGCCGATAATCGATCGTGAGGTGCTCGAGCTTCTCAAACGCTTCGACGTCGTCATCGCGGCGCCGATCACGCGGCCCGCGGCCTCACGTTAGTCATCGGCAAGGCTCGATTGAGCGCGCGCCGGCGCGGGGTGAGAGTCATCGTGCCGAGGCCAAGACCGATGAACAAGAGCCTCTTCCAAATCATGACCGTTTTTCTAGAAATCGAACAGATAAGTAAATTTCGCGATAAGCGCACGATCGACCACCCGACCTTGCTCGTCCCTCAGATCGTTGTACACGATAAAAATATCCGATAAGGGGCGATGGATAATATTGAAACGTATGTTGCTCGTGACCTCATCCGTGATGCTGTTGTACTGAATCAATGCATTCACGAACATCGATGGGCTGAAGCTGTAGCTCGCGCGCGTTGTCAGAAGATGCGTGGTGAACGCACCTTCGGCGAGCTCCACGTCGTTGATCGACCAACTGACTTGCGCGGTGAATCGCGGACCGAGCTTCAAAGACGTTCCCAGCGAATACGAGGTTCTCGTTCCCGAATAGAAACCGCCTCGCGTAATCTGGACATTGGCCGAAACCAAGCGGCTCGGATCGGTGAAGACAAAAATGGCCGTGTCGTCGAATGTAAAAAAACCCGGCTCGATGGTGACGTCGGGGTGGATCTCGAAGGGCTCTCTAAGCTGCTCGAGGTTCGTGTTGCGTGTGATACCGAAAATTCCACCGTTTTGGAGCCGGAGACTCAAACGTACATTGAAATAGCGACTGACGACGTTACCTTCCTGATCGGTGAAGTAATCTCCCTCGGCGTTCGCGCTGAACTCGCGCAGCTTGTCGCGCGCCCAGGGCTGGCGGTAGTTGTATGAAAACCTGCCGCTCGCACGGCGCACACCCGTGCGCGGTGCGAAGCCGACTTCGGGATTGAAGTTGTCCTGAAGCGTCGAGAACGAAGACGTGAAAACGATCGAGCGGCTGTTATAGGTATATGCGACCCGGCCCGCAAGATCGTCCCCCTCCAAATCCGGGGTCGCCGTCTTCGCGATATAGGCGTTGACATCCATCTGAGGGCTGAGCCTCAAATTCGCGTCGGCGCCAATGCTGCGATTGAAATGATCGGAGTCCATCGTCTGTCGATTGATGAACATGAAACCGATATCCGAGTTCTGGAAGATATTGCGCTTCACGCGGGCCACCGTGAAGTTGTCCCCGTTCGAGATGAGCGGCTCGCTGCCGGTCTGAATGTTCAGAAAGCCGAGCTCGTAGGGACCCGAGCGACCGGTGAGGCGGCCACCGCCAATGACGGGGATGGGCTCTCCTCCGCTCCCGAGGCCGATGCGACGGCTGAAGAACAATAAAAGATCGTTGCCGCGGCTCTGCCCGCCGCCGAGACTGGCGGCGCTGAGACCGAAGGAGCGTTGAAAGCGCCGGCGGCGAGGGTCCTCCGGCGGCCCGAAGCGGAACACACCGGAGTTCTCCAGAAAGAAGTCGCGCTTCTCGGGAAAGAAAAGACTGAAACGCGTCAAGTTCACTTGCTGCACGTCCGCCTCGACCTCGGAGAAATCGGTGTTGACGGTCAGATCGAGCGTGAGTCCGCTGCCGATGCCGATCTTTGCGTCGAGCCCTCCGGTCCCTTCCGTGGTCCGGTCGAAGCCGAGGGTTCTCGATACGTCGCCGCGGGCATAAGGTGTTACTTTGAACTTCGACCCGGGCTTGACATTCTGGAGCCCCTCGAGTGTCCCCGCGAGCGAGACGCGCGTCGTCGTGAAGATACGGGGGATGGGCGCCCAGTCGCTCTCTTCGTTCAAGCGTCGATTGCGTCGGCCAAAATTGATGCCCCAGGTCTGCTCGTCGAGTCCTCGGAATTTCACGGTCTTGAAAGGGATGGCGAACTCGGCAACCCAGCCGTCTTCGACGATGCGGCTTTTGACATACCACACACCGTCCCAGTTGACGTCGAACGACTGGCCTTCGTTGAAGCTCTGACCGTCCATCTTCGCACCGAGGGGATTCGTCTGGAACATGTAGCTGTTGCGACGGTCATGGAACGTGTCGAGGACGACGGCAAACGAATCGACGGAGCGGGTGTTGTAGTCCCTCGTGAGGTCGGTGAGGATGAGATTTTCGGGCTCGTCATCGAAAGCGAACACGCCGAGATAGAGATGCTCGTCGTCGTAGAGGATGCGAACCTCGGTGTCATAAGTCGCGGGCGCGCCTTCTTCGGGCTCGCGCTGAATGAAGTTGTTGGCCACCGGCGCTTTCTGCCAATCGTCTTCATCGAGCACGCCGTCGATGATGATTGCCTGCTCGGTGCGGACCGCGGGCAGCTTTCGCTCGAGATGCGCCGTTCGGTAGTCAATCACCTGGGCGGACGCAAAAAGCGGGCTCACCAATACGAAAATCGCGGGAAAGATGTCTCTCATGCCTAAACCAAAACGCTAGATTCTACACGAAGCACGGTGGCCAGTGCGCGGGCTTCGCTCTATACTCTGCTCGAGGAAGGCGACCATGGCATCACCTGACACGAGATCCTTGCTACCGTGGGCTATCGTGGGCTCGGCAATCATCGTCATTCTGGCGCTCGGATACGCTGCCGGCTCGATGCTCGAGACCTATAACAACGATATCGGCTTCGCGGAAGAGGCCGACCGCATCGCCGAAATCCTCGAAGTACGACCTGGAATCTCAGTCGGAGACGTCCGGGCGGGTACGGGGCGCTGGTCGGTCGACCTGGCGCGCCGCGTCGGCGCCGGCGGGATGGTCTACGCCACCCCAGGCCCCGATCCCCCGAGCGTGATTTATGAAACCGTTGCCAGCGCGGGAGTGGACAACGTCACCGTGATCGTGCGAACGCCTGGCGACGCGCCCCGACTTCCGATCGCGTGCTGTGAGGCTATTTTGGTCCGCTTCGTCTATCGGCATTTCGAAGATCGACAGCGGCTCACGCGAAGCCTCTCACTCACGATGAAACCGGGCGGCCGGCTGGCCGTTATCGATTGGCATGCCGGAGCCCTCGACGGCAACACCGTTTCGAAGGAGACCGCGATCGCGGAATTCACGGCCGATGGCTTCGAGCTCGTTCAGACGATCGACGATTGGGCGCTCGGCGCCTATTGCCTCGTGTTCCGCAAGCCCGCGGTCGAGAGCGCCAGAAGGTAATGCTCTAACGCGCTCGGGCCGACGCCCGTATAGAGCGGACGCGCGCGCGCGCCGCTTTTCGGGTAAGCCCCTCGTTCTTCTCCAGTAAACGGACAGCTTTCAATAGCTTCCCGCTGCGAACGAGCTCGTCGAGGCCCACACCCGACTCCGTCCCGTCGTCGATGAAGCCGTCCACTTTGCGCTTGGCGTCCGTGAGCGAGAGCTCCGATTCGGCGCGAAGCAGCTTGACCGCCCCGACCGTGTCGCCCGCGTGTGCCATCTCGCGCACCTCCGCCTCGAGCGTCTGCCTCGTTTCGAGGTCGAGGAACTCCAGGATCTCGTTCAAGAGCGCCTGCATGCGTTCGCGAGGCCGATGCGAGCCCCGCGACAGCCAGAATACATGCCCGTCCCGTAGCGTGATCTGGAGATGGCACGCTTCCAGAGCGCGCGATGCTGGCGGTATTCGGAGACTCAGGATCACGATGTCTGCGGTGGCGTGCTCCTCGACGCGCCGCCGGCCGATTCGCTTCAAGTCGTAGCGGATGACGCCGCGGTCGCGGTCGAATATCGTCGTGGCGCGATAGTTCGAGAACCACGCCATGAGAAGTAGAAACGTTGGTCCAAAGGCGATCTCGGGCCCGCTACGTTGCTCGGACCATAGACCTACGCCAAGCACCACGGCCATCAGTACCATCGCTGCGGCCAAACGGAAACTGTGATCCTCGAGAACGAGACGCGTCTCGCTCTGCTCGACGATGTTCATGTAATAACGTTCTTTGGAAATGGGTCTTGAAAATTGTAACCGACCTACGGATCACAAGCGAGCAGGTCACGCGGGCCGGACGCAACGGGGATGATGTATCCTTGTCCGCATCGTCGATGCTTCGGACGTCACTTTTCGCGCTGCTGGCTTGTTTTCACTCCGCCTTTGTCTTCTCTCAAGAGGCGCTCTCCGAACGTCTCATCTCGGCCGAAGCGAGGACGCGCGCCGCTATCACCTTCTTTGCTGCCGAAGGCGAGCCCCCGCTCTCGCTCGACCAGGGATTCCCGGAGCTTTCCGGCGCACCCCTGACCGACACGGCTTTTCTGAACGCTCGGCGTCAGCAACTGCGCGAGCGCGAGGACGCGCGGGCCCGCGAACGGCTCGCAGCAGGAGCGGCCGAGCTCGAGCTCCTTCGTGCCGTTTGGGACGCAGAGGACACTGCCGATGCGCTCGAGGCGCGCCTCCTCGCAGCGCTGAGCGCGGGTCTCTCGCTTGCGCCAGGATTTCGCGAGCAAGTCTTCGAAGGCGCGCTCGCGCTTTTGCGTCGGGGGCGCGCCGGGCTCCGCGGGATCGAGGAAGGCTCACCGCAATGGGCCGAGGCAGCGCGGGAAGCCCTCGCGGCCGCCGAATCCGAGCAACGACTCGTTCTCTATCGCGGCGCGGCGCTTCGAAGGATGGTGCTACCCGGGGACAGGTCGCTCGAGCATCTCGTCGAGGGCGAGCTTCTGGAAACGACAGGGAGCCCGGCAAACCGCGATCGGCTCCAAAGGTCGCTCCCGCTCCTCGGGCCGGAGCTCGCTCGGCGCGCGCGCCTGGCCCTCGGCGGCGCGATCCCAGTCGCGGAGGCGCCGATCCCCGATGCCAACCCCGAGCCTGACGCACCAGAAGATTCGAATCTTGGGCGGCTTCGGACCGATATCGCTGTTCTTCAAGGAGCGGAGCGGAAACGCCAAGAGACGGAGCGCGCCGCACTCGAGACCCTTCGGAGCGAACGGAAGGAGGTGGAGGGTTCGCTCGCCAAAGCGCGCGCTTTGTCCTTTCTCGACTCGAGCCGTTCCGCGGAGATACGCCGGAGCCTTCAAGAAATACAGCGGCTGACGCGAAGACTACGAGCGGCGGCGGAAGAGCGGAACGAAACGCGCCAGCTTCTTGCGACCGAGCGCGCGACCATGCTGGGAACGCTTCGAGCGGAAGCACCGGCGGAGGCTTCGGCCGAGTGGGAGGATGCTTTTACCGATCTCTCCATCGTGCTCGGTCAGCGGGACGACCACGTCGTGGACGAGATCGACGCGCTCATGTCCGAGCTCAAAGCAACCTTGCATGTCCGGCGCCAGCTCGGGTCGATCGTCGATTTCGTGACTCAAGCACAGGCGTTTGAAGAGCTCCGCGCTGAGCTCGCGGAAGCACCGCTTTGGCTCCAACAGGAATGGAGAAAAGAGATTCGAGTGGTTCGGTCGTTGCCCGAGCGGATTTTCGATCTCGACACGCTGGTCGAGCTCGCCTCTGTCTCGTTCGACTTGTTGGTGCTCGTTGTTCTCTGGGTCTACTTGAGACGGGCGGCTCCCCGTTGGATCCGCCGCGGTCTCGTTGCCGTTCGGCGGCGCGACGTCGGCTTGCGGCGTTGGCAGCGAGGAGGACGCGCGATCGCCGATCGTCAGATCGAGCCGATCGCCCGCTACGGCGTGGACGCGGCCGGCGCTTTCGTGCTCCACACGCTGCTTCTACCTCGAAGCGAGTTCTTAGCACTCGGGGCGCTTCTATGGATCGCCTGGGCTCTCACCAAGAGCGTCCCGCCCGCTATCCGGCTCCTGCTTGCCGTCCCGGGGCACGCTCTCGATCCGCTGTCCGGGGACCGCACGCCGCCCGAAGTCGAGGTGATCGGCGTTTCGGCGGCAAACTGGTTTCTCGGATGGTGGATCCTCTCGGAGCTTCTTCTATTCGTCGCGGTCCCCCTGCTGCAAGCGGACCGGCTCGAAAGCCTCATCGCGATCGTCAGTTGGGCCGTGTTTACCGCGATCGTTATCGCGACGTTGTGGCGCCTGTCGCACTGGGTACGCCAATTTCTTGCCAATCTCGTCGACCAGACACCCGTCAGTGAATGGCTCGCCCAGCCGACGCGCTCCATCTTCAAGAGAATTTTCCTCACGGCCTTCGGTATCGTTTCCATTGCAATACGCCTGGTGTTCTGGCTGCTCGTCGGGCGCGGGTGGCTCTCGAGCTCGGGCACGAGCCTCATCGTGAGCCAGTTCAAGCTCGTCGATGCGGGCACCGAGCTTCTGCCTAAAGAAGATCGGGACCGCATTCGAGGTGCTTCGTTCTCCGGGACCGAGCGATCCGGAGACATCGAGAAACTCCTTGCGGCGTTCGTCAAGTGGCAGCAGGCGAGGCGCGGGGGCACGGTCGGGATCATCGGCGATCGAGGAGTGGGGAAAACCGTCTTCTTGGAGCAAGCACGCACACGATTCGAGTCGCGTACGGATCTTCCGGTTACCGTCATTTCCGTGCCGCACCGGCGCCGCACCAAGAGCTACCGCGAGCAGCTCCAATGGTTGCTGGACCCGCTCGGGATCGCGATCAACAAGGGCTCGAGCCGCGCCACCATTCAAAAGCGGATCATCGATCGTCTCGAAACCTTGCCGCCGCAGATTTTTCTCATCGACGACGTCCACTTTCTCTTGCGACGGACGGTCGGCGGCTTCGACCTTTTGAAGTCGGTCCTCGACATCATCCAGGTTTGCTCGGACGACCACTTCTGGGCGCTGACCTTGCACCGGCCGGCATGGACTTACGTGAAGAATATCTCGACGTCGATTCGGCTCGCCCTTCGGGAGAAGATCGAGCTCTCGGGGCTCGGCGCGGATGTACTGGAAGAGAGCCTCGTCCGACGCACCCGCGCTGCGGGTTACGATCCTCGATTCGAGAAGCTTCTTCAAGGGCGCCTTCGCGAGAGCGACCATAGCGAATCGCGCGCACGCGTGATGTATTGGCGGATCGTGTCCGAGGCGAGCCGCGGCAACCCGGAAGTCGCCCTCGAATATTGGCTTTCGAGCTTGGGCCCGCCGGTGCAAAATGGCGACCTCGCTGAAGTTCCCGTCTATCTCCACGCCGGACACGCGGAAGCAGACGTGGAGAAGCTATCGGACGAATATTTGTTTTTGCTCACCGCTCTCGTCATTCATGACGGGCTTCCCATCGAGGACCTCGCGGAAGTACTGAACGTCGTTTTGGGGCGAGTAAGAATGACGTGCCAGCATCTCGAGAGTCTTCGCATTCTCGAGAGAAACGGGCGGATGTTTCAGATCACGCCCGGTTGGCAACCGGCGGTGCTTCGCGTTTTAGATCAGAAACAGTTCGCGCATTAGGAGATGGTAGATGAATGAAACGGAGCTCGGTTTTCTCGAGTTTCTCAAGCTCGACAACCTCCCGATAGCCGTCGTTGCGATCGTCATTGGTGTCGTGCTCATCCGCGTCACCGTGCGGTTTTTCGATGGGCTGGGCGAGCGATTCACGCGCCGGCGGCTCGTCTTGAAGCAGGTTGCGGCCGTTTTGAAGTTTTTTATCGTGATGCTGACGGCGTTTTTCGTCGCGACCACGCTCGTCAACTTCTCGAACCAAGCACTGCTCGCACTAGGCGGCTCCGCGGCGCTCGCTTTTGGCTTTGCGTTCAAAGACATTCTCGCATCTCTCATTGCGGGGCTGATCCTGCTCTTCGACCGCCCTTTCCAAGTCGGCGACCGCATCGCCTTCGCCGGCTATTACGGTGAAGTCAAGGAGATTGGCCTGCGCTCGGTCCGGCTCGTGACCCTCGACGACAACCTCGTCTCCATTCCCAACAACAAGTTCTTGACCGATGTCGTCGCGAGCGCGAATGCGGGTGAGCTCCATCAAATGGTCGTCCTCCACTTCTACATTCGCTGCGACGCAGACTTCGCCTCGGCCAAGACCATCGCTCAGGAGGCCGCCGTTTCGAGCCCCTATGTCTATCTCGAGGAGCCCGTACAAGTCAGCTTGCAAGAAGGTCCCGTGCCAGGGATGGCAACCCACTTCGCTCTAGAGGTAACGGTCAAGGCCTACGTCTTTGACGGCCGTTTCGAAACGGCCTTCGGCACGGACGTGACCGAGCGGGTAAAGCGCGCTTTCAAGGCGGCTGGCATCCACACCGTCGGCGAGATGGACAGGCCGGCGATGCGGAGCGGTGAACTATGAGCAGTGTGAACCGCCGCCTCGCGGCTATGATGTTCCTCGAGTTCTTCATTTGGGGAGCGTGGTACGTCACCGTCGGCAATTACATGACGGCCATCGACCTGACCGACGTCATCTACTGGGCCTATACGGTAAGCCCCATCGCCGCCGTCGTGTCGCCCTTTTTCCTCGGCATGGTGGCGGACCGCTTCTTCGCCACCGAGCGCGTTCTCGGCGTTCTGCACATCCTCGGCGGGCTGGCGATGCTCGCGGCGCCTTCGCTCGCCTATTCCGGCACTCTCTTCATCTTGGTGCTTCTTCTTCACGTTCTCTTCTACATGCCGACCCTCGGGCTCACGAACTCTCTAGCGTTCCACCACATCACCGACCGGGAGAAGCAGTTCCCTGTCATCCGTGTCTTCGGAACGATCGGCTGGATCGTCGCGAACGTGATCGTCAGCGCGGTGCTCCACGCCGATGCCACCCCCCTACCTTTATATATAGCGGGCGCTGCTGGCATCCTCATGGGCCTCTACAGTTTCACGCTCCCCCACACGCCGCCTCCCGCGCGAGGAACACGCCCGACAGCGCGCAGCATACTGGGGCTCGACGCGCTCGAGAAACTCTGGAGCAAACCGTTTTTCGTCTTTGCGTTGAGCTCGCTTCTGATCAGCATCCCGCTCTCGGCGTATTACGCCTACGCCCCGGTCTTCGTGAGCGCGGCGGGACTCGAGAGCCCCGCCTTCAAGATGTCTTTCGGCCAGATGTCGGAAGTCGCGTTCATGGTGGCCATGCCGCTCTTCTTCGCGCGCCTCGGCGTCAAGTGGATGCTCGTAACCGGTATGGGTGCTTGGGTGCTGCGCTACGCGCTGTTCGCGGCAGCAGCACCGACAGGAGCCTTTTGGCTCATCATGCTAGGAATTCTCCTTCACGGGATCTGCTACGATTTTTTCTTCGTGACCGGACAGATCTTCGTGGACCAGAAGTCGACCGACGATATCCGAGGCCAAGCCCAAGGCTTCCTCGTCCTCCTAACCTACGGCGTCGGCATGCTCGTAGGCGCCCAAATCTCCGGCTGGATCTTCAACAGAATCGTCCCCGACCCAGCGGTCCTAGCAAACTGGCAAGCCTTTTGGATTCTACCGGCCGCGTTCGCGTTCGTCGTAATGATCTACTTTGCCCTCCGTTTCGAGAACACCCGAGCAACGGATGAGACATGATTTCGAGCACTAGTGCTCGAACGGGCGCACGTCACGGTAGTGAGGATGCCCGTTTACGGTTTGCGGTGCGGTATCTTGCGGCTATTATAACCGCAAGATAGGAGATCCCCATGCCGAATCCAGTGGTTCCCGAGGAAGTTGGCGCTGTGGCTAGCCAGTTGGCCGAGCCCAAGCCTATGCGACGTGGCTCGGTCTCAGAGCGTTACGTGAAGTGCAATAAGGCCGGCTGCGCGTGCGCCGACCACGCGGATGCTCGTCATGGGCCGTACTACAGCATTACCCGCGTGGTGAAAGGCCGCACGAAGTCTAGGTGGCTGGATAGCGAGCAAGCCAGGCAGGTCCGCGAGCAAGTTGCGGCAGGCCGAAAGTTCCGCGAGCTTGTCGATGCGTACTGGCAAGCTTGCGAGCGATGGGCCGACACCCAACTGGAAAATCCCGAGGCCGCCTCGCAAGCGGCGGCTAAAAAAAAGGCTTCAAAACGGCGTTCAAAGTCGAGACGGTCAACGAGATCGAAGCGCTCCTAGGCACGGGCATCGTCGACGAGTGGGATCTCGAGGCCATCGAGACGGCTGCGCGCCGCATGGCGATGCGTGTGGCGGCCCGCTTCGTGGAACAACGACTGAACGCCGATACCTCGGACCATGCCGGCCCGATGTTGCCCTGCGCGTGCGGGCATTCGGCGCGCTACGCCGGCCGGGATGGCAAGGACTTCGAGAGCGTGCTGGGGCCTTTGAGGCTGGAGCGCGCCTACTACCACTACGAGCTGTGCGAAGCGGGCCTCTGTCCGCGTGACCGGGCGCTGGGATTGGAGGGTGGTTCGCTCTCTCCAGGCGTGCTGCGCATGGCCGGACTGGTGGGTGCCATGGTCAGCTTGGAAGAGGGCCACAAGTTGCTGCACGAGTTGGCTGGGGTGGATGTTCCGACCGATGACGAGGCGCGCAAGTGCATCAACTACGTCGAACGCAACCGCGAGCGCATGCGCTACCCGAAGTTCCGGGCAGCCGGGCTTTGTACCTCGACGGGCGTCGTTAAGGCCGGGTGCAACGTTGCGATCGGAACCCGGTGCAAGCGCGCCGGGATGCACTGGTCCGTCGCTGGTGTTGATGCGATCATCGCGCTACGCTGCTGCAAGCTGAGCGGACGCTTCGAGGGGTTCTGGGAACGTCTCGCTCAGCGCCGAGTGGCCTGAGGATAGATTCTCATCTCACAATCCTGACGTGCGCCCCCTAGTATTGGGCGTGCGTCACCAGTGTGCGGAAGCTCGGATCTCACGGAGTGGCGTAAACTTGCTAATTTATGGCCTACGGTTCCTATGGCCGGAGGACATGAAGATGCCTCGAAAGCCGGTCTCCCACAGTTGTCCGTAAGCTCACTTAGAGAACTGCCGGAGAACCGACCGAGCCGAGTCCCATGCGGCGCGGCTCGGTGTCCGAGGGGTTGAACTGTGGTCATCGCTGCCAGCACGACCCGCAGACGCGGCATGGCACTTCAGCCTCACGCGTGGCAAGGG
>Ga0114950_10000069_pt1 | contig 52302 bp, 43 predicted proteins | sample N075metaG_FD_83503 | JGI IMG/M metagenome (GOLD analysis project Ga0114950, IMG submission 83503) | Deep subsurface microbial communities from Kermadec Trench to uncover new lineages of life (NeLLi) - N075 metaG | ecosystem: Environmental > Aquatic > Marine > Ocean trench > Sediment | place...
CAAAATAGTCGATGGGGATAGTTTACCCAGATAATTTTCCCCGGCCCACAGCCCCAGAAAGCTGATTATTCCATAGGCGCCCCAGTTGGATACATCGGCCACCAATAATTCGTCACAGCGAGTCACGGATGTCTTGATTTCCAGGTCGGCGATCGCCCCGGCGATATTGCCCATACCAATTTCATTGCCGCCATCACCTATGGCGATGGTGGGGCACTTGGCTTTATCCAGGTAGGGGTCAAAATATCCACATTGCTGGCTTATGTCCTCGCCGCGCATATTGTAATAGCGGCCGTCCTGCGTGAGACCCGGGCGCTCGATAGACACAATAGCCGCCGGATTTAAGTGGTCCAGGTTGCGGCGCGCTTCCCGCTCGGCGCTGGCCAGGTTGTCCGCCTGCAGTTCCAGAACTCGATAATCATCTTTCAGGGCGCGTGAGAGGGGCGAGGCACAGGCGAGCCATGGTGTGGCTCCCATCGCTTCCAATGTGTCGTACAACGCGATCGCGCCGACCGGCCCATCGGTTTCAAAGGTATCGTTTACCGGAAAGCCGGTGCCGATAATGACATTGCCTGAAAGCCCTTTTAGGTGCAGCGCTGCCCGCAGATAATACCCGGCGTCCAGTGCAGCCTGAGCCGTTTGCATATGGCGCAGGTTGCGCTTCACCAACAGGTTTTCGACCGCCAGGCTGAAATCGAGGTCGGTCACTCGCCCGTCTCCCGTACCGGCTCCGCCGTATCCTCGGCGACCGGTGTACGCCGGTGAAAACTGGCTGCCAGGTGCAATGCGTTGTGGGCAGCGAATTGGTTTATGGCTGAAAATTGAACCTTACCGCCGGGCTGTAATTGGGCCAGGCGGGCGGCATCGATAGACAACGCAGATCCTATTTTTGGGTATCCGCCGATAGTTTGTCTATCGTTGAGTAATACGATGGGCTGGCCGTCCGCAGGTATTTGAATGGCGCCATAACAAATACCCTCCGACAAGATTCCCTCTATTTCGCAGGCCACAGCGGGCCCCTCCAGCCGATAGCCCATGCGATCGCAACGATCGCTGACCGTATAGGTATGATTAAAAAAGCGCCGTTGCTGCAGGCGGCTGAAATGCGCCTGCTGATAGCCGAGAATGACTCTGATGGTAATGGCATTGTGATAGCTGGGTTGGTGCTCATCTGCCAGATAAAGTGGCCGGCACTGAGCTGGAGTGGAGCAGGGGAGTTGGTTATCTATGTAAAGCTTATCACCGTTCAAACCTCCCAACTGTTCTCTCACCACCGTGGCGGTGCTGCCAAAACTGGGAGCTATGCTAAACCCTCCCGCCACACCGAGGTAGCTGCGGCAGCCTTCTTGCGCGAAATCCAGTGCGATGATCTCCCCTGACTTTACCGGGTGGACGCGCCACAAATCCTTCGCCGCCTTACCAATACGCAGCGGCATACGCGCACCTGTTACGCAGATATAAGTATCGATTTGCGCCTCGAGTTGCAGGCCGCCAAAACTGGCTTCAATGACGGTCGTACCGGGCGCATTTTGCAACAGCCGGTTACACCAGGAAAATGCCTCGGGGTCCAGTGGGCCACCTGTGGTCAAGCCAATTCGATGCTGCCCGATACGGCCGCCATCCTGCAATAGGCTGAGAATCCCCGCCTGCACTACCTTCAGGCTCACGACAGCTCGCCTCCCAATGCCAGATAGCGCTGCTTATCGATTGCCTCGAAGCGTACACGATCGCCCACAGTCACAGGCATAGTCGGGTCGCGCTCCGGATTAAACATCCGCAGCGGGCAACGCCCAATAAGATTCCAGCCGCCCGGCGACACCGCTGGGTAGACCGCGGTCTGGCGATCGGCGATGGCAACCGCACCGCGCGGTACCTTTGCCCGTGGCGTGGATAATCGGGGGGCAGCAATGCGTGGATCTACCTCACCTAAATAGGCAAAACCCGGGGCAAAACCAATTGCGTACACACGGTACTCAAGTGCCGTGTGCAGTTCGATGACCTCCTCAATGGTGATGTTTGCCCTGCTGGCAATCGCGGTCAGATCTTCTCCGGACTCCGGCGCATAGTAAACCGGCAGTACTACTGTGTTGGTTTGTTGGTCGGTGCTGAGCGTGGTCAGTGATTTCATCGCCTGGCGTATACGGGTGCTGACACTGAGGTGATCAGTTGCCATGGCGTCGTAAATGATAAGCAGTGAGGCGTAGGAGGGCACCAGGTCAATAAGTTGATCCCCCAGCGCCGCTTCGATGGCGACGGCTGCCGCTTGCACGCGTCCGGAAACCTCTGGACTGGTCTGCTCGCCCAAATAGAGGATGAGCGCGTTTTCACCCGCGCTGTGAAGAATGGGTTCTAGCAATGGGGCGCTCCATCAACCAGGGCACGGATTTCCTGGATGGCGTTAACGCCCGCCATATTGTCACCGTGAACACACAGCGTGTCGGCTCGCAACGCAATGTCGGTACCGTCTACCGCGGTGACGGTGCCGCTATCTCGCAACTGTGTCACCTGCGCCAGCATTTTTTCCCGGGTGTGGATCGCACCGGGCTCGCTACGCGGCAGCAGGGAGCCGCCAGTGTCATAACAGCGATCAGCAAAAGCTTCAAATAGAACCTCAATACCGATTGCCTCGGCCTCCTCAAGATGGACTTGGGCGCGTGTTGTGGCCAGCATCATCAGAGCGATGGGCCGGTGATAGCTGGCTATGCTCTGCATGATGGTTGCGCGCAGACGGTCACTGCTCATCATGTCGTTGTAGAGGGCGCCGTGGGGCTTTACATAGCGCAGTTCAAGCCCCTCGCTCAGGGCCATGCCATCCAGGGCAGAGATTTGGTAGAGCATTGTGGCAGCCAATTCATCGGCGCTTAGATTCATTGATCGACGGCCAAACCCCACCAGATCGGGATAGGCTGGATGGGCGCCTACGGTCACATTGTGCTCTTTGGCCAAAGCCAGTGTTCTGCGAATGGTCAGCGGGTCGCCAGCGTGAAAGCCGCAGGCAATGTTTGCCTGGTCAATGAAGGGCATCACCTGTTCGTCCAGGCCCATTGTCCAACTCCCGTAGCTCTCACCCAAATCGCAATTTAATAGCATGGTGTTCCTCACATGATCGCCAACTGGCTGTTGCGCAGGTCGGTGACCAGCATACAGCCGGGGCTGTGGGTGATAGCAAAGGGCGGTTTAGCCGCCTCCAAAGCGACCTGTGGAGTCACGCCGCAAGCCCAAAACACGGGCACTTCCTCATCTCGCAACTCGACCGCATCCCCGTAGTCGGGCCGGCCAAGGTCACCAATACCGATTTGTGACGGGTCGCCAAAATGAATGGGTGCACCGTGGACGGAGGGGAATCGCGTGCAAATCTGCACGGCCCGAATGGCATCCGCCGCTTTGAATGGGCGCATGCTCACCACCATTTTTCCTGCGAAGGGGCCGGCACTGGTACAGTCAATATTGGTGCGATACATCGGCACATTGACGCCGTCGCTTACATTGCGAACTTCCAGTCCGTCCGCCAGTAAGGCCTCTTCAAACGAAAAAGAACAACCCAGGGCAAAGGTCACCAGATCGTCGCGCCAAAGGCTGGTGATATCGGTAATCTCTTCCGTTAATTGTCCGCCGCGGAAAACACGATAGCTTGGCACGTCGGTGCGTATGTCGATATCCCCCAATGGTGTTAGGGAGAAATCACCGGGTTTATTCGAGGTGGCAATTAAGGGGCAGGGCTTGGGGTTGAGCTGACAAAAGCGCAAAAAGTCATTGGCCCAGTCCGACGGCAAAATAACGATATTACACTGCACATAACCGGTGGCACAGCCGGATGTGTTGTCGGTGTGTTGGCCACTGCGAATGTTGGCTCGCAATGCATGTGGTGATAACTGTTCACTCATTCGGATTCATTCCACCGTAGATGTTTACTGTACTGAATTCGACAATATACCGCCGATTAGAGGAAATCGCACTGCAAAGCGTTTGGCAAGGCCAGGCAAATCTGGATAATAGGCGCTCCTATGACCATGATAGTAGATACTGCCAATGCTTGACCAGTTACTCGACGTGCTGCGCCCCAAATTAGTGACCAAAGATAGCTTTGTGGGATCGAACATGCACCCCAAGTCGCCTCGCGTGTACGGCGGGCAAGTATTGGCGCAGTGTATTAGCGTAGCCGTATCGACCGTGCCAACCGATAGAATCCTCCATTCGCAACACGCCTATTTTTTGCGCCCGGGAGACCCGGCCAAATCCATCGACTATGAGGTTGAACGGGCCAGGGATGGTCGCAGTTTCAACTCCAGGCGGGTGGTGGCCTTACAGGGTGGCAAACCGATTCTGGTGAGCTTCCTGTCTTTTCAGCAGGCCTCGCGGGGAGAGGAGTTTCAACCCTCGGCGCCCGACGTGCCTCCGCCGGAGGATTTACCCAGCGAGCGCGAGCTATCCATCAAAGCCGGTACCTTGCATGAAGATTTCCAGATTGTCACCGGCCTGGATTTGGATGTTCGCGTGGTGGAACCTATCGATTGGGAAAACCCGGTACCGCGCAAGCCCGAACTTCAAATGTGGATGAAAACAATGGAGTCACTGCCTGGTGAAGGGGCGAAAAGCCGAGGCTTACACCAGGCAATACTGGCCTATATGTCCGATGCATTTCTGATCGATGTGTGCATGATTGCCCACGGGCAGAATTTTATGGATGACCATATTCAGGTGGCCAGCCTGGATCACGCCCTGTGGTATCACGAGGATTTTCGCGCCGATGAATGGTTGCTACACACGGTGGAGGCGCAACAGATTGGCGGCGGCCGCGGTTTGGCCCACGGCAGCTTCTTCACCCGGCAGGGCAAGTTGGTGGCGACAACGATGCAGCAGGGTTTGATGCGCTTTCGCTAGGGAGCAGTCTCGCGCCGACTTCGATTCTCATAGTTTGATCCGGGCTTCGTTATGATTATTGATTTGGTAGTTCCAGTGACAGGTAATTCCAGTGACAGTTTACCTAATTCTCACAGTTGGATTAAGAATTTCCCTCAAGAGAATTAAGTAAACTGTCCCGGAATTTCCCCGACTGCGATATGAATAGTTGAACCACCTGGACTCATAAGCAAGCCGGGACTAACTCATTCTGCGTGTCTGGTAGACTCCCCGAACAACAAAATCAGAGGCGATTTCCTTGAAAACCTACAACATCCCTATGTTGGCAGCCATAGCGCTGGTCACGGCGTGCAGTGATAGCAGCGATCACACGGTTACCGAAGTGCCGCCGGCACCCATACCCATGGTCGATTTCAGTGCAGTTGATGCCAGGCTGGAAGATTTCGTGGCTGAGAATGAACATTTTGACGGCGCATCCATCGTCATCGTCGACAAAAATGAAGGGACGATCCACAGGACGGCCTTTGGTGACCATACCGTTGACACTGTGGTGCTGCTGGCCTCTACCAGTAAGGTGCCCGCTGTGAGCCTGTTAATGGCACTCGCCGAAGATGACGACAATGTTGACTTTGAAATTGACGGCCCTATTTCCGATTACCTGCCCTGGGTGGGTGTATGGTCTACCGACATTACCACCGAACACCTGGTTTCCAATCGTTCCGGCATTCCCGGTCTGGCTGCCGCGTTTACCGGGCAGTACGGCGCGCATATCTGTCAGTATACGCCGACCGGCACACTCTATGAATGTGCGCAAACTATCTACCAGACCCCATTGCCAGATTTGGTTAGCAATCCTCCCGGGGTGGCGTTTGACTACGGCGGCAGTCAATGGCATTTGGCGGGTGCTGTTGCGGAAACGGTGGGTGGCGCCAGTTGGAACCAGCTGCTCGATCAATATATTGGCGGGCCTTGTGATCTTGAAATATTTCGTTTCGGCAACAACCTGTCCGATGCCACCAGTTGGGATGGCAATATCGATAGCCTGATTGGTTTGGATAACCCCAACATCGAGGGCGGCGCTATGACCAATCTCGATGATTATGCCAAGCTCCTGTCTATGCATTTGAATGAGGGGGCCTGTGGTGACAATCAGGTCTTATCGGCAGACGCGGTGAAGTTTATGCGCATCGAACGTACGCTTTCCCAGGAGGGCAAAAAAGGGTATGGCATGGGCTGGTGGAGTGAGCCGGTCGAGGACGGCGGTAGCCTCTATCTCTATACCGACGCGGGTTTTTATGGCTCTGTGTCATGGATAGATATCGAGCGTAATTACGCCGGCTATGTTGCGTTAGAAGAGTATTCCGGGTCGTTTGGCCCCGAGGGATCAAGCATGGTGATTTCGGAGCTGATTCCGCTGATCGAAGAAGCGATAGACGCGGCTCGTTAACAAGCGCTGATTTCATCGAAAACGAGTGTAAGTCACTCGCGGCCTGGATCACACTCGAACTATTTTGCTCTAAAAGGTTTCGAGGCAAAAAACACGGCGTAGGCAATACTGCCGAGGCAAAACACTGCCGCCACCCAGTCGCCAGTTTCAACAAACATATACGCAGAGAATAATCCCATCGCAGCGGCGATGAAAAGTCCGAGTACTCGAGCTGAATTTGACATAGGCAACATAAAAATATTTGGCCAGCCAGTATAAACCTATTTTATACTCCGCTGCAGATTCTCGGTTTCCAGCGCGAAGTTGAGGCACCCTCCCATACCTTCTACTAGAGTAATTAACGATGAAAATTACCGGCCTGCAAGTGTTCTACGGAATAATGTCGATTATTGGCTTGTTTGTAACCTGGTATTTTAACTTGCAGCCGCGCGAGACCGGCTTCATTGCCGATTTGTATACAACCTCTGCATCGGCTTCCATCACCAATGACTTGGGCGTTGTGGTCACTGCCTTCCTGGTGTGGTCATTCGTAGAGACTGGTCGCCTGAAAATGTCCTACCGCTTCTGGTGGGTGCTATTTGTATTTACCTTTCTTATTGCCGCGGCAACCACCGTACCGCTGTTTTTGCTGATGCGAGAGCGACGGCTTAATATGTTAGAGGTAACGAATAGTCGTATGGAATAGCGTCCGGTAATTCTAGTGACAGTTTACTTATCTTTCACGCTTGGGCTCCGATTTTCCCCCAAGGAAAGTCAGTAAACTGTCCGCGGTATTTACGATTGGGTACTGAAACCCCGGGCGCAAGAGTCGTGCGCGCCGCGGGGTCTCAGGTAGCAACTTAGACTACAAGTCCTAGGGTACGCGTATCAGTACAACACTACCTTTTGAACCATCGGCCGATACTCGATACCTCCCCGCTGCCGTGGTTCGGTCGTTGGAGAATTGGATCGGAAGCTCGATAGCTACCCCCCCCACCACAAGTTCTCCTTCGGCAAAGCAGTTACCACTTACTTTAAGTTGTCCCGAATCGGGAACTGCTACCCCGCGATCGGGGTCGTAGCAGACACTTGTGTTCGTGTTTATAATTCCGCTGTTCAACAGCCTGAGTCTGCATGAGGTTCCATCAGAAAAAGCCATCTCCCATACTCCAGAAACCTGTGGTGGAGAGCAGACAGCGAAACTTGATGAGTTCCAGCCCAGGGTAATGCCGATAACGGATGCCAGAAGAACTTTTCTATTCATTTTCATGGGATAACCCTCACTTCGATGTGCCAACATCTGCGGCTGGTGCCGCGCTTCCTGTATCAACCCAAAACCTTCTTCGGATTGATTACTACCCTACTTTAAGCGCCTTATCTTTGCCTGATGAAACTCGTATGTTGTCTTACGGAAGCTTACGGTCTATATTTATATCGAATTATCAATAACCTAGGGGCCGTGTACTTTGCAAATTCGCAGCAAGTTACCGTTATGAGTGAATCCACTTTCAGCTCCTCGGAACTGGAATCCGGATTTCTCATGGGCCCCTGGCGTGTGCAACCTCACCTCAACAACATCTCCAGAGGGGATGAAGAGAGGCACCTTGAAAACCGGCTAATGCAGACGCTGGTATTCCTGGCCAAAAATCAGGGTGAAGTCCTCACACGGGAGCAATTTTTTAGCTCGGTGTGGCAGGGCCTGGTGGTCAACGAAGAGGCCCTATCGCGTGCGATTTCCCTGTTGCGAACGGCGCTGAACGACAATGCGCACAAGCCCGAGTTTATCCAGACCATACCGGGTGTCGGTTACCGTTTGATTGCCCAGGTCGATGCAAGCGGACAAGAGCCTGCAGGTCCATCGGTTGGCTCGCTCCCGGAGAAGAACTCAATCGCTGTACTGCCTTTTATTAACTTGAGTGAAGATTCGGCCAATGAATATTTTTCCGAAGGTATCTCAGAAGAGATTCTGAATGTCCTTTCCCAGGTTGAACGGTTCAAAGTTGCGGGTAGAACCTCATCATTCGTGTTTAAAGACAATAACCGGGACCTGCGGGAAGTTGGCAGAATGCTCGGCGTCGCACACGTCCTCGAGGGCTCAGTAAGAAAATCTGGAAACAAGGTGCGGATCACTGCGCAACTGAACAAAACCATTGACGGTTTTCATCTGTGGTCCGAGGCCTTCGACCGGGAGCTGGATGACATATTCGCAGTTCAGGACGAAATTGCTTCCGCCGTGGTTGAACATTTGAAAGACTCTCTTTTGAGTTCGCCACCTGTTGTCACTGAAACCCATCCGGAGGCTTATGCGCTGTATCTTCAGTCCCGATACCTCGAGCGTCAAAGCACCCCGGCTTGCTTCGCAAAGGCTGTTGAACTGGTCGAGAAGGCGCTTTCCATCGCGCCCGATTATGCGCAGGGTTGGAATGGCCTGGCGAGTGTTTACTGCAATTATGCAGGCAAGGGGCACTTTCCGCCGGGAGAGGCATTGCAGATCGCAAAAGAAGCGGCAGAGCATGCCTTGCAAATAAATCCAAACTTCGCCTCGGCCCACGGAACACTCGCCTGGATCGCAACGCACTTTGAAACCGACCTGAAGGCCGCAGCGAAGCACTATCAGCAAGCCCTTGCCCTTGCGCCGGGAGATCTGCAAATTATCAGTAGTTCCGCCAATCTCGCCCGGTCACTCGGCCGACTGGACACAGCCATCTCGCTACAGGCTTTCGTCAATGACCGCGATCCGATGAATCCAGCCGGCTACACTTTCCTGGGGTTTTTCTACCGTTGCGCAGGACAATACGAGGCAGCGATATCGAGTTACAAGATTGCATTGGGGTTGTCGCCGGGAATTCTCAGCGCCCAATACAACATCGGCGCGTCCCGGATGCTTCAGGGCCGACTGGAAGATGCCCTGGAGGAGACGCTTAAGGAAAATGCCGAAGCGTATAGGCTGATGGGGCTGGCTCCGATCTATCATGCCATGGGGGAAAGCAAGAAATCGGATATTGCGTTGAGCCAGATGATTGAGAAGTATGCAGGAGACGCGGCTTATAACATCGCATTCATATATGCCTATCGAGAAGAACCGGACCGTGCATTCGAATGGCTGAATACTGCACTGGACTACCATGACGCGGGGCTGGGCCAGATAAACACCGAGCCGAAGATCGCCAATCTCAGGAGTGATGCCCGATGGCTGCCTTTCCTGGAGCGCATCGGCATGGCTCCGTACCAGTTGGCCACTATCAATTTCAATGTAACTCTTCCCGCATGAAATTGTATATCACGGTGACAGTTTACCTAACTCTTGGACTATAAATTTCTCTCAAGAGCATTAAGTAAACTGTCGCTTTTCCATCCAAAGTTCTATAGTTAGACAATAGCCCCCACAGTATTCAATTGGACAAAACAACTATGCCTCATCCCAGCATCACAGCGGAAACCTACCCCCACAAGCCCGCTATCATCATGGCGAACTCTGGCGAGATGGTGACCTACGCTCAACTGGATGAACGCTCCAACCAGGCCGCCCAATTATTTCGCTCCCTGGGTTTAAAAGCCGGGGATCACATCGGCATGATGTTGGACAACAATCGCCAGTTTTTAGAAATTTGTTGGGGGGCGCAGCGCGCGGGATTGATTTTTACCCCGGTCAGTACGCATCTCATGCGCGATGAAACGACCTATATCTTGAAGAACTGCGGCGCCAGCTTGTTTATCGGCTGCTTGTCTCTGGCCGAGGTGGCCGAGCAGATTGTTGCGGAGGCGACAACCGACATTGAGCATTTTTTGATGGTTGGTGGCATCAAGCCCGGCTTTGAGTCCTGGGAAGAGGCCGTCGATGCCCAGCCAACCGGGCCTATTGCCGATCAGAGTAATGGCGCGCCCATGGTGTATTCATCGGGTACTACCGGTCAGCCCAAGGGCGTGTTTATCCCCCCGGCCAGTGACGATGTGTACGCCCCCTATCCCCTGGCCTTGTCGCTTGGCGCAGCCTTCGGCTTCGGCGAAGAGACGGTCTATTTGTCGCCCGCGCCCCTGTATCACGCAGCGCCGCTGCACTACAACTTGATGACGCTGTATCAGGGCGGCACCACCATTATCATGGAAAAATTCGACCCGGAGCGCGCGTTGCAGCTCATCCAGGAACATAAAATAACCCACAGTCAGTGGGTGCCCATCATGTTTATCCGCATGCTCAAGTTGCCCGAGGAAGTACGCAGTGCGTACGATGTCAGCTCCATGCAATTTGCCATTCATGCGGCGGCCCCCTGTCCGGTGGAAATTAAGCAGCAGATGATTGACTGGTGGGGCGAGGTCATCGTGGAGTATTACGCTGCCAGTGAAGGCATTGGTGTCACCATCATCGATTCGGCCAACTGGTTAACCCATCGCGGCTCGGTGGGGCCGGCTCTGGTGGGTGAATTACACGTGCTGGACGATGACGGCAATGAACTTCCCCAGGGCGAGATCGGCACGATCTACTTTGGCGGTAACGACATAACGTTTGAGTACCACGATGAGCCGGGCAAAACCTCGGATGCCTACAATGATAAAGGCTGGGCAACCACCGGCGACGTCGGTTATGTCGATGAAGACAATTACCTGTACCTCACCGACCGTAAAAACTTCATGATTATCAGCGGGGGGGTAAACATCTATCCCCAGGAAATCGAGAACCTGCTTATCACCCACGACAAAGTGGCAGATGTGGCGGTGTTTGGCATTCCCCACCCCGAATTCGGCGAGGCGGTGCAGGCGGTCGTGCAGCCAATGAATTGGGTGGATGCGACCGATGAGGTGGCGATTGAATTGCTGGAATGGGCCAGGGAGCGCCTGTCGAGCATTAAAGTTCCCCGCTCGTTGCATTTCAGGGAAAAGCTGCCCCGCATGGACAATGGCAAGCTCTATAAGCGCCACCTGGTTGAGGAGTATAAAGGGGGCACCCGCTCGGATTAATTGGCCGAAGCGGCCTGTACGGGGCTTGCTGCCACTTTCTTTCGGGGACTCAATGCGAGATAAAACCCGGGCACCACAAACAGGGTAAACAGGGTTCCCACCAACATGCCGGCGGTGATCACCAGGCCGATACTGAACCGGCTATTTGCCCCAGCGCCACTTGCAACCACCAGGGGCCACACACCCAATACCGTCGCGAAGGTGGTCATGAGAATAGGCCGCAGTCGCAGTGATGCAGCCTGGATCACAGCGTCTCGTCGACTCAGCCCTTCTTTGACGAACTGATTGGCAAAATCGACAATAAGAATCCCGTGCTTGCTGATGAGGCCTATCAGGGTGAGCAAGCCGATCTGGGTGTAGATATTCAAAGTGGCAAAGCCCAGGGCAATAGGCACCACTGCGCCAAAAATGGACAGGGGCACGGTTATCAGTACCACCAGGGGATCGGCGAAGCTATTAAATTGGGCGGCCAGCACCAGATAGATCAAGGTGAGAGACAGGGCGAACAGTGCTGGAAAAGATGCGGCTGCCTGGATAAACCGCCTGGAACCGCCGGTGTAGCCATCGCGGAATCCGGCCGGCGCTATTTCCGCCAGCTTGTCTTTTAAAAACTTGAGCCCGGTTCCGAGGCTGTTCGGCGGCATCATCATACCCTGCAAGGTTGTGCTGTTCATCTGCTGGTACTGGGCGAGCTCATTGGATCGTACCGAGGATTCCAACGACATAACGGCTGAGAGGGGTACCAGTTCGTCACTGGCGGTACGCAGATAGTATTTTTCCAACTCTTTTTTAGTCAATCTGAAACCCCGGGCAGCCTGGGGAATGACTTTGTAGCTGCGCCCCTCCAGGCTGAAGCGATTGGTTTCGGCCTCACCCAGCATGACCGCCAGCGTACGCCCGATAGATTGCATGGAAATTCCCAGTCTGGCGGCGCTGGCCCGGTCGATTTTTACTTCAATTTCCGGGCGGGTAAATTGGAGGCTCTGGGTGATGAATATAAACAGCCCTGACTCGCGTGCTGCCTGAAGTAAAGCCGCTCCCACCCGCTCGACCTCCTCGTGTTTTGCCGTGGATGCGACGACAAAGTTAACCGGTAGACCAGCGTCGGATCCCGGTAGGGGGGGCGGGCCGAAGGTGAATGCTTCAAGGCCGGAGATGCCGTTCAGTTTCTGCTGAAACTCGGCTTGTATCGCCTGTTGGGTCCTAACCCTGTCATCCCAGTGATCCAGCGTCAAACCGCCGATATTGAAATTGGGGGAGCTCACCTGCCAGGAGTGACTGACCTCGGGGATTTCCCGCCACAGGTCTACAATGTCGTCCAAAAAGTAATTGATGTACTGCAAGTTGGCGTATTGGGGCGCGTTGGCCATAACATAGAGCGAGCCGCTGTCCTCTTCGGGCGCCAATTCCTCCTGGGTAACCGAGAACAGTAACGGTAAGCTGGCGATGATGCAGGCGCTAAACAGCAACACGGCACCGCGGTTGTCCAGGCACGCTGCCAGCAATTTGCTGTAAGTGCGGATCATGGCCAGGAAAAAGTTATCCAGCCATAGGGCAAAGCGCCCCTGATGGTCGTGATCCTTCAGCACGCGAGAGCACATCATAGGGCTGAGGGTGAGGGCGATAACACCCGATACCACCACGGCACCTGCCAGGGTCAGCGCGAATTCGCTAAACAGGGCGCCGGTCAGCCCGCCCATGAAGCTAATCGGGGCGTAGACCGCTGCCAGGGTCAGCGTCATCGCAATGACCGGCAGGGCCACCTGACGGGCGCCTTTCAAGGCCGCCTCGGTGGGGCTCGCACCCATCTCAATATGGCGGTGAATATTCTCCACCACAACAATGGCATCATCCACCACCAGCCCAATGGCAATGACCATGGCCAGCAGGGTGAGCAGGTTGATGGAAAAACCCATGGCGAGAATGAGGGACAATACGCCGATCAGCGAGAGCGGGATGGCCACCAGTGGGATAACAACCACCCGCAACGAACCAAGGAACAGGTAGATCACCAGCATGACAATCAATCCGGCTTCCACCAGTGTGATGGCAACTTGTTTCAGGGCCGCTTCAATGGAGATTGAGCCATCCCAGTCCAATAGCATTTCCATATCCGCCGGTAGAGCGGCCTCAATCCGCGGCAGCGCCTCTTTCACGGCTTTGGAGACGTCCAGGGGGTTGGCGTCCGGGGTGGGGCTGATAGAAATGAAGATGGCCTCACGGCCACTGGAGAACGAACTGAACTGGGTGTTTTCCGACGATAATTCTATCTCGGCAACATCGCCCAGGCGTACACGCTCTTCTCCATTTTGATAAATGGTCAACGCGGCGAACGCCTCCGGGGTCTGCATATCTGTTTTCGCATCAATCGTAGCGCGAACGAGGTTGCCCTCGGTAGAGCCGGCGGTGGAGATGTAGTTGTCCCGATTGATGGCCTCACTGACATCCTCTGCGGTAACGCTGAAGGCCGCCATGCGCACGGGATCAAGCCAAATTCTCATGGCCAAGTGCTTACTCCCGAAGATGTTTGCCTTGCCCACGCCCTGCAGGGTAGCGAGTTCCGGCTGGACGGCACGCACCAGGTAGTCGGCCACCTGGGAAATGTCCATTTGCTCGCTGTAGAATGCCAGGTACATCAGCGCATCATCCCCGCTGGCAGTACTGACGACGGGGCTTTCGATGTCCCTGGGCAGATCTCCTCTGGCCTCATCGACCTTGGCGATTACTTCCGATAGTACGTTGCTGCTGTTCTCTCCCAGCCTTACGTGGACCGTGATCTGGGATTGTCCGGGACTACTGTCAGACGTCATGTACTCAATGCCCCTGGCCCCGGCGATGGTTATTTGCAAGGGCGTAGTGACAAAACCCTGTACCGTGCGGGCGCTGGCACCCGGGTAGGAGGTTGAGATATAGATGACGCTTCTTTCCAATTCCGGAAATTCGCGTATTGAAATGCGAGTTGCCGCCTGTATCCCCAACAGTAAAAGCAGTGCACTGATTACGATGGCAAGGACCGGGCGCTGAATGAAAATATTGGTAAATTTCATCGTTAGAACGTCACCGACGAATCCACGATAACCGTGGCCCCGCGAAACAGTTTGTTTTGTCCCGCTGTAACAACGGTCTCCCCCGCCTTAACCCCGTCCAGAATCGCAATGCGTCCTTCGCGGGAATCACCTGTTTTTACGATTCTGGGAGATACGGTCAGCTCATCGCCATCTTGTTCGATGATGTAGACCGTATTGCCGTGCAGTGAGTAGCTAACGGCTGTTTCGGGCACCGTCACCAGCGAAATGGGGTTGTCCAGGTCGATGGTGAGTTCGGCGAACATTCCCGGCAGCAGCCCCTGGGCCTCCTTCAAACTGGCTCGCATCAACAAATTGCGGGTTCTGGATTCCACCCGAGAATCGACCGCCGTCAACGTGGCCTGCAGTTGCCGGCCCTCCAGTGCGGAGGACCTCACTGTGATGGCCAAACCCTGCCGTAGACTGGGGTAGTGCCGTTCCGGAACGGTAAAATCGACCTCCAATTCGGACAGATCCTGTAAGGTCGTGATTTTTGTGCCGGGCTCGACATAATCACCGACCTTAACGTGAATGATTCCGATAGTTCCGGCAAAAGGGGCGTGAATGCGCTTGTTGTCCAGCCTGGCCTCGGTCTCCGCCAATTGCGCGATGGCACTGTCAAGGGCCGCTTTGGAACGGTCGTACTGGCTTTGCGGAATGGACTTTTGCTTGACCAGCTTGCGATCTCGTTCAAACAACAATCGGGCCAGGTCCAGGTCGGCAATATGGCGTTTTCGGCTGGCCTGCTCGACCTTGTCATTCAGCGTGATCAGTAAATCCCCCGTGCCCACCTGGCTACCAGAGGTGACACTGATGGCGATGACTTCCCCGCTTTCCTCAGAACTGAGTTCCACCCCTCGGGCTGCTTTTACCGTGCCGACGGCGGACAGTTCACTGGGCCACGTGGCCGCCTCGGCAATGGCGGCGGCGACGGTAACCGGAGGAGAACTGAAGTCCATGGTGGAAAGAGATGAAAACTGACGGTAGAGATAGCCGCCAATCGAGCCAAATATTGCCAGTAGTAAGACAAGAGCAACCAGATATCCGCGCAAAAAGGTCAACCTCTGTGTATTTAACGTTTGTGTGTTGTGGGCGTATGTAACTCTGGCATTCGACGGTGCCGGTGTCTACTTAATCGCATCCTGGCAGCCGTTATTGTAGGGTCATTGCGGGGTGTATGCACCTTTTTGGCCACAAAATTCTCCTATTTGGTGATAGGTCGGCCTTATAGTGCGCAGCGTGGGCCAAGTATCCGCGCGTGGCCGAATTTGAATGTTGACAGTTATTACAAATAACTGGGAGTCAACTCCGTCATGAATTAGAATAGGCGCCTCTAAAACGATGTTGATTCGAGGTCCGATGTGATACGCCCCCGCAAACTGAAGAAAATACAGCGACAAATGGACAAAGCCACTGACTATGAACGGTGGAGTGAGGCAGCCAAGGAACACGACGAGCTGTCGGGTAACCGGCGTTGGCGCGATGTTGACCAGACCACCAAATATGATTACGTCCAGATTCGCCTGCGGTTGGATCGCTTGCGCAGCTTGCGGGCGCGCCACGATTATCAGGGGTTATTGTTTACCCTCAATGAGGGTATTCACGGCAATATGGGAGGCATGGGCCGCAGCAGCCTCTACCGGAAAGCAAATTTTGGCACCAAGCGTTTGATAGAACAATATATCGATGAGATCGATGATTCGCTGAGGTTTTTGGCAGAGTTGGAATGTGATGAGATAAGCACCCAGCAGAAGCTCGATTTTTTCTACCGTGCCAATATTTGCTATGGCCGCTCCGCACTGATGTTAAGCGGTGGCGGGGTGCTTGGCTTTTACCATCTGGGGGTCGTAAAAGCGCTGCTGGCGGAAAACCTCCTGCCCAGAGTAATATCCGGCTCAAGTGCCGGCTCCCTGATTGCCGGTACCCTGGGCACGCATACCGACGAGGAACTCGAGCACTTCATGGACCCCGCCAACATCCATTTTGAGGCCGAGCGTGAAGCCAGCATCTTCTCCCGTATGTTTTTCGGTGCCAACCCCCAGGTGGATGTGCACGACCTGGAAAATATTATTGCCCGGCTGATGCCCGATATGACCTTCCAGGAGGCCTACGAGAAAACCGGCCGGCAGATCAGTATCACTGTTGCGCCCGCGGAGGCTCATCAGCGATCTCGATTATTGAATGCCATCACCTCGCCCAACGTATACGTACGTTCTGCGGTTATCGCTTCCTGCGCGGTTCCCGGCGTTTTCCCATCGGTCATGCTGATGGCAAAAAATGCCCACGGTGAGGCGCAACCGTATTTGCCTTCGCGCAGGTGGGTTGACGGTTCTATCGCAGATGACCTTCCGGCAAAACGTTTGTCGCGCCTGTTCAGCACCAATCATTATATTGTCAGTATGGTTAACCCCATCGCCATACCATTTTTACGCAATGACCGGGAGCCCAATAAACTCGCCTCTGCCCTGGGCAGTCTCGGTATCGGTGTTGGGCGGGAAATCCTGAATTTTTACCGGGGTCTGGTGCAAAAGGAAGGTGATCAGTGGCCGCGTTTTAACTTATTTCTAAACGGTATACACAGCCTCATAGACCAGGAATACAGTGGCGATATTAATATTGTGCCAAGTTTTCGCTGGTATAACCCGGGCAAAGTGCTGTCTCACCTGTCGGAGAAGGATTTAATCGGATTGATGGAGGGCGGGGAGCATTCAGCCTATCCCAATATCGAGTCGATACGGATCTGCACAAAAATTGGTCGCACCATGGAAGAGATATTACACCGCTTTGAATACGGTGATCTCAGGCCTGCCGCGCAGGTACATCGACCCAGATCCTCCCGTCGCCGTCCGCCGGCAACACGCGCAGATAGGGAGGCCATGAGCAAAAGAACACCCGGTGGCGATGCTAGGAAAAGTCGCGCTGCGGACAAAAAGCCTGCCGTGAAAAAAGGGGCGAAACCCAAAGCCGGGAAATCGCCCGTAGGTCTGGTCAAATCAAGCCGCCGGGCGGCAGCGTAGCTTGAAGTCCTTCATCTTCGCAGCGGCGAAGATGAAGGCACATTAGCGCCCTTAGATTCTCTCGATAATCATAGCGGGCGCCATGCCGCCCGCGGCACACATGGTCACCAGGCCAAACTGCTGATCGCGTCGTTCCAGTTCGTCCAGAATCGTACCAATCAGCATTGAACCGGTGGCACCGATGGGATGGCCCAAAGCCATTGCCCCGCCATTGACGTTCACTTTCTCGCGATCCAGGTTCAGATCCCGGATAAACTTTTCGGCGACCACTGCGAACGCTTCGTTGATTTCAAACAGGTCGATATCGGCAGTGGTCAGGCCCGCTTTGGCCAGCACTTTTTTCGCCGCCGGCACCGGGGCATTGAGCATGAGGGTGGGGCAGTCGCCCATATTGCACATGGCTCTTATCCTGGCCCGGGGTTTCATGCCGTTGGCTTTGGCGTACTCGGGAGAGGCCAGCAATATCGCGGCGGCGCCGTCTACCACCCCCGATGAATTGCCCGCGTGGTGGGAGTGCAGAATTTCGAGGCCGGGATACTTTTTGTGCATCATAGTGCGAAACGTGGTACCCGCTTCATCCAGCGGATAGTCCGCCATCGCCTCAAACGAGGGCTTTAACTGGCTCAGGCTCTCCAGCGTGGTACCCGGTCTTGGGAACTCCTCGCGATCCAGAGCGATAGAACCGTCCAGTTTATGAACGGGGATAAGGCTGTTGTCGAAATGACCGTTTGCGATGGCGTCGGCGGCGCGGGCCTGTGACAGGGTGGCCAGGCTGTCCAGCGCTTCCCGATCAATCCCCTCCATAGACGCGATGGCATCGGCGCAGACACCCTGGTGAGGCTGCGGATGGGTCTCACGCAGGCGCAGGTTGCCGTTGTCCAGGAAAGGCGACATTGGGGCGCCTTCCTCGCCGAAGGTTGACATCATCTCGGCACCGCCACCAATGACCAGATCTTCCATACCCGACATGATATTGGCGGCGGCCAGGCTTACAGAGGTTATGCCGGAACCGCAAAAACGGTCCAGAGTCATGCCACTGGAGCGAATATCGAAACCCGCATCCAGGGCGGCCATTCTGGCCAGATCACCGCTCTGGCGACCGCGCTGTGAGCTGGTGCCAAAGATGACATCTCCCACCTCCGCCGTATTGAGATTATTGCGCTCGGCGATGGCCCGCAGTACGGTTGCACCCAGGTGTTGCGGGTGCTCATCGGCCAGCGCCCCCTTGCCTTTTTTGCCAATCCCCCGGGGGGTACGACAGGCATCGATAATCCAAGCTTCTGACATAATGGTCTCCTAGTTTGCTCGCGCAACTTGTCGGCTCGGGGTTAGCGGCCTTTCCAGTTTGGTGGGCGTTTCTCGGCAAACGCTGTGGCGCCTTCAATGGCGTCTTCACTGACGAAAACGGGCATGACCATTTCCTGTTGTTTTTTCCACATCTCGGCGTCGGACCAATCGCCGGACTGCGCCACGACTTGCTTGCTGACCGCCACGGCCAGGGGACCGTTGGCAGAAATGGTTGCCGCCAGGGCCTTGGCGCCAGCCAGTGCTGTGCCCGCATCGACCACCCGGTTGATCAAGCCAACGTCATACGCCCGCTGGGCACTGATAAACTCGCCGGTGAGCGCCAATTCCATGGCCAGGCGCGATGGGATCTGTCTGGGTAGTTTTATCAGTCCGCCCGCCGCCGCAGCGAGGCCGCGTTTCACTTCGGGGATGCCGAATTGCGCGGTGTCTGCCGCGACGATTAAATCGCAGGATATGGCCAGCTCAAAACCCCCGGCCAGCGCGTAGCCTTCCACCGCTGCGATGAGTGGTTTTTTGGGTTGCTGTTCGGTCAGGCCGCCTAAGCCGCGGCCCTTAATGGACGGTGATTCGCCGGACACAAATGCCTTGAGGTCCATGCCGGAGCAAAACGTACCCTCGGCGCCCGTCAAAATACCCACGCGAACGTCATCGTTGGCGTCCAATTCATCCAGCGCCGCGGCCAGGGCTTCTGCCAGTGCTCGGTTGACAGCGTTTCTGGCCTTTGGTCTGTTCAGGGTGATGGTCATGACGCCTTCGTCAATTTCTACCAATACGACTTCTTCTGACATATTCGATCTCCTCAGTATGTTATTCAATTAATTCAAGCGCCATGGAGGCAATGAGCATTACCGCGTTGCTGCCCGAATCTGGCGCGGCACTGGAGGCCGTACCAATCAGGGCTCGCTTGCGAATGCCCTGCAAGATTGCCGCCAGGCGAAATAGCGAAAAAGCCAAATAGAATGACCAGTTTTCAATACCGCTGCGCCCGGTTCGTTCGCAATAGGCGGCGATGTATTGCTCATCGGTGGGAATGCCCAGGGCGCCGCGATCAACGCCAGCCAGGCCCTTAACACGACCCTCGCGAGGCAACATCCAGGCCATGCACTGATTGGCCAGGTCGGCTAAGGGATGGCCCAGGGTGGACAACTCCCAGTCGAGCAGGGCGATCACCCGGGGCTCGGTTGGGTGAAACATCATATTGTCCAGACGGTAATCCCCGTGCACCAGGCTGACCGTGCCGTCGTCCTCGGGCATATTGGCGGGCAGCCACTCCATGAGCCTGTTCATTGCCGCGATGTCTTCAATTTCGGAGGCCCGGTACTGTTTACTCCAACGGCTGAGTTGACGCTCGAAGTAGTTGCCGGGCCTGCCGAATTCGGTCAGACCTACGGCGTCTACATCGACATTGTGCAGGGCCGCCATAGTCTGGTTCATCGCGTCGTAGATCGCGCTTCGCTCTGCGTTGTCGCTCGCCTCGGGCAGTACGGGATCCCACAGGATACGGCCTTCCATGTACTCCATTACATAGAACATGGAGCCTATGATGCTATCGTCTTCACACAAGATATGCGTTTTCGGGACGGGTACATCCGTGCCCGCCAGTGCGCTGATTACCTTGAATTCCCGATCGACCGCGTGGGCGCTTTTTAACAATTCTCCAGGCGGCTTGCGGCGCAGTACATAGGCACAATTGGCGGTGGATAATTTAAAGGTGGGGTTGGATTGCCCCCCTTCAAACTTATCCACCGAAATAGGGAGTGTGAAGCCGTCAACGTGATTGCTGAGATACTCGCCCAGCCTGGTCGTATCAAGTTGTTGGGTCTGATTGCTCATGTTTGCTCTGGTGGTTTTTTGTTGTGGGAGAGTGCACGGTCAATTGCCGGGGCTCAGTCTGTAGTTTACACAAGTCGGTGACAATGACAGGGCGCAACAAAAAAATAGTCCAAAACTTACATTTAATCCACAAATCTGTCGAACAAGCCCGCCTCGATGGGCGGGTATTCAGCTCAACTTTCCACAAACGCGCGCTCGATCACATAGTGGGCGGCCTCGCCATGGCGGGATTCGCGAAAGCCTTTGCTGTCCAGCAGCGCACAGATTTCCTTCAACATTGTGGGGCTGCCACAGATCATAAATCGATCTGTCTCAGGATCGAGCGGATTCAGGCCGATATCCTTTTGTAACTTGCCGATCCCCAGAAGGTCTGTCAATCGGCCATTGTTGTGGAATTTTTCCCGAGTCACGGTGGGGTAGTACACTAACTTGTCGCGCACGGCTTCCCCCAGGTATTCGTGGTTGGGAAGAGACTGGGTGATCACCTCTCTATAGGCGAGCTCGTCGATAGTGCGACAACCGTGAGTAAGGATTATTTTGTCGTACTGTTCGTATACCTCGGGGTCTTTGATAATGCTCAAAAAGGGTGCCAAGCCGGTACCTGTGGCAATCAGGTAGAGGTTTTTACCCGGTAACAGATTATCTTGAATGAGGGTGCCGGTCGCCTTGCTGTTTATCAGCACTTCATCACCCACCGCAATGGTCTGTAATTTTGAGGTCAGTGGACCATCCGGCACTTTGATGCTGTAAAATTCCAATTCGTCTTCGTAGTTCGCGCTCGCCAGGCTATAGGCGCGCATCAATGGTTTACCCGCGTGCTCAATGCCCATCATGGTGAAATGACCATTCTTGAAACGAAAACCCTGATTTCGGGTGGTTTTAAAGCTAAACAGGCGATCCGTCCAGTGGTGTACGGCGGTGACCTCTTCTCTTAGAATTGTTGCCATATCGGTGTGCTCTCGGGGGCTGTGTTAATGCATATGATTCGTACCATACCGAGTCCTTTTGCATTGATAAAACAGTTTTAATTGATATAATATATCGGAAATATCGATTAAGGATTACTATGCGCTACAGTCTTCGCCAATTGGAGGTGTTTCTCGCCACCGCACAACACGAAAACATCACCCGCGCCGCCCGGGGCCTCGCCATGTCGCAATCCGCGGCCAGCGGGTCGTTGAGTGAACTGGAGGGGCAATTCGGCGTGCAACTGTTCAACCGGGTGGGCAAGCGATTGCAACTGAGCGAGTTGGGCGCCCAGCTGCGACCCAGAGCGGAGAGCCTATTGGAGCAGGCCAGGGAGTTCGAATTGGCCCTGGCGGGCGGGGATGTGGTGGGTCGGTTGAAACTGGGTGCCACCCTGACGATTGGCAACTATCTGGCGGTGGGTATGATCGCCCAATTCCGCCAGCGTTTTCCCAGCGCTGACGTCGCCTTGAGCGTTGCCAATACCGAGGCAATCGCCGAACGCGTGAGCCACTTCGATCTGGATATCGGTTTGATAGAAGGGGAGCTGCAACACCCGGACCTGGAGACACTCCATTGGCGGGATGATGAATTGCAGGTCTTCGCAGCGCCAGGGCATCCGCTGACCCGCTGCACCTTGGTGACGGACGCGGATTTAATCGACCAGACCTGGATCGTTCGGGAACACGGCTCGGGTACCCGTCAAACATTTGATCGTGCCATGCACGGTATTCTGACGGACCTGGATATTTCCATGGAACTGCAACACACGGAAGCCATCAAGCGAGCGGTTGAGGCGGGATTGGGGGTGGGCTGTCTGTCGACGATTTGCCTGCAGGAGGCATTCTCTCGGGGCTCACTGGTGCCGGTGTCTGTGCCGCATCGCAGTTTTGACCGGCAGTTTTATATTATTTTACATCGCAAAAAATTTCACAGTGAGGGTCTGTCCCAGTGGCTGAAGCTATGCCTGGAGAATTGATTGAACCTATTGGGCCAGCGCTACGGGATCAGGTCATTGCACATACCCACAGTTTTATTCGCCGGGCGGAGGCAATATACACACAACAATTTCCCTCAATCCCCATTCTGTTTGACCTGAGCGGCAGCACGGCGGGCATGTACAAGGTGGTGGGGAAACATCGTTGTATTCGCTACAACCCCTGGATTTTTTCCAAGTATTTCGATGAAAATATCACCGGCACGGTGCCGCACGAGGTTGCCCACTTTGCCATTGACCAGATATACGGCGGGCGCCGCATCAAGCCCCACGGCACCCAATGGCGGGCGTTGATGAGCGATTTTAATGCTGACCCCGGTGTGACGTTCAATTTGGATTTGTCGGGTATTCCCCAGCGGCGTCAGCTAACTCACCGCTATGCTTGCCCCTGCCAGGTGCATGAGATTTCCACCACGCGGCACAATCGGGTACAGCGGGGAAAGGGCATTTATCACTGCCGTCGCTGTAGTGGCACTTTAGTTTACGCTAAGGATGGGCAGAGTAACCGCTTAGATCATCCTTATTGACGCTGCCGTAGGCATCGAACTCAATGACGTTGCGATCGGGGTCGCGAATAAAGATTGCCGACATGTTCTGAAAACTGAACGACCCGGTAATTTCAATACTGTTGGTGTCCATGAATTCCCTGGCGGCATCCAGTGAGGCCACGGTCAACGCAATGTGTGTGTAGCCGGGATATTTATCTTCGACATCCATCAAAATATTGGAGCCATCGACGGTGTTTGCCGGGCCAAGGAGATTCAGAATTACCCCGCTGGGATGCTTCATTATCACGGGGTGGCCCTGTTCAAAGCCGGCATCTTGGGTCAACTGGAAGCCAAGGTTTTCGTAAAAAGATACAGAGCGGGACTTATCTCCGACCCGAATGCCAATATGATTGACCGATTTGATGTCCAGCATTGCTACTACCTCCCTACTAATTTGGTCGAACTACCTGACCTCACCGTCTGCTAACAACCATTAACAGGTGCCACTTTGTTAACAGCCACAACTTTAACCCATGCGCGAGTCCGTCGCCATGCCGCTAATTCAGGTGGGGTGTAGAGCCGAGTTTATCGTCAAAAAACCGAGTGGCCCTGAATGCCACAGTCTGGCGAGCAGGCCGAAACGAGTGTGAGGCAAATAATAGTGAGCATTCGTACCATTGCTGAAATCCCGGTTCAAAGCCCCTTGCGATAGGCATAGGGGGTAACACCTGTCCAGCCTTTGAAGGCGCGGATAAAAGCGCTGGATTCGGAAAAACCGGCTCGGTGTGCGATCTCCTCAATACCCAGGCCGTGCTTGCCCAAAAAATGTAGCGCCGTATCGCGGCGCAACTGGTTTTTAATTTCCTTGAAGTTTGTGCCCTCGGCCGATAGCCGGCGCCGTAAAGTCTGGGGGTGGACATCCAGGCGCGTGGCGACCACATTCAATTCCGGCATATTTTCAAGGTCGTGCCGCACCATTTTTCTCACCTGATCGGTCCAGCTATTGCGGGCATAGTTCTGGGTCAACATGATTAAAACAGGATGGCGTAAAAAATGGCGTAGGGATTGTTCATTTTGGGTGATGCGTTTTTCCAGCAGCGCCGCCGAAAAGGTGAGACGGGTATCATCCTGTTCAAACTCTACAGGGTAGGCCAGAAACATGTGGCGGTAATCTAACAACGAGGCCTGGGGTGGGCCCCTCAGTTTGATCGCCTGGATGGGAAGTAATTCCTGCACCAGCCAGCTGGCAAACCGATGGCTGTTAAACAAAATCACTTCCCCCGAATAACCCTCCGCCACAGCGCCCTGATCAAACGGCAGCACTTTGATATGGGCGCTTTCGCCGTTGATCTCAATGTGTGGTTGCTGGCCAAACTCAAACAGCTGGAAAAATCGGCAGTATCGATGCAGTGCCTGGCCCAGGGTCTCGCTGGAAATAACCGCATGGCACATCATTCTCCAGCTTCCCAGTGGCAAGCGCCGGGAGGCGTAACCCAGTGCTTCGTCTTGCATGGCAATCATCGTGCTCACCTGCAAGTCGGCGAAACGCTCTATTGAAATACGCGCAGTATCCTCCTGCAGCAAGCGCGGGGAGATGCGATTTTTGCGTAGCAGATCGACCACATCCAACCCCTGGGCGACAGCGTGCTTCAGCACGGCTCGGGCAAAATAAACAGAAATGGACAGTTCTCGCACAGGTATCAGCTAGTGAGGCTATTTGCGGTCATGTGGACCGGTTTATGTTCCACCGAAGCGACACGATTGCGCCCGCCGCGTTTGGCCAGATACATTGCCCGGCCTGCGGCCTGGCTCAATTCATCCACGTTGATAACGCCTTCCATACAGGCCACACCAAGACTGACCGTAATGTGGATACGCTGTTGCTCTATCAGCAGGGGGTGTTCCCCCACCGCTACGCGAATACGTTCCGCCAGAGTTCGACCCGATTCAAGGGCAGTGTCGGGTAGCACCAGCAAAAACTCTTCTCCGCCGATGCGCGCGATAACATCGCTTGCCCTGGCCATACGATTTAAAATACCGGCCAACTGTTGCAGCACCTGATCGCCCGCACCCTGGCCAAAACTCTCGTTGACCTTGGTGAAGTGGTCGATGTCCACCAGTATAGCGGAGGTGGGCATGCTCCAGCGGGAGGCCGCGGCCAGGCTCACATTTAGCGCCTCGGCGAGGCCCCTGCGGTTAAATAGCCGGGTGAGGGGATCCTCAGTGGCCAGTTGAATGAGATGGCGTTGGTATTCGATTAGCACACTGGCAAGGAATCCAATTGCGACCAGGGCATAGGTTGAGCTTTGGACGCCATAGACAATGAACTGCGCCTGGGTAATATCCTGGTCAGTGGCATAACTATAGTTTGCGACGGCGATCCCCGTGAACATCAGGGCGGCGGCAAAGCTGATAATGGCATCGCCGGCATTGCGTTCTCGGGAGGCGCGCCGGGCGCAGTGCAGCCCTATAGCAAGGTAGAACAGCGCAATGGCGGCGCTTTGTACAATAAACATGCGATCTTGCTGCAGGAAAAAACCGCTGATACTTGCGCCCAGGCAAACCAGGCCGAGTAGATATTTCCCTCTGCTGTCGCCCGCGCGTTGACCGGCGGCGAGAAACAGAACAAAACTTGTAATGATCGTCGCAATAGCCGCCACATCGACCGTCATAGTAGTGCCGAAAGCCTGTTGCAGGGCGAAGGCAATCCAACCCAGGAAGGCGGCGACAAAATACACCGTATACATTTCCAGCCCCGCCGGCGGATGAGTGGATTCCCCCAGCATGTAAACGCCTAAGATTTGGGCGACCGCAAGGGACATTATCAGGGCGAAGTGGATGTATAACCAATTGTCCGGAAATATCTGCTCCATTTGAAAACTTTTTCCTCTGCGCGTTCAATGCCTGTCATTTTAAGTCAATTATTTTGTCGGGACAGGTCATTGATGGCCCGACCGTGCATTACCATACTATCCGTCCTTCGATCCAACCCCTTTTCCCACACGAGGCCTGCCTATGTTGCAGCGAGATTTTACCGAGGAACAAAATATGTTCCGCGAAGCCTATCGCAAATTTCTCGCTGCGGAGATTGTGCCACATATGGAGGCGTGGCGTGAGGCTGGAATTGTCGATAGATTGGCTTTCCGCAAAGCGGGCGAGCAGGGTTTCCTCATGGTGTGGCCCAGCGAGGAGTACGGGGGAATGGGTGACCCGGATTTTCGCTTTGAACAGGTAATCATTGAAGAGACCGCCTATGCCCGGGCCGGCGACTGGTACAATTCCCTGCACAGCCGCCTGGTCGGCCCCTATTTGACCCGCTTTGGCAATACGGAACAGTGTCGGCGTTTTTTGCCAAAGTGCGTGACTGGCGAACATATTCTGGCAATCGCCATGACCGAGCCCGATGCCGGTAGTGACCTTGCCGGCATGCGCTCCACCGCTGTTGAGCGAGAGGATCACTGGTTGTTAAATGGGTCCAAGGTGTTTATCTCCAACGGCATCAACGCGGATCTGGTTATCGTGGCGGCCAAGACCGACCCCGACAATAATCCTCATCACATGACCCTGTTTGTCGTCGAGCGCGGCATGGAGGGTTTTGAGCGCGGCAGAAACTTGAAGAAAATGGGACTCAAGGCGCAGGACACCGCGGAGCTATTTTTTAGGGATGTCAAAATTCCAAAATCCAATGTACTGGGGGAACCCGGCCAGGGATTTATCTACCTGATGAAGGGGCTGGCCGAGGAGCGTTTGATGGGCGCGGTGGGCTACCTCTCCGCGGCACAGCTGTCCTGGGACCTGACCGCGAATTACGTTAGAGAGCGCAGGGCATTCGGCAAGCCCCTGGCGGCATTCCAGAATACGCAGTTTAAAATGGCCGAACTGCGCGGTGACCTCGATATAGCGCAAATCTATGTGGACCAATGCGTCCGCTCATTTAATGCCGGCGCCCTGACGGCCGTGGATGCCGCCAAGGCCAAGCTGGTGACCAGCGAGTTGCAGGTGGTCGCGGCAGATCTGGGCGTGCAGTTGCACGGTGGCGCCGGTTATATGGATGAATACCCCATTAGTCGCCAGTATACCGACGCCAAGGTATCGACCATTTACGCCGGCAGTTCCGAAATAATGAAACTGATCATCAGTCGCGATTGCCTGTCGGATGACTATACTCCCTTTAACATCAGGAATTTTTAACCAGGCAATTTTTACATCTTAACCTCTAAATAAAGTGGATCAAGGAGATCTCCCATGGAATTAAAAGATAAAGTAGCAGTTATTACCGGCGGCGCCTCTGGTTTGGGCCGGGCAGCAGTGCGGCGTTTTGTCGCCAATGGTGCAAAAGTGGCGATTTTTGATATGAACCAGGACAAGGGCACGGCGCTGGCCGAAGAGCTTGGCGCAGATGTTATTTTTTGCCAGGTTAATGTGACGGACGAAGACTCGGTGGCCGCCGGTATCGCCACCACGATAGAGACCTTCGGCGCGATACACATCAATTGTAACTTTGCCGGCATTGGCAATGCCAAACGGACCATGGGCAAGAAAGGCCCCTTCCCCCTGGCTGATTTCAAGCTGATTCTCGAGGTGAACCTGGTGGGAACATTTAATGTGTTGCGCCTGTGTGCCGAGCAAATGTCCACAAATGAGGTCATTAACGCCGATGGCGCCCGCGGCGTGATCATTAATACGGCATCCGTTGCGGCCTACGAGGGGCAGATTGGCCAGGCGGCTTACTCCGCTTCCAAAGGCGGCATCGTGGGGCTGACCTTGCCCGTCGCCAGAGACCTGGCGGTACTGGGTATTCGCGTCAACACGATTGTTCCTGGCCTGATTGCCACTCCCATGATGATGGGTGGGGCAGAGGAAATGACGCCGGAAATTGCTGAATTCCTGCAGCCTCTGGCCAGTCAGGTACTGTTTCCGAAACGACTGGGGCTGTCCGATGAGATTGCCCATCTCGCCCAGAGTATTGTGGAGAACGATTACATCAATGGCGAGTGTATTCGTATGGACGGTGGTATTCGGATGCAGCCCAAGTAAGGCGACAGTGGCGCGTTAGTTTTCTGCAACATTTACTTTAAGGAGCCTTTGCATGGGGCCACTAAATGGTTACACCGTACTGGAACTGGCTGGCATAGGTCCTGCTCCCATGGGCGGCATGATTCTGGCGGATATGGGGGCGGAAGTTATCCGTGTCGAACGAGCCAGCGCAATGGGGGCGAAACCAATGCGCGACGCCAGTGCCAGAGGCAAAAAGTCGGTTGCTTTGAACCTCAAAGATCCGCAGGGGGTAGAGACTTTTTTGCGCATGGTGGAAAACGCCGATGTGCTGATTGACCCCTATCGTCCGGGCGTTTGTGAGAAATTGGGCATCGGACCCGACATCTGTATGGCACGCAACCCCAGGCTGATTTTTAGCCGCATGACGGGCTGGGGGCAGGAGGGTCCGCTGGCGCACGCGGCGGGCCACGACATCAACTATATCTCCATCACCGGCGCTTTATTTGCCACCGGCAACCGGGATGAAAAACCTGTGATACCGTTAAACCTGGTTGGCGATATGGGTGGCGGCGGTATGTTGCTGGTGAGTGGTGTATTGGCGGCGCTGCTTGAAACCGCGAACTCTGGCAAGGGGCAGGTGATCGATGCTGCCATGGTCGATGGCGCGGCCCAGTTGATGTGGATGTTTCACGGTTTTGAAGCTATGGGATTGTGGAATGCCGAGCAGCGCAGGTCCAATATGCTCGATGGCGGCGCTCACTATTACAATACCTATGAATGTTCCGATGGGCAGTTCGTGTCTATTGGCGCCATCGAACCGCAGTTTTACGCGCTATTGGTGGAAAAAGCCGAATTGCCCGCCGCGGACTTTGCCAATCAAAACGATAGTGCCCAGTGGCCCGACATGGAAGAAAAGCTGGCCGCTGTCATAAAGCAAAAGTCCCAGGCTCAATGGTGTGAGTTGATGGAGGGCACCGACGTATGCTTTGCGCCGGTGCTGACCTTTATGGACGCGCCCAACCATCCGGCCAATATCGCCCGGAACACGTATATTGAGGTCGACGGGTTCACTCAACCCGCTCCCGCTCCCCGCTTCAGCCGTACGCCGTCTGTGGTGGCGCATGGCGCGCATGTGATTGGTGAAGATACCGATAAGATATTGCAGGCCATGGGGTTTGCCGAACAGGATATCGCCGGTTTGCGCGCTGGTGGGGCAATTGGATAATTCACCGAGATAGAGATAAGGCAGGACAGTCGAATGAATCAATATGAAACGGTAAAGGTTGATTACCAGAATTTTGTCGCGACCGTAACGCTTAACCGGCCAGAAGCATTGAATGCCTTTAATACTGCGTTGCGCCGCGAGTTGCTGGCGGCGGTTGAAGAGGTCAATGCCGACCAGAATATCCGCGTGGCTATTTTGGCGGGTGAGGGGCGGGCCTTTAGTGCCGGTGCCGATCTCACAGAGAAACTGGGCCCCGATATGAGTGTCGAGGATCAATTGAACAACGAGTACAAGCCGATTCTCATGGCCATAGCGAATGCGCCACAGCCCTGGATAAGTGCGGTGAACGGGGCTGCCGCAGGTATAGGCAGCGCCTTTGCCATGAACTGCGATTTGACCGTCATGGCCGAGGATGCGTATCTCTACCAGGCATTCGCCGCGATTGGCTTGATTCCGGATGGTGGGGCGACCTGGCATCTGGCGCGCACTTTGGGGCGCAAACGCGCCTATGAGATGATGGTGTCGGGAGAGAAGGTCAGCGCGCAGAAATGTCTGGAGTTAGGGCTGTGCAATCGCGTGGTGCCGGCCGGGGACCTGGGTAAGGAGGCTGCAGCGTGGGCGGAAGATCTGGCGGGAAAGTCTCCATTGTCCCTGCGTTATACCAAACAGGCGGTTAACGAAGCCATGAGTCACTCGGCAGAGCAGTCTATTTCCAACGAAGCGGTACTTCAGCAGCATTGCATCGGCAGTGAAGATGCAAAAGAGGGCGTCATTGCCTTCATGCAAAAACGCGCGCCACAGTGGAAGGGGCGCTAGTACGGTTTGCGAGTATGAACTAAACAATAGCGGAGAGTGATATGAGTGAACCAGAACTGATTATCGAACGCGATGAGGCCGTTGTGACGCTGACACTCAATCGCCCCGCAGTGATGAACGCCCTGTCTCCGCAATTAATTGCAGACTTGTGTCGGGCGTTCGCATCTCTGCAACAAGATAACCAGGTTAAGGTGGTTATCTTGACCGGTAACGGGCGCGCTTTCTGTGCCGGCCTGGATCTCAAGGCGCTGGCGGAAAGTGAGCAGGGCCTGCAGGCCTTTGCCATTCACGGCGAGAACAATCTACAGGCCGCCATCGCGGCCTTTGATCGTCCCGTTATTATCGGCGTGAACGGCGTGGCCGCCACCGGGGGCTTTGAGCTCGCCCTGATGGGCGACATCCTGCTGGCCTCCAGTGAGGCACGTTTCGCCGATACGCACTGCAGGGTGGGCCTGGCGCCGGGCTGGGGCTTGTCACAAAAATTGGCCAGAATCATTGGGCCCAGCAGAGCCAAGGAAGCTCACTTTAGCGGAAACTTTATCTCGGCCCAGCAGGCGGAGTCATGGGGCCTGGTCAGTCGTGTCGTGGCGCCGGAGTCACTAATGACCGAGTGCCGCAAGCTGGCAACCGACATCGTCAGCTGTGTACCCGCCACCGTCAAGATCTATAAGAAACTGGTAGATGATGGGCTGGGAATGCCGCAGGCCGCGGGTTTATTGATGGAGCGCAGTGTCATGGCACATGCCAACAAGGGAATTTCCGGCGAGGCGATAGCGGCACGGCGCAGCGCAGTGCAACAACGTGGCAAGGAACAGCAGGCGGAGCGCTGATACCTATGAGTAATGAGTTGAGACCCGAGTTGGCGCGATTAAATAAACGCCTGCAGAAAACCATGGATGAACATCGGGTTGAAGCCAGGGACAAGCGCCACGCCAAGGGTTTTCGCACCGCCCGGGAGAATCTGGCAGACCTGGTCGACCCCGATTCATTCCTGGAATACGGCCAGCTTGCGGTCGCTGCCCAGCGCAGCCGCAGAGAGTATGAGGAATTACAATCCAACACTGCTGCAGACGGCATCATCGTGGGCACCTGTACGATAAACGCCGGGATCGTGGCCGCCGACTCCGCGCGGGTCGCGGTTATCGTCAATGACTATTCGGTATTGGCGGGCACCCAGGGGTTTTTCCACCACAAAAAACTCGATCGAATTTGCGAATTGGCGGAAGAGCTGAAATTACCCATTATCATGTACACGGAAGGCGGCGGCGGGCGCCCCGGTGATACCGATGTGAGCACGCAGATTGCGGGCTTGAATATCCGCTCGTTCAGTACCTGGGCAAAACTGTCCGGAGTCGTGCCGCGCATTGCGGTGAATAATGGCTACTGCTTTGCCGGTAATGCGGCATTGTTTGGCTGCGCCGATTTTACCATTGCCACACGCTCATCATGGATTGGTATGGCGGGCCCCGCCATGATCGAAGGTGGTGGTCTGGGCTCGTTTTCGCCCACGGAGATCGGTCCGATAGCGGTGCAGGAAAAAAACGGCGTGGTTGATATTGTCGCTGATGATGAGGCCCATGCGACCCAACTGGCCCAACAGCTTTTATCTTATTTTCAAGGCTCGGTGAGTAATTGGAGCGCCGCGGATCAGGCGCCCTTGCGTGATATTGTGCCCGAGGATCGGCGCTGGGCTTATCCCGTTCGGAAAATCATCGAAACTGTGGCAGACGAGGGTTCTTTTCTCGAGCTGCAACGCATATACGGGCGCAGTATCATAACCGGCTTTATCCGACTGGAAGGTAAACCGGTGGCGCTGATAGCCAACGATTGTCAGCAGCTGGGTGGTGCGGTCGATTCTGAAGCCGCAGAAAAAGCGGCCCGTTTTCTGCGTATTTGTGATGCCTTCAAACTGCCTGTCGTCTCCTTTACCGATACACCTGGATTCATGGTGGGCCCGGACAGCGAGCAGTTGGGAGCCGTGCGGCGCATGTCATCCCTGTTTCTGGCCGGCGCCAGTCTCAGTGTGCCCTTGGTGGCGATATTTTTGCGCAAGGGCTATGGCCTTGGCGCCATGGCGATGACCGGCGGCAGTTTTATCAATCCTACTTACGCCGCCTCCTGGCCCACCGGCGAGTTTGGTGGCATGGGGTTGGAAGGGGCGGTGCGTCTGGGGTTTAAGAAAGAGCTGGATGCAGTTGCCGATACTGCGGAGCGACAGGCTCTGTTTGATAAGCTGTTGGCCAAAATGTATGAAGTGGGGCAGGCCACGGAGGCGGCGGCCCACCTGGAAATTGATGCGGTCATTGACCCGGCCGCGACCCGGTCGGTTTTGCTGAGCGCCCTGCGCGCGGCGGGCTGAGCAGAGCGTGGCCTAGCGTGACCAGTTCCACTGCGGGTCCAACTGTCTACGTGGCATGCTTCAATGCGGTATTACAGGCGGCTGCGGCACTGGGCGCCGACCGAAACGCGTTGATAGCCGAGGTCGGTTTCGAGGCAGAACTGCTGCGTTTCCCGAGCGAAAGATTACCGGTGCGCCAGTTTCTGGAACTTTATAAGCATGCCCACCGGCGAACTGCCAATCCCGATCTGGGCCTGAATGTGGGCCGAGTAAGTTATTTCCTCGGTCTGAACCTGCACTTGTATATGACAACTATTTGTCGCAATCTCAAAGAATACCTGAACGTCATTCCCAGTGTCACCAATTTGCGTGGTGATTTAGGGCGGGTAGTTATTCGCCCCGAGGGCGAGTTCATCCGTCTGGAGTGGCACCCAGTCGACCCTGCGACCCACGTATTGCGCAGTTTGAGCGATGAGATGCTGGCATCATCCGCGTTGATTGTCGGTTCAATTTGTAGCCTACCTGTGCCGGTATTGCGGGCGGAGTTTAGTTATCCGGAACCCGCTCAGACCGCCATATTGCAAGGTACTTTTTGCCAGGACCTGAGCTTTGATACAGCTGTCAGCGCCCTGTACTTTAGCCGTGATTGCCTACGTTATCCGCTGGTCAGCCTCGATTACGAATTGGGTGTAGAGTTCAAAGCTGCGCCGCGTTCACTGTTTAGCGCACAGGGTGTTGAAGACTCTTTCCTGCCCGATATGAAGGCGGCCATGCGCCGGGCGCTGCCCAGTGGCCAGTTGACTATCGATAGCTTGTCGGGCGATCTGGGCATTTCCAGGCGCACTCTGCAGCGGCGCCTGACATCCCGCGACACCAGTTTTAAGTCTCTATTACAGGGGTTGAGAGAGGAGCTGTCCCGGCGCTACCTGCTCGACCCGCGGTTGGGGATTACAGAAATTTCCTTTCTTCTGGGATACTCTGATCAGGCATCTTTCTCCAATGCCTTTCGAGCCTGGCGCGGCTGTTCACCCAGTGAGTATCGAAATCAACAGCGCTTATAATGACTCTTACCGGCTAGTTGACGGGGTCTTCTTATGAAGAAGCTACTTTCAGTGCAGGGCAAGGTGGCGGTCGCGCCCGTGGCATAGAGTGGCGTCGGATGTCGCTAGGCGGTAATTATCAGGCGCAGTGCCTGTAACTGAAGACTCGCGTGTCGGATGTGCACGGCACTCTCTTCCAGGGTGTACTCGAGGTGTTCAATCTCCTCCTGGCGAATACTGGGATTGACTGCCCTGAGCGCGTTGAGGCGTGCCAACTCCGCCCCCAATACAGCCTTCATTTGCTGCTCCGCGTTTACCAAAATGGCGCTTAGTTCCTTTTCCGCCTGGGCCGTTGCCATTGCCATCTTTGCCTCCACGTCATCGCGAACCTGCTTGATGATGGCCAGAGCCGTAGATTTCCCCACCCGCTCCACCAACTGGTTGAGTCGTTGGTGTGGCAGTAGGGCAGACAGATCCTTACCGCGGGCATCGACCAGCAAGCGCATGGGTGAAAGGGGCAGGAAACGTTCAACCTGCAGGGCTCTGGGTGCCACGCAATTGATGGTAAACAGACACTCCAGCAACATAGTTCCCGGTGCGATTCCCTTCAGTTTAATCGTGCCCAGGGCGGCGTTGCCCAACTCGGTGGAATGCACCATATCCATTGCTTCCACAATCATGGGGTGCTCCCAGGTCATGAATTGCATATCCTCTCTGGACAGTGCTTTTTCGCGATTGAAGGTGACCGTCGTACCCTCCTCGGGAAGGTGAGGGAAATGGCCGGTTAACATGTGGTCCGAGGGGTGCAGTATCAGGGCTTGATCCGAGTGGTACTCGTGGTCTACGCCGTAGGCCTCGCACAGAGCCTCGAGATAACTTTGTAATTGTTCACTATTTTCGTTTGCGCTAATTTCCGCTATAAGATTGGCGGCGACGGCGGGCTTGCATGAATTGCGTTCCAGCAGGCGGTCGCGGCCCTCGCGCAGCTCCAGGCGAGTTTGTGCGGTGAATGTTGCGGTATCGCTGAGCAGCGCCGAAAATTCTTCCGTGGGTGAATCCAACTCTTCCAGTAGACGATCGCGAAAGCGTTCGAAAATAGTATATCCCGCTGAACAGCTGTCGAGAAACAGGTTTAAGCCCTGGTCATACCAGTCCAATAAAGTGTGCTGGGCGGTGTGCTCCAGGTAGGGGACGTGAATTTCTACGTCCTGGCTTTGGCCTATTCTATCCAGCCGCCCTATGCGCTGTTCCAGTAAATCGGGGTTCAAAGGCAGGTCGAACAGCACAAGATGGTGGGCAAATTGAAAGTTGCGCCCCTCGCTGCCAATTTCCGAGCAGATCAGACTTTGCGCACCGTTGTCTTTATCGGCAAAATAGGCCGCCGCTCTATCGCGCTCGATAATCGATAGGTCTTCGTAAAAAGCGGCCGATCGTATTCCCGCCCGCAGATGCAAATAGTGCTCCAGCGCTACGGCTGTTTTTGCGTTGGCACAGATCACCAACACCTTTTCCGGTCGCAGCTGTTTAAGGATGGCTTCCAGCCATTTGACCCGGGGATCGAAGTCCAGCCAACTCTTGTCAAGGTAGGGTGATTCAGGGTGCAGCTTTTCCTCCAGCCCAAGCTGGGCATGGACGTATTCTTCCGGCGCGGGCAGGGGGTAGCGATGCAGTATTCGATTGGGGAAGCCCTTGATAGCCGCCCGGGTATTTCGAAACAAGACGCGTCCCGTACCGTGTCGGTCGAGCAACTGTGCAATGATGGCCTGCGGCGGGCTATCCGCATCGATATCTGCCGGGAGGTCCTCGGCTGTAACATCGCCGGATTCAATGGCGTCAACCAGGTCGCTCAGTTGGCGATACTCTTGTTCCTCTTGGCGAAATGCGTCGAGGTCGTGGAAGCGGGACGGGTCCAGCAGTCGCAAACGGGCAAAGTGTGAAGCCTGGCCAATCTGCTCCGGCGTGGCGGTCAGCAGCAGCAGGCCGGCCGTTTTTGCCGCCAGTGATTCGATAAATTGATAGTCCTGGCCAACTTCATCTTCCGACCAATGCAGGTGGTGCGCTTCGTCGACGACCGCGAGGTCCCACTGGGCGGCCAGCGCCAATGCCTTCAGATCCGGACGTTCATCGAACAGCTCCAGCGAGCACAATACCAGCTGCTCCGCTTCGAAGGGGTTATCTTCATCCATGTAGGCGATACGATCTTCATCGAATAGCGCGAAGTGCAAATTGAAGCGGCGCAGCATCTCCACCAGCCACTGATGCAGCAGGCTGGGCGGAACCATTACCAATACCCTGTGGGCCCGGCCTGTCAGCAATTGCTGGTGGATGATCATGCCGGCCTCAATCGTTTTACCCAGCCCCACTTCATCGGCGAGCAAAACCCGGGGCGCATAGCGCTGGCCGACTTCATGGGCGATGTATATCTGGTGGGGCAGTAAACTGGCGCGCGCGCCCATCAGGCCTCGCACCGCAGACCTCTGGAGCTGGTCAGCGTACTCGAAGGTGGCAAACCGCAGGGCGAAATCATCGTGTTTGTCAAAGTGCCCGTTGAGCAGGCGTTGCTGGGGGGTGGTGAGTTGCACGAACGCATCAAGTTCCAGCTCCGATACAACGGTCTCTTCCTCGTGGTGATCGGTGCCGTAATACAGGAGAATGCCTTGTTGCTCCTCGACCGCGGTCACCAGAAGTTCCGTACCACTCACTGTGGCGATCTGATCGCCCTGCTTGAACCGTAATCGGGTCAGGGGCGCACTTTCCAACGCATAAGTGCGATCTTCACCGACCGCCGGAAAACTCACCGTGACTCGCCGAGTCTCCACCTCAACAATGATACCCAGTCCTAGCTGCGCGTCGGCATGGCTTACCCAGCGCTGTCCGAGAATGTAGTCCATGTTTGATCGGTACCTTTAAAAAAAAGGGAGATGCTGTTGTCCCTTACCTGTGACAGCAGACATTCTACATCACAGCCTTTTATGTCGGCGATTTTTTCAGCGATAAACGGTAAGTAGTAGGGTGCGTTGGGTTTTCCCCGGTAGGGCACCGGCGTGAGGTAGGGCGCATCGGTTTCCAGCAGTATTTGCTCCAGCGGGGTGGTGGCGACGACAGCTCGAACATTGTCTGCGCTGTTGAAGGTGGTGATGCCATTGAAGCCCAGCATAAAACCCTCGCTCAGGCAGTAATGCGCCAGTGCCATGCCGGAAGTGAAGCTGTGAATGACGCCTCGACGCGTTAAGCTCCCACTGAAGTTCTGTAATATGCTGCGGGTGTCGTCATCCGCCTCTCTGGTATGAATGACCACCGGCATTTCCAAATCGGCAGCGATCTGCAGCTGTTGCTCAAAGACCGCTCTCTGCGTCGCCCGGTCGGCGTGATCATAGAAATAATCCAGCCCGATTTCGCCAACCGCCACGATGCGGGTGTCGCTACAGCGTTCGCGAATACGTTGCTCGACAGCGACATTGAAGGACTCGGCTTCATGGGGGTGAATGCCCTGGGTTCCCCATATTTGGGGTGCAGAGTGCGCCAGTTGATATACCTTGTCGAGGTTTTCCGCGGACACCGCGATGGTAATGATACGCTCCACGCCCACCTCGGTTGCCAGCGCGAGGGTGGCTGCCAGATCGTCGGCCTCCAGATAATCCAGATGGCAGTGGGTCTCGATTATCGGTGTGTTGAACCGTGGGATTTCCCGCCGTTTTTTCTTGCCCATGTTAACTGCGCGGAGACCGCCTAGCCTTTGCTTTTGCCTGGGTCCTGGCTCTTGGCCTGGTCTTCGGCTTTGCCTTAGCCGCAGTCTTGGCCTTGGATTTAGCTTTGGCCTTGGGTTTAGCTTTGGGTTTGGCCTTCGTTTTGGGTTGCACCTTCAGCTTGGGTTTTACCTTGGCCCGTGGTTTTGCCGTTAACTTGGGCCTGGCCTTCGGTTTAGCTTTCGTTTTGGCCCGGACCTTGGGCTTGGCCTTCGCCTTACCGCTCCGCTGGGACACCCCTGCGGCGGTCAGCAGTTCCTCGTAAGACTCTTCCAGGAAGGCCTTATATGTTTCGGGGTCGGGAATGATGTCCCGGTCTGCGAGTACGGACAAGGTCAATTTACCGGAGTAACTGAACACCAGGTGAAAAATACCGATTCCGGGGGTCAGTACACCCAGGCCATAGTAGTCCACCATGCGAGCGCCGGCGCAGTAGAGGGAAAAATTGGGGCCGGCCACATTTGAGACAACCGTCGAGACATTGACCGGGATATATTTGGACAATTCATTCCTCGACCAAAAACCCGCAACAGCCTTGGAAACCAGTGGCGAAAAGACGCCAGCCAGAGCGAGCACATCCACCATGGGGCTGGCTTCTCCGTACTCTTTTGCCTCTTGGGTGGAGGCATGCACTGCCTTGAGCCTCTCGATTGGGTCCGCGATATCCGAATGCAATGAGGCAAAGACTGCGCCCACCTGATTGTTATCGTCGGTAACTTTGCGCCTGGTGCGCATATTAAGTGGAATACTGGCGGCAAGAGAGCCCTCTTCTACAGCGTCTCGAGATTCGAGATAGCGTTGCAGGGCGCCGCCGATAATGCTCAATGCAACATCGTTTATGGTGACTCCCATCGCATTCTTGATGTCCTTGAATCCATCCAGCGGAAATTCAGCCGCGTCGAATACCCGGTGAGGTCCAACCGGTTTGTTCAAAATAGTCTTAGGGGCGCTAATATCCGGAGCGGGGATTTCATCGCGTGCTATCTGCAGGGCGTATTTACCCATTTCCACGCCTTTGGTAACGGCGCCCTTGATGATACTGAGAGTGCCTTTCACCCTGTTTACCGAGGTTTTTGCCATGAGTTCGCCCAGGGAAGGTGGATCGTCGACCAGGCGTGGCTCCGGGAACTCTTCCTCTTCCACTGGGTCGGGATTGGCGACCAGGTCGTGCAGTAACTCCATAAATGAAGCGCCGCCGGCACCATCGACCAGAGAGTGATGCATTTTGGTATAAACCGCGAAGGAGCCCTCCGGCAAATTGGGAATCTTGTCCAGGCCTTCAATGATATAGGCCTCCCACAACGGGTGCGTCATATCGATAGGGCGGGCATGCAACCGTGCCACCTGAATACACAGTTGGCGCCAGTCGCCGGGGTGGGGCAGGGCAATGTGGCGTAAATGAAACTCTACGTCGAAGTTTGCATCCCTGACCCAATAGGGGCGATCCAGGCCGCCCGGCACTTGTAGCAAGCGCGTGCGAAAGAGGGGATGACTGCCGAGTCGGCGCTCAAAATTTGCAATGACATCCTTAAACCGAACAAATCCGCCGGGTGCCGTTGACGGGTCGTAGATGCCCATTCCGCCCACATGCTGCGGTGTGTTGGTTTGCTCAAGATTAATAAAAGCAGAGTCAAGTATTCCCAATTGTTTCATTTTTCAATTCTCTATAACAAAGATCACGGTTGGATGTGCTCTCAATTATAGGTGAGCAATCCTTTTTGGCGTTATATCATTGTAGCTCGAACAAGGTGAGATTGCTGGAGGGTATTCTGAATAATTGTACCAGTGACGGCGTGCGCACCGCCTTTGTCGCGATGGTTCGCGTGGCTAAACTGCTGGTGTGCTGTCTCGCTGTGTTAAGTCACACTGCTGATGCGCAGTCCTCGGCGTTCTATGGTGAGCAATTTGCCAGAGAGGGGAGCGTCTGGCTGGATAGCCATCCAGGGTTAGCGCCCCCGCGATCGGCTTTGACGGCAGATGAACTGCTGGCGGAATCGGCCTATTTGAAAAAACTGGATGAATTTGAATTGGCGGGCGGCCCCTATACTAATGCCCTGGGCGAACCACTGCTGGATCTGGCTAGAAACTATTCGAAGCGAGGGGAGCACGCCGCCGCCCTGCAGCTTTATCGACGCGCTCTTCATATAGTGCGCATCAACGATGGCTTGTACAGCGCCAGACAACAGCCCGTTGTGCGGGATATCCTTGATAGCTTGCGCGCACTGGGCGACCTGAAGGCACTCGATGACAGCTATGGCTATTTTTTTCGCCTGTACGGCAATGGCGAGCCCCCCTTGACCGAACTTCGCCTGCGTGCGGCGCTTGAATACTTACGTTGGCAAAGAGAGGCACTGCGCCTTGAACTCGACGGTGAAAATAAACGTCGCCTGCTCAAGCTAGTCCAACTGAATGAACGCCTGCTGGAGACGACTTGGGCCGATCCATCCCACCGTTTACAAGACCAGTGGCATTTGACTATCAGCCAGCTTCGCAACCTCTACCTGGTGCAATCCCGGGTGGTTTTCGCAATGGCATTAAGTGGTACGAGCACAGGTGGTTCGATCGCTTCCGCATCGGCTCTGGGTAAGCAAATTGATTTTGATCAGCGTCGCCTGGAGAACATCAAGCGCGGCATTGTGAGCCGCGGTCAGCGCCTGCTGGAGCAGTTTATCGCGGCGTCAGCTGGCGATAAGGTCGACCTGAGTGTTGAGCAGAGAGCCCGCGCAATACTCGAATTAGCTGACTGGTATCAGTGGCATGAAAAATTCGGCGAGGCGGGGCGATATTATGAAGCCGTGGTGAGAATGCTGGCGCGCGCTGGGGAATCCGCACTCTTGCAGGCCTGGTTTGGCAACCCGGTAGAACTGCCGGATAACGGCGCATATTGGCAGCCCCCCGACCTGCCCGAGGATGGCCACTACGCGGTGGCGGAAGCCATTTTTAACGTGACCAGCAGGGGGCGTGCGACCGGTATTTCCGTCAGCGCTCGTCGTCCCGAAGATCAGGTGCTAGTGTCGCGATTGCGGCGCAAACTGGCCAGTACGCGCTTCAGGCCACGCTATAGTGATGGGCGGGCGGTGAGCACCGAGAAATTAATGAGAGAATACGAACTGTATAACTAACGCGAGTCCACTCACCCTTTCAATCAGGCGTTTTCAATCAGCATTAAAGCCCCCCGGGCTTGAATGGCGGTATGCCCCGTTTGCCACTCCAATACCTCAGCACAGTGGCGTTGTGCGCAATGCTCCGCCATAACAAAAAAGGGCGCGCGCTCCGGATCGGCGATCAGGATCTGTTTGACACCCGCTCGCACCGCTCTATCTACCATGTTACTTACAGGCAGGGAGAGTTCATCCCAAAAGCAGATGTCGGCGGCAATGAGCATGTCAAACTGGGACAGTTGCCGGACTGTTAGCTGCTCGAATCGGGCAACCAGGGCTGTGGTGGTGACCCCGTTTAGTGTCGCAACGGTATCGAGGTAGGGAAATACCTCGCTATCGGCATCCACTGAGCACACCTTGGCCCCCAGCTGTTTCGCACACCAGATGCCGGAAATTCCCCAGCCGCAGCCAACGTCAATAATCGAATTGCAATGTTCTGGCGGATTGCGGTGCAGGTAATCGATGAGCAGGCAACTGGACTTCCACAATTTGTTGCCGTGAATTGAGGGCTGAACATCCCGCCGCTTGACCCGGCGAATCGCCGGATGGGCACTGGTTGGCATGGTGATCCCTCGAAAGCGGTATTCGGTGCGGCGTGTTTTCGGAGTCAAAGCTTGCTACCTGCTCATATCAACGTTAATCCAGATGGGGGATGTCCAGGCTCTCTCTTGCAGCAGCGGTGAGTAAAATGGTTCGCTGACCTCGTCCAGGCAACAGTGTGCGTAAATTTCACCGATTGCGCCTTGATCCTGTAACTCTGCGGTTTTTTGCGCTGCCTGAACGGCGCAGCTTTCCGCCAGGGGATTCACTCCGGCGGCCTGACATTGGCGGGTGCTCCAACGACAGCTGTGGTTCTCCAATACTCGCGCGTAGTAAAAAGCACTTTGGCTGGCATTGTAATCGGGGTCGTGCCAGATGGTACACAGATTGGTGAATCCGCTACCGGTTGTCGCACAGTTTTCAGGGTTGACTCCGCCACCGGTATCGGCCGAACCGGCGACGTCAAATACCTTTTCATGGGTATTTCCCTGATCATCCAGCCATCCCTTGATGATTTGTATACGCTGGAGGTCAGTGCCGGGATGCCCTTCAATACCAGGATCCTTCGCAGCGCTCACAAGAAATGCCGGTGATTGGTCTGGCGCGCTGAGCTCACCGCCCATGGCGACACCCGCTGCGTAGGCCTTTTCTATCATCTTGGGGTCGAAGCACAGCTCGGCATCCAGCGTGGGGGCTGCAAAGAATCGCACGATGGGCCTGGTACCGCTGGTGGCGTAGGTTTCGCGATTGCGCATGGCGGTGAAAATTGCGTCCCGGCTATTTTCCTCTGCCCACACCACCGCCAGCCCACCTGGATTGTCGAAGAAATGATCCTGAATATTTCTGTAGCCGGCGTCCCTTCGGCCCAGGTGTCCGCGATAGTTGTCCTCTTCGCTGCCCCCCGGCGTGGCGCTGTGAGTGTCGGTACTACCAATAAAACCCATTTTAAATGGATTGACGCCAGCGTGACGTTCCAGGGCCAGGCCATCCTTGAGTACATTTCGCACCATATTGCGTCGACCAAATTCATCTATCGATACCGCAGTGCCGACGTCGGTACGCATTTCTCCGTAAACGGTACCCAACATTGCCAAGTTGTCTGACGCGGCCTGTTCAAAATCACACAGCTCGTCCTCGGTTGCGACCCCTCGTCCCAGCAGCCGATCAAACCTGCACTCGCTTGCCGCTTTGTGTTGAACCAGCTCCACCAGGGGTTCGAAGAATAACCTCTCCCTGGCCTGATGCTCGTTGAGTGGGTCGGGAAACATCAAGCCCCTGCTGAGGTTGGAATTGTGCGGAATAGACATCACATCGCAGCCCTGATCGCCCTCTATACACTCCTGGCGCAAACGGCGCCACAGGTCGGGAAAGTTTCTCGATCCGGTGTCGTAGGTTGAAATAGCACGGTCGGTCACCCGCTCGTTGCGAAAAATGACGTTTCTGTGCAAGTTCGCGTAATCCGGCGCGTCGGTATATTCATAGCCCACGAAGGTTGTGAAGCGACACTCGCTGCTGCGGTCGTAGTGATGTTCGGCGGCGGCTTGTATGCGATTCCAGGCCGCTTTGTGGGCCTCCTCACAATCACCCAAAGTGCAGACAAAGGACTGTTCTTTCTGCGCGGAAGTGTCGATTACCCCCAGGCCTACCCAGTAATTGGCGGCGAGTAGCTGCACAGGAAAAAGCTCGCTGCGGGTGGCGATACAGGCTGGAAACCAGTAGGCGAGTTTGGAGGAATCTCCAGTGCACAGTTCTATGGGTCCGAGAAACTCCGAGTGGTCAGTCACTGCGGTGAAGTCGAGAGGCCGCTGTATCTGAGCCCGAATACTCTGGTTAGCATCCGCATCGGAAAGGGTAATAGGCTCGCCCCTGGCGTAGCGATAGGCGGCCCAAGGGTCGTTGCGCTGGCTGAAAATGTAACTGTCAAAGGAGTAGCTGGTGTGCACGTGCAGATCACCAAAGAGTGCGTGCTTGTCTGCAGAGTAGTGAGCACAGGGCTCCCGGCTTTCAGTTCGCTCGAAGGGGAGGGATTGGGAGATACCGATGAGAGGCATGCCCGGTAGCAATACGAACGTCAGGAGAGTAAAAAAATGTCGCCTCATCAGATGGTTACCCCGTAAGCGGAACATGGTATTTTATCCGGGTAATTATACCCATGCTGCCTTAAATATTGGTAAAAGGATTGTCAATGGAAGCAACACGCCCCCCGGTCGAGCTGCTTGAAAAAAATAAGCCCCGCCAGGAGAGGGCCAAGCGAACTTACGAGGCCATACTTGAGGCGACTGCTCTGCTGCTGATCGAAGTGGGAGTCGAGCGAATATCAACCAATCTCATCGCTGAGAAGGCTGGCATTACAGTGCCTGCTGTATACCGCTATTTTCCCAACAAGTATTCGGTGCTCCACACATTGGGCGCCGTGCTCATGGACGCGCAGAATCGGGTCTGCCAGGAGTGGTTTGAACGCCACCTGGTCCGGGGGGATGCGCTGGCTCTGTTGAATAACGTTTATGAGCTGTTGGCGCTCACCTATCAAGTGACGCTGAAGCAAACCGGCGGCCTGGAAATCCTTCAATGTCTGAGGGCAGTGGCGCCCCTGCAAGAACTACGGTTACAGTCCCATCGACTGGTGGCAGAACAATTTAGCAAAGTGTTGGCCGAGCTTTTGCGTGTGCCTGAGAACGAAACACTCGCGCTGCAGGCTAGACTGTCGGTTGATGTGGGTTACGCCAACGTAGAAATGGCGCTGGAGGACAGGGCGTACCCGGCCGACGAGATTCTCAGGCAGGGCGCGCATATGATCGGACTATACTGGCAGGATGTACTGGATCAGAACGGAAATGAAAATTCCCGTTAGATTGAGTCTTAGCCCAGGCCTTCAACGTCTTCCGCCTGAGGGCCCTTGTCGCTGTCGGTAACCGTGTAGCTCACACGCTGTCCATCGCGCAAACTGCGGCGGCCCTCACCACGTATCGAGCGAAAATGTACAAAGATTTCCTCGCCATTATCGCGCGTGATAAATCCGAATCCCTTGGTTACATTGAACCATTTGACTTCGCCTTCTTCCCGGTCGGCCGAATCGAAATTGCCCGCCGGAGTATCTTCCGAGCCTTGAATCGAGTTGGTCGCGGCAGAAGTCTTACTGATGGAAATTGAGGTCAGTAGAGCCGTGGCAACGGTAGCCGCGGCAAAAGCGCCGAACAAGACCAGACTTGGGGTGTCGCCCCCGTGGAAAAGCCCTAACAGGGTGGACGCTATGCCTGCTACAACCAAACTGATAATAAGCTTTCCAATAAGACTCATGGTATTCCTCACTTTGAATGGCGGCCTCGATGGCGATGGCCTGGATAAAATTGCCGCGCAAGTCTACCACTATTCGATCGTAGTAGAAGAGGGCACACATTTATTGTCGGTCAACTAGACTTTAGAGACCTCTTCTGCCTGCAGGCCTTTAGGCCCGTCGACAACTGTAAACTCCACTTCCTGGCCTTCATTGAGGGTGCGGTAACCCTCGCCCTCAATGGAGCGAAAGTGTACGAACACGTCGTCGTCACTTTCTTTACGGCGGATAAAGCCAAATCCTTTGGCGTTGTTAAACCATTTTACCGTACCTCTTACGCGTTCACTCATACCACTTCCCTCGGCTATGCTGTTATTGCTTTTATCGGTGTTGAGTCTTGGTACTGAAGATTCTTTTTGCTCCTCTACAGCTCTCGGATACGTTGCGCCTGCTCTTGTAACTTGGGTAAAGCCTGCTCGAGTACTTGCAGTTTTTCGCGTTCCTTGGCAACGACGTCGGCGGGGGCCCTCTCGATAAAAGAGGCATTGGCCAATTTTCCCGCCAGCCGCGCCAGAGCTTTCTCCAGTTTCTTGATTTCCTTACTCAACCTGGCCAATTCTGATTCTTTGTCGATCAGGCCAGCCATGGGCACCAGTATCTCGAGATTGCCCACCAGTGCTGTTGCCGATACCGGGGCTTCTTCCTCTCCGTCGAGCCACGTTATGACCGATAGCTTAGCCAGTTTTTTGAGAAACGGCTCGTTCTCCTCTAATCTTGTTTTATCCTTCGGACTGCCATTTTTTAGGTATATCGTAAGCTCTTTGGCCGGCGATATATTCATCTCGCCACGAATATTTCGGATGCCAATGATGACATTTTTCAGCCATTCTATATCCGAATTTGCGGCCGTGTCTATGCCTTTATCGTCACAGACAGGGTAGGGTTGCAACATGATTGTGGGCCCCGTTTTACCCGCCAGAGGACCCACCGTCTGCCAGATTTCCTCGGTGATAAAAGGCATAAACGGATGCAGTAGCCGCAACCAGGCTTCCAGCACCCGAATCAGTGTCCGCCGGGTGCCTCGCTTGGCGGTGTCGGAGGATGCTTCGTCCCACAGTACCGGCTTGGACAGCTCCAGGTACCAATCGCAGTACTCGTTCCAGATAAACTCATACAGTGCCTGGGAGGCGTGGTCGAAGCGGTAGTTTGCTAAGGCGTGGGCGACAACTCGCTCGGTCTCTTGCAATTTACTGATAATCCAACGGTCTGCGAGGCTCAAGCTTACCTCGGCTGATTCATTGGTCCCGCAGTCCTGATCCTCGCAGTTCATCAAGACATAGCGGGAGGCATTCCAGATTTTGTTGCAGAAGTTTTTGTAGCCCTCAATGCGGCCGATATCAAATTTGATGTCGCGTCCGGTGGACGCCAGGGAGTAATAAGTGAAGCGCAGTGCGTCGGTGCCGTAGGGCTCGATTCCCTCGGGGAACTGTTTGCGGGTCGATTTTTCGGCCCGCTGGGCCATTCGCGGTTGCATCATCGTGCCGGTGCGCTTCTCGACCAGGGAATCCAGATCTATGCCGTCGATCAGGTCTATCGGATCGATCACATTGCCCTTGGATTTCGACATTTTCTGACCGTCGTTGTCGCGCACCAGGCCGTGCACATAAACCGTGTGGAAAGGGACTTCCTTACGAAAGTGCAAGGTCATCATAATCATTCTGGCCACCCAGAAGAAAATAATATCAAAGCCTGTGACCAGCACAGAACTGGGGTGAAACGTGGCGAGATCTTCGCTGTTCCGGGGCCAGCCGAGGGTTGAGAAGGTCCACAGTGACGAAGAAAACCAGGTGTCCAGCACGTCTTCATCCTGCTTCAGTACAGTGGTGTCGGGCAGCTGGTGTTCGCTTCGTATTTCGCCTTCACTGTTGCCCACGTAGATATTTCCCTGCTCGTCATACCAGGCGGGAATGCGATGTCCCCACCACAACTGGCGGCTGATACACCAGTCCTGGATGTCGCGCATCCAGGCAAAGTAGGTGTTTTCCCACTGTTTGGGTACAAATTCGATATCGCCATTTTCCACCGCCTCGATTGCGGGTTTGGCCAGAGTCTTCGCGTCTACATACCACTGTTGAGTGAGATAGGGCTCGATAACCACACCGGAACGGTCGCCGCGTGGGACTTTGAGCGTATGATCTTCCACCTTCTCCAGTAAGCCGAGTTGGTCCATGTCACTGACTATGCGGGTGCGGGCATCGAAGCGGTCCATGCCGCGATAGGCAGCCGGCGCCTCGTCGTTTATCGCCGCGTTATCGTTCAGAATATTGATCACGGCCAGCTTGTGGCGTTTGCCCATTTCGTAGTCGTTAAAATCGTGTGCGGGCGTTATTTTCACGCAGCCGGTACCGAAATCCATGTCGACATAAGGGTCCGCGATAATGGGAATTTTGCGCGTGGTGAGAGGAAGCGCAATCAATTCACCAATGAGGTGTTGGTAGCGCTCATCGTCCGGGTGAACCGCGACTGCGGTGTCCCCCAACATCGTTTCCGGGCGTGTAGTCGCCACAGTAAGGTGGCCATCACCACTGGCCAGCGGATAGTTGAAGTGCCAGAGGAATCCCTTTTCCTCCTCGGAGATGACCTCGAGATCGGACACTGCCGTATGGAGGGCGGGGTCCCAGTTTACCAGGCGGTTTCCCCGGTAAATCAGCCCCTCCTGGTACAACTGGATAAATACATCCTGCACCGCTTGAGACAGGTCCGGGTCCATGGTGAATCGCTCCCGGGACCAATCCAGCGAAGAGCCCAGGCGTCGCAACTGGCGGGTGATGGTGCCGCCGGATTCCTTCTGCCACTCCCAGACTTTCTCCACAAAGGCCTCCCGGCCCAACTCCTTGCGACTGACCCCCTGCGCTTCCAGCTGACGTTCGACCAGCATCTGGGTGGCAATGCCCGCGTGATCGGTACCCACTTGCCACAGCGTATTGAATCCGGACATGCGGTGATAGCGAATGAGGGCGTCCATCAACGCCTCTTGAAAGCCGTGACCCATGTGCAGGCTGCCGGTAACATTCGGCGGGGGGATCATTATGCTATAGGCTTTTTCGCCCCCCTGCGGCGCGAAATAACCGTTGTCCTCCCATTCCTGGTACCAGCGAGTTTCAATATCGGCGGGCTGGAAAGTTTTGTTCATTGCTAATTCAATTCCGAGATAGAGGCGTTGAAGGGCGCAGGCGGAGGGCCCGCCAGTCTGGCCAGGCGGCCTGTCCTAGTGTGATAACGCTGATTTAAAGCGCGTGATTATACGTTACTTTCGACTTTCAGGTCGTGTTTTTCCAGCTGATAACCCCGGTTCTTGTAGAAGGTCCAGGATTTGCGCAGGGCAGCCAGACTGTGTGGGTCCTGGGTGACGACCTCCGCCACTCGATTGAACCGGCTGAAAAAGCTGGGGATGTCCAGCGTGAGATTGATCAGCAGATCATTGTGAGACTGTGGTTCCTGCCCCCAACCAATGGCAATCGCCGCCGAATGTTCCTCGCCGGCCAAGCCGTGAGGGAGAAAACTGCTGGGCCTGAAGCTCCATAACAGCTGATCCAGTTCGCGCGCCTGTTGTTCGTCGTCGGCGTTTATGAACACCTGGTGACCTTGCTGGAATGCCTTGTCGGCAAGTCTGGCGGCGACATGCAGTCGTTGTCCGGCGTCGCTTGTTTGGATGACATAGAAACCGACGCGGGTCACTGGATTACTTCCCCGCCCTCTCAACAAGGTATTGCGTTAATAGCGCGACCGGGCGACCGGTGGCCCCCTTTGGCGCGCTGTTCCAAGCCGTACCGGCAATATCGAGGTGGGCCCAGTTGTAGTTCTTAGCAAACCTGGAGAGGAAGCAAGCTGCGGTAATGCTACCCCCACCCGGGCCGCCCAGGTTGGAAACGTCGGCAAAATTGGTATTGAGTTGCTTCTGATAATCATCCCACAGCGGCATGTGCCAGGCGCGGTCATGCGCCGTGATCCCCGCCTCCAGTAACTGATTTGCCAGCTTGTCCTGATTGGAGTACAGGCCGGTGGCATGTACACCCAATGCGACGACAATCGCGCCGGTCAGGGTGGCGATGTCGATAACCGCCTGCGGTTTGAAGCGCTCGGCGTAGGTCAGGACATCACACAGCACCAGTCGCCCCTCCGCGTCGGTATTGAGAATCTCCACGGTCTTTCCCGACATGCTGGTGACAACGTCGCCGGGCTTGGTGGCCCTGCCGCTGGGCATGTTCTCAACGGCGCCCACTAATCCAACCACGTTCAGCGCCAGCCCCAAATCGCTGATCGCCTGCATGGTGCCCAGGACACTGGCGGCACCACCCATGTCATATTTCATTTCGTCCATCTTTGCCCCGGGCTTGAGGGAAATTCCACCGCTGTCGAAGGTGACCCCCTTGCCCACCAACACATAGGGTTTCTGTGATGACTTTCCGCCCTTGTAGTTCATGACAATTAGCTGTGCAGGCTGATCGCTGCCCGCTGACACCGACAGTAGCGCCCCCATTCCCAGTTCCGCCATTTTTTTCTCGTCCAGGATTTGAGTGCTGAGTTTGGCCCTGCCCCTGGCGAGTTGGCGGGCGTGTTTGGCAAGATAAGTTGGGGTGCAAATATTGCCGGGTAGATTGGCCAACTCCCGAGCTGTGTTGATACCAAGTCCGGTAGCTCTGCCCTTGTCCAGAGCGCTCTGGGCAGTACGGGAAGTGATTTCACTGCTGTGAACGATGACCAGTCGCGCCAGTTTAGGCAAATCTTTCGGCTTGGATAGCGTTTGGGTATAGCGGTAGAGGGAGGCTGTTACGTCCCGTGCCAGGCACTCCAGCAACCACGGTAGGTCACCGTCCTTGAGGGTGAGATCTCCGGTGACAATCAGCGCGTCTTTAGCCTGGGTGGTATGGATTGCTCTGCAGAGCGACTCGGTGAACAACCTGGCAGCCGCGCGGTCAAATTTCTTCGCCCCACCACAGCCGATCAGTAGTAGCCGCTTAGCCGGGCCGGTGCCCGGTAAAAAGAGAGTTTGGCCGGGCTTGCCCGAAAAATCCCCGATTTTAAGCGCCGCCGAAATAGCGCCCGCGCTAAGCTGGTCCAACTGCTGGGCGGCCTCGGGCAACTTCCCCCTGGAAAATACCGGAACGATAGCGCACGCGGTGTTGGCCGTGGCGGGGTTGGCGATACGACGTGCTTTAAACGAAATATTGGTCATGGTGATTCCTGTTGGCTAATACCGCATTATTGAGACAGAGAGACACAGAGACAGAGAGACAGGGCTGTAGTGTATGATGTTGCGCTGCTAAACTGAACACTATCAACAATAAAATCTGCGGTTGAGACACTGGTGCCGCGCTACGGGCTTGCATGATAATACTGCGTTATCTCAATCGGGAAGTTATGGCTCACACGGCGGCGGTGAGTTTCATATTACTGGTTATTATCTTTAGCGGACGCTTTGTTAAATACCTGGCCGAAGCTGCCACCGGGGACATTGCGGCCGATATTCTGTTGCCGGTAATGCTCTACCGCCTGCCGGGCTTTCTCGAACTGATTATCCCACTGGGGCTGTTTATCGGTATTTTGATGTCCTATGGTCGGCTATATGTCGAAAGTGAGATGGTTATATTATCGGCCTGTGGGGTCAGCCCAAGCCGAATGGCGTTATATACGCTCGTTCCCGCCGCCGGGGTTATGCTGTTGGTCGGCGGCCTTAGCCTCTATGTCAGTCCACTGGGAGCCGCTCGATCTGAAGCACTGCTGGATGATCCGCGTTCGTCCCAGGGCTTGAATGCGCTGGCGGCTGGGAGGTTCCAGATCCGACGCAAAGATCAGGGTGTGAGTTACGCCGAGTCAATTTCGGCTGAGACCGGTGTCATGCAGGGCGTATTCCTATCGCGCACCGCCCCCCGCGATGATGGTGTGCTGCGCATGACGGTAACAATTGCCGAGGAGGGCGAGATAGTGACTGACGCCGAGTCAGGAGCTCGCTATCTGGAGTTGCGCAACGGTTATCGGTATGAGGGTATGCCGGGCGAATTGGACTATCGGGTTGTCAGCTTTGAGCGCTTTGGTGAATTGATCCCGGAAACCGAAGGCGGTATCCGGTCTGCGGCGCGAGTTGACGGGCGGCCGACCATCGATTTGCTCAACTCCAGCGAGCCCGAAGATATTGCGGCCCTGCACTGGCGAATATCGCTGCCGTTTATGATACCCATCATTGCTATTATTGCGCTGTGCCTGAGCCGCACTGATCATCGGCGCGGGCGCTATATAAAAATGGCCCCGGGCTTTGTCGTCTATCTGCTGTATCTGGTGTTGCTCATCAACGGGCGAGCGGCGATGGAAACAGGCTCTGCAACGGCGTTGACCGGTATCTGGTGGGTGCATCTGGTATTTTTCGCGCTGGCGTTGTTGATGTTATTTGGGCCCGGTGTACATCGACGGTTTAAGCACGGGAGGTACCTCAATGCGCAAGCTTGATCGGTACATTGGTACGACGGTGCTGTCTTCGATCATGCTGGTACTGGCAATTATCGTAGGCCTGGACGCGCTTACTGCGTTTTTGGACGAGGTTCAGGACCTATCGGACAATTATACTTTCGTCGATGTCACCAGCTACGTACTGCTTACCTTGCCGGGGCGAATGTACGAGTATGTGCCCTTTGCTGCCCTGATTGGCTGCCTCATAGGTTTGGGCCAACTGGCCAGTTCCAGCGAGATTGTTGTCATGCGCAGTGCGGGCGTTTCCATAGCACGGTTGGTCTGGATCGTCATGCAACCCACACTGTTGGTGGCTGTGGTCGGTTTCCTGGTGGGGGAATATGTGGCACCCACTACCGAACAAATTGCCCAGAGCCAAAAGGCTATTGCCCAAAGCCGGGGCGGGGGGATTGTCGGTCGTAGAGGCCTGTGGAATAGAGAGGGGAACACCTATTTGAGCTTTAACGCGGTCGAGGCGGGCGGTGTCGTGTACGGAATCAAATTACTTCAGTTTGACGACGAGCGCAGGCTGCAATCTGCTTTGCGCGCCGAGCGCGCGGTCTTCCAGGAGGGGTATTGGATTATGGAAAAAGTGGTGAAAACCAATTTCACCAGTTGGGAGACCACCCGCAGCCAACACACCACGCTGCGCTGGAATACCGGCATCACTCCCCAGTTGTTGACGATGGTGGTGGTCGAACCCGAGCGTTTGCCCGTTATCGATTTATATCGATATAGTCGATATCTGTACCAGCAGGGACTCGATTCAGACGATTATCGACTCGCTTTGTGGAAGAAAATTCTTCAACCCGTTGCGACTGTGGGCCTGGTCCTGGTCGCCATTTCTTTTATTTTCGGACCCCTGCGTGAAGGCACCATGGGGTTTCGAATTTTTGCCGGCGTGATTGTCGGAATCATGTTTCGTACAAGCCAGGATTTGGTGGGGCCGGCCAGTCTGGTATTTGGGTTTTCGCCGGTCTATGCGGCCATATTGCCCATTGCAGTGTGCGTTTTAGCGGGGGCGCTAATGTTGCGCAGAGCGCGTTAGGATTTCTTTTTCTTTTCCTTCGCCGGCAGCAGTATCAACTTCGTTCCCGACAGGTAATCGTGCCAGTAGCGCCCGCGCGAATCGATCAGGCACCACCAATAACCAGCTCCCAGGCAGGCGGCCGACAATACGGCAGCCAGACAGCGGGCAACCACCTGGAGGAAGCGAATATCACCGCCCGATGCGTCGACCAGTTTGATGCGCCAGGCCTGCATGGCGAGCGTTTGTCCGCTTTTAAGCCAGAAAATACTGAAAAAACTGATGACCACCACCAGGGCAATTAATTGCACCAGGTTGGCATCGAGCAGGGCTGTGCCCAACTCAGGAGTGGCCTGGGCCCCCAGCACGGCCAAGGCGACCATATACAACGCCACCACAGCCATCACCAGGGGCAGTACCAGGCAGGTATCGTAGATCAATGCGGCCAGTCTTCGCGCCAGCCCCGGGGATTCAAATTGTGAGGTCTCATTCATGGTGGCAGTTTAACATCATCGACTGAAGTTGCAGGGCCGTGGCCGGTTAAGCGTGGTAAATTGAGTCACCTCGCGGCCTCGTGGTACATTGCCCACTGATACTAGTGTAGTGCGGTGAATAAACTATTCATATATAGTACAATCCAGTATCAGACGGTTACAGGATTAGACATACTATGGGCGCACCGGTACCAATTGTTTTATCTCGAAAAGAGCGGACAGA